>ENA-OPZN01000237-OPZN01000237.1-human-gut-metagenome-genome-assembly--contig:-NODE-237-length-20256-cov-4.082071_pt1 | contig 20256 bp, 15 predicted proteins | sample MGYA00242483_ERZ504503 | MGnify/ENA primary metagenome ERZ504503 (study PRJEB26092, sample SAMD00036285) | human gut metagenome | host: Homo sapiens | study: EMG produced TPA metagenomics assembly of... | reverse complement strand
CGCTTCCGGGCGTTGAGCGACGACGTCAAGCGCATCGCGAACGATGCCCCCGCCTGCGTATTTGCCGGGCGCGATGTGATTGAGGCGAGCAATGCGAACTGGAACGTCGTTGATCTGCTGAGCGACACATGCGACACATGCGGGGAGGAGGCGTAAAGCAGCCCCCTCTCCCGCGCGGCCGCACGTGGCAAGCGGTAGAATGGACAGACGAAGACGAGAGGACCGTGCAATGGCAACTGCAAAACATACGAAGACGCCGGCCACAACGGAAAGCGCTCCCCGCGAAAAGCCCAGTGCTGCTGAACAGGAGATTCTCGAACAAAAGAGCGACGTGCGCCGCGCAATCATCGAGTGCCGCCAGGAGCTGCGCCCGAGCGCCCGCTCGACGAAATCACGCGAGATATGCAACAAGCTGCTCGACCAGTTACGCGCCAGCGGTATCAAGGGCAAAAACGGACAGCCCCCAACGCTCGCAGTGTACGCGGCACTGCGCTATGAAGTCGATCTCGATCGCTTCATTCGCGGGGCATACGCATACGGGTACCGCATTGTGTTCCCGTGCATGATCCCCAACGCCGCACAGGGAGCCATGTGCATGCGCTCCGTCTCGTGCAACAACTACTTGGGCGGAAACGTGCCGTTCATCGTTGACCCGCGCAAGCCCTGGGGACCCGCTGTGACCGAAGAGCACCAGACGTACACCAGCACGCGTGCGGGCGCGACGCGCCGCTTCATCCCCTCGCGCATCAAGGGCAGCGTTCCCCCCCAAGGACGACACGCGCTTCCCCGGTTGTACCCCCATCGGAAATCGATTTGGTCATTGTGCCCGCCGTCGCATTTGACGCTCAAGGCAACCGCTTGGGCTACGGACGGGGCACCTACGACCGCTACCTGCCGCAACTGCGCGAGGATTGTCAGCTTTTGGGCGTCGCGTTCGTCGAGCAGGAGGTCGATCGGGTTCCCTGTGATGAACACGACCGCAAGGTCCCGCAGTTCATCACCGCCTAAACAAGTGGGTCCGACGGTTTTCCGCCGGACCCACTTTTCTATTTCATGCCGCTGGCACCGATGTCGCCCTGCCGCCGCTCACACGCCGAAGGTTCCGATGTGCGCGAGCTGATAACTGCCGCCACGCCTACGACCAACATAGCCGTGTCTACCAAAACGGCAATCGCCTCGAGCACCTGCAAGCACCTCCCACATCGGTACGAATACAACCTCTCCGTGAAGCGTTACCGCTTCCGGAGCGAACAGGGCGTTGCGCCTGCGCACGGGAACCCCTCGCAGCGCGCCCGAGTGCCTACTGCGCATGGCGTAGGCGAATCGAATCTTGGACAATGCCCTTGCTCATGAAATACGTGACCACAAAATAGCCGCCGTAGCACAGCAGGAAGATGCCACACGTCACACCCACGGTCCCGCCAATCGACATGCCGCCGAACAGCGCCACGATCTCGATGACCACCTGCAGCGCCACGAAGGAGTGCGCAGCACCCATCAGCAGCGGGAACACAAAGAAGATCGCCTGCTGCACCAAAACGGAGCGCATGATCTCGCGGTTGGACGTGCCCAGCTCGGATAGGATGCGGCAGTTCTTGCCGGAGTCTGCCACGCCCGAGAGCTGCTGGATCGTGAGAATCGCCGCGCATGCCACCACAAGCACGAAGCCGATATAGATGGCCAGGTAGCTGATGAGACCGTTCATGGAGTTCGTGGACTCGTAGCTCTGGGCACGCGTGGCCTCCATGCCCCAAATCGCGCTTTCGGACCCGTCTGCGTTCAGGATCTGATCCCACGAGCGGTCCTGACGTACGTAGCCCTCCGTCTCGTCGTACGTGAGGCCCTCGCGGTAGTCGCCCAAGAAGTAGCTCGTGTACAGCGGCAGGCCGCTTGCATCCACCAGCTCGTCCGGCACGACGATCGTGCCTGAATTGCTGCCCATCGAGGAGTTGAAGAAGGAGCTCGCGGCCTCGTCCACACTCGCGGCGGCGGGGCGAAGCACGCGTCCGCCAAGCTCGATCTCCACGCCCTCGCGCATGTCGGCGTTGTAGATCTTGTTCAACGACTCGCCCATGTCGCTCGTGATGAGGTAGCCAGTGTCGCCCAGATCGACGTGCTCTTTACCACGGAAGTCGAGATAGCGGTTGTAGTCGCTCTCCTTCATGACCGCCAGGCCCATCATGCTCGCATTGCTCGAATTCGTGCCCTTGGGCATGGGCATGTCCACCGCAGCGGCAAGATCATTCAGGCTCACCAACGGCAACTCGGTGCCTATCGGTCGCGAGTCGTAGATTTCCACCTGGACGTACCTGCCCAAAATGCCCGCAAGGTCGAAGGGACGCTCCTCGGATGTGCCCTTGTCGATGACGTTACTCCGGCTCAGCTCCAGGATGTCCACGGGCTCGGTCGCAAGCTTCATGGGTACGTCGCCCGTATATGTGGGGTCGTTCACCACGTTCTCGCCAAGGTACATAACCACGCGCGAATAATCGGCGATCGTGCTGCGCTCCATGCTCGTGTTCATCACGCTGGCAATGGACATGCCGCCCGTCACGCTCGTGATGGCTAGGAACAAAATCATCGAGATGATGGCCATGGAGAAGCTCACCGTGTTCACCTTTGCGGACAGCTGGCGCACGGTGAACATGTTAAGGCCCCTCCAATACAGACCGCGCGCGGCCTGGAGCACCTTGAGCAAGAACCCGGACAGACCAAAGAAGAACAGAATCGTGCCCACAACCACAATGCCCGTGGTTAGCATGAACTGATTCATGGCGGCTTCGATCTCGCTTGGCGCGCTGTCAATGGGCAGGCCGTCACGCAGCAGCCGGAAGTACGCAATGCCGATGAGTGCGGTGCCCAGGATGAATATCGCCGCGGACACGATCGGGTTGCGCATCTTGATGGCCTCATTCTTGCGACCGGCGCTCATGAGGTCGATCACCTTGGCACGACGCACCACGCGCAGGTTGAACACGAGCGTCACCAGGAAAATCGCAACCAGGCAACCCACCGTGATCAAAAATGCCGGCACCGAGAAAAAGAAATGGAAGTCACGGATCTGCGTTTTGAACAGTGACGCCGTGAAGAAGGTCATGAGCTGGGAGAATCCCACACCCAGCGCGATGCCGAGTACAAGGGCCGCACCGGAGACGATGGCCGTCTCGAGGGCCATCACGCGCGACACCTGGCCACGACTCATGCCAAGGACCTGATACAGGCCGAATTCCTTCTTGCGTCGCTTCATGATGAAGTTGTTCGCGTACACCATGAGAAAACCCATGAGCGTAGCGAGGAACATGGTGAGTCCGGACATGATGGTGCTTAGGAGTTCGGGCATGCCCTCTTCCTCAAGCACCAGATCCGCCTGAACGGAAATGGTGTTGAACGCGTAGAACACCGTGACGGCAAGCGTGAGCGTGAGCAGGTAGACCAAGTAGTCCTTACCCGCACGGCGCACGTTGCCCCAAGCGAGTTTACAGAGCATCGGAGCCCTCCCCACCCATCATGGCCACGACCTCCATGATTCGGTCGAAGAACTCGCGGCGCGGGCTGTCTCCGCGGCGGAGCTCGGTAAAAATGCGCCCGTCGCGGATGAACAGCACGCGGTTGGTGTAGCTCGCGGCAAAGCTGTCGTGCGTGACCATAAGCACGGTTGCCTGGTACGCATGGTTCATGTTTTCGAGGCTCTCGAGCAACAGGCGGGCGTTCTTGGAGTCGAGGGCGCCCGTGGGCTCGTCGGCCAGGATGACGGCGGGGTCGGTCACCAGGGCACGGGCAGCCGCCACGCGCTGCTGCTGTCCGCCGGACATCTGGTAGGGATACTTATCGAGCACGCCCGCGATGTCCAGACGCTGTGCCACTTGTTCAACGCGCGCAAGGGTCTCCTTGGCGGGCGTGCGCGCGATGGTGAGCGGTAGGGCGATGTTCTCGCGCGCGGTAAGCGTGTCGAGTAGGTTCGAATCCTGGAAAATAAAGCCCAGCTGCTCGCGACGGAAGCGCGTGAGCTTGGCCTGCTTGAGACGCGTACGTCCGCCCCGTTGATGATGACGCTGCCGCTTGTCACGGTGTCGATGGTAGACACGCAGTTGAGCAGTGTCGATTTGCCGGATCCCGATGCGCCCATGATACCCACGAACTCGCCCTTATTCACCGTGAACGACACATCGGCGAGCGCGCGCGTGACGTTGTTGCGACTGCCGTATACCTTCTCGACGTGGCGCACCTCAAGGACGGGAGCGGCCTGTGCCTCAAATGCCATGTGAATCATTCCTCTCTCTTTAACAATCTTGCCAGAGCGCGGCCAAATAGCTGACTAGCGGCTTACCAGCGCAAGCAATGCGAGCATGCCCGATGCCATGAGCGCCATCACGCACAGCCACACCGTCATCTCAACCTGGCTCATGCTCGCCTGAACGAGCGCGGGCTCACCCTGAACAATCGCGGCGTCCATCTTCATCATCATGTCCTTCATCGTAAGCGTCCTTTCCCATCTGCTCGCGCACACTGGCGCGCTGGTCTTTTTCTTCGACCCCTATACTCGCAGCAACCCCCGTACACAACCATCGATTTGGCTTACAGAAGGGTTGCATTCGTGTAAGGTTGCTTGTGGAAAACGGAAGCAGCGATTGGAAGCATCGCAAAGCGAGGTGACGCGCATGAAGAACGTTCGCGTGGCGGCGGGCATTATCCAGCGCGAGGGTGGCGAAGTTTTGGCCGTTCAACGCGGATATGGCAGCATGGCAGGCATGTGGGAGTTCCCCGGCGGCAAAATTGAGAACGGCGAGACGCCGGAGGAAGCGTGCAGGCGAGAGCTGCTCGAGGAGCTGCAGGTGCGCGTCACTAACTTGCAAGATTTTTACACCCTCGAGTACGACTACCCCGACTTCCATCTTTCGATGAATTGCTTCTTTTGCCAAATTGCCGAAGATGAGGGGGAGCCTCAGGGCAACGACCGTCAACGCGAACTGCGCTGGGTACCGCAGGTCTCGCTCGCGACGCTGGAATGGATGCCGGCCGATATCGAGCTTGTGGAACTCCTCGAACAGCTCGCGCGGAAATCGAACGGCGAAGGGGCCCGTCAGCCCAAGACGAGCGACGAGGTCGGCAAGGAGCATGAGGGCAGGACGCGCGCTAGCAAGAGGCGCGCTCGAAAGAAGCGCGCCCCGAAGAAGCCCGACCTCCTCGACGGCATCGACACCTCGCAGCTGACCGCCGGCCAAACCGCCCTGGTCCGTCGCCGCGCCGCTGTGCGCAAATCCATGCAGGGCAACAAGCGGCGCGATACCAATCCCGAACTTCTTGTGCGCCAACGGTTGCGTGCCGCCGGGCTCACCGGCTACCGCCTCGACTGGGCAAAGGCCCCCGGACGTCCCGACATCGCCTTCCCCGGACGCAAGATCGCCATCTTCGTCAATGGCTGTTACTGGCACCGCTGCCCCAACTGCAATCCAAGCGTCCCCAAGAAGAACGTCGAGTTCTGGGAAGCGAAGTTCCGCCGTAACGTCGAGCGTGACCAACGCGCGCTCGACGAGCTCAAGGCACTGGCTGGACCGCCATCACCATTTGGGAATGCGAGCTCAAGCGCGACCGCATCGATGAGACAATGGAGCGCGTGATTGAGCGCGTGCGCGCGGCAAGCACCGGTGCGAGCACGGACAAGGCAGCAGCTGAGTCGCAAACCGCCCCAATCGCCTCAGACGCCCCTGCCAAACCGAACGCCTCGCCAACGCCGGATGCCGCCTCGATTTTGACAGACGCCCCAATCCACGACCCCTCGCCCACCAAGTAAGGAGCCCATCATGCACTTGGGAATGTTTCAAGCCGAGGAGTTCGGCGACCTGCAGCGCCTTGTAGACGGCCTGTTCACCGGGCGCGAGACAATCGAGCGGCTCGACCTCATCGTGCAGGCCGAGATTTTGGACCTCGCACCCGATTTGCTCGAGATCGTGAACCTCGTGCCCCCGGGAACGTACGACCGCACGAGGCTGTGCGATCAAATCAACTCCGCCCTCGCCGCGCACGGCTGGGGTGCCACCTACGGCACGGTCGAGTAGGCAGCAGGGGCACCCCGCCGGACCTCGAATTGGAGATGGGCGCCAAATTGAGGTGCATGCGCGTGCGTGCGCGCGATGCGGACGGACGTGGGCGAATACGGGCGAATGCGGACGGACACAGGCGCGATGCGGGCACAGGCAACGCAAGCGCAGTACGAACGCAACCAGGCGTGGTGCGAACGCGCGCGAGCAAATGCAGGCGCTGTGCGCGTGTAATGTCGAAAGTGAAGGGCTTCAATCTCATTTTTCGACATTACACGCGCGCGGTAAGGCTAGCCGCGCCTCCATGCGCGGTAAGGCTAGGCGCGCCTCCATGCGCGCGGTAAGGTCAGGGGCGCTTCGCCTTTTTGCAGGCGACCGTCATGTAAATCATGCCGATTACCGCGGCGCTCACGGATCCTGCGAGGATGGCGGCCTTGGCAGCGAGCATCTCGAAGGGCTCGGCGGGGAACGCAAGGCCCGAGATCAAAATCGACATGGTGAACCCGATGCCGCCCAAGATACCAACGCCCACGATGTGCCGCCACGTCACCCTGCTTGGCAGTTCGGCAATGCCAAGCTTCACCAGCAGAAATGTTACCCCCACAATGCCGATGGGCTTGCCCAGCAGCATGCCAAAGTACGTACCCATGGACACGGGGTCGAGTGCCAACTGCACCACATCGACGCCCACCAGGCGCACTTGAGCGTTCACGAAAGCAAACAGCGGCAAGATGATAAAGTTAACCGGCGTCGAGATCTTACGCTCGAGGCGGACGAGCGGGGGCGAGACGCGATGCATAACGCGCTCGGCACCCAAGGTGGCGTGCGTGAAGTCGTGCTGTCCCAGGATATGCGCATCCTCATCGTAAGAATCGACCAGGTCGGGCATATAACCGCGCAGCCAGTCAGTCAGGTTGTCCAAGCGGATGCCCGAGCGCGCGGGAATCGCGAACGCCACAATGACGCCCGCGAGCGTGGCATGCACGCCCGACTTGAACAGGCACACCCAGAGGACGAATCCACCCACCATATAAGGCGCCAAGCGGTAATGCTGCGTCTTGTTGAGCATGAACAGGGATGCGGTCACCACAGCGGCGGCTAGGAGCCACATGAGATCGGGAGCCTGACCGTAGAACAGGGCGATCGCCGCGATGGAGATGAGATCGTCGGCAATAGCGAGGGTCGAGAAGAACACGCGCACGCCGGCGGGCACGCGGTTGCCCAACAGCGAGAGCACGCCAAGAGCGAACGCGATGTCCGTTGCCATGGGAATAGCCCAGCCCTGTGCCGAACCGCTTCCGCGATTGAGCAGCATGTAGATCGTCGCTGGCACCACCACGCCGCCCACGGCGGCAAGCATGGGGAGCAGCGCCTGACGCGGGCGCCTCAACTCGCCCACCGTCATCTCGTATTTGAGCTCGATGCCCACGAGCAGGAAGAAGATCGCCATGAGGAAATCGTTTACGAACACCTCGATGGAGATCGCCATCGTATGCGAACCAATGCCCACGTGGATGGGCTCCATCAAGATATGGTGAATCGCCTCATAAGCGTCACTGTTGGCACAGATAACCGCGGCAATCGCCGCCACAACCATCACGGCAGCGGCGATAGTTCCATTTTCCGAGATGCGTTCCCAAATATCGCGCCGCTCGATGCGCTTGCGCTGCGTCTCGTTGAAAAGCTGCTCGCGTGCGTCCATACCACTCCCCGTCTCTTTTCACATCGAGAACTATCCTACCCAGCGGGCACATATGAGCGACATATGTCCATTATTGGTTCTAGAGCGAATCCATAATTGCCGGGCATCCATATTGCAAAACTCAACCTCTGGCATAGAAAGGCGCCCTGCACCGCACATGCGTTGCAGGGCGCCTCACGCTTGTTGGAGAAGCGTTAGTTCGCGGCGAGAATGGGGGCAGCGACCTGCTTCTTGCGAGAAAGCACGCCGGGCATCCACACGCCCTCGGCCACGTCCTCGATACCGAGACCCTTCTGCGCGGCGGCGGTGTCGCCCTCGAGCAGGACCTGGGAGCCCTCCTCCATGATGTCGGTGAGACAGAGCACAATGCCATCAGCGGCCTTCTCGGCCTGGTAAGCGCGCATGGCCTCGCGGATCTCGGGAATCATACCGAGCGCGCGGGACTTGTCCACGGTCTCGTACTGACCAATGAGGAGCTTCTTGCCAGCAACCTCGAACATCTTGATGTCGTTGCCGACCATCTCGGCGGCGGTGAAGGAGCCGGACGGGCGGGTGAGGAAGACCTCCATGCCGAACTTGACCGGGTCGACGCCGAGCTGCTCGCCGAGCTTTGCGGCGATAGCGGCATCCACATCGGTGGCGGTGGGGCTCTTGAGCATGAGGGTATCGGTCATCATGGCGGACAGCAGCAGCTTGGCCTGCGTGTCCGTGGGCTCAACGCCCAGAACCTCGAACAGCTTGGCCACGATGGAGCAGGAGGAACCCCAAGGCAACGCCACGATGTGAAGCGGAGCGGCGGTGGTGAAGTCACCGAAGCGATGGTGATCCACAACGCCGAAGATGGTGGCGTTCTCGAGGCCGGTGACGGACTGGCCGGGCTCGTTGTGGTCGGTCAGGATGACGAGCTGGGCATCGTCGCCCTCGGCAGCGGGCTCGATGGCGTCGATGAGCGTCGGGGCAGCCACGCCGGCGTCCTCAAGGAGCTTGGCGGACTCGGCGGGAAGCGGACCCAAGCAGCAGGCGGTGTAGGTGTTGCCCTGGTACTCGACCTGGTTGAGCAGCTGGGACAGGACGACGGACGACATGATGGCGTCGTTGTCGGGGTTCTGGTGTCCGAAGACGAGGACGTTTGCCATGAGGCTCCTCCCTTGTAGCGAATGCATGGATGCTCTCATTGTAACGCGCGGACGTCACCCCGCCTCGCAAGCCTCTGTATTAACGATAAACACCCGTCTCTTTGACGAAGCCCTGTTATCAGCACGGTATCATACGTGCGGAATAGCAACACCCCCTTCGTCGATCCATGCGAGGCGCGGCATCGCGCGCAGGCTGCGCCAGCAGAGACCGGCTTTTCGTCGGGCATCCTTGCAAGTGGCATGTCCACGGCCAATTCGATTGGCATTCGCCATCGACGAGGGGAATTCTCTTTCTTGATTGGAGCCAGCATGCTTGCTGATTACCATGTACACACCGACTTCTCCGACGACTCCGTCTTCCCGCTCGAAGACGTCTGCGCGCTCGCCGTTGAACGCGGCTTCGACGAGATCTGCATCACCGACCACGTGGACTACGGCGTGCGCCCCGACTGGGACGAATACCGCCGCGACCCCTCCTGCGCCAAGATCGTTGAGGGCAAGCCCTCCATCAACGTCGACTACGAGCGCTACTTCCCCGCCATCGAGCGGGCGCGCGAGCGATTTGCACCGGAGCTCACGGTGAAAACGGGTATGGAATTCGGCGTGCAATCGCACACGCTCGACAAGTACCAGACGCTGTTCGACCAGCACGCCAATGCATGGGACTTCATCATCCTGTCCATCCACCAGGTTGGTGACCAGGAGTTTTGGGATGGAACGTTCCAGGAGGGCAGGACGCAGGAGCAGTACAACATGCAGCACTACGAGGAGATGCTGCGCGTTGTCCAGAACTTCGACCATTGGTCGGTTATCGGACACCTCGACCACATCAAGCGCTACGACCCGCTCGGACCCTGGCCCGACGTGAACGTTCGCGACATCGTGGCGGAAATTCTTGAAGAGGCGATTCGCCGCGACAAGGGCATCGAGCTCAACACCTCCTCCGTCCGATACGGCCTGTCCGATCTCACCCCCAGCGTTGAGATCCTGAGCCTCTACCACGACCTCGGCGGCCGTATCCTCACCATCGGCAGCGACTCGCACAAGCCCGAACACCTTGGCGCGCACATCCCCATGATGCGCGAGCGCCTGCAGGAAATCGGCTTTACCGAGTTCTGCACCTTCGACCACATGGAGCCGATCTTCCATAGGCTGTAGGCTCTCCCTGTCGGCATAGCGCCGAAGCACGTCTTGCCGTCCACCTCGTCCCATCAACCCCGGAGCATCAATGGCCTCTCTCCTTCTCGCCGTCATCTATCTCACGTTTATCTCGCTCGGCCTTCCCGACTCGTTGCTCGGCACCGCATGGCCCGTCATGCACGTCGACCTCGCCGCGCCCGTTGCCGCACAAAGCCTCATCTCCATCATCATCAGCTGCTGTACGATCATCTCGTCACTGCTCACCGCGCGCCTGGTCCACAAGCTCGGCACCGGCAAGCTCACCGCACTTTCGGTTGGCCTCACCGCTGCGGCGATCCTCGGCTTCTCTACAACGAACGCGTTCTGGCAGCTCTGCCTCATCGCCATTCCCTACGGTCTAGGCGCGGGTGCCATCGATTCCGCCCTCAACAACTACGTTGCTCTGCATTACGGCGCACGCCACATGAGCTGGCTACACTGCTGCTGGGGTGTCGGCGCGAGCGTGGGCCCGCTCGTTATGGGCTGGGCCCTCGCCAGCCCCTTGAGTTGGCATGGCGGATACCTCGGTATCGGCCTTATCCAGGCCGCAATCACGGCGGCCCTGTTCCTCTCACTTCCTCTGTGGAAATCAACCGACGCGGAGGCGACCGATGCAAATGAGGGCACGGCGATCGAACCTGCCTTTGACACCGGTGCTCCCCGTAAGCAGCCCTCTGGCGAACGCCCCCTCACGAACCGAGAGCTACTTAGACTCCCGGGTGCCATCGCCTCCATCGGTTCCTTTGGCTCCTACTGCGCGCTCGAGGGCTCCATTGGCCTGTGGATTGCCAGCTACCTCGTCATGGCGCGCTCCATCGACACGGCAACGGCGGCTTCCATCGTTGCACAATTCTTTATGGGCATCACCATCGGACGCCTCGTGTCGGGCTTTGTTGCCCAATGGCTCACAAGCGAGAACCAGATCCGCATTGGCCAAGCGCTCATCACCCTCGGCATCTTCTCGCTCCTGGTGTTTGACGGGCCTGTTGCCGCCGGTATCTCCATTCTGCTTATGGGTCTTGGGTGTGCTCCCATCTACCCCAGCATCGTCGCCCTCACGCCCAAGCGCTTTAGCGCCAAGGCGTCCCAGGGGCTGGTCAGCCTGCAAATGGCATGCGCGTATGCGGGCTCCATGCTCGTGCCGCCCGTCTTTGGGCTCGTCGCCGGTGCGGGTGGAGCGGTGCTCATTCCCTATATGATTGCGGCGCTCCTCGTTACCAATACCGTCCTTGCCGAGCTTGCCGTGCGCAAGGCCAACGCCGCCCCGGGCAACGCGACGCGCTGACAGGAAGAAAGCCCCCCCCCCCTCGAACCTCCCAATGTGGCAGTTCGAGGACAAACACCGCATGCAAAACAAGAGGCCGGCTCCATTTGGAACCGGCCTCTTCATCTACAGCGATCCGCACACGCCGTCGAGTAGGACAGCGGACAGTCATGCGGCGAGTGCACGACGCTCGTCTACACCTCGCACGCAGCGGCGCGCAGCGCCACGTACGCAGCACCGATGATACCCGCATCGTTGCGAGCTCGGCGACCTCAATGGGAGTCTTGGTACTCACAGAGAGAGCGCAAGCGGCATACTTCTCGCGCAGCTTGTCCAAATATACGTCCGCAGAAGCAGAAGCGCCGCCGCCCAAGACATACACCTCGGGATCGACCACAGCAGAGATGATCTGCAGGCCGCGGGCGAGATAGTCGGTCATCGTTTCAACGGCAGCCCAGGCGACCTCGTCGCCCTCACGGCACGCCTGGAACACGGCGCGGGAGTCGCTCGTGCCGGAAAGTTCGATGGGTCGACGCCACGGACCTTGCACTCATGCAGGTAGTTGCTCACCACGCCGGTGGCGGAGGCGTATTGCTCGAGGCAGCCCTTGTTGCCGCAGCCGCACACACGGGTCTCGTCGGGGTTCACGCACATGTGGCCGATCTCGCCGCCCGCACCGAACGCGCCGTCGATCACATCGCCGTTCACCACGACGCCACCGCCCAAACCGGTGCCGATCGTCACCATGACCATGCTGCGATGACCCTTGGCGCTACCACGCCACAGCTCCCCCATGGCAGCCGCGTTCGCATCGTTCACGTAGCGCACGGCGGCATGGGGACAGCGAGACTCGAGTGCCTCCTTGAGCTCGGGGGCGTTGATCTTGATGTTGGCGGCAAGCGTGATGTTGCCGCTCGCGGGAACGGGCACGGCAGCGCCAGACCGACGCCGCGCACGAACAGCATGGGCTGCTGCACGGACGCCATGAGCTCCTCGATGCCGCCCACGACCGCCGCGTAGCCCTCCTCATTGGCCAAAGAGGGGGTTGGCACGCTCACCTTGCCGAGTAGGTTGCCGTCCTCGTCGAACAGGCCTTCCTTGACGGAAGTGCCTCCCACGTCGATGCCAATGTAGTACTGCTTGCTTTCGGTCATTGGAGCTCCCTTCGTGTGGCAGGTCCATGTGCCCGCCTCAATCGCTGGCTCCAACTATACCGCTACCTGCCGCCATCATGCCAAACGAATGGGCAGCATATCGCCCGGAGGCCCCGGAGCCCAAGAGGCCCGACACCATCACCCAATTCACCGAGCAGGCGCTTTTCATACGATTCGGAGGGTACAAACGCAGGAAAAGCACTCACTTAGGACGCGCTTTGGGGCTTTTGCCGGCAAACGACACCACAACGCCGATTAACGCTCCGAGCAGTGCGGGCACAACCCAATTCATGCCCAAATCGGCAAAGGGCAGGACGTCGAACGGCAGCCAAGCGCCGGTGAAAAACGCGTCGCGCAAAGAGGTGGCAATGCTCACGACGGCGGTTAAGCCCACGGCGCATGGCCACACGGCGGGCATGCCATCGCACACCTTATGCAGCATGCCCATCACAACCAGGACGATCGCCATGGGGTACATCGCGTTGAGCAGTGGGACGGAGAACGTGAGGATGGCATCGAGCCCGAAGTTCGACACCACGCAGGAGAACACGGCAAAACCCAGTGCCCACACGCGATATGGAATGCGCGGGAACTCGTCGGAGAAGTACGTGCCGCAACAGCTGATGAGACCGATGCACACATTAAGGCAGGCAAGCAGGAAGATTGCCGCAACAACCACCGTGCCCACCGTACCGAAGTGCTGACCGGCGGAGGCGGCGAGGATCTCGGCACCGTTGGTGGCGCCGGGCAGAACGGCGGCGATGTTGACGCCCACCAGCGCCAAGCCGCAGTAGATGATGCCCATGAGCACGCCAGCGAATATGCCCGCGCGGGAGACTTCGCGCGTGAGGCCGGCATCGTCCGTCACGCCGAGCTCGCGGATATTCGTAGCGATGACGATGCCGAACGTGAGCGACGCCAGCAGATCCATGGTCTGGTAACCCGTGAGGAAGCCCGACATAGCGGGGGCGGAGGCGTACGTAGCATGGGCGGCCTCAAGGCCAGACGCGGGATCGAAGAGTGCGGCGCCGATCACAAAGACCAGCAGCGCGATGAGGGCGGGACCGGTGATGCGACCGAGCAGGCGCGTGAGAGCGTTCGGATGCATGGCGAGCAGGTAGGCAACGGCAAAGAACACGACCGAGAACACGAGACGCGCCACCTCGAGCGAAAGCCCAGCGGGGAGCAGCGGCTCGAACATCTCAAACGAGGTGGACGAGGTGCGCGGAATGGCGAGGCACGGACCGATTGCCAGGTAATTCGCCGCCACGAACACGTGCGCGAACAGCGGGTGCACGCGCGAGGCGAGGTCGCGGATAGTACCCGCGAGGCCAACTGCAATAATGCCGAGCATGGGCAATCCAATGCCGGTGACAAGGAAGCCGACCATGGCGGGAACCACGGCCTCACCCGCCTGCAAACCCAGTAAGGGCGGGATGATCAGGTTTCCCGCGCCAAAGAACATCGAAAAGAGGGTAACGCCCACGAATAGGGACTGCTTGGAAGTCAATTTACCGGTGGACATAGGCGCTCCGCTCCCGAGGCGTTGACGTATAGAATGTGAACTTTAGCAGAATGGAGCGCATTCGTTGGCGAAAGCTGCAGCACGCACCCACTCACCGCATGTTCGCCTCGCATGCAAAAAGGCGGGGCGCCCCTTGAGAGGCGCCCCGCCCTGATGGCGATGCGTATGCAAGCGCGGGTGCTATGCCCTGCGCTTCTTCATCACAGCACCGGCGGCAAACGCAGCAACAGCCACGCCCGCCACGCCGACGACCGCGAGCATCGCGGAGTCGCCCGTGCTGGGCAGACCCGCACCAGGCTTGCCGGAAGGCTTGTTGCCCGGGTTGGTGCCGGGCTTGTCATCGGGGTCGGGGCTCTGGTCCCCGCCTTGGTCGCCACCCTGGTCACCGCCCTGGTCGCCCTTGGGGGTGAAGTGCGCCACGAGCGTCAAGTCGCCCGTCACGGGAGCCGCGAAGTCATACGCGGCATCATCGAGGTACCAACCGTCGAACGTGAAGCCATCCTTGGCGGGTGCGTTCTCGGGCGCCGCCACAGCGGAGCCGTCCTCGACCTCGACCTTCGAGAACACCGTGTCGTCGACCATGAAGGTCACCGTGTGCTTTGCCGGCACGGGCGGAACCGGGTCGGTGTCGCCGGAGCGCTTAAAGCGAGCCTCAAGCGCCACGCTGTACTCGGCGGTCACCTCGTAGGTTGCCTCAGTGGACACGGGCTCGTCCGAGCAGGGGGCGAACCAGCCAACGAACTCCATGTTCTTGCCGGGCTTGGCCTTGAGCGTCACCTTGGTGCCCGCAGGCACGTCCGAGCGGTACACGGAATCGGACTTGTCGGCATCGGAGGAGGAGCCGGTGATGACACCCGCCGCCTTCCCGGTTGCCAAGTCGAGCGCGCCGTCATCGCCCGCCGCGTAGCTCATGCCCTGAGCGTACACGGTGCTCGCGGGCAGTGGCTTGTTGGCGATATCGAACTCGGAAACGGCAACCCAGTCATCGTTGGACTTGGTGGCCTCAAAGCGCACGCCGTACACCGTGGTCTCGTCAAAACCGAACGTCTTCTTGCTGTTGTCCGCCTTGAAGGGCACGTTCTTGGCAACCTGCTTCCACTCGCCGTCCTTCTCGGTGCGAATGAACAGGTTCGCCTCCGTCACCAAACCGCTCGTTTGGGGGCTGCGGGGCGTGAAAGAGAACTGGTTGATCTTATAGCCCTTGCCAAAATCGATCTCGGCCCAAATGGGATTCGTCTTGGAAAGGTGGCCGTCGGCGTTGCCGTCGGTAGCGGCCTTCCAATTGGAATGCCAGATGGTCGAAGCATCGCCGTCAATGGCATGCTCGATACGACCGCCGGCGCTCTCGCCTTCGAGGGTCTGCGAGTTGGTCTTGGCCTTCCAAGCGGCCTTGTTGAACTCGTCCTTTGCAGGCTCGTCCTTGGCGGGCGCGATGCGGATGTTGTCAATCTTTGCGGCAATCGCCTGAGTCTTGGAACCGATGCGCTCGAGCGGGATGGTAAGGGTGGCGTTATCGATGCCGTCCTTCTTTACCATACCGGCATCGAAGAAGCGACCGCTTGCCTTGCCAATCAAGTTACCGTCCACATACAGAAGAGTCGTCTCCATGGCACCGTCGATGCCGGTGGCGGGACGGATTCCGTCGATCGCCTTGGTGACGATGCGGACGTTGACCTTCTTGCCCACAGGGAGCTTGTAGTCGAAGTAGTAGTCGTAGAGCTCGCGTGTGAAGCCGAGCTTGCCGTTGTCCATCACGCGGATATCGAGCGTGCCGTACGGGGCATCCGCCTCAAAGAGGATGTCGCCCGGGCAGGCGGGCTCGGTGAGCTCGATGTCGAAGGATAACTCAGTTCCGGCGGAGATCTTGTTCAGCGGGGATTCAACGTAGGACTCCCCACCCGCGAGGTTCAGCGCGCCATCTTTGACTTCGGCGTTCTTACCAGCGGTAAGGTCACGCCCGTTTGCGCTGGCATCCTTGAGATCGTTGAACTCGTACTCGGCGTAGGTATCGCCGGACTTGCTCGCCTTGCTGTAGGGATTCACGCGAGGCGCGTCGCCGGTCTTTGCAACCAGGTTGCGCAGATTGTCCGGCGTGCCCTTCTCCTTGCCGGTTGCCGCCCACGTCTTCTCTGCGTAGAACGGCATGGCGTCGAAGAAGCGCGCGTACTCGTCCGCCTCGGAAAGACCGGAGGCGCGAGTATCGATGTTGTCATTCCAAATGGCGAACGCGGCACCGAGCATCTGGTCGTCGCCGGAAGGCAGGTACTGGTACGCACCGCCCTTGACGCGCACCTTCTCGGGGGCGAACTCGTTGAACACGCGGTTGGTGTTCAGGTAGTCGCCATACGCATCAGAGCGGCCACCGCCGCCGTTGGGAACCATGTATCCGTGGTTGTCGATGGTGTTGATGAGGTCGAAGCCCATCTCGTACATCTTGACGCCATCGGCCCAGTCGGCCGACCACAGGTTCATCTGCGTGCGGCCATGCTCGCCGTTGATGGCGGCGTCCACAATGGGATCGCCCTGATTGAGCCAAGTAAGGCCACCCCACATGCGGACCGTGTTGGTCTTCTTGATGTGCGGCAGCAGGTCGTTCACGAACGTGTGATACACCGGAGACCCGTTGGGGATCAAGAACTCATCGGCACCCACATGAACAACCGTCCCCTCGTCGAACACGGGGTTCTCGCCGGTCGTGTAGTCGTCGTAGATGTCCTTGATGAGCTCCATCGTCTGCGGCTTGCGCAGATCGAAGTGGTCGATGGCGGGGCGCTTGCTGTTGACAGTCAAGCCCTCGCCATGAACGGCCAGCTCGGGCCACGTGCGCGTAAACGCAACCGCGTGGGCCGGCATGTCGATCTCGGGGACGATGTTCATGCCAAGGGCGCGCTCGCTTTGGATGAAGTCGCGGAACTCGTCTTTGGTCATGGAGTAATCGGTGGCAGTCGGGGACTGGCCCGTCTGCTCGTTCTTGACGCTCGTCTCCAGGCGGAAGGCGGCATAGGCCTTCCACGCCGCATCCTCCGTCTTGTAATCCTCCAAGAAGATGAGGTTGTCGGAAAGGTGCGCCTGGAAGTCGTTCATCTTGTAGTAGCGCATGGTGCGCGTGGCCATCTTCATCATGTCGAGCGACACGGGCTTGCGCGCCACGTCCCACATGAAGCCACGGACCTCAAAGCGCGGGTAGTCGCGCATCTGGCCCACGGGGAAGCCGCTCGCATCGAGCTTGTACATCTGCAGAATGGTCTGCATGCCGTACATGTTGCCCGTCACATGCTGGGACTGGACGTCGATGCGATTGGCGCCGATGGCCATCGTGTAGCCCTCGTCGCCCAGCAGTGCGTCGTTGGCAGGGGCGGCAAGCGTGAAATTGAATGCGCCATCCTTGGGACTGCCCTGCTCAAGAGCAAGATCCTTGCCGGTAAAGTCCTTGAAATCAGCCTTGAACTCCTCGGCGACCGCCTTGAGGGAAGCGTCGCTGTACACGATGCTGGAAATCGCGTCGATGGAGAGCTTGGCGTTGGAGTCGGAGAACCACTCCTGGATCTCAGGCACCACCTGGGGCTTGACGTTCTCGCTCTCGACCTGGGTCTTGGCGCCCTCGACGGTGTAGTCGAGGTCTTGAGAGGTCTTGCTCTTGCCGGTGGCGACCTCCGTAACCGTCCAAGACACCTTGACCGTCTTGTTGGTGAGCGGGTGGACCACGCTCAGGTCATCGCCGATGACCTGCTCGAAATCGGCGCCGTTGAGCTTGATCTCAAAACCCTGGGGCACCTTGGGAAGATCGAGCTTGGAGGCGTCCTTGGCAACAACGCCGCCCTTGAGGGACGCGACGACGCTATCCAAGGTGTGACGCTCGCCCATCTCGTTGGAATAAGCCTCGAGCTCGACCACGGACACGCCGTTCCACTGGGTGCTTCCCTGCTGGACGTCGAACTTGGTGAGGCGAACCTCGGTCGCGGTCACCGGCGCATCGAGCACGACTTTGACCTTGGTGGCAAAGCCGTCTCCCTCCGCCTTGTTCGCAACTGTCTTGGCGGTCTTCCACTCGGCGCTCTTGCCGTCCTTGTACTGGACCTCGAACGCCTTGACGTTACTCGGCATCACAGGGCTCGAGCGCTTTTCGAACTGCACTTCGAGCTGCTTGATGAGCGTGGGCTGCTTGAGCGCAACCGCGAGGAAGTCCTCGCTGTTGGGCTTTGCCTCGCTGCTCGACCAGCGCGTCGACTCGTCCCCGTCAATCGCCTTGTCGGGAGTGAGGGTGTTCGCCTCGTTGCGGCTGGAGGAGGAGGTGCCCCCCAGGAGATGGTTGACATCGGGCGTGCTCACAACGCCGTCAGCCTGCTCGTTCGAATACGCCTCGAGCTCGACCACGGACACGCCGTTCCACTGGGTCTGGGATGCGTCGGTGGCGATATCGAAGTTGGTGAGGCGGACCGCCTTGGCGGTGATGGCGTCTTTCAAACGACCTTGGCAGAGGTCTTGTAACCAGAGCCGCTCTGCTCGTTGACAACGACCTTGGCGTCTTTCCACTCCGTCGAGCCGTCCGCTTGGTACTGGACCGTAAAGCCCTTCACGTTGCCGGGCATAACGGCAACGGTGCGATCCTCGAACTGAACATTGAACTGCTTGATCTGGGTGGGCTTGGCAAAGGTTCCCATCAGCCACGTTTTGTCATTCTTCTCCGGCTTAGCGGTACCGCTGGACCAGCGATCCTGTTTGCCGGTTTTACCGTCCGCCGCCTTATCGGCGGTGAGCGAGTCCTCCACGCCGCTCGCCGTCATGGTCGCTGTGCGCATGTGATTGACGTTCTGCGTGTCAACCACATCCCCGCGGCGAGTGCGCTTGGGACGGCAACGCCGCCCAATGCCAGCGCGAACGCCGCAACTGCAACAAGAGCCTTATACCCCCCCCCTCTTCATACCGAATGCTTGTTTGCGCAGATGTTTCATATGCGCCCCTTCCTGTAGCGAGCGCCGTGCGTCCAATATCGCGCATGCGCCCAATTTTTCCATTGAATACCATTGCGCGGGCAAACAACACCACAGGATGTCACGAACCGGAGGAGCGAACGAACAATCGGTGAACGGCACGTGGAAACAGTAGGAAATGGGGGAATGGGAGTCGGGGGGCGAAAAAACGCGTGCAGCAACCGCACGCGCTCTATCCCTCACACGTACACCGCGTGCCCGACCGCGCCGCACTGCCGCCCCCGTGCACGCCTCGCACGTCTGCCCCCCGCGCGCCCGCGCAAAAGCTAGGGGGCCGCACCCGTTGCCGCACATAGACGGAAACGGACGCGGCCCCACATGCGTCGAGCGACACTTGGCCTTAGGAAGTCTTCACAATGGGCGCAAAGCCCTTCATGAGCTTCTTGGTCTGGCCGCTGCGCTCGAACTGGACCTCGATCATGTCGCCGGCAGCGGAGATGACCGTGCCCGGGCCGAACGTCTTGTGGCTCACGCGGTCCCCGGCGGCAAACGTCGTGGCAGCCGCCGCGGCATCGACCTTGCGCTCGACCGTGGCGGACACGTTCGTCTTCTTGGGACGCGGCGCGCCCGAGCCAAAGGTCGAACGCGAGCGCCCGGCACCGGCACCAGAGCCCTCGCCAAAGGCCGACGCGGACCCCGTACCCACACGACCGGCGTCGGGGCTGATGGACGTGCGGCGCTGCGTACCCGGCGTCGAGCGGGTGTAAGAGCCGAACACGCGTCCGCCGTACATATCGGAGCCCTTGCCGGAACCGAACGTGCCGCGACGGTCGCCGCGCTTCTCCCAGCCCGTGCCCTCGAAACCGGACGATCCGATGCCAGAGAATTCGATGTGCTCCGACGGGATCTCGTTCACGAAACGAGAGCGGGGGTTCGCCTGGGTGGAGCCGTAGGTGCGGCGCGTGGCGGCGTAGGTGAGGAACAGGCGCTTGCGGGCGCGCGTGATGGCCACGTACGCGAGGCGGCGCTCCTCCTCGAGCTTGGCCGGGTCGTCATCGGTCCAGCCGGCGACATGCGGGAAGATGCCCTCCTCCATACCGGCAACGAACACCGCCGGGAACTCCAGGCCCTTCGCGGAATGGACGGTCATCATCGTGATGGCGTGGGTCTCCCCCGCCAGCGCATCGAGGTCGCTGCGCAGGGCGAGCCACTCGAGGAGGGCGGGAAGGGCCTTGCAGGCGAGCTGCCCGTACGTGCGCTCGACCTCCGCCGCGGCGATGGCGGCGGCGTTCGGAGCCGCAGGCGCCGGATCGAGGGCCTCTCCCCC
>ENA-OPZN01000236-OPZN01000236.1-human-gut-metagenome-genome-assembly--contig:-NODE-236-length-20380-cov-4.473905_pt1 | contig 20380 bp, 26 predicted proteins | sample MGYA00242483_ERZ504503 | MGnify/ENA primary metagenome ERZ504503 (study PRJEB26092, sample SAMD00036285) | human gut metagenome | host: Homo sapiens | study: EMG produced TPA metagenomics assembly of... | reverse complement strand
TCTTGATAAAAAGCGAGGAAAAATACAGAAAAATACGTTATATTTACCACTGAGAATAAAATAACAGGTAACTAAAAAACAAAACTATGACACTAAAACACTCGCTTTCTTTCATATTTTGCCTGGCTTTTACTACCATCACAGCGTGGGCACAGAGTAACAAGTTTTCAAACTCCATCTTCCGCTTTGCCACTCGTGCCGAAGGACAAATGCTGATTACGGAACTGGATGACTATACCCGCGACTGGAACCAGTTTGACATTGACGTGCGTCTGCAAAAGCCACAAGGACGCAAATCACAACTGTTGCAGTTTGCCATGGAACAGACACTCAACTGGAGTGACGCAGAAAAAGAGCGTATCAGTAAGGCAATGAAAAGCCTGGATGCAGAAATCAAGAAACAAAGTTACAACCTCGATTTCCCGAAAGAAATCATCTTTGTAAAAACTACCCAGAAGGAAGAAGGCAATGCAGAGGCCTACACTCGCGTAAACTGGATTGCCATCGGCGAGCATGCGTTGAAGGAAGCTTCGGATGCAGACCTGAAATACCTTGTAGCCCATGAGTTGTTTCACCTGCTGACACGCCAGAATTCCAACTTCAAGAAAGACATTTACAAGGTCATCGGATTCACGGTGATTGAAAAAGAAATTATCTTCCCGTCCGATTTGGCAGAGATTCGTATTTCCAATCCGGACATCAGCCGATATGACAGTTACGGCACGTTTACCATCGGCGGACAGAAGCAATACTGCACCATGGTGATTTATACCGACAGACCTTATGACGGAAAAGCGCTCTTCGACTACCTGAAAGTGGGACTTGTACCTTTGAACGGTGATTTTGTTCCTATTCAGAAGGCTGGAAAGACAATCATTTATGCACTGGATGAAGCGGAAGATTTCTACACACAAGTAGGAAAGAACACCAACTATCTCATTCATCCGGAAGAAATCATGGCAGACAACTTTGCCTTCACGCTGACTGGCAAGAAGGACCTTGCTAATCCGGAAATAATCCAGAATGTACAGAAAGTGCTGAAGGCCAAAAACCGATAACCAATCTGCTTTCACAGATATAAAAAAGTCAGGCAACCGCTAAAGTGCCTGACTTTTTTTATGACTTATGAGGTTATCTTTTCCGATAATCCTTCTCGATGGCTAAGGTTATCCAGTTGGCTAAGGCCTGACGATTGTCGGCAATGACCAGACGTTTCTGATCCTGCGCATTCTGGATATTTCCTACTTCCAGAAAAACAGCTACCGGAGTCGTGTTGCGAAGTACAAACAGATTACGTTCGCTCACCGTACCATCGAATCCGCGGTTGGGCTGATGGCGGTCGTACTTGGCACGGAAAGTCCGCTGGATTTCCCTCGCCAGCCGTTTTCCTTTTGAACTGCCCGGTGCATGATAGAAATACACGTCAGTCTGGTTGTTTCGGGCCCGACTGTCTACATGGATAAATACGGCACGCTTGTAGCTGCTCTTATCCTTCCGGTACATGCGGTTCACCGCATCACAACGCTGTTGCAGACGGGCTATCTGATTCAACGGAATGGCCTTTCCCATGCAAGTTTCCCGCTTGCTGTTATTCAGTATAGCCTGGTCACGAATTCCATCCTTTGCATCCTGAATGATAAAATGTACTTTGGCCCCACGTTTCATCAACTCACGTCCCAGACGGAGAATGATGTCGTAAGCATATTCATCTTCATGCAGTTCCTTTCCGCGGTATTTACCTATACAGCCGGGATCCGGTCCTCCATGTCCGCTGACAAGATAGAAAGTGGCTCCTTTCAAAGAACTGGAAGTTACCGCATACGACGCATATTTCTTTCCAAACAACGGTTCATAATGTCCCTTCTTCTTTCCCGTCATTCCCGAAGGAAAACACAGCAAGCCACATAAAATCAAACATAAGAACTTCTTCATCACTTCAGCAGTTCATCTATTTTCTTACAAAGAGAAGCAAACTCCTCTTCATTATACAAGCGGGTCATCATCACGATTTTACCCTCCTTATCTATCAGCACGTTACGGGTGATTCCGGCATTGCGTTCCGCATATTTGGCAAAAATATCTGCTCCCGGATCAAGTCCTAACGGATAAGTCACTCCTGTCTGCTTGGCAAAGGCTTTCACTCGTTCCAGCGGCTCGTCACGGTCAATTCCATAAAGCGCAAAGGAAGTATTGTCCTTATGTTTCTGCCAGATGCCTTTTTCAATAAAAGGCATTTCCTTACGGCAGACTCCACACCAGCTTGCGGTAAACTGCAACATGACTACCTTTCCCTTAAGTTCTGACAATTTCACCTTGCGTCCGTCCGTCAGCTTCATTTCAAAGTCGGGAGCCGTATCGCCTACCTTGACAATATATCCGGCTGCATCAGGAACCGGCTGAGAGGCTGTAAGTGGTGCATGGCCGCCTAAAAGTCCCATCAATGTCAATGCAAAAATAAAGCTTCTTCATACTCATTCTAAATTATATTTCGGCTCAAAGATAGTACAAAAAATTAAAATACAGACACATTCGACAAGAAACCTGTCTGCAAAAAGAATATCAGAAAGTGCGAAAAGGGCCGAAAGAAAATGCTTTTTATTACTTTTCGGTATGTTTATACAGAAACTTTATTAACTTTGCGAATTATGAAGAACAAAGCGTACACCCTTGCGCTTTTATTGTAAATCAACATAAAAGAGAAAAACTATGGATTGCACAAACATCATCGGAGAAAAAATAAAATCGCTCCGAACCAATCAAGAAATAAGTATACAGGAACTGGCAGAACGCGCAGGGCTGACCGTGGAACAGGTAAGCCGCATTGAGGAAAACATTGACATTCCCTCGCTGGCTCCGCTGATTAAAATAGCACGTGCATTGGGAGTACGTCTGGGCACTTTCCTGGACGACCAGACCAGTGAAGCCGGACCGGTTATCTGCCGCAAAGGTGAGGCAGACGATACCATCGGATTTTCAAACAACGCTACGCATGCCCGCCAGCACATGCATTATCATTCATTGTCAAAAAGCAAGGTGGACCGTCACATGGAACCGTTCATCATCGACATCGACGCCAACGACGAAAAAGACTTCTTTCTGTCGGCACATGAAGGAGAAGAGTTTATCATGGTACTGAAAGGGGAACTGGAAATCAGTTATGGAAAAAGCAACTATCGCCTGAAAGAGGGAGATACCATTTATTATGATTCCATCGTACCGCATCATGTACACACAGCCGAAGGACAGGCTGCACAAATTCTGGCCGTAGTCTACACTCCGGTATAAGTCTCACACAAATCTTCAACGACATGTTACAACTTTCTGAAAGAACATTAGGCGACTGGCTGGAGCATTGGGCGGAAGTGACTCCGGACAAAGAATACATTGTATATTCCGACCGCAACCTGCGTTTTACGTGGAAACAGTTTAACGAGCGTGTGGACCACATGGCCAAAGGTTTGCTGGCCATCGGCGTGAAAAAAGATACTCACGTGGGCATCTGGGCCCGCAATGTGCCCGACTGGCTGACATTCTTGTATGCCTGTGCCAAAATAGGTGCCGTGGCCGTTACGGTCAACACGAACTACAAGCAGGCAGAACTGGAATACCTCTGCGAAAACTCCGACATGCATACTCTGTGTATCGTAGACGGAGAGAAGGACAGCAACTTCGTGGAAATGACCTACACCATGCTGCCCGAACTGAAGCTCTTCGAACGGGGCCACATGAAGAGCAAGCGCTTCCCTCACATGCGCAATGTGGTGTACATCGGTCAGGAGAAATACCGGGGTATGTATAACACGGCAGAGATTCTGCTGTTAGGAAGCAACATTGACGATGAGGAACTGATTAAGGCTAAGAAGCTGGTAAGCTGCCATGATACGGTGAACATGCAGTATACTTCCGGTACCACGGGATTCCCGAAAGGGGTTATGCTTACCCATTATAATATTGCCAACAACGGATTTCTAACCGGTGAGCACATGAAGTTCACTCCGGACGACAAGCTGTGTGTATGCGTACCGCTGTTCCATTGCTTCGGAGTAGTACTGGCCACCATGAACTGTCTGACCCATGGCTGCACGCAGGTCATGATAGAACGTTTCGACCCGCTGCTCGTACTGGCTTCCGTACACAAAGAGCGCTGTACGGCCCTCTATGGAGTGCCCACCATGTTCATTGCCGAACTGCATCACCCCATGTTCCCCATGTTCGACTTATCGAGCCTGCGCACGGGTATCATGGCCGGTTCTCTCTGCCCCGTGGAACTGATGAAACAGGTGGAAGAAAAAATGTTTATGCGCGTCACCAGCGTATACGGACTGACAGAGGCTTCACCGGGTATGACCCACAGCCGCATTGACGATGATCCGGAAGTACGTTACACCACCGTAGGCCATGACTTTGAGTTCACAGAAGTGAAAGTAATCGACCCGAATACCGGAGAAGAATGTCCGGTAGGTGTACAGGGCGAAATGTGTAACCGAGGGTACAACACCATGAAAGGTTACTACAAAAACCCGGAAGCTACAGCCGAGGTAATCGACGCCAACGGATTCCTGCATTCCGGTGACTTGGGAGTAAAGGATGAAAACGGAAACTATCGCATCACGGGCCGCATCAAGGACATGATTATCCGCGGAGGGGAAAATATTTACCCGCGCGAAATCGAAGAATTCCTCTACAAGATGCCGGGCATCAAGGATGTGCAGGTGGCCGGAGTGCCTTCCCAAAAATACGGTGAGGCAGTGGGAGCTTTCATCATTCTGCACGAAGGATACACCATGAATGAATTTGATGTACGTGAATTTTGTCAGGGGAAAATAGCCCGCTACAAAATCCCCAAATACATTTTCTTCGTAAAGGAATTCCCCATGACAGGAAGCGGAAAAATCCAGAAATTCAAACTGAAAGATTTAAGTCTGAAACTGTGTGCCGAACAAGGCATCGAAATCATATAAAAAACGGCCGGAATCCTTCTTTCTCAAGAACAGATTCCGGACCGGATTCTATCGACAAATTGCGTTATTTCTTTACAATCTTCACCAGCAACGTCTTGCTGTCCAAATTTCCTTTCGTGTCGTATGCTTCCGATTTCACCAGTCCCACTCCTTTGGCATACCATTCAGTCACGCGCAGTGTAGTGGTTTTCAACACAATCTTTGTACGCTGCAGGTAAGAAATCTTCACACAGTCAAACTTTCCAGCTGTAGTCTGATGGTTTCATTTCCCATGTAAGCTGCACCAGACACATTCACTTCATTTTTCAACATATTGCGAACTAGCTGATAAGAGCGGTCAGGAATACTTTCCCCACCTTTGGCACCGTCTTTGATAGTAAATGAATTGTCGCCTTTAAACTTAAGTTTCTCCAGCAAACCTAAACGGGCAGCCTCGTTGTATTTATCAGGGTCGGAATCAGAATCCACATACGGACCGTACATCAAATCTTCCGTACAAACCGTATTGGCTCCATCGTAGCTCCAGTTGAACAAAGTATAGCTGGTATTGTTCTTTGCCTTTGTAGTGACAATCTTATCATAGTAGGCAGCCTGAAGCTTTCCGTCCACCTTCTCTACTTTACTTACAGTCATGGTTTCATCCGATGTGCTCTGACCGATTTCATCGTAATTCACATAGTGCAGTTCTGTACCCTCTGTCGTGCAGAAATATTGTGCCTGCATGGAATGGCAAGCCAAGACAGCTGCCACCAAAAACATTAGCCTCTTCATAGTTTCATCTTTTAAAGTAAAATACGGTGCAAACATACAAATTTCTTTCTTTTTCTACCTATCTTTGCCACAGAAAAACATTAAATCAGTTTATCATGGGATTATTATCATCTTTATTCGGAAAAAGTAAATCCGATGCAAACGAACAAGAGAAACAAGACAAGAAGAATTTCGACATCCTGAAATATGACGGCATCCGTGCCCGCAACATGGGTAAACTACCCTACGCTATCAAATGTTTTGAAGAAGCAGTGGCACTTCAAGAAGAAAAGGAAACGCTTGGTTTACTGGCCAGTGCATATCTTCAGGCCAACCGCACGGAGGATGCACGTATCACCCTTGACCGGCTGATTGCCCAAGATGAAACAAACGTACAGGCCCTACTGTCTCTGGCCAGCGTATGCTATATACAAGAAGACTATGAAGGGATGGATAAGGCTTGCCAGAAAGCTATAGCTTTGGATGAGAAGAACGCCCAGGCTTACTATTTAGCCGCTCGTGCTGCACGTGGCTTGAAAAATGACTTGCAAGCCATTGTCATGCTGACCAAAGCCATCGCACAAAACGAGAGTTTCACAGAAGCTATCTTCTGCGTGCCGAAGTGCTGTGGGAAATGCGCCAGGCGAAAGATGCACTCAACGACCTGGAGCAGGTACTGAAACTTAATCCGGAAGAAGAGGAAGCGCTTCTACTAAAAGCTACCATCCACATCGGTATGGGAGAAAATCAGGAAGGAGAAGCATGCGTGGAACAGGTTATAGCTTTAAACCCGTTCAACGTGAAAGCGTATTTGCTGAAAGGTGGCTTGCTGATAGAGGAAAACAACTGGACAAGGCACTCGAGAATTATCAGGAAGCTATTGAATTGATTCCGCAGGAAGCGCAATTGTACCAGGAAAGAGGACGCGTTCACCTGCTGATGGGCGACAAGGCCGGTGCGGCAGAGGACCTGAAAAAGGCTATCGAGCTGGCTCCTGAAAAAGAAAACCTGATTTCCGGCAATTTCAATAACTTTGAAAAGAGCAATCTGCAAACCGGAATCTACTAAACGATACTCTTCATAAAGAACGGGTGCGGAACATTCATTCGATGAAATTCCGTACCCGTTCTTTTTATATATAATAGATGCATTAAAGTGCTTCGTAAGCTGCTTTCAACTGCTGCAAGGCTTTTTCAAGTGTCACACGCGGACAGCCTACATTCATTCGCATAAAGCCAGCTCCTTCCTTACCGAACATCTCTCCATCGTTCAACGCCAGTCCGCTTTGTCGACAAAGAAAGCATTCAATGCCTCGTGCGACAATCCCAGTTCGCGACAATCCAGCCAAATCAGGTAAGAAGCCTGCGGACGCATCACCTTAATCTTAGGAGTATGTGCTTTTGTATAGGCATCTGCATAGTCAATATTTCCCTGAATATAAGCCAGACACTGTTCCAGCCACTCCTCTCCTTCGGTATAAGCAGCGGTTACGGCAGGCCAGGCAAACACATGTCCCGCATTCAGTTCTCCGGCATCCAAGTAAGTCACAAAGCGTGAACGAAGTCCTTCATTGTAAATAATGGTATGCGAAGCGGCTACTCCCGGCATATTGAAAGTCTTGCTGGGCGCCATGAAAGTAACGGAGTTGTTGCGGGCTTTTTCTGACACCATGGCAAAAGGCAGATGCTGATAAGGAGGTAAAGTCAGGTCGGCATGAATTTCATCCGAAAAGACAATCACATTGTCATCGGCACAGATTTCGGCCAGTTCCTGCAATTCTTCTTTCTTCCAAACCACTCCTCCCGGGTTGTGAGGATTACACAGAATCAATACCCGTACTCCCTTTATGGAACGGCGAATCAAATCCAAATCCATACGATAATGTCCGTCCACTTCTTTCAGCGGGCATTCCACCAGGCGACGGTTATTGCGTGTCACCAGCCAGGCAAAAGGATGGTACACCGGAGGCATAATCAAAATCTTGTCGCCCGGCTTTGTGAAACAGTTGATAGCCATTCCCAAACCCGGTACAATGCCTGGTACAAAATTGATTTCTTCCTTCTCTACCGACATGCCATAACGTTTCTTTACCCATCCGATAATAGACTGATAGTAATCGTCTGAACGGAAGGTATATCCCAACACCGGATGTTCGCAACGCTTGCGAATGGCTTCCAAGATAAACGGAGGTGTGGCAAAATCCATATCGGCCACCCACATCGGAATCAAATCAGACTTTCCCCATACGTTTACCATACCGTCTACTTTCTCGCTGCATGTGCCGCGACGGTCAATCACTTCATCAAAATTATAGTTCATGTTCTTATTTGTTTTGGCTGTTTTACAAATGAAATATCTCTGTACAACAAAGGTAAGAAAATACATTCACATCCGCCATTCTGAGGCTATTTTTTAAAAATAAGAAGAAAAAGTTTGTCGGAACATTTGTTTTTTAAAGAAAAGTATTACATTTGCAGCAGAAATAACAACAAATAACAAACAAATGAGAACATTTGCATCATACTTCTTCTTTTACTTTTATTTCTTTTACTTTAGCAATGAAGTGAAGCGGGAGTTTGCATGCATACGGTAATAGAAAAAACAAAAATGAAATGATAATACAAAGTCCCGCTTCGATGGAGCGGGACTTTTTTTTATAGTTATACAAAAGATGAAGAAGATAGCCATACAAGGAGTTCCGGGCTCGTATCACGACATTGCAGCCCATAAATTTTTCAAGGATGAGGAAATCGAACTGATTTGCTGCAACACATTCGAAGAGGTGTTCGATAACCTGAAAAAAGACAGCAGCATCATCGGAATGATTGCCATTGAGAATACGATTGCCGGAAGTCTCCTTCACAATTACGAATTGCTCAGAGACAGTGGAGCTACGATTATCGGAGAACATAAATTACGAATCAGCCACAGCATCATGTGTCTGCCCGGAGAAGACTGGAGTACACTGACAGAAGTAAACTCTCATCCGGTAGCACTGGCACAATGCCGGGATTTCCTGCAACACCATCCACAACTGAAGGTGGTAGAAACGGAAGATACCGCAGGCAGCGCACGCGACATCAAGGAAAAGGGATTAAAAGGACATGCTGCCATCTGCTCCAAATATGCAGCCGAGCTTTACGGCATGAAAATCCTGCAGGAAGGCATTGAAACCAACAAGCATAATTTCACCCGCTTTCTGGTGATATGCGATCCCTGGATGGCCGACGAACTGAAAAGACCGTTCCAAAATCAACAAGGCCAACATTGTTTTCTCCCTGCCTCATAATGAAGGAAGCTTGTCACAAGTGTTGTCCATCTTTTCGTTCTATCACATTAACTTGACAAAAATACAGTCGTTGCCCATCATCGGGCGGGAATGGGAATACCTGTTCTACGTAGACGTGATGTTCAACGACTATTTGAGATACAAACAATCCATTGATGCAGTAATACCATTAACCAAAGCACTTAAAATTTTAGGAGAATATGCAGAAGGAGAATCAACCATATAAGATAGAGCCTGCCGACAGGCTGGGCTGTGTCAGCGAATATTATTTCAGCCGGAAACTGAAAGAAGTGGCACAAATGAATGCCGAAGGTAAAGATGTCATCAGCTTGGGAATCGGCAGTCCTGACATGCCGCCTTCAGAAGAGACCATCAACGTGTTGTGTGAGAATGCCCGCAAGCCGGATGCACACGGCTACCAGCCTACAGTAGGAATACCAGACTGCGCAAGGCCATGGCCGACTGGTATAAAAGATGGTATGACGTAGACCTGGACCCGGCTACGGAAATCCAGCCGCTCATCGGTTCAAAGGAAGGTATCCTCCACGTCACACTGGCACTGGTGAACCCCGGTGACCAGGTGCTGGTTCCAAACCCGGGATACCCTACCTACACTTCACTGAACAAGATTTTGGGAAGTGAAATTGTGAACTACAACCTGCGGGAAGACAATCACTGGCAACCGGATTTCGAAGAGCTGGAAAAGATGGATTTAAGTCGGGTAAAAATCATGTGGACCAACTATCCCAACATGCCGACCGGTGCCAATGCCACCATGGAGCTTTACGAGAAACTGGTGGATTTTGCACGCCGTCACCAGATTGTCATCGTCAACGACAATCCGTACAGTTTCATTCTGAACCGCAAACCTATCAGTATCCTGAACGTACCGGGAGCCAAAGAATGCTGCATCGAGTTCAACTCCATGAGCAAGAGTCACAACATGCCGGGATGGCGCGTGGGTATGCTGGCAACCAATGCCACTTTCGTACAGTGGATTCTGAAAATCAAGAGCAACATTGACTCCGGTACTTTCCGCCCCTTGCAGCTGGCAGCCGCACAGGCTTACCACAACAGCGCAGAATGGCACGAAGAAGCCAATATCCAGACTTACGCACGTCGCCGGAAACTGGCTGAAAAAATCATGCATACCTTGGGATGTACCTTCGACCCAGAACAAGTAGGTATGTTCTTGTGGGGACGCATTCCAGACCACTATGCCGACGTGGAAGAGCTGACCGAGAAAGTCTTGCACGAAGCCCGCGTGTTCATCACTCCGGGATTCATTTTCGGCAGCAACGGAAAACGGTATATCCGTATTTCACTCTGCGCCAAAGAGCCTCAACTGGAAGAGGCGTTAAAACGAATCCAGGACATCATGAATAAATAACATTACAAAAATCAAATACTACCATGGAACAGTTAGATTTACTCCCTATTGAACTGGAAGGTGTTTCTCAGGAACGCCCGTTGATTATTGCAGGCCCTTGCAGTGCCGAAACAGAAGAACAAGTCATGACTACAGCCAAGGCGCTGTCTGACAAAGGTATCAAGATATTCCGTGCCGGAATCTGGAAACCCCGCACCAAACCGGGAGGTTTCGAAGGTATCGGTGTGGAAGGTCTTTCCTGGCTGAAAGAAGTGAAGAAGGAAACCGGCATGTACGTAGCCACGGAAGTAGCTACCGCCAAGCATGTGTACGAATGCCTGAAAGCTGATGTAGACATCGTATGGATTGGTGCCCGTACTACTGCCAACCCGTTTGCCGTACAGGAAATTGCCGATGCCCTGAAAGGCGTGGACATTCCCGTCTATGTGAAGAATCCGGTAAATCCTGATCTGGAGTTGTGGTTGGTGCATTGGAACGTATCAACAATGCCGGACTGAAACGTATCGGTGCCATTCATCGCGGATTCTCTTCATACGACAAGAAAATATACCGCAACCTGCCGCAGTGGCACATTCCTATCGAACTGCGCCGCCGCATCCCGAACCTGCCTATTATCTGCGACCCGAGCCATATCGGCGGAAAACGTGAACTGATTGCTCCGCTGTGCCAGCAGGCCATGGACTTAGGCTTCGACGGACTCATTATCGAATCACACTGCAATCCAGAATGTGCATGGAGCGATGCCGCACAGCAGGTTACTCCCGATATCCTTGACTACATCCTGAACCTGCTCGTAATCCGTTCTGAACATCAGACTACAGAAAACCTGAACGAGCTCCGCCGGCAGATTGACGAATGTGACAACGACCTGATGGACATACTCGCCAAACGTATGCGTGTGTGCCGTGAAATCGGTACCTTCAAAAAGGAACATAACATGACCATTCTGCAGACCGGACGTTACAACGAAATTCTGGACAAGCGTGGCGCACAAGGCTCACTTTGCGGCATGGATTCCGATTTCATCAAACAAGTATTCGAGCTGATTCACGAAGAAGCGTGCGCCAGCAAATGGAAATCATCAACAAATAACAGAAACAAAGCATGAAAATATTGATTTTAGGAGCCGGAAAAATGGGCTCCTTCTTTACCGATGTATTGAGTTTTGAACATGAAGTCGCCGTATACGATGTGAATCCCCAACGCCTGCGCTTTATGTACAACTGCTACCGCTTCACCAAGCTGGAAGAAATCAGCGAATTCAAGCCGGAGCTGGTCATCAATGCTGCCACGGTAAAATACACACTCGATGCTTTCCATCAGGTCCTTCCGGTACTGCCGAAGGACTGTATCATCAGCGACATCGCTTCCGTGAAAACCGGATTAAAGGAGTTCTATGAAAACTGCGGTTTCCGTTATGTATCTACCCACCCGATGTTCGGTCCCACATTTGCCAACCTCGACAAACTGAGTACGGAAAATGCCATCATCATTAAGGAAGGTGACCACCTGGGAAAGATTTTCTTCAAGGACCTTTATCAGCACCTGAAGCTGAACATCTTTGAATACACCTTCGAGGAACACGACGAAACTATGGCTTACTCCTTGTCTATCCCGTTCGTATCTACCTTTGTGTTTGCAGCCGTCATGAAACACCAAGATGCACCGGGTACTACCTTCAAGCGCCACATGGCCATTGCGCAAGGTGTGCTGAGCGAAGATGATTTTCTGCTACAGGAAATCTTGTTCAATCCACGCACTCCGGCTCAGGTAGAAAATATCCGTACGGAGCTAAACGAGCTGTTAGATATTATCAGCCGGAAAGATGCAGAAGGCATGCATGCCTATCTTAGCAAGATTCGAAAAAATATCAAATAACTTATAGGGAAATCCATAAAAAAGGGCAGGAAGAAAACCACAAACCTTTCTTCCTGCCCTTTCTATTTTCTATCAGACTGATATTTACAGCTTGATTTTCTTTGATACCGATTTCGACTCATTGTGCAGACGGTCGAGTGCAGTCACTACGTAACGATACTTCGTCTTTCCGTCTTCATACGGCAACTTATAGAATTCATCGTGCGTAATCGCTACAATGTGTGAAGGATCGTTCAGGTTCACCTTCTCCTTGCTTCCGAAGCGGTACACCACATAATGATAAGCCTTGTCCATCTCGGTCTTTGCTTTTGGTGCCGTCCAGAACAAGATGTATCCGTCTGCGGTCCATACCGGTTTCAGCTTACGCACTTTGCCCGGAGCCTTGTCGTCCATAAACGGAGAAGCCGGAAGCAATGCCGGATACTTGTGATATTCTTTCACCAACATATCCCGGTAATTTCCCTTGTTCTCTACCACTGCCGCTGCATACCACTGACAGCTTCCCTGTACGGTAGGCAATGAACGCTGCAAATTATACTTTGCCGGAATCTGGCTTTGGTTCGGATTCATCAAATCTGCTTTCGATACCGTACGTATCACATCCTGACCGATGTACAGCGGACGAGCTGCCGAATGGCGTGCCCACCAGCGAATCAGTGTATCATAATCGGCTGCCGGATGTCCGATTTCCCAATAAATCTGCGGGATATTGTAATCTACCCAGCCATTGTTTACCCACAAAAGCACATCGGCATACAAGTCATCGTAGTTCTGCAATCCGTTTGTCTCACTTCCGTTCGGGTCATTCTTCTTGTTACGATAAATACCGAACGGTGATACACCAAACTTCACCCACGGTTTGCATTCGCGTACGGTTTCATGAATTTCCTTAATCAACACGTTCACATTATCCCGACGCCAGTCTGCCCGACGAGTAAATCCACGGCCGTATGCTGCAAAGCTGACATTATCCGGAAACTCCTCTCCCGGATTCGGATAAGGATAGAAATAGTCGTCCATGTGAATGGCATCCACATCATAGCGGGTCACAATGTCGCGTACAATCTTGCAGATGTATTTTCTGGATTCCGGTAGTCCCGGATCAAAATACAGCTGGCCGGCATACTGCACAAACAGTTCCGGATTCTTGCTGTAGGGATGCATGGGCGACAAAGCACCTGTTCCTTTCGTCTTGGCACGATACGGATTAATCCACGCATGAAGTTCCATGTTCCGCTTGTGGCATTCCTCAATCATAAACTGCAAAGGGTCCCACATAGGCGAAGGAGCTTTTCCCTGCACACCGGTCAAGAAACGGCTCCATGGTTCGTAAGGAGATTTATACAAGGCATCCGCCTCTGCCCTCACCTGAAAAATGATGGCATTGATACCAGCTTTCTGCAAGTTGTCCAACTGGCTCACCAGCACCTTCTTCATTTTCTCCGTAGGCATGCCCTGGAACTGTCCGTTTACACACTGTATCCAGGCTCCGCGAAACTCCCGTTTGGGATAACGTGTCTGAGCATACAAGTTGCTCGTCCACAAGCTTCCCAGAAGGACAAGCAACATCAATAGTTTAGTCTTCATATCCGTAAATTTTATCATATCCTTTTCACTTTCCGGACAAATGTCCGATTAAGCCGCAAAGATAGTGAAAGGTGAGTGCAATACCAAGCCAAAAGCCTGCTTTTGAGCACAAGTATTGCCGAACCGCATCCTATATTCAAGAAATCAAAATTTCCTTTACTTGGCTGCCTTATGCAACTCCACTCCCACCACATAATAATGTGGTACGTTCGACAAAATCATTCCGGTCTTATCATTCCCGTCAATTTCCCTTTCCCCACAGAAACGCATAAATCCGTATTGTTCATCTACCCAACCAGAGCCATATAAAACTAAAGGTATGTTCAGGCTGTCTGCATTCGGATTATTCCGTAAGATATAAGGTCTGGCTTCGTAAAAATACACCTTTTCTTTTCCTAACGGATGCAACCTCAATGCCACATTCGCAGTCATCGCATTCGGAACTTTAATAGTAAGCAAAGTTGTAGAGTCATTTCTGCTTGTCAGGAATAAAGACAGGTCTGTGATTTTATTCCACACTTCTGTGCCCTCCGGCAAATCCTTGTATCTCCAGGAATCTTTCAGCAGCTCCTTATTTTTCCCCATCCGAAACAGCTCGATACGTTGGGATGTTTTCCCTTTCTCATGTTCCTCCACATATACTTGTACTTCATACGTATCTGCCAGGAACGGCATCAGGTCAAAATGAAACATCTTTACACGCATCACATTCAGCACATCTACAATATCCTCCACACCAATTTGTTTCGTATTTACCTTTAATGAATCTTGTGCATGCAGTCCTGCGGACAAACAAAGGTAAATAATTGCCATCCATACTCTTTTTTTCATTGTATTATGTTTTAAGTTTCATTCAGCTTTTATCTGCAAATCGAAAATGCATAGTACGATTATATCCTTCTATATAAACCAACCATGCAAATTCTCACAAATATAATGATTACTGAATGATTAACACTATAACTTCCTCAAAATCTACGATTTGCTTCTACACCACTCCTAATAGAAGTAACTGGGCCGTCATAAATCTTCTAAACCGCCTTATATAAAAGAGAAACTCCTATTCAAAAATACCTCGACACGTAGCTGTCAATATCTCGACACGAACGTGACGAGAGTTCAGCACGTACGTGCCAAGAGCTCGTCACGTTCGTGTGAGGTAAATTTAACTCTATTTTAAGGAATATACAAAAGTTTGTTCTGAGAATACTCAAAGAGTTTTAAAGAATAAGAGAGATGAAGAATCTATAAGAAAGAAACTATTTACTCTTTTTGCAGGCAGCAACGGCTTTATATATTTCTTGAAAATTTTCCTACTTCAATGGGAGTGGAGTTATTCAGCATATCATACGTTCTGCCCGTTGAGGGCTTGAGAGAATGCCCATAATCTGCACTATTTTAATAATAATGGGTTGAAGCCTGAAAAATCATGTATGACTATGAGTCAAATATGAGTTCTTTTATATTTATCAGTAAACCATCAATCTTATTTCAAATAAAATAAGTACCTTTGTACTTGGAATAATATGGCATATAGAAATGTAAGATAGTCACAATGGATCACCTGACAAAAGAGCAAAGACATAAGAATATGGCTGCGAATAAAAGCAAAGGCACAAAGATTGAAGTTTTGTTTGGGAAATTGCTTTGGAATGCAGGCATAAGATATCGTAAAAATGACAAGTCGGTGATTGGTAAGCCTGATTTTGTTATCAAAGGTGCTAAGATTGCGATATTTTGTGATGGTGAGTTTTGGCATGGTAGGAACTGGAACATTAGAAAATATGACCATAAAAGTAATTGTGATTTTTGGTATTCCAAAATTGAGCACAACATTGAACGAGACAAGGAAGTAAATGCTGAATTGCATAACAAGGTTGGAAAGTCTTTCGATTTTGGGAAACAGAAATTACCAAAGAGCCTGATGTTTGTTTGAATATGATTTTAAATTATATGAATAAAAAAATCAACAGCGGATAATAAAATCTCCATCACAAAGATATGCGGTGGAGGAAAATTCTCTATACAAATATACGGACCTCATTCATTGAATGAAGACGGGAGTATTATGCCGTTTGAAGAACAAATGGCAATAGTATCTCATTATCTTCATAATCAAGGTGGTAAATATGCTAATACTTATGAGAAAAAAGCAGAAGGTCTGATAGAGGATATATATAATATCTATCAAAAAGAGAGTAATGGTCAGTATGCTTCGGAAGCATCAGTTTCAATATTCTCTATTTTCAGATTTATTTTCCGTGCCATTCTTACCTGTAGAAAATCCTAGATTCACATTTATAGATTTGTTTGCAGGTATTGGCGGATTTAGAATGGCAATGCAAAATCTTGGTGGCAAGTGTGTGTTCTCTTCTGAGTGGGATTCGCAAGCACAAAAACATATTTGTTGAACTACGGTGAAGTTCCATTTGGTGATATCACAAAGAATATACAAAGTCATTTATTCCTGATGATTTTGATATTTTGTGTGCTGGATTTCCTTGCCAAGCCTTTTCTTTGGCAGGGAAGCGGCTTGGATTTGAAGAAACAAGAGGAACCTTGTTTTTTGATGTAGCAGAAATACTACGTCGCAAACGTCCTAAAGCCTTTTTCCTTGAAAACGTAAAAGGATTACTAATTCATGATAAAGGAAAACCATTCAGACTATTCTAAAAGTCTTAAGAGAAGATTTGGATTATTATGTTCCAGAACCACAGATTGTAAATGCCATGAATTTCGGAGTTCCGCAACATCGAGAAAGAGTATATATAGTTGGATTTCGAAAAGACCAAAATGTACATGAATTTACATATCCAGTACCGACGGATAAAACCAAGACATTTGCGGATATTAAAGAAAAACATACTGTTTCCGCTAAATATTATTTGTCCACGCAATACATGAAAACCCTTATAGCGCACAAAGAACGTCATGCAGCAAGGGGAATGGTTTTGGATATGAGATAATTCCAGATAATGGTGTTGCAAATGCCATAGTGGTTGGAGGAATGGGGAGAGAGCGTAATTTGGTAATTGATAATCGTCTTGAAGATTTCACTCCTGTTACAAACATAAAAGGAGAAATAAATCATGACGGAATTAGAAGAATGACTCCACGAGAGTGGGCTCGTTTGCAAGGATTTCCAGATGAGTTTATAATAGGAGTGGCAGACGCTTCTGCATATAAACAATTTGGTAATTCAGTTGCTGTACCTGCTATTCAAGCCACTGCACAAGAAATAATAAAAAGAATAAATCTTTCAAAATCTAAGATATATGGCACTGACGGGAAATAAAGGTGAATGGAGCGAAATATACACTTTACTCAAACTATTAGGTGAAGGTAAAGTGTATGCAGGCGACCAAAACCTGAATAAGATCCAAGATTTGTTTTATCCCATTATAATGATTCTTCGTCAAGAAAAAGAGGGGAATTTCAACTATAAACTTCAAGACAAAGATGTCGTAATTCAAACTCCAGAAAGAGAAGAACTGTTGCGCATTCCAGCATTAGTATTTTTGTCTGAAGCAGAAAAGTTATTAAAAGCCATCAACGAGCATAACGGTTCTTTTGCTATACCTCAGATTGAGAGTTTTCTGAACAGCATTTATTGCCACTCTTTGAAGGCTAAATCATCAGATAAAACAGATATTAAAATCATTTTGCATGACCGTCGAACCAAAATGAATTCAGAAATGGGATTCAGCATAAAAATCTCAACTTGGCGGTGATTCTACTTTATTGAATGCAAGTAAGGCAACCAATTTTTAATTTCAAAAATCGAAAGGCGCAATTCTTTCGGATAGAGATATTGCCAATATCAATTCTATAAGTCCTTTACGGGATAAGGTGATTAAAAGAGTTGATGCAATAAAAAAGAAAGGTGGCATATTGGTGTTTGATAAAGTGGAGAATTCTACATTTCGCAACAATCTTGTTATGCTTGACGGAGATTTACCTGCTATCATTGCTCATTTACTTTTAGAGCAACTTAACACTGGCGTTTCAACATTGAAAGAATTAGCGGAAATTCTCACTGAAACTAACCCGTTAAAGTACGATGTTTCTCAAGCTTCTCCATTCTATGGGTATAAAATTAAACATCTTTTAACTTCAACAGCATTGGGTATGATGCCTGCTACAGCTTGGAATGGGCAGTTTGATGCCAATGGCGGTTATTTAGTGGTAAAGAAAGATGGTGAGATTTTGTGTTATCATTTCTATGACCGTAATAGATTTGAAGATTATCTCTTTTCCAATGCATATTTGGAACGTTCAAGTACTTCTCGTCATGAATATGCCTCGATAATAAAAGAAGAGGACGGAACTCTCTCTTTTAAACTCAATTTTCAAGTAAGATTAAAGTAATAAACATGAAACTAAAACCATATATCTGAAGAATTTTAGATGCTACAAAGAAGAAGTATGCATAGAATTTGATAATTTGACAACATTTATAGGAAAGAACGATATCGGTAAGTCTACAATATTAGAAGCTCTGGAGATTTTCTTTAATAACGATTTGGTAAAGATAGAATCCTCCGATGCAAATGTTTTGGTGACAAGAATGTCATTATTACATGCGATTTCTGCGATTTACCTAAGGAATTGATTTTGGATTCTGGAGAAAAACAAATTTGACAAATGAATATCTTACAATTTCAGATGATATATTGCGCATAAAAAAAGTGTATGATTGTAGTAAGAACAAAATATCACCTACTATATATATAGTAGCAAATCATCCTTGTGCAGAAGAAGTAGAAAACTTACTTTCTCTAAAGGAAAAAGATTTGCAAAAAATAATTAAAGATAAGGATATACATGCCCCATTAAAGGGGAATCCTGCAATGAGGAAAGCTATTTGGAACTCAGTAGAGGATTTGGATTTGCAAATTACAGAAATAGAAGTATCTAAGACAAAAGAAGATGGAAAGGAGATATGGTCAAAAATAGATTCTTATCTACCAAGTTATGCATTGTTTCAAAGCGATAGAAGCAGTAATGATTCGGACGATGAAGTTCAAAATCCGATGAAAGCAGCAATACAAGAAGCTATATCTGAAGTGCAAATGGAAATTAATGCAATCCAAAAGAAAGTACAAGATAAGGCGATGAATATTGCTGTAAAAACACAGGAAGCATTGAAAACGATTGATAAAAATCTTGCAAATCAACTAACCCCTAAATTTACTCCGCCTGCATTAGCAAAATGGAATAGCCTATTCTCAATAGCAATGGATACTGATGAGGGCATATCTCTAAATAAACGAGGTAGTGGTGTTAGGCGTATGATTTTAGTAGGCTTTTTTAAAGCAGAAGCTGAAAGAAAGTTGTCTAAAAGCAATAAGAAAAATATTATATATGCCATAGAGGAACCAGAGACTGCGCAACACCCAAATAACCAACGTATTTTGATTGATTCTTTCAAAGAATTATCCCAATCGGATAAATGCCAAGTAATACTGACAACACATAGTCCTGGACTTGCCCAGGAACTGCCTGTTGACAGCTTGCGTTTTATTGATCGTAATGAAAAGGACTACCTGCTGTCAAAGCAGGAGCAAATATATTGGCCTTCGATTATTGAGACATTAGGAATCCTTCCTAATGTAAATCAAAAAGTTCAACTTATTTTATGCCTTGAAGGTCCCACGGATATAATCGCTTTCAAAGCATTCAGTAGGTGTTTAAGAATGAAATATCCTGATGTTATCGACCTTGAAAATGATAAAAGAATTCTTATGGTTCCACTTGGTGGAAGTATTTTTAAAGTATTGGGTTGAGAAGCAATATTTTAGAAATCTTGGATGTCCTGAAGTTCATATTTATGACAATGATGTGTCAGGGTATCAAAAAAGTATTGATGAAATTAATTCCAGAGGTGACAACTCATGGGGTACGTTAACAAAAAAATTTGAAATAGAGAATTACCTTCATCCAGATGCCATTAAAGCCGTTTACAATATCACTGTGAATACAGACTTGCCAAATGTTCCCAGACAAGTCGCTAATGCATATTATGAAGCCAATAAAGATAAATTGGATGGAAAGTGGAAAGATAGCACTTCTAAAAACATATCTCAGCAAGGTTTTTACTGATGCTATGACTTGTGATTTATTAGAAGAAAGAGATCCTGATGGAGAGATAAAAGGTTGGTTTGATAGAATGGCTTTAATGTTACATTAAAATAACAATAGCCAATACTTTGCTAATTGAAAGTAATAGACTATCTTTGCGCATGAAAGAGTTACCCGAATAAGCAAAGCGATGCAGACTACGGCAATTGGGACGGTTGCCAATTCATTACCCCCAAACGAGGTAATTCTTCTAACTTGCTTGATTTCAACGAGGTATATTCTTCTGGCAGAATTACTGAATATTATTGCTTCTATTTATTTAAGTACATGACAAAAATTTGAAAACATCGAATTTAGGAGTATAAGCCGGACGCAGAAGTATGGTCGCAATCTCCTCCAAACCATACTTGACAAGCGACTTTGCCTTTCTTCCATGTTTCAGAA
>ENA-OPZN01000235-OPZN01000235.1-human-gut-metagenome-genome-assembly--contig:-NODE-235-length-20402-cov-6.099433_pt1 | contig 20402 bp, 18 predicted proteins | sample MGYA00242483_ERZ504503 | MGnify/ENA primary metagenome ERZ504503 (study PRJEB26092, sample SAMD00036285) | human gut metagenome | host: Homo sapiens | study: EMG produced TPA metagenomics assembly of... | reverse complement strand
GCAAAAAGGAAAGAAAGGGGGGGGCGGGAGAGGAAAGGGGATGTTCCCGCCCCCTTGAAGGCGCGGAGCTGGTTGGGGGACGCTCCGCCCTCATTCCAGGAAGCCCATAATTGGGGGAAGGCTCCTGGAGTACTTACCCAAGGTAAGAATTATATGCGTAGAAAAGTCTACGTATCACATAATACGCCATTTTTTCTGCGCGACGAGCCTCTTGTCGGGATCGAACCGACGACCTGCCGCTTACAAGGCGGCCGCTCTGGCCATCTGAGCTAAAGAGGCGATTGTTCTTAACGCGTAAATCGTTGCGAACAAATGACTAGTATACCGGTACTTCCCGAGTGGTCAATTTAAGCCGAGCCGCAGGCGGTATTGCATATGTCGCGGCGTCAACTTATTCGGCCACGCAGCATCAGGAGGCGACCGAAATCGGCTTTCCGCTGGCACCGATGGATGGCATTTTGCCTTCCACGCCTACCTGGTCAGCATCCAGCCCAATGGACTTGAGGAAGCCGTCCACCATATTCGTGTCCGCCAGCGTGAGCTGCTTCAGATCCCAGTATTCGCCGTTGATGGTGAGTGTGGGGGAGGAGAAGGCGCCGGAGCTGTTGAACAGTTCGGGGCGCAGGATCGTGTAGTTGTTGGAGGCGGTGAGCCAGTCGAGGTATTCGTTCTTGCCGCTGACGCCGCGGCGGCCACATCCTCGCTCACACCGGCCTTGACGGCCTGCTTCTCCAGCTTGGCGTTGTTTACCGGCTCGTAATTGGACAATTCGCCCGGCTGGAAATCCTCAGCGTAGATGTTGGAGAGGTAGCTCATGAGGTGGTCGGGATCGTCATCATGCTCGGCAATGTAGATGGCACCGTTGAACACGCGGTTGGAGTAGTTGTCGGAGCTCTTGTTGTTCTGGAAATTGAGGAAGTGCAAATCGATGTTGAGCTGGCCTGCGTTCATCAGCTTGACGAGCGTCGGGTCGAGTTGGCGGTTCACCGAGGCGCAGCGGGGCACAGCGGTTCCATGTAGATGGATACGGTGGGAGCCCCCTCGGCTTTCTGGCCATACCCTTTGTTGGAGATTACGAAGCCGGCCTTGTCGTCGGCGTTAGCCGGCTGGGTACTGACTTTCTTGAGCTTGCTATAGGCCTCGTCCACGGTCATGTTGCTTTGCTGGCTACTGCTGCTGGTGTTGGACGGCCGCATAGCCTTGTATACGGCGAATCCAGCGATGGCCACCAGCACCACAATAATGGCCACCACAATGCAGCCGATGATGGTCTGCTGCTTACGCTCCTTGGCTGCCTGCTCGGCCCGTGCCTGTTGTGCGGCCTCCTCGGCCGCTCGGCGCTCAGCGCGTGTGGCACGCTTGGCCTGACGCTTCGGATCTGACATAGCTATCCCCTTGCAATCGCTTCAATGTTTGGGCCCCATCATAATGACCGGGCCTGAGGAGGACTGCGCCCAGAGCTGATCTGAGGTGAATTCCCTGTAAAAGTGTGACGGAACGAACGTATCGGATACACAACGGCCATGTGTGCGGATGGCTGATGTGTGAGATTCCGCCCCGCTCTAGGCGAACGGCATCCAGTTGATCGGCATGCCCAGAATCGGCATCGCGCACAAGGCCACGGTGATGATGGCCCATATGGTGAACAGCACGGTGCCGCGCCCGCCGCCCTTGGGCGCCGGCGCCACTGGAGCAGGTGGAGCCCCACCCACTTCGGTGGATGGCGCGCCCGCCGGGCGACTGTGTTTGAGCCCGCGCAGTACGCCGCCCCCAGCCGAATCATCATCGACTGTGGGGCGAACACAGTGACCAGCCAGCCGATGGCCATGAAACCGCCCAGCGCCAGCCCGGAAGCGGAGAACGGCACATCATTGAGCAACGGCACCGGAATACCCCAATCCGCGGTGAAATACCAGGAGATGGTGTGAACGGGCAGTGCCAGAGCCGCGGTGGCCACGGCGGTTCCCGCCATATAGATGATGACTAGCAGCAGTATGCGGGGAATGGCCAGCAGCAGGGCTTTGACCAGATGCCAGGGAAAAGTCGCCACGCGAATCCACGAATCGGAGTTTTTGCGCTCGCCGCCGCGTTTGCCCTCGCGCTCAAGCTGGGGTTCGGTGTTATAGGCCAGGGTGAGCAGTAGCCACAACAACGCAGTGGCCGCGATGATGGCCACGAGCGGAGCATTTGCCGCCAGTGCCGCCAGCGGCGCCGCCAGCAGGATCAATGGCAGGGTGCCGCGCTGCAGATATTCCCCTCGCTTCACGTCCACCGGATTGGGCATGGGAGGATTTTGGACCATGGTTTCGGTGGGGGCCGCTTGGGCGGTTTGGTCGATGATGCGCTGCAATGCCGGGCGAATGGCGGGTCCACCGCTGTGGGCTGGTTGCTTGCGGGATCCCAGCTGCTCTGGGCGGTGCCGGACGGGGGAATGATGACGGCTGCGGCGTGGGGAGTACGGTGGTGCGCTCGGCCAGCGGCGTGGCCTGCTCCGCACCGGCCGGCGGACGTGGCGGCATATCGGCTAAGGGCAGCGTGGCGGTAGCGGCGCCAGCCGGCGAGAATACGACGGTTTCGCCATCGCCGTTATCGCCCTTATTGCCGGAGAACACGGCCATGGTGGGAGCCTCAGCGGCTTCCTCGGCCGCGCGCCAGATGGTTCGGGGATTATTGCGGTCACGCCGCCGGCCGCGCCAAAAGGGGGCATCGCCTCCGCGGTTTCGGCAACGATCGCAGCCGGTTGTCCAGCCACGGCTCCCGCGGCGAACGGTCCCGCCTGCTCGCCCTGCCAAGCGTTGGGATTCAACGCATCCAAGGCGATGGCATTCAGCAATTGATCCGGCGTGCAACGATCCCTGCGATCCGGGTCCAGTGCAGAACGGAAGGCAGCCAATGTGCCGGCCGGTAGTCCGGAAAGATTCGCGTTGCCCGAGGCCTCGCGCTCAAGTACCGCCATCATCGGCTTGGTGCCGAACACAGGCGCGCCGGTTGCGGCAAAGCGAGCACGGACGCACCGACCACCAATCGGTGGCGTCGTCGGATTCGGCACCGTCAATAATCTCGGGTGCGATGAATCCGGGTGTACCCATCACTAGGCCGGTGCGGGTCACGTGACTTTCGCCCTCGCCCATCGCGATACCGAAATCGACCAATACCGGTCCGGCGGCCGACACCATCACATTGGTGGGTTTGATGTCGCGATGGACGATGCCGGCCGCATGTACGGCTTTGGTGGCTTCGATGAGCTTGCGGGCCAAGCGTTCCAGATCGTCGCCCACATACCGGCCATTGGCGGCCACATCATCCTTAAGATTCTTGCCCTCGATGAGTTCAGTGACGATGAACGCCAACGTATCGTCGAGTTCCATATCCACGATGCCGCACACACCCGGATGATTGACCTTCTTCAAGGCCATGGCCTCGCGCCGCAGGCGCTCGCGCGGCGTGACATCGGGCTTGAGGTCGGGGTCGTGCAGGGCCGTGGACGCAGAGCCGGAGCCTGCCACTGACTCGTCGGTCAGGGAGTCGCGCAGAATCTTCATGGCATAGGTGGTGCCGCCGTCGTCGCGCACCCGCCACACCGACCCCATAGCTCCTGAGCCGAGCCGGGAGATCAGCGTATACCCACCAACCACTTCGCCGGGCTCAAGATTCAACGCGTTCAAATCGCTCATGCCCTCCATCCTAATGCCTTGCTGGTGCATTATTCTGGCTCTCTCCTGGGAGGCCGAGCTTGATATTTCTTGGCTCCCCTCTCTGAGAGGGGAGCCAAGAATAAATGCCGTTTACGTATTGAGAAGTGCCGTTTACGCCATTAAGGTCGATTGCCCTGACCGGATGTGGTAGCAAATTATGCGCTCGAAATGACAGGATAGGTGCGTGGGCAGGTGCGCCAGTCGTGAATTTGCGACTCTATAACCATCGGCATCAAGGATGTGTCGGCGGTGACCCAAAGGTGAGCCAGCCGGGCACATTCAACAGTGGCACAGCGATGCAAGGGCAGTATCGTGAGCCGCTGATCGAATCGATAACGATATCAGATTCGAATGCCGCGACTTCGCCGGTCGTACCTTCGAATACTTCTCCGAAGACGGCTACCTGTTCGGCGTGATGGCCTCCCAGCAGGTCGCTGGCGCTCCGGTCAAGGCCTGAGGTGTGTCTCCGATAACTGAATAGCTAAATAGAATGGACGCCTGCTGAGTGCTACTCAACAGGCCGTCCATTGTGTATCTGAATGCGAAAAGTCATTATATGGAACGGAATATATCGATACTGTGCATTGTGCCGATTACTGATTCCGACGCAAGTATTCGCGCAGGAAGGGCACGGCAAAATCGACTTCGCCTCGTTCTGTTTCGCGGATAACGAAGGCGTCAAGGAGGCGTTTGCGGTAGGTGGCGGCATAGTTAGGCGTTTTGCCCATGCGCTGTGCAACATTCACGGTGGGAGAGGGACCATCTGACGCTGCCATGGCTTCGAGATACTCACGGTCGTTTTTGGATAAGCCTTGCAACTCCGGGATGCACACGGCGTTATCAAGGTCAATACGTGCTTCCTCGATACCTGCCGTAACATCAGCGTCGATGATGGTATCCGAGTCCCGCATGTCTGCGGCATCCCAGATATGGTAGCCAACCAGTTGAATCATATAGGGGTATCCGGCTGTCACATTGGCTGCAGTGCTTAATTGAGCGTCGGTGATGGACATGCCGGAGGCGCGGAATGTTGTGGCGAAAGCATCGCGCACTTCATCAAGAGGAATATCTGTGAGTATGTTCGTTTTCGCGCGACGTAGGAACGTGATGACTTCGTCATTGAACAAATCAGAAATCATCTGTGGGAGACCGGCGAACACGATGGCGATATTGCGTCGTTCCCTGATTTGATGCTGTATGGCAGTGGCGATGGCAATCATGTCGGATCGCTCAGCCGCTTGAGTCTCATCAATGGTGATAAGCAACCCAGCATGGCGCTTCTCAAGCGCATCCAACCGTCCGGCAATGGCACTTCTCAACGTTTCGGGCATACGCTTCGGGGATAGTTCGGCTTCTCCGAGGCCGATGCCCGCTCCAGCAAAAGTCAACGATGGTCGGATAGTGAGGTGGTCAAGGGCCCCTCGCCCGGTTCGTAAGGCATCAACAAGGCGTTCGCATAGTCCGGCAGAGGCCGTTTCTTCGATGACATCCCATCTGCGCGCTTTGGCCCGGTCTCCGAACACAGTGAGCATCACGGTTTTTCCGGTTCCACGAGCGCCGGTGACGAGCATAATGCGCCCTGGGGCACCGACTCCGTTATCGAGACCTTTCTCGAAATCGCGGATAACTTTGCCTCGGCCGATGAGCAGGGGCGGTTCCCCTCCTGCCGTTGGCTTGAATGGGTTTTCCTTTGCCTTCATGTGGACCGCCTCCTCGCTGAATCAACCTAAAATAAAAATTATCAAAAATATCAAAAAATAAAATTAATCAAAAGTTGGGTTGAGCCGACTGAAGAAAACAGCCGTGGCGACAATGATTCTGCCGCAATCCGCGGTGACAACAACTGACGCGGACCTTCTTGGCAGAATCGTTGTTTGTCCCGCTTCGCCAATCAACGTCGCTCAAGTTCGGTGCGCAGACCGGCTACCGTAGCGGTCAGCTCACGCACTTCCTCGCGCAATAGGTCGATTTCGGGATTGGCTGATGTTGCAATAGCCTCTTGCGCGGCTTCCTTGGCCACTTCCTTCTCCCGAGCGTCCTCGCGCCGATCCGTCTCCAGATTGACCTGATCCACGATCCACGAGGCCAGCGTGGCCGTCACAATACCGATCAACGCGATGCCGGTGAACATCAGCACCACCGCAATGATCTTGCCTTGGAAGGTGACCGGCGAGAAGTCGCCATATCCCACGGTGGTCACGGTCACGAACGCCCACCACAACGCCGTGCCGAAGTCGGTGATCGTGGATCCGGACGCCTCGCGCTCCACGGAATACACGGCCAGCGCGCCCACGTACATGAGCATTCCCACCGCGCCGACCGCGTATACGGTGATGCGCCCGCGCACCGCCATGCCGGAGGTGCGGTTCAGCACGTGCAGCACGGTCAGCAAACGCAACAGTCGCAAGGGCCGGAGCATCGGCAGCGCGATGGTCAGCAGCGTGAACAGGTTGTGCTTGAACCACCGCCAGCGATCGTCGGCCAACCACAGCGAGACCACATAATCGACGACGAACACCACCCAGATCACGTTGATGACGGTTTCACACAGCGCGATATGCGTGCGGGAGAGTATTTCCCACGAATACACCACCAGAAACACCACGGACAGCACCATCAGCGGCCAGTCCGTCCACTTCTTCCACGTCTTCAGTCCCATATTCCGATTGTAGTGGCGCGTCCGCTGCGCCACTGCGGAGCATGACTCCGGACGTCAGTGTTGTATACGTTCGTATACATTTCACGTTGTGTACGAACGTATACAGCGGTATCTTTCATCTCGCATTTCCCTTATGACTATCACCACAGTGATATAATCAAGAATATGTAAGGAGAGAGAGAAGGAGCCGGCCAATGGAGACCGCATCGATCGAACTGTGGCATGGCTCTTCGCATGTCATCAAGCATCCTGAATACGGGCTGGTCAAGCCGAACAACGATTATGGCCGCGGATTCTATTGCACGCGCAGCGTCGAGCTGGCCAAGGAATGGGCGTGCGCGGGACTGGATGACGGTTTCGCGAATCGGTACACGTTGACCACGGACGGGCTCCTCTTCCTGGACCTGTCCCAGCCGCCCTACACCATCCTGAACTGGCTGGCCATGCTGGTCGAAAACCGTCGTTTCCAGCCGACCACCGCCGTCGCCGCGCAAGGCATCGAATATCTGAAACAAGTGTTTCTGCCGGATGCCAGTCAGGCTGACGTCATCGTCGGATATCGTGCCGACGATTCGTATTTCTCGTTCGCCCGCGCTTTTGTCAATAACGCGATTTCCATCGACCAACTCGCTGAGGCGATGCGGTTGGGCGAGCTCGGCAAGCAGATCGTACTCGCCAGTCCTCAGGCATTCGCGGCACTGCGGTTCCAAGGCTGCGAAATCGCCCGCGCTTCGACCTACCACGGATTGCGTAACGAGCGCGACCGCACAGCTCGCGAAGCCTACCGCCGCAAAAGTGCAGAAGCCGATCTCGACGGCCTGTTCATGCGCGACATCATCCGCGAGAAAGTGACCAACGATGATCCCCGCCTATGATGAGACATACTTGCCGGACGCCATGGCCAACTTGGCCGGCGCCTTCGATTATGCGCTGAACGATTGCGGGTTGCCGGTCGGCCTATTCATGGACTTCTTCGCCACCTCCGAGGCGGCCGCGCTTTTCGGGCGAGGCACGCCCAAATACGTGTGTGGCATGTCCGGCGAGGAGCTGGTGGCCGAAATCATGCGGCAAACCGGTTGGGCGCGCATTCTCGATATGCCGCCAGCCGCACTGCGCGCCGGCTCAACACCCGAATACTGGGCCGGATGGGTACTCGCATACTGCCAATGGGCCAGGGGAGTGCGGTTCTCGGACATTCTCGATGTGCTGTCGCTCGACGATATCGTGCGACTGCACCCGACTCTGCACGAAGCCGACGAAAGCCGATTCGTCGACGTGTACGACGAGCGGGCCGCCCATAATCGCACCGAGGGCGACTCCCGGCTGCACACGATCCGCGTGCGCGCCGGACTCAGCCAATCCGGGCTGGCCCGCCGCTCCGGCGTTACCCTGCGCTCCATCCAAATGTACGAGCAGCGCCGCAAAGACCTTGGCAAAGCTGCCGTCTCCACCGTGCTCGCTTTGGCCCGCACGCTTGGCTGCCGCATCGAAGATCTGTTGGAGCCGTAAAGACGCGGAGTAGTATCGCGCCGCATCGATTCTGATAACTGAACAACTACTTTTAAGGCCCGGCCGGATGCTCGTTTGGACATCCGGCCGGGCCTTCTGGCTCCACACGGGGTGCCGAGGTATCCGTTCTCCGCTTCGAGGGGCTGATTTGGCCTTCCGTAGAGGTTTACTCCCGTTTCGAGGGGCTGGTGGCCCGCTAGAACACGGGTATAAACGGCTTCGCCCCACCGTCATTCCGCCATTTTGGGGATGCGCTTACTTGAGTACCAGCCCCTCGAAACGGAGATAGATCTCCGGAAAGGGTCAAAACAGCCCCTCGAAACTCAAGATGGCGGTTGCAGGGCGGTTGAGGATCAGTCGAAGAGCGGTTCAAACGCAAATGTGAACAATGCCACATGTGATTGGGCGGGTCGCTGCACGCCGATTTTCGGGGGTGCATGGGAATGGCGGAATATCAACGAAAACCCTATATCTAGGTTTGTTATGTGACACGCGCCACTACATATAGTGCCTTGATTTCAAATCACACCGCTGTAATATGGCCTTCGCTTCACTGTTCATCAGAACCACATCAAGGGGAGTCGCCATGACCGTCACCGTGTTCACCAAGCCGCATTGCCCGCAGTGCGATGCCACCAAGCGCCAGCTCACCAAGCTGGGTGTGCCGTTTGAAACCGTGGACCTGACGCAGAACCCCTCCACCCTTGAGCAGCTGCAGGCCGCCGGTTTCCAGCAGGCTCCGGTGGTCATCACGCCGGACAACTCCTGGACCGGCTACCGCCCCGACCTGATTCGCGAAGTCGCCCAGCAGGTGGCCGCCGACAACCGCGCCGCCGCCACGGTGTCCGCGTGAGTCTGAGCCAGCCCGAATTCGCGGCCGAAGGCAAGACGATCGGCGCATTGGTCTACTTCTCGTCGGCCTCCGAAAACACCGCACGGTTCGTGGCCGGATGCCGTTTGCAGGACGAAGGCATCAACGTCTACCGCATCCCGTTGCGGGCCGCCGCCCCGGCGCTACGTCCGCGAACCGTACGTCATCATGGTGCCCACCTATGGCGGCGGCGTGGTCAAGAAAGCAGTGCCGATTCAGGTCAAACGCTTCCTCAACGATCCAGCCAACCGCGAGTGGATTCGCGGCGTCATCGCCTCAGGCAACACCAATTTCGGTGAGGCCTACTGTGCCGCCGGAGACATCATCGCCGCCAAATGCAAGGTGCCCTACCTCTACCGTTACGAACTCATGGGCACCCCGGAAGACACTGCCGCCGTGCGAAACGGCCTCGTCCGCTTCTTCACCGAACAGTAAATCTTGACCCCCTCGAGGTATTGGCTCCCCTCTCCGAGGGGAGCTGTCAACGAAGTTGACTGAGGGGAGCAACTGTCTGAGTAAACACACTTCTGCCATATTCCAAGGATTTCCAATGACTGACCTCACCGCCACCGGCCTGCCGCTCGACAATACTGCCGACACCGCAGCGGAACAGTACGACCCGGCGCACGATTACCACGCGCTCAACGCGATGCTCAACCTCTATGACGCCGACGGCAAGATCCAGTTCGACAAAGACAAGGCCGCCGAACGCGAATACGTGACAGGGCACGTGGCCACCAACAGCAAGCGGTTCGCCTCCACCGCCGAGCGTCTCGAATACCTGATCAGCAACCAGTACTACAACCCTGCGGTCTTCAACCAGTACTCCGCTGAATTCCTCGACCGCATCTACGAGCACGTGGAATCCGCCGGCTTTGAGTTCGGCACTTTCCTTGGTGCGTTCAAGTTCTACACGTCCTACGCGCTCAAGACGTTCGATGGTCGCCTCTATCTTGAGGACTTCCCGCAGCGTTGCGCCGCTGTGGCCCTGGAGCTCGCCGCCGGCAATGAGCAGCAGGCCATCGAATACGCCGACGAAATGCTTGCCGGCCGCTTCCAGCCCGCCACCCCGACCTTCCTGAACCTCGGCAAGGCCCAGCGTGGCGAACCGGTCAGCTGCTTCCTGGTGCGCATCGAAGACAACATGGAGTCGATTTCGCGCGGCATCAACGCGGCCCTCCAGCTCTCCAAGCGCGGCGGTGGCGTGGCCCTGCTGCTGAGCAACCTGCGCGAGCTCGGCGCCCCGATCAAGCACATCGAGAACCAGTCCAGCGGCGTGATTCCGGTCATGAAGCTGCTGGAGGACTCCTTCTCCTATGCCAACCAGCTCGGCGCACGTCAGGCGCGGGCGCGGTGTACCTCAACGCCCACCACCCTGATATCCTGCGCTTCCTGGATACCAAGCGAGAGAACGCGGACGAGAAGATCCGCATCAAGTCGCTGGCTCTTGGCGTGGTGATTCCGGACATCACGTTCGAACTGGCCAAACAGAAGGCCCAGATGGCCCTGTTCAGCCCGTACGACGTGGAGCGCGTGTACGGCAAGCCGTTCGCCGACATCTCCGTTACCGAGCATTATGACGAGATGGTGGCCGACGACCGCATCAAGAAGACCTACATCGACGCCCGTAAGTTCTTCACCACCATCGCCGAACTGCAGTTCGAATCCGGCTACCCGTACATCGTGTTCGAGGACACGGTCAACCGCGCGAACCCGATCGAAGGTCGCGTGACCATGTCCAACCTGTGCTCGGAAATCCTGCAGGTTCAGGAGCCGAGCGCATACAACGAGGACCTCACGTATGCGCATGTCGGCCGCGACATCTCCTGCAATCTGGGTTCGCTCAACATCGCTAAGACGATGGATGGCGGCTTGGGCCACACGGTGGAGACGGCGATCCGCGCACTCACCTCGGTGGCCGAGCACACCAGCATCAACGCGGTGCCTTCGATTCGCCGCGCCAATGAGGAGGGCCACGCCATCGGTCTCGGCCAGATGAACCTGCACGGCTTCCTGGCCCGCGAAGGCATCCAGTACGGTTCTGAAGAGGGCCTCGACTTCACCGACATGTACTTCATGACCGTGGCCTACCACGCCTACCGTGCCTCGCACGCGCTCGCCGTGGAGCATGGCCGCACGTTCGCCAGCTTCGCTACGAGCGACTACGCCAAGCCGGCCGGCCAGGGCAACTACTTCGACAAGTACACCGATGGTCGTCGTTCGCTCACTCCGCGCACCGAACGGGTCCGTGCGCTGTTCGAACAGTACGGCATCGCGATCCCGACTGCGGCCGACTGGGAGGCCCTGCGCGACGCGATTCTGAAGGACGGCATCTACAACCAGAACCTGCAGGCCGTGCCGCCCACCGGCTCGATCTCGTACATCAACCATTCCACGAGCTCGATTCACCCGATCGCCTCCAAGATCGAGATTCGCAAGGAAGGCAAGATCGGGCGCGTGTACTACCCGGCCGCCTACATGACCAACGACAACCTCGGGTACTACAAGGACGCCTACGAGATCGGCTGGAAGGCCATCGTCGACACGTACGCCGAGGCCACCCAGCACGTGGATCAGGGACTGTCGCTGACGCTGTTCTTCCCGGACACCGCCACCACCCGCGACCTCAACAAGGCTCAGATCTACGCCTGGCGCAAGGGCATCAAAACCCTCTACTACATCCGCATCCGCCAGCAAGCCCTGGAAGGCACTGAGGTCCAAGGCTGCGTCTCCTGCATGCTCTGATCGTTCGATGGAGCGTATACCGCCTTTCTTCGGCACTCGACGTACCTTCGTACGCCTTCGGCCTCAGACGGCGGTCTCCGCACGCATTGAACAACCAGAGAGCCGTTGTTACTCCCCTCACTCGGCTAACGCCGACAGCTCCCCTCAGAGAGGGGAGCTGGCCGCGAAGCGGACTGAGGGGGGGCTCCACCATCTAAGGAACCAACAATGTCACGAACCGTCTATAGAGCACTGCTCCGGCTGACCGCGCCGGAGGAGTTCGAAAACAAATCCAACGACGATAACGACAACGAGTAAAAGGAACACTACTCATGGCACCTATCTCCATTCCGCGCAAACCGCTGAAACTCATCGACCGCGTCTCCGCAATCAACTGGAACCGCCTCGAAGATGAGAAAGACCTTGAGGTCTGGGACCGCCTGACCGGCAACTTCTGGCTGCCCGAAAAAGTCCCCGTCTCTAACGACATCCCCAGCTGGCAGAAGATGACCGAGGACGAGCACACGCTCACCATGCACGTGTTCACCGGCCTGACCCTGCTTGACACCATCCAGGGTACGGTCGGCGCCGTCTCCCTGATTCCGGACGCGCTCACCCCGCACGAGGAGGCCGTGTACACCAACATCGCCTTCATGGAATCCGTGCACGCCAAAAGCTACTCGTCCATCTTCTCCACCCTGTGCTCCACCGAACAGATCGACGCGGCCTTCGACTGGAGCGAGAACAACGAGTTCCTGCAGAAAAAGGCGGAAATCGTGCTCGACTACTACGAGGGCGACAACCCGTACAAGCGCAAGGTGGCCTCCACCCTGCTCGAATCGTTCCTCTTCTACTCCGGCTTCTATCTGCCGATGTACTTCTCCGCGCACGCCAAGCTGACGAACACCGCCGACGTGATTCGTCTGATTATCCGCGATGAGGCCGTCCACGGCTACTACATCGGCTACAAGTACCAGAAGGGCATCGCCCAGCTGAGCGATGCCGAGCGCCTGGATCTGCAGGACTACACGTACGACCTGCTCAACGAGCTGTACGACAACGAGGTGGAGTACACCCAGTCGCTGTACGATCGCGTGGGCCTGACCGATGACGTCGAGAAGTTCCTGCGCTACAACGGCAACAAGGCGCTGATGAACCTCGGTTACCCGGCTTTGTTCCCGGCTGAGATTTGCGATGTGAACCCCGCGATCCTGGCCGCCCTGAGCCCGAACGCCGACGAAAACCACGACTTCTTCTCCGGCTCCGGCTCCTCCTACGTGATGGGCAAAGCCGAAGAAACCGATGACGACGACTGGGACTTCTAAGGGTTTCGCGGTCCGCGAACCCGTAGCGCCGCCGCGTTCGCACGGCGGCGCTACGCTGGAGATATGGAACAGGATCCGTTGGTCAGCATCATCATCCCGGTATATAAGGTCGAGAAATTCCTCGACGAATGCGTGGCGTCCGTTGCTGCGCAGACGTACGCCAATCTGGAGATTCTGCTGGTCGACGACGGCTCGCCCGACAATTGCCCGGCCATGTGCGACGCCTGGGCCGCCCGCGACCCGCGCATACGCGTGATTCACAAGCCCAACGGCGGACTGTCCGACGCACGCAACTCCGGTATCGCTGAGGCTATCGGCGCGTACATATACTTCGCCGATTCCGACGACACCGTGGCACCCACGTTGGTGGAGGACTGCCTGAACGCCATGCGCGAGTATGACGCCGACCTCGTGATGTTCCAGTTCGACACCATCTCCGAGAACAACAAGCCGCTGCTGTCCAACTATCGCCACAACGACTTCACCGAGGTGCAGGTCCTGACCCCGGTCGAGGTCATCAAAAAGCAAGTCAAGGCTGAGATCGACGGCTATTTCTGGGCCTTCCTGGCACCCGCCTCCACCTATCAGGGCACCGGATTCTCCTTCCCGGTGGGGCGCAAAATCGAGGATCTCTCCCGTATCTGCAACGTGATCGGCGAGGCCACGCGCGTGGTCCGTCTGCCCAAGGCGCTGTACCACTACCGCATGCGCGAGGGATCGATTACCGCCAACTGGGATCCGCAGCTCACCCGCGACTGGACCCGCGCCGCCGACGACCGCGAGGAATACATCGTCCACCGATTCCCCGAGCTCAAGGGCTTCATGGACGCTGCAACAGCTGAATTTTTTTGCCAACCTCGATTACGAGACCATGCGCCAGTCGCTGATCGCCGGGCTCAAGATCGATCCCGAGGACGCCGACGCGCTTCGTCGCCGCATCGAGGGCCTGACCAAGTCCGCCGATGAGGGCGATGAGCCCGTACCGGAAACGTTGCGTGAGTTGCTCGGACTGCTCAAGCTGGGCATCACCAAGGTGGCCGATGGCACGTTCGGTAAGGCCGATGGCAGCAGTACTGATGGCGATGCCGAGAACGATGACGTAACGCTGGCCGACCGTTTCCGCGACATGCGCGAGGACTGGCGCCAGCTGCGCATCCAGCGCATCGAAGACGCCGAGGAGCGCAAGGCCGAGCGCAAAGCCGCCCGCAACGGCGTCACCTTCGAGTCTGTGTCGCATTAGTCGGCGACTGATGGAATCCATCAGTCCGGGAAGAGCAGACCTGCTCTACGTCGGGCGTGCCGGTTCGCACGTTCGAGAAACAGGCGTGTCATGGGCCGAACCACACAACACCCCCAGAAACGCCCATAAAGTTAACTACATTTCAGACACGCCACTTGCCTTGGTCCACGGTCCGTGTATAGTAGTTCTCGGCTCAACGAAGAGAACCTTCACTGAACCGGAAAAAAGTAAACGCTGAAGCTTGCAGTTTCCGAAAGCAAAGTTGTACGTCGGTGGCGAGGGCGGAAGCACAGTAAAGAACAAATCCCTTTACAACGGATCGTGAGGCACGTACCTGCCTCTGAAAGGATTAGTAATTATGGCAGAAGTCGTTTTCGACCACGTCACTCGTATCTACCCGGGCAACGATAAGCCCTCCGTGGATGATCTGAATCTTGATATCAAGGATGGCGAGTTCCTCGTCCTCGTCGGCCCTTCTGGCTGTGGTAAGTCTACGACCCTTCGTATGCTCGCCGGCCTGGAAGAGGTCAACAAGGGCCGCATCCTCATCGGTGGCAAGGATGTCACCACGATGCAGCCGAAGGACCGCGACATCGCAATGGTGTTCCAGAACTACGCTCTGTACCCGCACATGACCGTTGCCGACAACATGGGCTTCGCCCTGAAGATCGCCGGCACTCCGAAGGACGAGATCCGCAAGCGCGTCGAGAAGGCCGCTGAGATCCTCGACCTGACCGAGTACCTCGACCGCAAGCCGAAGGCTCTGTCCGGTGGTCAGCGTCAGCGTGTGGCCATGGGCCGTGCAATCGTCCGTGAGCCGAAGGTCTTCCTCATGGATGAGCCGCTGTCCAACTTGGACGCCAAGCTCCGTGTCCAGACCCGTACCCAGATTGCTGCCCTGCAGCGCCAGCTGGGTGTCACCACCCTGTACGTGACCCACGATCAGACCGAGGCTCTGACGATGGGCGATCGCATCGCCGTCATCAAGCTCGGTATCCTGCAGCAGGTCGGCGCTCCGACCGAGCTGTACGATCGTCCGGCCAACGTCTTCGTCGCCGGCTTCATCGGCTCCCCGTCGATGAACCTGAACACCCACCCGGTGGTCAACGGCAAGGCGAAGATCGGTGAGGACACCGTGGACCTGCCGGCTGAGGCCGTCGCCAAGCTCACCGCCGAAGACAACGGCCAGATCGTGGTCGGCTTCCGTCCTGAGGACGCTGGTCTGGCCCCGGCTGACGACCCGAACGCCTTCTCCCTGAAGGTTGTGAACGTCGAGGATCTGGGCTCCGATGGCTACATCTACGGCAACATCATCACCGATGGCTCCGCAGCTGAGGCTGCCCAGGTCATGTCCGACCAGAACAAGCTCACCACGATTCGTGTGAATCCGCGTGCGCTGCCGAAGGTTGGCGCGACCGTCAAGATCAAGATTGACCCGGCCAAGATGCACCTGTTCGCTCCGTCGACTGAGCTGCGTCTGAACTAATAGATACTTGGCGAGGTCTAATCGCTTCGTCAACCATTAAACGAGGTTATTCTCTTCCTCTCTTATGACCTCGTTGGAAAAGCCCTGCATAGCTGCGGGGCTTTTCTTTTTGCCTAGAAAACGTACGCTAACTGACCTCGCAAATGAACATTTTCTAGTTTCTCGTCAACTTTTTCCTAGGAAGGGGGTATGGTTGTATGCAGTATCCCCCCCCCGAAAAGGGGATTGCGAATCTATGAGGGGAAACAGTGAGCTCGAAATTGAAGTTCGTCCGTTGCGGGTTTAACGGAGGAACAGAACAGGAATCTGGACGGCAGAGCCATGCCTTGAAGCGTTGCCTTGCTTCGGTTATTGCTGTTTCCTTGTCCATCGTGTGCATGGTGCCTGCAGCATATGCTCAGAATATAGACGATGTGAGTAGCTCTCCTAATGCCGTAATTTCTGAGGGGGGGTAATACTGTCGTAGCTGCTCCTTCTGCTCGCAATGTCAATGTTGACGATAAGACGTCAGAAGAGGGCAATACATCAAACGGTGCGCCAGCACCTTCTGAAACGAATCAGGGCGCGCAGCAAGATTCATCTTCTTCATCTTCTACTACTGGTGGTTCTTCCGAATCCTCAAATGGTGAGGCAGGCAACAAGGCGGATGCCGCAGCAGGGGCTACTGTCGGCAATCCCGCTAATGACGGAGCCCAAACGCAGGCTCCGACTGATACGTCTAAGGCACCTTCTCAAAATGCCAAGAACGATTCTTCGACTGAGGCGGATCAATCGCCGGCGAAGGCCAATGTGCAGGTCGCCGCGACGGCGCTTGGCGGCCGTGACTTTGAAGGCCAGGTCACCAAGGAAATCAACGGCAAGACCTACATTCTGATCGGCAACGAGCAGCAGCTGCGTGCGATTGGTTCCGGCAAGAAGGTTATTGGCCGTATCAACAAGGTCACGCAGATCTGCACCGGGCAAGGACTCTTTGGCTACGACTGGGTAGATGGCGCGTCGTCCACTGAATACGCCGGTGACGCCGATCTTGCCGATTCGGATATCTTGCGCAATGCTGATGCCTCCGACTATGACAATTCGCTGGCGATATGTAATACGAAAGTGGACGCTGGTAAGACCCGCACCAGGTATTACGGCGTGAATGCTAATGGTACGCAAGCGGACTACTCTGCCGCCAACACCGGCCTGACCTATTCGGCCGATGCGGATTATTTGATCTTCCGTGACATCGACCTGTCCAAGAACGCGGCCGATACCAACAACACCGAGTGGACTCCACTTATGTTCTCCGGCACCATGCTCGGCGCGGTCTCCAACAGCGCAGACGCTGTGGCTAGCCTGTGGAAGGCTGTCGGCACCGATGGCGCAAGCGTGGAGCATACCACAGCAGCTCGGCCGGTCATCAGCCATGTGGTCGTCAATCAACCGGGCAAGCAGCTGGACGTCAGCAAGCAGCAGGGCATCGGCTTCTTCGCCTCGATCACGAACAAGACCGTGATGAACAACAAAAGTCTGGGCAGCGCCGGTACGGCCGTGGTGTCGAACCTCAAGCTGCAGGATGTGTCGGTAACGAATCAGGCAAGCGAGTCATATATTCCGCCGACCTTGCTCGATATGCTCACTTCGGCAGTGGGATTACTGCTCGACGCACTGTTGGCGGCGTTAAAAGCATTGACATTCGGACAAGTAGATCTTGGCCTCAATCTGAAAGGTCTGCTCACCCTGCACAAAGGCAATCCTTCCAACCTCGCCACGGGTGCATTTGCCGGCCGTATCTACGGGGACACCAAGGTTACGGACTGCGAGGTAGCAGATGTTTCGGTATCCAGCGTAAGCCGTATGACCGGTGGTTTCGTGGGATATGTTGAGGGCGCAACCCGATACGATGCGGTCTCCGGCATCGTGGGAACGCTCACCAATGTACTCTCGAAGATCTTGGGTGTCATCCCATTCCTCGGGCTGGGCGATCTGGTGAACTGGTTGCTGTCCGGCACGCTCGGGCTGAATGCCTTGATTCCGGTCGGCTACTACAACCCGGTCATCTCGAACAGTTCGGTGAACGGGTTCAAAAAGAACGTGGTGATCGGCAACAAGGACAACCCGCAGGCCGGCGGCTTCGTCGGTGCGCAGATTGGTGCAATCATTGAGAACTCTTCGGTGACGAGCACGAATGGTTTCACCGTGCAGGCAACGCAATACGCCGGTGGCTTCGCCGGAATAAGCCGCAACGGCAACGTGGGTGGTCTGCTCAACTCGCTTGGTATTGATTTGCTGTCTGCGCTGCGTCCGCAGAGCCTCATCGAGAACAGCAACCTGACCGTCGACGGCGATGGCAAGGTCACTGTATCTGCCACGGACTATGCCGGTGGATTTAGCGGCGCGATGGCCAATGCCTACGCGGTCAATAATACGATTTCAGCCACGGCTGCCGTGTCTACTGACAAATCCCATGCCGGCGGATTCACCGGATTTGCCTCCGTGGGATGGGGCCTGGAACTCGGCACGGACGATGCCACGAACGCATCGCTGCTGAAACAACTCACCAAGCTGTGGCCAAGCTGCTGAGCGGCAGCGGTAGTGGTGCGGGAGAACTGCTGTCCATCGTCGGTGTGAATCCCTCCGTGATTCTCGGCACGCAGATGAAGGGCTCCTTCACCGTTAAGGCTGGTGGCGATTACGCGGGCGGTCTCGTGGGAGAAGGATCGGGCACGGTGATCGGCGACTCCTCGCAGGATCATCTGCAGAACCTCACGTTCTGGAAATACAACAATCCCCGTGGGCTCCCTCAGCAGCGCTCCACTGCCATCAACGGTCTTGAATCAGTCAGCGCCGGCGGCTCCTACGCGGGCGGCATCGCCGGCAATCTGCAACCGACCACAGTGGCTGGGTTGCTCAACAGTGTGGTGAAAATTGGCGATATCGCCACGCTCAAGAAGTTCGACCAGTTTGCCCCGTTCACCGTGGAGAACGTGACTGTTGCTGCCCCGGCATCCGGCTTGACAGTGACGGCTGGCTCATACTATGCGGGCGGTGCCATCGGATGCGCCACCGGTGGTGACGTGACCAACACCAACCTCACTAATCTGGCCACGGTCACGGCCAAGGGAGAAGCCGGCGGTTTCATCGGCTTCTCCGGACCGGGCGACGCCGTTGGCGCCGGCGGCCTTAATGTGCTTGGGCTTATCAAGCTATCCGGTCTGCTATCGGTTGCCCAATATTCTTCGGTTGCAGTCACTGCATCGAATGTGAACGGCATCGCCAACGGATTCACGGTCAAGGCGACCGGCAAGAACGAGAACAACGAGACCACCGATTACGCTGCGGGCGGCTTCTACGGCCAGGCCAACAGCACCAAGACCCGCGAAAGCCATGTGACGAACCTCAAGTCGGTCACGGCCGATACCAGCACATCCGATGGCATAGCGGGTGGCTTCGTGGGCTTCTCCACCACCGGCGGCCTCGCCGACGCACTTAGCAACGCCGATGATTCCAGCGTATTGGACAACCTCATCAAGGGCGGACTGCTGTCCGTGAACGACCTGCTCGGTGCCATGCCGTATCTGATTCCAAGCTATACGGATACCACTGTGTCGTATGTCAACGGTGGTTACGTCGAAGGTGATATCGCGGGAGGCTACGCCGGCAATTTCCAAAGCGGCAAAGTCAATCAGTTCGATAAGAAAGATCTCGAGAACGACCCAACACTGGCAGACGTGCAGTCCCGCGTCCAAGCCAACCCCGTGGCTGTTGTCAACCTCGACCATGTGACCGGCGGCGCATACGCGGGCGGTTTCGGCGGCAAGGTCGTTTCCGGCGCACTCGCTTCGGCTGGTAACGGCGGTCTGAGTCTGCTCGGCAAATTCGGTACGGTGGATCTCGCCAACCTGCTGCAGGTGGTGCAGGGCTATGTGCCGTTCATCTCCTACGCAGGTGTGCATTCCGATGCCACCACCGTGGAGACCACCAGCGGCAACAAGATTTCCGACCCGGATGATCCCGGCTTCACCGTCTCCGCCACCCGACTTGACCAATCCGATACGCAATCCGGTTCCGCCGGCGGCTACATCGGCTACGGTTCCGGTGTGCAGGTGTCCCATTCCAGTGTCACTCAACTGCGCCACACCGATGTCAAGGCACCGAAGAATCTGGAAACCACCGGATCAATCGACGACACCTATCTGAGCAAAGACAGCTCGTATGCAGTCACTGCCGCGCGGTATGCCGGTGGCTATATCGGCAAAATGGATATCGGCTCGGCAGCAGCCGTGGGCGGCGGCCTGAGCCTGCTCGGCCAGAACGTCAATCTCAACGACGTGCTGGATGTGCTCAACATTGTCGTTTCGACCATCGAGCACTCCGACGTGACCGGCGGCATCGGCGGATACTCCGTGCTGGCCAGCACCGCAGACCATAGGAACGCCAACAACAAGCCCGATCCACTGGGCATGGCCGGCGGCTTCGCCGGAGACATCGAAGGCGGCCATATCCAGGACTCCAGCTCGCACGAGTTCGTGTACATCATCGGCCAGGTATCGGCCGGCGGCTACGTGGGCACCATGCAGCCGGGAGCCGTGGCGAACGTACTCGGCGACGGCAGCGTGCTCAAGAAGCTCGTCAACCTCGACAACCTGCTCTCGCTCGTGCAGGACTTCGTGCCGACGATTCGCAACAGCTCAACCGATGCCGCAGTGTGCGGCGGCGCGGTGCGCGCACAGGCGGCATCGGATACGACCACACGCCGCGGCATGGCCGGCGGCTATGCAGGTCGTAACCGCGGCGGCCATATCTGGGGCAACAACACCGCAGCATGGAAGCAGGAGAACACCGACGGCAAATACAACGGGCCGCAACGCGTAGCCTATGCCGCGCGCATCCGCAGCGTATACGGTGCCG
>ENA-OPZN01000233-OPZN01000233.1-human-gut-metagenome-genome-assembly--contig:-NODE-233-length-20504-cov-5.064092_pt1 | contig 20504 bp, 17 predicted proteins | sample MGYA00242483_ERZ504503 | MGnify/ENA primary metagenome ERZ504503 (study PRJEB26092, sample SAMD00036285) | human gut metagenome | host: Homo sapiens | study: EMG produced TPA metagenomics assembly of... | reverse complement strand
CGTTGTTTCCAGTGGTTCAAAGATACTAAATGAAGCAAATCACAACGGGTGCTCGCGAAAATCAGGGCTGCAACGTTGTTTCCAGTGGTTCAAAGATAATAAAATTCATTTAATATAAAAGATGAAATAACATTGACACAAATTACGTATCATACAAAGCTGAATCCTAAAGCCTCAGATTGGCCTTAGGATTCAACGTTCATTCCATTTTTTCTGAACAACACCCCACGCTAAAAGATGGCATGCTATCTTTTAGATTTATACCCTAAACTTCCCTCTTATCACCTCAATACGTTCCCTCAGTTCAGGAACAAACACTAAGAAACCATTTTCTTCCATAAACACACGGCCATAGCTGTTGCCCTTGTCAGTCATCAGACTATGTACGGAGCCGTAAGGATCAGTCGCAATGTGCAGGGTTTTGAGCTTGTCTATCAATCCGCTGCACGTGATATGCTCATACTGCAGGTACACGGCTATAATTTTATACACAATGCTATACGGTTTGTCGGCCCATTCGAATATCCGCTCGCATTTCTTGACTGTCGTTTTTTTGTCGGGCAAGACCTGAATTCCTTCCATGCTTATATCGTACACGGCAGGCTTCACGCAATGTATTTCACGCCCCAATTTACGGGCTTCTTTTACCACAGTCATGCTCTCTTCCTGTTGCTGACATTCCACCACAATCATCTGCTCACATAGGGCAGCCACCAGCCGTTCGCACGAGCAAAGATTCCTACCGGACGGCGCACCAATCCATTGCGTAGAAATCACCAGCCCGCCTTCATCCACAATCCTCCGGCACAAGGCTTCCATTGCCACACCATCAAATCCAACCTCCATAATGGCTATCACGTGACCATCTGCATCCAGGCAACCTTCCATTGCGGCTACATCGCATGCGTTTGCCAGCCTGCCTACTACGATACAAGATTCCTGTCCATCATATCCACTACCGTACTTCTTCCTCCACTCACGCGCAATGGAAACATCCTGCGGAGAGGCTTGTGGGGAACCGGTAACAGATACCGACGGCTGCATGTCCAGCAGGCTCCAGTCGCCCATGCCATGCAACAGTATCGAACGAAAAATATCCAGTTCATTCAGTCTGCATGGATAAGACATCTCATCCAGAAACGACACTGTGCGTATGTCCATTGCCTGCTGTCGTGCCAGAATATGCCCCGCTTCTTCCAACAAATCTGCCGGAAGGTCTTTCACCATCGGAGCCAATGAGACACAATCATGAATGCAGACGCTCAGTTCGTCTATATCGCCCCTCAGCTGCAGGGCCAGCAGTTGCTGATGTGACACCGGTGCATGAGCCGCATCATAATCCGCCATCAGTTCTTGTTCCAGTTTCTCGTTCTCTGTAATCAAATGGGATACATAACCTTTCATAAGCGTTTACTTTAAAAATTATTTTGAGACAAATATCTGCACCCACAAGCTCAAAAGATGACCCTGTGAACAAAAAAGTGATATATTTGTGTAAGAATCGCCTACTGACCATGAAAAAATTAAAAGGACAACTGCTGCGCTGGATACTGATTGTGCGAAAACTGCAGAACCAGCCTTACATATCGTTCCGTGAACTGCAACGCGAACTGGAACGTGAGCTTGCATTCCGCGGCTACGACCCGGTATGCTCGGACGCTACCCTGAAACGTGACCTGAATGAACTGAAGGAAGAATTTGGTCTGGAAATTACGTACAGCCGCACACACAAAGGATATTCGCTGCCTGCCGTCCGGAAAGGATGGCTGGATATGGACTGCATCATTGAACCAATTGAGGTAATGACCGCCTTAGGCAACCACAGTCTGCCGGAGTACATCTTGCCGGAACAATATCAGACGAGGGGTACGCAGCATCTTTCCTATCTTCTTCATGCCATCCGACAGCGCCAGAAAGTGCATTTTCTCTATCGCAAGTATGCAGATAATACCCGCAGTGAACGTACGCTCTCAAGGAGTGGCGAGGCAGATGGTATGTATTAGGAGCGGAAGAAAGCGGAAAGATAAAGACTTTCGGACTGGACCGCATCGAGCAGCTCACCTTTCTGCCAGAGACATTTTCCAAAAACGAGGCTTTCGACCCTGTGCAGAAGTTTAAGGATAGTTTCGGCATTTATTCCTCTGAAGAATACCCCATCGAAGAAGTAGTATTCGACTGCGACATGGAAGACGGAAATTACTTGAAATCGCGTCCGCTGCATCCCTCACAGCAATTGTTGAAGGAAGAGAACGGAAGAATGGTTTTCAGTCTGCGGGTACGCATCACCCCCGATTTTCTGATGGAAATCATGTCGCGCAGCTGGTCACTCCATATCGTGCAGCCGGCATCACTCAGACAACGGCTTTGCGACATCTATCGGGAGGCATTACAGCGGAATGAATCATCTTCTACAGAAGGTTAATTCTGCCGCAAATCCATAAAAGAAAAGAGGAAATCAAGCATCTGTGCGATTACTGATTTCCTCTTTTTCCGTGATTCCGCTGCGATTCGAACGCAGGACCCACGCCTTAGAAGGGCGTTGCTCTATCCAGCTGAGCTACGGAACCATCCTTAATTGCGGTGCAAAAGTATGCTTTTATTTTGAATTACACAAATTATTCGGCGGTTTTATGCAAACCAGCAAACGGTTTTTTATGTTTTCCGCACGCAAACCATAGGTTTTCGGTGTCAGAACCCTACGTTTTCCGGACGGGAAACATAACGGTTCCGCACGAGGAAACAAAGAGAGCCTAAAGGCATTTCCTGCATATCACAGAATGATTTCCGGATACGTCTGCCACGGTTCTCCCCTCACTAATCGGCCGTTTCCTGCGGTTTTTCCGCGAAAATTCCGTAAGTTTGTGTAACGAAAACCCTAAAACAACATCACACATGGAACAGCATCCCCAGCTTTTAGTCTACAAGGCTTCTGCCGGCTCCGGCAAGACCTTTACACTGGCGGTACATTATATAAGACAACTGATTGAAGACCCGTATGCCTACCGCAGGATTCTGGCGGTAACGTTCACCAACAAAGCGACGGCGGAAATGAAGGAACGTATCCTGGAACAGCTTTACGGCATTGCTACGGCCGACGAGGGTTCGGAAGGCTACCTGAAGGAGATTCAGAAGACATCGGCCAAATCGGTCGAGGAAATCCGGGAATCGGCACGGGAGGCGTTACGGCACATCATTCATGACTACAGCCGTTTCCGCATCGAGACCATCGACTCGTTTTTCCAGTCGGTGATGCGCAACCTGGCGCGGGAACTGGAGTTAGGGACTAACTTGTCTATCGAGCTGAACAATACGGAAGTGCTGAGCAATGCTGTAGATGCCATGATTGAGAAGCTGGACCGGCGCTCACCGGTGCTCTACTGGCTGCTGGAGTACATCGAGGAACGTATCGTGAACGACCGCCGCTGGGATGTGTCGAAGGACATCAAGGGATTCGGACAGAATATTTTCGACGAGAATTATATAGAGAAGGGAGAAGGACTGCGCCGGAAACTGGCCGACCCGAACTTTATTCCTTCCTACCGGGATGAGCTGAAAAGTATCCGTGAGGAGGTGCTGGAATTTATGAAGGGATTCAGCGAACAGTTACGGGCTTGCTCGAAATGCACGGACTGACTCCGACTGACCTGAAGAACGGCTCACGGGGCATCGGCAGTTATTTCAACAAACTGGCCAACGGGAAACTGAGCGATGACATCCGCAATGCCACCGTGGAGAAGTGCCTGGAAAGCGAGGAAAACTGGACAACCAAAACGTCGGCCCACCGCGATGAAATCCGTTCGCTGGCGGCTTCGGAACTGATACCCTTATTAGCGGAAGCGGAAAACCGTCGCCCGCAGAACAACTTGCTGCTTAACTCGTGCGACCTTTCGCTGCGTTACCTGAACAACCTGCGTTTGCTGGCGCACATTGACGAGGAGGTACGCTTGCAGAACCAGGCGCACAACCGTTTTCTGCTGTCGGATACCAATGCCTTGCTCCACAGCCTGATTCGGGAGGGAGATGCCTCGTTTGTCTACGAGAAAATCGGTACCACCATCGATACGGTGATGATTGACGAGTTTCAGGATACCTCACGCATGCAATGGGAGAACTTCCACCTGCTGTTGCAGGAAAGTCTGGCGCAGAAGGAAGGCAGCCTCATCGTGGGCGACATCAAGCAGAGCATCTACCGCTGGCGAAGCGGCGACTGGAAAATTCTGGCGGGACTGGGCAATGACCGGAGTTTCCGCATCAAGGAATGTACGCTCGACACGAACTGGCGAAGTGAGGCACGCATCATCCGCTTCAACAACGAGTTTTTACGGCGGCCTGCCAGACACTGAACCGACGCTATCAGGAGGAACAGGGCATGCCTTGCGCCCAACTGGAACAGGCGTACAGCGACGTGCGGCAGCGTTGTGCCAAGAAGGAGGAAAAGGGATTCGTAAAGGTGACCTTCCTGCAGGATTCCAAGGAGCGGCCTTACACGGAAGCGACCTTGGAACAGCTGGCTGAGGAAGTGGAACACCTTACGGCAGAGGGTATCCGCCTTAACGAAATGGCCATTCTGGTGCGAAAGAACCGGAGCATCCCCGACATTGCCGCTTACTTCGACGAGCATACCCCCTACCGCATCGTATCCGACGAAGCATTCCGGCTGAGTGCATCGCTGGCAGTGAGCATGCTCATCGACGGACTGCGGTATCTTTCTTCGCCCGACGACCGCATCGCACTGGCGCGACTGGCAGTGGCTTATCAGCAAGGGGTATTGCGCAAGGACATCAGCCTCAACACGGTGCTGCTCGACGACCCGTCCCGTTACCTGCCGGCAGCCTTCCAGTTGCAGGCAAACGAACTCCGCTTCATGCCGCTGTACGAACTGTTAGAGAAGTTGTTCGTGCTGTTCGACATGCAGCTTATCGAGAAGCAGGATGCATATCTCTGTGCCTTCTATGATGCGGTGACGGAATACATGCAGAACAACTCGTCGGAGCTGACGGCTTTCATCCGTTTCTGGGACGAGAAGCTGAACGCGAAGACCATCCCGTCGGGCGAGATTGACGGCATCCGCATCTTGTCTATCCATAAATCAAAGGGACTGGAGTATCACACGGTGCTGCTGCCATTCTGCGACTGGAAGATGGAGAACGAAACGAACAATCACCTGATATGGTGCAGCGTGGCAGGCACAGGCAAGGAAACCGACATTCCGCCGTTCAACCGCCTGGACATCGTACCGGTGAACTATTCAGGTGCCATGGCGGAATCAGTGTATCACGACGATTATCTGGAAGAGAAATTACAGCTCTGGGTGGACAACCTGAATCTGCTTTACGTGGCGTTTACACGTGCCTGCAAGAACCTGATTATTTTCGCAAAGGCGGGACAGAAGGGCACGGTTTCAGAACTGTTGTACGACAGTCTGCCGCTCATGCAGGAAGTGGAACTGCCGCTGGCACAGGAGAATCCAGAAGACGATGCAGTGGGCGAATACGGGGAGCTCTGCACGGCGCACGATGAGAAGAAAGCAGGCAAATCCAACCGGCTGTCATCGCCCCGCGAGGGAGTGCCCGTGAAGATGGAAAGCATCGAGACACACATCGAATTCAAGCAGTCAAACCGTTCGGCCGACTTCATTCAGGGTGACGACACGGAGGACACTCGCGGACAGTACATCCGTCAGGGGCAGTTGCTGCACCAGGTGTTTGCCCACATCGAAAAGGCGGACGACCTTCCTTCGGCACTGGAACGGCTGAGTTTCGAAGGGGTGTTCGAATCGGAGGAGCAGAAGCAGCAGATTCAGGGACTGGCGCACTGGGCCTTGCAGCATCCGGCCGTGAAGGACTGGTTCAGCGGCACGTGGGAGCTTTACAACGAGTGTGCCATTGTCTACGCCGACGAGCAAGGACAGATGCAGACACGCCGCCCCGACCGCGTGATGCGGAAAGACGGACAAGTGGTCGTGGTGGACTTCAAGTTCGGAAAGAAGAACGAAGCTTACCGCGCTCAGGTGCAGGAGTACATGGACCTGCTCACGCAGATGGGCTACACCCACATCCGGGGATTCCTCTGGTATGTGTTTGCCAATGAGCTGGAAGAAGTGACGCTTCCGGCCTGAGTTTATTTTTTCACAACGATATTTCGACAATGCAATATATGGAAACTTTTTTAAAGCAGGTGGCCGCCGATTTGTATCGGAAGATGAACGGAGACTTCACGAAGGTGGCTGTGGTTTTCCCGAACAAGCGTGCCAGCCTCTTTTTCAATGAATATTTGGCACAGGAATCCGACCGCCCGGTATGGTCGCCGGCCTATGTGAGCATCAGTGAGCTGTTCCGCCAGTCGTCGCAATGGGTGACGGGCGATTCCATCAAATTAGTGTGCGACCTCTACAAGGTGTTCCGTGAAATAACGGGCAGCAAGGAGAGCCTGGACGAATTCTACTTCTGGGGCGAGATGCTTATCAGCGACTTTGACGATGCCGACAAGAACATGGCCGACACCAAGGCGCTGTTCAGCAACCTGAAGGACCTGAACAAGCTGACGGGCGAATATGACTTTCTGGAAGAAGGACAAAAGGAAGCGTTGAGCCAGTTCTTCCGTAATTTCTCCATCGAGCAGGTCACGGAACTGAAGCGGCGTTTCATCTCATTGTGGGACGTGCTGGGCGACATCTATACGCAATATAAAGAATTGCTCCGCGAGCAGGGCATCGTCTACGAAGGAATGCTCTACCGCGAAGTGACGGAGACTATGGACGTGCAGCAGTTTCCCTACGACAAATATGTGTTCGTGGGATTCAACGTGCTGAATAAGGTGGAACAAACCCTGTTCAGCAAATTGCACGAAGCAGGAAAAGCCCTGTTCTACTGGGACTACGATACCTTCTACCTGAACAAGCATCCGCACGAGGCGGGCGAGTTTATCCGCCGCAACCTGAAGAATTTCCCCTCGGAATTGCCGCCTTCCCTGTTCGACCACCTGAACCATCCGAAAGAAATTACCTTCATCGAATCGCCTACGGAGAACGGACAGGCACGCTACCTACCGCAATGGATTCGGGAGAACCTGACGGAGAACGAAAAGGAAACGGCCGTGGTGCTCTGCAACGAGGCCATGCTGCAACCTGTACTTCACTCACTGCCGGACAACGTGCGCCACATCAACATCACCATGGGTTTCCCGCTCTCGCAGACACCGGCCTACAGCTTCGTAAAGACGTTGCTGGAACTGCACATTGCGGGCTACAATTCCCGCAGCGGACGCTACCAGTTTGCCGAAGTCATCAGCGTGCTGAAACATCCGTACACGCAACTGCTTTCCGGAGAAGCCGCTCCGCTGGAAAAGGAACTGACGGAAAAGAACCGCTTCTATCCCCTGCCCTCGGAACTGGAACGGGACGAAGCCTTGTCGCTGCTGTTCAAGCCGTGCAGCCACAACCTGGAGCTGTGCAAGCGGCTGGCTGACATCTTGAAGCAGGTGGCACAGCTGTATCGCAAGCAGGCAGCCTCCACCAACGATGCCCTCGACCAGCTCTATCGCGAAGCCTTGTTCAAAAGCTTCACCATGGTCAACCGCTTCCATGCCCTGCTTGAAAGCAAGGACCTGGAGGTACAACCCGCGACCTTCCACCGCCTGCTGGTACGCGTCATGTCGACAGCCAACATTCCTTTCCACGGAGAGCCGGCCATCGGTATGCAGGTGATGGGAGTACTGGAAACACGTAACCTGGATTTCCGCCATGTCATTCTGCTGTCGGTCAACGAAGGCCAGTTGCCCAAGGCAGGCGGTGATGCTTCGTTCATCCCCTATAACCTGCGCAAGGCGTTCGGCATGACCACCATTGACCACAAGATTGCGGTCTATGCCTACTATTTCTACCGTCTGCTGCAACGGGCAGAGAAGGCTACATTGCTCTACAACACGGTGAGCGACGGCATGAATCGGGGAGAGATGTCGCGCTTCATGCTCCAGCTGCTGATTGAGTGGGGCTATCCCGTACAGCGGAAACAACTGGAGGCAGAGCAGTCGCCCATTGCTTCCTCACCCATCTGTATCCCCAAGTCGCCCGACATCATGAAACGGATGCAGAGCGTGTTCGACGTGCGGGTAAATCCGAAAGCCCTTCTTTCCCCGTCAGCCCTGAACTGCTACCTGGACTGTCCGCTGAAGTTTTACTATAAGTACGTAGCAGGACTGGCAGCTCCCGAAGAAGTAAGCGCCGAAATCGACTCGGCTAAATTCGGAAGCATCTTCCACTACGCTGCCGAACACATCTACAAGGAGCTCACGGCACACGGAAAGTCATCAACAAAGACACCCTGGAAGCCCTGCTCAAAGAAGAAGTGAAACTACAGAATTACGTGGACAACGGGTTCAAGGAACTGTTCTTCCACCTCCCTGCCGACGAGCGTCCGGAATACAACGGGGTACAACTCATCAATTCCGCCGTAATTCTGCGCTATATCCAGCAGCTGCTTCGCAACGACCTGCGCCACGCTCCCTTTACCTTCGTAGGCTCCGAACAAAGGGTCATGGAGGACGTAGAGATACAGACGCCCAAGGGAGTCATCCGCTCGCGCATGGGCGGTATCATCGACCGCATGGACAGCAAGGACAACGTGCTCCGCATTGTGGACTACAAGACGGGAGGCAAGGCCGACACCCCGCCCAGCGTAGAATCGTTGTTCACGCCTGGCCCCAAACGTTCCAATTACGTATTCCAGACTTTCCTGTACGCCGCCATCGTATGCCGGAAACTGCGTGAACGGAATGATGACCGGAAGGTAGCTCCTGCCCTGCTCTACATTCACCGGGCTGCAGCAGAAGATTACTCGCCCGCCGTCCAGCTCAAGGAATCGTATAACAAAACCACTCCCGTGGAAGACTTTTCATTGCTGGAAGAAGAGTTCAGAACCCGCCTGCAGGCACTCCTGGAAGAGATTTTCAACCCCGACCTGAGTTTCAGTCAGACGGAAGAGGAAGACCGGTGTACTTATTGTGATTTCAAGGAAATATGTAAACGATAGAAACAGAATCAAAACAAGTGTTAAAAACACATTTTTCTCTGAACAATCCAAGTGAACCGGATGTTATAAAGATGTTTTTCATAGTAATAGATAAGAACAGTATTGGTATTTGTGAAAATATCAGCTGTAAGGACAAAAGCGTTTGTTCTTTAAAAAATAAGAGAGGCTGCATTTCCCCGGCAGCCTCTCTTAATTTTTATCCTCTACACAAATGTTTTTATTCCTGATAATCATAGTACCACCAGTAAGTATCTCCAAACTCGCGACGCATACGGTTGCGCTCTTCCAGCGGGGAACCATCTTTCTGCTGCAAGGTCTGGTAAACCTTGAAACGATCTAAAGTCAGACTGTCTGCACGCGAAGATACAGTATCATTCCGCTGGACATGATACATCACCAATGCTTCCCGATAATAACGCGGCAAGGTATCTTCCGGCAAATAGAAATCGGGAACGGCCTGTGCAAAGCTATCCAGTTTCTTTTCAAGCAGCAAAGCAGAAAGGTAATAATCCAGCGACGTATATTTTCCCGTTCCCTTGTAGCAGATGTTCCGCAGGAATACCATGCGGTCTTCTCCCGTATATGGACGTGCTCCCAGCAGGTAATAAATGGAATCATTCGTATAACGGAGCGTGTGCAGGGAATCCGTTTCAAAGAACAATCCGTCGGAACGGTAATATTGCGGATAAGCAAACAACTTGTCGCCCATCTTTCCCAAGTGCGACAAGGCCACAGCACGATAGGCCGTCAGCGTACGGCTGGCCTCCAATGATTTTTCTCCTACGCGTAACACCTTATCATACTCCCCGGCTCGCAGATAATGTTCCGCCTCCAACTCATGATGAAACTGCCGGTTGGTACTGCCCACACACACTGTCAGCAGACACAACCCTAGCAAGATTGCCAGGTTACTGTTGACCAGCCCCCAGAGACTTCCTTCGTGATTCAACTGTACGCGGAAAACTCCACGCAGCCAGTAGCCAATTCCCACGAACAGCAATACCAGTAAAGGCAACAGCCAGGTCCACGGAGTATGGTAGTCGGAGATATACACTCCACGCCCTACATCCGTCAGGGCACAAAGTACCAGAAAGGACGGCACATACGCCAGGGCACGCACCCTTCCCTTCAGTCCCAGCAGACTGTTTACCCCCCAGCGCAGCAACAGCAAAATCAGCGTAATGACCAGCGCACTGGCCATCGGAGCAAAGGTAGTCTTTCCATGTGCCAGCGAGAAATGAAGGGCTTCCAGCACATCGCGCTGGAACACATAAAGATATACAAAACTAAACAGAGAAAAAAGAAGACCGCATACAGCAATCATGATGCGTGCAGTCTTCTTATAAAATGCATTTGTGTAATCACTCATACAATATCAATTCAATCTTTCACTCGTTTTAATACAACTGCAGAACGGGCCGGCACATACAGTTTCAGCCATTCTTTCTTGTCTTTTGCATAAAGCGGGTCGGCACAGGTGAAGTGGCGGAGACTGTCGTCTGAGAAGCCGAATCCACCAAACTGCTTGTTGTCTGTGTTCAGAACCACATCGTAGGCACCTCTCGGTACGAGGAAGCCATAATCGGTAAACGAACGGGTCGGGTTGAAGTTGAACACAAACACCAAATCCTTGCGGCGATATGCCAGAATCTGGTCACCGTCGTTATGCCATACCTCGATGACATCCGATTTCTGGATGTTCTTCACGCTGCGAATCAGCTTGACCATCGCCTCATCGAAGTCGCCCAGGTAATGATAGCACAAATCCGGATTATCAACCAGGTTCCACTGACGGCGTGCATACTTGTATGACCATCCGTTACCTTCGCGCGGGAAGTCAATCCATTCCGGATGACCGAACTCATTACCCATAAAGTTCAGGTAACCTCCGTTGATGGTAGAAGCCGTGAGCAGACGAATCATCTTGTGCAGGGCAATGCCTCGTTCCACCACTCCATTCTCGTCGCCAATCTTGAAGTGCCAGTACATGTCGGCATCAATCAGACGGAAGATGATGGTCTTGTCGCCCACCAGTGCCTGGTCGTGGCTTTCGCAGTAAGAGATGGTCTTTTCATCCTTGCGGCGGTTGGTCACTTCCCAGAACAGGCTGGACGGTTTCCAGTCCTCATCACGACGTTCCTTGATAATCTTAATCCAGTAATCAGGAATGTTCATGGCCATGCGGTAGTCGAATCCATAACCTCCGTCTTCGAACGGAGCAGCCAATCCCGGCATACCCGATACTTCCTCGGCAATGGTAATGGCCTTCGGATTCACTTCATGAATCAACCGGTTGGCCAGCGTCAGGTAGCAAATGGCATTGTCATCCTGATGACCGTTGAAGTAGTCACCATAGTTGCAGAAGGCCTCACCCAGTCCGTGACTGTAATAAAGCATAGAAGTCACCCCATCGAAACGGAAACCGTCGAAATGGAACTCTTCCAGCCAGTATTTACAGTTGGACAACAGGAAGTGAATCACCTCGTTCTTGCCATAGTCAAAGCAGAGCGAATCCCATGCCGGATGCTCACGACGTCCGCCCTGATAGAAATACTGGCAAGGATCACCGGCAAAGTTGCCCAGTCCTTCTACCTCGTTCTTCACGGCGTGTGAGTGTACAATATCCATAATCACGGCAATGTTCATCTGGTGTGCCGTGTCGATAAGCTGTTTCAGTTCTTCCGGTGTACCGAAGCGTGAAGAAGGAGCAAAGAAGCTGGATACGTGATAGCCGAAACTTCCATAATAAGGATGCTCCTGAATGGCCATAATCTGAATACAATTGTATCCGTCCTTCGCAATTCGCGGCAGTACATTCTCACGGAATTCATTGTACGTACCAACCTTTTCCGCATCCTGTCCCATACCGATGTGGCATTCGTAAATCATCAGCGGAGCCACATTAGGCGTAAAGGTCTTTTTCTTGAACTTATACGGTTTCTCCGGATTCCATACCTGTGCACTGAAAATCTTGGTCTGTTCATCCTGCACTACGCGGGTAGCCCATGCCGGGATACGTTCACCACATCCACCTTCCCAGTACACTTTCAGCTTGTACAGGTCGCCGTGCTTCATGGCCTTTTCCGGCAGATTGATTTCCCAGTTGCCCGTCTTGCGCACACGTTTCATGCGGAAAGCCGGTTTCTCCTGCCAGTCGTTGAAATCGCCCACCAGGTAGATTTCCGTCGCATTCGGCGCCCATTCACGGAAGGTCCATCCCTTGTCAGTGCGGTGCAGACCAAAATACATGTGTCCGGTAGCAAAATCCGACAACGTCTTCTTTCCTACCAGTTCCTTTTCTTTTTCTACCACATGCTGATGACGGCCGTTGATAGCATCAGCGTATGGTTCCAGCCACGGATCATTCTTTATGATATTCAATACCTTGTCCATAGTATTAGTAATTAGAAATTATTTGACACGTACTTTTACAATCACTTTTCTCACTCCGTCGGGAGTTACGCCCGGTGCATGTGCATCTTCCGGGAAGAAAATAGCAAACATACCCGGCTTTACGGTCAGGTAGTCAGTAGCCAGTCCTTCATAGAAGGTAATATCTTTTTCTGCATTGTAAGCAGCTTCAGGCAAATCCGTACGCGGCATATAGCCCATTACTTCCACCCCCGACAATGGAATCTGGATGTCGATGAAATCATTGTGTGTTTCCAGGCGCGCTTCTTCCTTTGTCTTCGGACGTGCATCTGCAAAATTCACCATCAGTTCACCTTCCTTCAGCACTACCTTCCCCACTTCGTGTGCCTGCAAGTCAGTTGCCTTCAAAAAAGCTACAGCCTCTGCAAACAAAGGATTCAGTGACACATATTTTTCCAGATTTTCCAGTTTGTCAATAACCATATTCTTTCAGTTTTAAATCGTTAATATTTTATTCAAACTCATCTATCGTTTCATTTGTAAAATCGGCAAAGCGTTTCAGCTGGCGAAACACGTCGATAATCCGCTCCATAAAGTCCGGACGGGAAAAGAACTCATCTTCCACCCGGCAGGCCACCGTAAAGTCCTTGCAACGGATGTACTGCGGATAAGGAAAATCCTTCGGAAATCCCTTAGGCACCGTCTTCAGATGCGCCTCGCCCACCACCGGGAAATACTGCTTGAAAGCCGGATCTTCCACGATGGCACGATACTCATCAATGCGGTCGCACACCGACTGACGCACCGCCCGCAACATATCGGCAGGCATGCACCAGCTTCCTCCGGCCAGCATACAGTTGCCCGGTTCCAGATGAAGATAATAACCACAGTGATTGGATTTCTTTCCCCTTGCATTGATATACCCTCCGATGTGGGTCTTATAAGGAGACTTGTCGGAAGAAAAACGGACATCCCGGTAGATGCGATACGTGCAGTCACGCGGAAGGACGTGCGCCACACTTTCATCCAATGGCGAAAGGCGGGCAATCACCCCTGCCAGCAACTCCTCGAAGTCTGCCTGCACACTCAAATATTCCGCTTTATGTTCCTGAAACCACTCCCGGTTGTTGTTTGCCGCCAGTACTTTCAGGAAATCCAATATGCCCGGTATATCCATATTCTTTACTTTTGAGTCACACAAACTTACGAAATTAATTCTTATCTGTCGAATAAAACGATATTTTTTTACATTATCCCAGCAGATTCAACAGAAAATCGTGCATCTTTCCGTTAGAAGCCACCACTTCGCGGCCGGAATAGCATGAATCGCCCCCGGAAAAATCGGTCACCCTCCTCCGGCATTCTGTACCAGCAGGATACCTGCCGCCACATCCCACGGACAAGTGAAGGCTTCGGCACGCGCTTCAAAACGCCCGTCGGCCACGTAACACATCTCGGCAGCCGCCGCACCGACCACCCGAATGCCTGCCACATGCCCGTAGCAGCCTTCTATCAGGCGGTTGAATACCGGCTTGTAAGCCTCCGTTTCGTACGGAAGACCGAAAGCCATAAAAGCCTCATCGGGTACAGCTACCTGCGACACCCGAATCTGTCGGTCATTACAATAAGCAGGCGCCCCCTTGTAAGTCCAGAAACACTCGTCGCGGCACACTTCATAAACCACCCCCAGCAAGATTTCCTCACGGTTACGCAAGGCAATGCTCACACAATAAGGTGCATGGTTATGAATGAAGTTGGTCGTACCGTCCAGCGGGTCAACCAGCCAGCAATACTCCTCGTCGGTGTGAGTTCCACTCCCCTCTTCTGCAATAAAACCTGCCTCGGGAAGCAACTCCCGCAGACAGGCAACTATTCTTCGTTCCGATTCCTTGTCGACATACGACACATAATCGTGTGCGTGCTTCTTCTCAATCCGCTCACGGCTGAACTTCTTCCGCTCCTCACGGATAAAAGCCCCCGTAGCTACAGCCAGTTCACGCACCTTCAAAGTCAGTTCGGATAATTCCATCATTATTTTTTCTCCTCCAATAAACGTCCGTATCTGAAAGTCCCTTTCCGGACAATATTTCCGTTGGCATCCATCTCTACGAATGGACCGTCCTTCTTTCCCTGCTTGAAGAAGCCCTCAAAGCGAGTGCCGTCCTTTTCAATCAGCACACCCTTTCCTTCTTCCTTTCCACGTACAAAGGAACCGATATAGACAGAACCGTCGGCCATGTGAAGCACACCTTCTCCCTCGGCCATGTTGTTCTTCCACTGACCTTCGTATTCATCGCCGTTGGCCCACTTGTATTTTCCGGTACCCGAGCGCTGGTTCTTCGACCATTGCCCGTCGTACACCGCTCCGTTGGCCCAGGTGAAGGTGCCTTGTCCCTCCTGCTGTCCGTTCAGGAAATGACCTACGTATTTGTCACCGTTCGGATACGTATAGATACCCCTTCCCGTGCGTTCACCGTTGGCATAATCGCCTCATAGCGTTCGCCGTTCTGGAAATAATAGATACCCTTTCCATCCTGCACATCATCCTTCCAGTCGCCCACGTACTTGTCGCCGTTGGTATAGTAGAAAGTACCCTTTCCGTGACGCATGCCGTCCTTCCAGTCGCCTTCATACTTCGACTTATCCTCCCACACCATGGTGCCCTTCCCGTTCTTCAGGTCGTTCTTCCATTCGCCGGTGTAGACCGCTCCACCTTTCCAGGTATAAGTACCCTGTCCGTTGCGCTTGTCATGATGCCAGGTTCCGGTATATAAGTCCCCGTTATAATAGGTCATCGTACCCTCACCCTCCTGGTAGTCAGTGTACCACATCCCGTCGTAACGGTTGTTGTTCATAAAATAATACGTTCCCTTGCCGTGCTGCTGGTCTTCGTACCACTCTCCCACGTACTTTTCTCCGTCGCTGAAAGTGTAAGTACCTTCGCCCTGGCGTTTCCCCTTCACGTATTCACCTTCGTACACGTCGCCATTGCGGAACACCGTCTTTCCCTTTCCGTTCGGGCGGCGTCCTTTCAGCTCGCCGGTATATTCCGAACCATCCTTAAACTGGTAGTATCCCAATGACAACTGGGCCGAAGCCGATACCGAGCTGAATGCCAGCAGGGCAAATAAAAATAATGTATGTTTGTTCTTTCTCACGTTCTTAGTCTCTTTTTTTAATTCCACTCAAAAATAGTCTTTTTACTTTTGCACGAGCCGGAAGGTTTATACTTTTTTACCTGCCACTACCTCTATTAAGTTTTCTTTGCAGAAATAGCGCTGAGCCAGCGAAAGCAGTTCGTCGGACGTCACCTCACGGATGGCAGCCAGCGACGCATCAAAAAAGTCGGGCTTCAATCCGGCCGTTTCGATGAATATCCAGGCATCCGAGAGCGAGAATGCCCCTCGTACGAACGGCACATATCGCCCAGCATGTAGTTGCGCACCATCTCCAGTTCTTCTGCCGGCACCTTGTCCTGACGCAGACGGTCCATTTCATGATACACTTCCGTGATGACAGACTCCATGTATTCATTGGCCGCCTCCGTACTCACCACCAGCAGACTCGTGCCCGGATAAGACACCAGTCCGGCCCCGATGCCGTAGGTATATCCCTTATCCTCACGGATATTCGACATCAGACGACTGCCGAAATACCCTCCGAACAACGTAACCAGCACACGCAGTTTCAGGTAATCAGGATGCTTGCGGTCGAGCGAGAAACCACCCATGCGGAGCGAACTCTGCAGAGCATCCTCCTTCTCCACGTGAACCCGTTTGCGGGCATCCTTCACGATGTCCCACGTGCGTTCCACCTTCTCTGCCGTACATTTCCCAGGGGCGCCTCTCCCCAGTGACGTTCGATGCAGCGCACCACGTCGGGCGTTACCTTACCCGACACGTACATGGAACAGTTGCCCGAATGATAATGGCGGTGATAGAAATCCTTCAGGGCCTCCACCTGAATGCGTTCATAATCCTCCAGTTCGGCATAGCGTCCCAACGGATGCGAAGTACCGAAAAGCGAACGGTTCAGCTGCTTGCGAGCCAGTACGTCCACCCGCTGGTTGTTCACCAGGAACTGCTGGCGGTTGATGTCGCAGATAATGCGGAACTGCTCTTCCGGAAACACAGACTCCTTCACCAGTCCGGCCACAATCTCCATGGTGCGATCAAGGTGTTTCGTCAGTGTATACAGCGTCACAAATCCACAGTTCACAGAAGAAGAAAGGTCGAGCCACGCCCCGTAATAATCCAGGCGTTCGGCAATCTCGCCCGACGTCATGCGCACCGTTCCCTCACGCAGCATACGGTTGGTAAACACGGCCTGAAGCGGCTGCGACTGGTCGAGCTGTCCGCTCCGCACCAACAGGTCAAAACGAATCACGTCTTCGTTTCCGGCCGAAAGCACATACAGCGGCATGCCGTTCTTCATACGGTGCAACTCCGGCTGCAAGATGGAAAAATGCTCCAGCTGACGGATGGCAGGCGCCACACTACGGTCGAGCTGCGTCATAGTGCCTCCTGCTGATTGCGCAGAAACTCTTCGGCCCGTGCCAGATCCTGCGGCGTGTCAATACCAATGGTCTCCACTTCGCTGATGCCCACCTTGATGGAATAGCCGTTCTCCAGCCAGCGCAACTGCTCCAACGATTCGGCCAGTTCGAGCGACGACTGCGGAAGAGATGTATCTCCTTCAACACCGGCGCGCGGTAGGCATAAAGTCCGATATGTTTGTAATACGTATGTCCGGCCAGCCACTCCTTCTTGTCGCGGTTACGCTGGTAAGGAATGATGGAACGGCTGAAATAGAGCGCCTTCATCTCCTTGTTCACCACCACCTTGGGCGAGTTCACGTTTTCCAGCGCATCAAATCCGTCGGCAGGCGTAAACGGTTTCACAAGTGTGGCAATCTGTGTTGACGCATCGTCAAAGCAGGCCTTCACGGCTTCCAGCTGCGAACGCTGGATGAACGGTTCGTCACCCTGAATGTTCACCACCACGTCATAGCCGCTGCCCACCTTACAGTAAGCCTCATAACAACGGTCGGTACCGCTCTTATGGTCGACCGACGTCATTACCACCTTTCCACCGAGGCCTTTACAGCCGCTTCGATGCGTTCGTCGTCGGTAGCCACATAAGCTTCGTCCAGCACACCGGCCACTTGTTCATAAACTCTTTGTATCACGGGTTTGCCTCCCAGCAGTGCCAAAGGTTTGGCGGGGAAGCGTGTAGATGCATATCTTGCAGGAATAATTCCAATAAATTTCATGGTTATTGTATTTGGGTTATGCTTCGCAAATGTACGAATAAAAAGTGACAAACAGAAGATACATATTGAAATATCTCCACTTACAGAGATAAGGTTCGTTGATTGCGATTGACTCCCCGTCTGAGTGTATCCGATATTGGCAAGGCTATTTACCCCTATTCGCTTCCTCTCTGTTTTAGTTCGTCTACCAATTCCTGATAGAGGGCTACAGGCCCATAATGCCACAGCTTAGTAGTTTCGTCAGCCAATCTTTTGTAAGTATCCGAATGATAGAAGCAACGCAAAGCCTCTATCACTGTAACGTGATGTTCATGGGCATAGATTTGCGCCACACGGCTGACTTTGCCGGGCAGCAGCAGGTACAGATTTTCGTTGGTTATGTCCAGATTCATAGGTTGACCTCTTTAGAATTAATCATTTCGTCTATCTCCTCCATCAGCCATTGATGACCTTGTGTATGCAGTACCTCGAAATTCTCTTCCAAGTAGGGCAACACTTCGTATCGGTCGAACAAAGAGACCACTTCATCCCCACCCAACTGATACTTCTTTCCATACTGCTCGATGCAGAAAGAAAGGAAATAGGCGATTCGAGTTCTTTATCTTTCATGCTTATGCTTTTGGAGGGGTGAATAAATCAACAAAATTACTTCAATTATCACATAATACTCTTAAATTATATCTACTTTTATATTGATATTAAAGGCATTTGCAATAAATTCAATATCCTTACGTTTGGATTGCGTACTGGTATTTGTCATCAGATACCATCCGTTTCCTAAAGATTTCTGCTTGTCACCATATTTTTGTCCAAAGTATTGGAAACCAGCGGAATCTTACATTGCTTTAATCCCAATGAGCGGACACGTTCTACTCCAACTCTCCGAACAAATGTGACAAAGCTTTCCGCCGCATTTCTTTCCTGTATAACACTGCCGTCGGCGAATGTTATTCTCAATCTTGTAACAGGGTTCTTAACTTCCTTTGGACCAGTCTTCCCAATTTCTTTGTGTTCCACTTCTGGGTCAGGGAGAATTTCTTTAGCATCTATCTCGGCAGTAAAGTTACGTTTACGGCTCAGATGAACACTTAGGGGATTCCCCGGTACATAGTCCACAACCAACACAAGTTCCCGCTTCACCGGCTGCAAAGCAGGTTCAATTGTTTTACTCAGAACCGGAAGAATCTCTTTCTTGATAATATCCTCCTCCAATTCATTGGCCTTTCTTTCAAGGTCTTCATTAACAGGAAGCCCTTCTTTCCGAAGAGTTTCCATGGCTTTGTATAAATCACTTAATCTGCTCATGATAGTTACTTTAATTCATTTTCTATCTCTTCAATACTCGGTAACGTACCTTTAAAGTCCGTCGGATAGAGTTTGGACAGTTCGTATTCTGAAATACCTATGGGCTGATTAGATGATTCCAAAGCATATTGAGCCAGCACATTATCTTTGGACTTGCAGATCAAAAGCCCTAACGTAGGATTATCAATTTCTTTTTTCAGCAGATGGTTTACAGCAGCGACGTATGTCCCCAGTTGTCCGATATATTCCGATTCAAATTTGCCAGTCTTTAGTTCGACAACCACATAGCAGCGGAGATTCAGATTGTAGAACAGCATGTCTATAAACTTTTCGGTTTGCCCTATCATAAGGCGGTATTCACGTCCCATATAGGCAAAGCCCGTTCCAAGCTCCAAAAGGAAATTGCGGATATTCACCTCCAGCGCATCTTTCAATTCCTTTTCACGATATCCTTCGGTCATCGCAAGGAAGTCGAACTTGTATGGATCTTTGGTCATTTCCTGCGCAAGGTCACTTTGCGGAACAGGCAGTGACGCCTTGAAGTTGGTAATGGCCTTCCCCTGCCGTTCGAAGAGGTCTGTATCCATAAAGTTCAAAAGGACATTCCGGCTCCAACCGTTTTCGAGCGTCTTCCGCACAAAGAACATCGCCTTCTCAGGCTCGTTGAAACATTTGTCTATGATATATTTGTGATGGCCCCAAGGAATACGCCAAATGGCGCTCTCCTGTAATTCACCCCCAAGTTGGGGGTGAATTGTAAACCATTCATTATAAATCAGATAAAATCTTTTGGCATATCCAATACTTGTTTCCGAAAGTCCCTTTACCCCCGGAAGTTTGGCACGTAGGTCCGAGCTTAAATTTACAAGGAATTTTTCGCCCCATCGACTTTCCGCATGAAGCGTCACAATATCCTTTCCCAACGACCAGTAAAATTGCAGCATTTCACTATTCACATGGGTTGCCGCCTTTATTTGGCTATGCTTGTACCTCTGGCTGAGTTCCTCAATCCAAGAGGCGTAATCTTTATCTATGTTTGCTAAGTGAGTCATAACTTATTACTTAATTCATTTGTTACAATGCTTATAAGCATTGCCCTATAAAAGCTCTAAATTACTTTTTTGGAAGATAGTATCGATTTGATGGTTCTGAAGACCTACAAAAGATAATACACAACATATAAGTAGAACTCTTATTTTTCTAGATTCTTTAAATAATTCCATTCCATCTAATGCTTTAGGCTTCTTGTTTTTAGGTAAAAAATGAGAATAATAATGTCTGGAATCAACCACAGCTTCAATATTTATACTAGCTTTATTTATTAACTCTACATCTTTAAACTCAGCAATTTAATTTACTTAATAAGGTATAGAGCGTCGTTTTCTCTTTTTTTAGATATCGAGTTGTTCTTATGATAAGAATCTTCTCTAAACCTCCACCAAAATCCTTCAATAGCTTGTATTATAACTAAGAAATCAACACTAACTATATAGTTTTTGCTTCTTCAAGCTTATTTATTAGTATAGT
>ENA-OPZN01000232-OPZN01000232.1-human-gut-metagenome-genome-assembly--contig:-NODE-232-length-20597-cov-2.258964_pt1 | contig 20597 bp, 23 predicted proteins | sample MGYA00242483_ERZ504503 | MGnify/ENA primary metagenome ERZ504503 (study PRJEB26092, sample SAMD00036285) | human gut metagenome | host: Homo sapiens | study: EMG produced TPA metagenomics assembly of... | reverse complement strand
GGATGCGGATTTGGTGATTGTGGAAGGCGTTATGGGCCTCTATGACGGCGGCCGTGAAGGCGTGAGCTCCACCGCAGAAATCGCTAAATCGCTTGATGCACCGGTATTTTGGTTATTGATTGTAAAGCTATGGGCGAAAGTGCGGCAGCGATTGCCAAGGGCTTTAAAGAGTATGACCCGGCCGTTAATTTGGCGGGCGTCTTGCTCAACCGCATCGGCTCCGACAATCATGAGCATATGATTCGTACAGCTATGGAACGCTTGGGGATTCCCGTTATCGGGGCCATTCGGCGCGATGAACGGATGCATTCGCCGGAACGTCATTTAGGTCTTACGCCGGTGACGGAAACGGATCCGCAATCGGCGTTGACGACGATTCGCGAAGCTGTAAAGGTTAGTGTCGACTTGGATGCATTGGCTAACTTAGCCACGGCGGCGCCAACCTTGATTGTGCCGGAATTGACCGCAAAAGAAGTGACGGGGCCAAAAGCTCGCATCGGGGTAGCCTATGATGAAGCGTTTTCTTTCTATTATCCGGCCAGCTTACAGGCTTTGGCGGCGGAAGGGGCGGATTTGGTTTACTTCAGCCCGCTTACCGATAAAAACGTTACCTGATGTAGATGCCTTGCTTTTTGGTGGCGGTTTTCCGGAAATGTTCCTCGAAACACTTAGCGAAAATACAGGCTCATGGCGGCTATACGGGATGCAGCCGCTGACGGTATGCCGATTTACGCGGAGTGCGGTGGTCTCATGTATCTTTGCGAGTCGGTTACCGATTTGAAATATTACCCGTCCTATGGTTGGCCTTGTGCCGGCTAAGACAGTCATGCAGGCTAAATTACAAAAAGTTGGCTATGTAACGGCTACGGCTTTAGGGGATACCTTATTGGCACCTAAAGATGAATCTTTGCGTGGTCATGAGTTCCATTTTTCTACGATGGAATTGTCACCGCAGATTACCGAAGCTGAATTCCCGTGGGCTTTTCATTTCGAAGGGGGCCGCAAATTGCAGTCTTATAAAGGCGGTTACAGCAAAGACAATGTATTGGCCAGCTATTTGCATTTAAACTTTGCCGGTAATGAAGCGGCGGCGGAACGTTTTGTGGCGGCTGCCAAGGCCTATCGTGCCAAGGAGGCTTAGGATGACTGATAAAGTGTTAAAATCCAATACGACGGCTGAAGCTATGTCGGTTGCCACTATGGCGGACGCAACTACCACGGGTGCAACTACAGCGGCTGCAACTGCGACGGCTAAGCCTAGTCGAGGCCTCATTCTGGTCAATACCGGTGACGGCAAGGGCAAAACAACGGCCTCTTTAGGGGTTGCTTTGCGTGCCGTTGGCAATGGTTATCGCGTGCTGATTTTACAGTTTATTAAGGGCGGTCAAGCCTATGGTGAACTGAAAGCAATAGAAGCGCTACAAAAGGCCGGTATGCCTATCGAAATTCGCCCTATGGGTAAAGGCTTTGTTTTTCATCAATAAAGAAACTTCGGAGGCTGATTTACAAGCTCATCGGGCAGCGGCTGATAATGCCTGGCAGATGTTGACGGAAGAAGTGATGTCCGATAAATGGGACCTCATAATTTTTGATGAAATCAACTATGCCGTAAAATTTGGCTTATTGCCGGTTGAACAGGTTGTGGACTTATTGAAAACCAAACCGGAGCGCCTTCATGTGGTTCTTACCGGGCGCGATGCGAAGCCGGAGATCGTTGCCATGGCCGATACCGTTACGGAAATGCGCGTAGTTAAGCATGCTTATCAACAGGGCATCAAAGCAGCCAGGGGCATTGAGTTTTAGTAAAATTCATGTCAAAGGCATGTTTATAAATCGAAAAAATTAGTATTTCGTGCTTGAAAAATCGAGGTAAATGGATATAATTAACTTATAGAGAGTTATTATTAATTTTTACTATAAGAAAGTTCTTATAGGATATAATTTTTATGACCAAGGGGGTTATATCAATGGCAGTAACAAACTATGTAAAATCCGCAGATTTCAAGAATGAAAAACACGTTCCTGTAATTACCGCACCTGATACAGTTAAAGCAGGTGAAAAAGTTCACATTGAATTGGAAGTAGGCAAAGACATTGCGCATCCAAACACAACTGAACATCATATTTCTTGGATCAAATTATACTATGTTGAAGAAGGCACTACGCTTCCTTACGAAGTAGCTCGCCTCGAATTCAACGTACATGGTGAAGCCGCTGCCGGTGCCAACGAAGGCCCTGTATATGCAGAAGCAGCCGGTGTTGTTGTAGCATCCTTCAAAAAATCTGGTAAATTGATTGCTACTTCTTACTGCAATATCCACGGCTTATGGGAATCTGAAAAAGATATCGTTGTTCAATAATAACTTTTTCCGATTTACTTCGTTGTCAATAACAGCGTAAACGAAAGCTATTAGGGGTTGTAACGAAATTGAGTTTTTAGCTCATGTTTTGCTTACAACCCCTTTTTTATTGCGTGTGCGTCTTTTATCGCGCTGAAGTAGATTTGCATTATTAAGAACCGGAAGCTTTTGATAGCAAGTGATTTTGAAATGCGAAGTCAGAAAGTTTTTAGATTATTAATACTACGTTATATTGTATATAATGAAAGGAGAGAAAGGAGAGGCCTATGATTTCAATCGTGCAGTACGGTTCCGACACATGTCAGCCTTGTGGCGCTTTAGAGACGAAGCTGGGCGCTTGGGTGAAGGAACAGGAAGGTATTGAGTACAGCTATGTATCGGTGGAATTAGAGCCGGCTAAGGCGGCTCAGCAAGGTGTTTTCACGGTGCCGGCCATTGTTGTGTATATGGATGGCAAGGAAATTACACGTCGCGCCGGTTATTTCAGCCTCGATGAGCTGTTAGCTCAGGTTGAAGATATTAAGACCAGAATAGAAGGCTAATCAAGGAGGGAGAACCATTGCGGTCGGTGTAAAATCGGCTGAAATGTATGTGGACTCAGTACTTTTTTAGTGAACTTGTCTTTAGATGAAGATTAAAGGCTTTTATGCTTTACACAAAAGAGCCTTTTTATGATAGAGTATCTTTATATATTTTATAGTATTTTTAGAGATAAAGAGGGATGCATAGTGGCGTTAATTGTTAAGAAGTTCGGTGGCAGTTCTGTGGCTTCACCGGAGAAAATTTACAATGTAGTCAACCGCGTTTTTGCGTGACAAACAGCCGGAAGACCGCGTTTGTAGTCGTTGTATCGGCTATGGGCGATACGACTGATGACTTAGTGTCATTAGCACGCGCTGTTACATCGAGACCGTTTGGTCGCGAAATGGACCGTCTGTTATCGACAGGGGAACAAGTATCCATTGCGTTGGTGGCTATGGCATTTATGGAAAAAGGGCAACCGGCCGTTTCCATGACGGGCGCTCAAGCCGGTATCTTGAGCAGTGATAATCACGGGAAAGGTCGCATTTTGACAATCGATCCGAAACGTGTATTTAAAGCCCTTGATGAAGGTAACGTAGTGGTTGTTGCCGGCTTCCAGGGGATTACCGATTGTGGTGATATTACGACTCTCGGACGTGGTGGTTCCGATACGACAGCCGTTGCATTAGCGGGGCAATGCAGGCGGATGTATGTGAAATCTTCACCGATGTGGAAGGGGTGTATTCGACCGACCCTCGAATTGCACCGAATGCGGTTAAATTGGATGAAATTACGTACGGTGAAATGCTTGAAATGGCTCGCTTGGGGGCGGGTGTTATGCAGCCTCGTGCCGTAGAAATGGGTAGCCGTTACGGCGTGCCGATTCATGTACGCTCTACATTCAGTGACAATGAGGGAACCATTATTCGGGAGGACTATACAATGAAAGCAAATGAACATGTAATCCAAGGCGTGGCTGACGATACCAATGTGGCGAAAGTTTCAGTGGTAGGCGTTGAAAATAAACCGGGCATTGCCCATCATATTTTCCAAAGTTTGGCAGATAAAAATGTTGATGTGGATATGATTGTGCAGAGCATTCGTACTGTGGAAGATCAGAAGACGGATATCGTATTCACCATTACATTGGATGATGTGGTATTGGCTCGCGAAGTGTTGGAATCGCTTAAAGCAGAAACGAAGATGGAAGAATATGTCATTAATGAAAAAATGGCGAAAGTATCCATCGTCGGTGCCGGTATGCTTGGTGAACCGGGCGTAGCCGCTCAGATGTTCGGCATTTTGGGCGAAGAAAATATTAATATTGAAATTATCAGTACCTCTGAAATCAGCATTACCTGCTTGATTGCGGAAGATCGCGTAAAAGATGCGATTCGTGCTATTCATGATAATTTAGTTATCGGCAATCGCGGTTAATAGTGTTCAATAGCAATTATTAGCGCGGCTGTCAGGGCTTATTAAACTTACAGATATACAGACTTTCTCAGGTTATTTAGAAGTAACCTAAGAAAGTCTGTTTTTATTTTGAAAATCTTACTCATCTTTAGTATAATATACATTGTGCACAGTTTATTTGAGTGCCCGAGAAGTTAATTATTATCAATTAATTGCTTAATATAAAATAATGGAAAAGGAGTTTTGCTATGAAAGAACAAAATATTTATAGCGGTTTTAAAGTAGAGCGCATTGAGACTGTTCAGGAAATCAGCGGTACAGCTTATTTGCTTCGCCATGAGAAGTCCGGCGCCCGTTTATTATACATTGATGCGGACGACACGAATAAAGTGTTCTCCATTTCCTTCCGCACACCACCTAAGGACAGTACCGGGGTGGCACATATTATGGAGCATTCCGTGCTTTGCGGATCTCGCAAATTTCCCTTTAAAAGAGCCATTTGTAGAGCTCGTTAAGGGGTCCCTTAATACATTCTTGAATGCCATGACCTATCCGGATAAAACGATGTATCCCGTAGCCAGCAAGAATGACAAGGATTTTCATAACTTAATGGATGTATACTTGGACGCGGTTTTTATCCACGCGTAGCGACTGACAAAGAAATCGTCATGCAGGAAGGTTGGCATTATGAATTGGATAATGCGGACGATGAATTGACCTATAAAGGTGTTGTGTACAATGAAATGAAGGGTGTATATTCTTCCCCTGACTCCATTTTGGAAACTCACATGATGGCGGATTTATTCCCGGATACGACCTATGGCGTTGATTCCGGCGGTAATCCTGATAATATTCCTGATTTGACCTATGAAGATTTCCAAGGTTTTTACAAAAAAAATTATCATCCGTCCAACAGCTACATCTTCTTGTACGGCAAAATGGACATTGAAGCACAATTAAAGTTCATCAACGATGAATATTTGCAAAACTTTGATGCCATTACGGTTGATTCCGAAATTACCTTGCAAAAACCATTTGCTGAGGGTAAAGTAACAGCCTACCCGTACAGCATTGGTACGGAAGAGAGCGAAAGCGGCAAGACTATGCATGCCCTTACCTATGTAATGCCGGAAATGTCTGTGGTGGACAGCTTAGGGCTTGATATTTTGACCCATGCCTTATTGACTTCGCCGGCAGCACCACTTAAGGAAAAACTCGTTAAAGCCGGTGTAGGCAGCGATATTAGCGGTTATTTCCTAGACAGTGTGCGTCAGCCGATTTGGAATGTAACGGTTAGCGGTTCTGAAATGAAGGAACAGGCGCGCGTTTCAGGAATTGGTGGAATCGGAACTTGCGCGACTTGTGAAGGAAGGCCTTGATAAGAGCTTATTGGAAGCATCCCTTAATATTACGGAATTCGCTTTGCGCGAAGCCGATTTTGGGGGTCGTCCGATTGGTTTGGCTTACGGTATTCGCGTTATGGATCAATGGAATTACGACAAAGATCCGATTCAGGCATTGCGTTATGAAGAGGCGTTAACACAGTTGCGTGAAGGACTTACCAATGGTTATTTTGAAGAGTTAATCGAACGCGGCTTGCTTAAGAATCAGCATAAAGCTCTCGTTTCCATTTATCCGGAAAAAGGTTTGCAGGAAAAGAAAGAAGAAGCGGAACGCGCTCAGCTAAAAGAAATTAAAGCTAACATGACCGAAGCTGAAATCGAAGCGATTGTGGCACAGACCAAAGCCCTTAAGCACGTCAGGCGGCACCGGATTCGGAAGAAGCGTTGGCTACCATTCCATTATTGGAACTCAGCGATTTATCCCCTAAAGTAGAACGAGTGGAACGTATCGATAGCAAACTGGGTGATGCGAACTTGCATTTCGTACCGACTCAGGCTAAAGGGATTAACTATACCAGCTTCTATTTCCATTTAGATTGCCTTGATGAGTCTGAATTGTTCTATGCTAACTTGTTGAGCGATCTTATTTCCCGTGTGAATACTACCGAGCATGATTACAACGAAATTGCCAAGGAAATTAATATGAACCTCGGCGGTTTCAGTGCCAGCATCTCCGATTTCACGAAATATAATCAGCGCGATGCGTTTACGCCATTATTTATCGTACGAGCCAAAGCGTTACACACTAAATTGGATGCTTTGGTACGCATTGTGTCTGAATTGGTTACGAAGACTGACTATACCGATGTAAATCGTTTGACCGAGCTCATTAAAGAAACGAAAGCCATTTGGGATACCGATGCATTCCGTCGCGGTCATACCATTGTAATGAATCGTGTCATTGCTCAGATTTCGGAACTCGGTAAATTCCGTGATGCCGCTAACCTCGGTTATTTTGAACAGTTGGCAGCGTTAGCTGCTGATGAAAAAGCGCTTCAAGAATCGCCACAAATTGGCAGCCGTAGCGGCTAAATTGTTCCGCCCTGCTAATGTGGATATCAACTTCGTCGGGGAAGCTCATGAATTTGAAGTTTTCAAAACATTGCTTACCGAAGTATTGCCACAGTGGCCGAATGAAGCTGTTGAAGCTAAGGGTTTGAAACTTACGAAGGAATATGTTAACGAAGGTATTGTTACCTCCGGTAAGGTTCAGTACGTAGCTCAAGGCGGTAACTTCCGTGACCATGGTTTCAAACCAGGCGGTGCCATGAAGGTGTTGGAAGTCATCTTGCGTTATGACTACTTGTGGACGCGTATCCGTGTTCAGGGGGGGGCCTATGGTGCTTTCGTAAACTTCTACAACAATGGTAACTTTGTACTTTGCAGTTATCGCGATCCGAACTTGACGGAAACATTGAAAGTATACAGCGAGCTCAGCGAATATCTTGCGAAATTTGATATTTCCGACCGTGAAATGCGCAAGTATATTATCGGTACCATGAGTGGCCTTGATATTCCGTTGACACCGGCTTTACGCGGACCGCGCGCTATGAGCGAATATTTCGGTGAAGCAACGCCTGAAGATGCGGAACGTTTGCGCGAACAGGTAATTGCGACCCGTCAGAGCGATATTAAAGCTTTGGCTGAAGTGGTAGCTTCGGTTATGAAAGATAGTCATATCAGCGTTATGGGTAACGAACAAATCATTAAAAAAGCAGGCGATATCTTCACTGACATCATTTCGTTGCCTCAATAAGACAAATTAAGACCTATAGTCGGTCTATGAGAATTGACGAATCCTGTGTATAATTAAATGCGAGTTAATAAACACTCCTAGGCAAGGGCCTTGACCTCTGTTTAGGAGTGTTTTTTTATAGCGAGTGGGTTTAGCATGGTTTTTGAAAAAGAGGAGTTGTCATGTTATTAGGACTAGCGGGACGATTTGGGATTGATTATATTTTGCCGCCGGCGAAACGTTTGGGACCGGTGCCGACAACAAAAGAAATTTATAAAGAATATATTGATGTAGCTTGGCCGGCTACGATGCAGGGGTTGTTGTTGCAACTTATGACAGCCATCAATTTGGCTATGGTAGGAGCTCTTGGAGCCGATGCTTTGGCGGCCGTAGGGATTATGAGTCAACCGCTTATGGTGATGCTCGTTTTTGTCCGTTCCGCAGCGATTGCGATTACAGCCATTGTGGCAAGACGCAAAGGGGAAGAGGATTATGAAACGATGAACTCCGTACTAAAACAAGGGGTATTATTGACCGTATTGTTTTACGTGCCTTTGTTGTGTATTTGTTTTTATCTGTTAAATCCTATTTTAACGTTTGCCGGAGCTCAGGCTTCTTATATTGATGAGGCCGTTGCCTATGGTCAATTCATCATTATCGGGCTTTTCTTTTCGGCCTTAGGTGTTATGCTGGGGGCGGCATTAATCGGCGTGGGTAACACGAAGGCTATTTTTAAAGCTAATGCCATCGGTAATGTGCTTAATGTAGTTATGAGTTTTACCTTGATTTACGGTCTGGGACCGATTCCGGCGCTTGGCATCAAAGGAGCCGGGATAGCCACTATGACGAGCTACACCTTAATCTTCTTTCTTTTGTTATATGCAATTCATGCGAAAGACTCCCATTTGTCGTGGCATCGGGGCAGTTGGAAATTCAATCGTGAAATCTTACAGGGTATTTATTATATCGGTGGCAGCTCTTTGGGTGAGCAGGCTTTTGAACGTTTTGGTATGTTTGCGTATACCAAAATGGTGGCGTCATTAGGTGTAGTGGCGTTGGCAACACATCATATTTGTATGAATTTGATTGATATTTTTTACTATTTTGCCATGGGTTTAAGTTATTCCGGTGCTTCTTATACGGGGCAATCGTTGGGGAAAAAACGACCTGACTTAGCCGAGGCTTACGGCAAAATCGGTGTTCGCATCGCTCTTATTATTTCGGTAATCGGCTTTGTTTTGTATTTTGGTTTACGCAATGTAGTATTTGATATTTTCACCCAAGATAGGTTGGTTTGGCAGCTGGGGGCGGATATTATGATTCTCATGGCTTTTGCCAGCTTCCCGCAGGCTTTGCAATTAGTATATTCCGGCGTCCTTAAAGGGGCGGGCGATAATTTCTATGTTATGAAATATTCGCTCTTTGTTATTGCTATTTTCAGACCGATTATTACATATCTCCTTTGTTTTACTTGGGGATTCGGTCTGTATGGTGCATGGATAGCTCTTTTAATTGATCAGAGTATGCGTACGGCATTTTCCGGTTGGCGTTTTAGAAGTGGTGTATGGCAGCATATAAAAATTTAGACATAAGTATAATGCACTTTAAAATAGAGTGTATTAGCATATAAAAATGATGAATTATAAAATGAATGGCGTATTTACGGCGCTTATACAAGGACAAAGGCTTTGATTTGTGATATAATAACATCAGTATAAACCGCTAATTATGTATACGATAGAGGAGGACATAGATATGAAAAAGAAATTATTGGCAACGGTTATGGCCGTTTCCATTGCAACACTTTCTACCGGTGCATTAGTAAATACGACGCAAGCATTCAGCTTGAATTTAGGCAGCATTTTAAAAGTCGGCGGCGTGGGCATCTTAGTTGATCGCTTCGGCGGCCAGATTAATGATTTTTTAAATAAAATTTTAGCTCAGAATAACTTGAGCACTACTTATACGACTAAGGTTGTGCCGATTGTCAGTGTAGGTACGAACGGTTACATCGGGGCGGCTCAGGTAACGGGTCCTGCTTCCGAAGTAGAGCGCGTTGAAGCGGTAGCTCAGTTGGAAGCCAGCTTTAATAATGTAGCTCGTGTAAAAGGTTTAGTGCCTATCGACAGCAAGAACCCTGTTAATGCATCCCGTATTCAAGGGGTTGGCGTATCCGCTATTATTGACCTCAAAATTTAATCATATTGTTTAATACGCATTGAGGCGAATAGCATTCAATAATAGGTTAAGTCTTGTTTATTTGGAGGATGTATGAAAAAACACATGCTTACGTTTGGCGGTAGCAGCGCTTATGACCGGTCAGGTATGGGCGGCTCCGGAAACCGTATTAGAGAAAACCGATGCCTTAGAAAATACAGTATATGGTTCCACGCAGGTTGGGGCTTTAGTGGATCGTGTGCAGCAGATTAGTCAGACCGTTTATGGTAGAGATTCTTCCGGTACTTTAAATTCACAAGTTGATTCCTTGTATAATTCCATCGATGGCAATACGCGTGGTAAAGTATCGGTAAGTCAAGAATTATCCATGTTGGAATGGCATTACCAGAATAAAGTGGGCAACGGTTCCTTAGTTTCTCGTGTGGAACAATTGGAACGCAGTGTAACCGGTCGTATCAGTACCGGTGCCTTGGACACACGAATTAATGCCTTAGCCAAAACGATTAACGGAGCACCTTTGAAATTGACGTCTCAAGTAGGCTCGGCACCAAGCACGGAAGTATTTGCCGTAACTTTGAATACGCCGATTAATACGGCTACCAGCAAACTGGGTGATACTTTCAGCTTTACCGTGTCGGAAGATCTGATGGACGGTAATATCTTATTGGTACCGGCAGGTACTGTTGGGGAAGGTCATATTTCCGAACTTAAAAAAGCCTCCTCTTTTGGTCGTAACGGTAAATTAGATTTGATGTTTGATAAAGTTCCGGCATTGGATGGCACTGAATTTACAGCTATTCAAGGGGAAGAAGCAAAAGCTCGTACGCAGCAGGAATTGAAAGCAGCCGGCGCCTCTGTAGCCGGTGCCGTATTATTGGGTCCTGTCGGTTTAGTAGGCGGTTTCTTTGTAAAGGGTAAGAATATCGACTTGCCTGTAGGGGCTACAATTTATGTGCAGCCACAAGAATTGGTAACCGTACAGGGGATTGTCGTAGGCGGTGATGGCCAGGCTCATAATTCCAGCGATCCAAGTTCCCAAGATTCCTATGATGACTATACATTAGGTGATGCATCGGAACCGGTAACCTTAGTTCCGGCCGACTCTTATGAAGACGAAGATACACCGGTGAAGGTAGTGGAAGAGTCCGATGATTCAGCGGCAACGGTAGAAGATGGCGATTCTGAGGACAATGGTGAAGTGGAAGAAGCAAGTGCTGACACTGCGGATCAAACGAATGTATCACAATCACAACCAATAATTGTTGTAAAACGCAACTAATCCAGTGAAGATGAGGTAGGTAAAAGATGGTAATGAAAAAGGCTAAGTATGCATTGGGTGCCGCTTTAGTCGCTATGCCTTTATTAGCCGTGCAGGCGGCCGATAATAGAGGCCTTGTTTATGAAAATGCTCAAGATGTTGCAACCGATTCCAATCCGGTAACCATCGCTATATGGGCGAGTCCGATGGCGGTCTTATTCGTGTAGTCCGTCGCGGTAAGCCGGTGACCACGGTAAATGACAGTGAGTTACCTGTTAAAGTTGATGCGGACAGCATGTATTACAGCAGTGCTACCGGCAATGTTGTGGCTGTCGGTAAAGTAGATGCTTATCAGGGCAGTCGTGAAATTCATAGTGAAAAGCTGTTAGGTAATACTAAATCCCAAGAGTATACGACGATGGTGAGTTCATTACCTGGAAAATAAAGGGGCCACTAAGGACTTACGGGGCCAAGATTTAGTATTTAACAGCGGCACTAATGCTATGACGGCACCTGATGTTATCGGCTATGTAGAACCATACTATGTGAAAGCTGAAAAAGCAGAATTCGACGGTAATCAGGGCCTTATTACCAAAGGCTGGGTTACTACCAAACATGCTATGGCCTATAAAGGTGTGCCCGATTATCGTATTGAAGGCAGCACCATTGAAGTGTATCCGGGGGATAAAGCCATTATTCATGATGCCAAGCTGTTTATTAAAAACGGTAAAATCATGAGTACGAAGAAATATGTAGTATCCCTTCGCAATGATCGTCAAGGTCAATTTAGTGTGTTTGACTTGATTCCAAGACCGACGTATTCCAGCGACGATGGTTTCGGCTTGAAGGGCGGTCTTAAATATCCGGTTGGTGATGACGGTGAATTGTTCTTCCGTTATCAGTGGATGACCAAGGAAGGCTTTAAGCCAAGTTACGGTTATCGTCATTACTTGCCTTGGGGCGTTGCTACGGTCGGCGTGAGCCGTGAATCGGCCACTTTAAATGCCCGTACCGTTTGGGTAGAAAAGAAACCGGAATTCTCCGTATATACCAATGTGTACCATATTGGCGATACGCCGTTTACTGTTCGTGGCGGTGCTACGGCCGGTTATTGGAAAGAAGATTACATCAAGGGCAGTCACTACATGTACTTTGGTGAAGTAAGCCATGATACAATTAAATTGGCTAAAAATGCCAATTTACGATTCTTTGCCGGTTATCAGCGTGATTACTATGGCTATAACGACCATATTCGCAGCATGCCGTACTGGGGCGGTAATACGAATTGGCGAATAAATTCACGAGTTAACGTATTTGCCGGTTATCGTCAGAATAATATTGATCCGAAAGATAATTCGCCATATCCGTTTGACCGTGAAGACATTCTTCATAACTTTACGGTGGGGGCTTCCTTCCGCCTGACTCGTTTGGATACATTTACGATTACTACGAAACGTGATGTACAGTCCGGTGAGTTGCGTTATGTAGACTATACTTGGCATCGTGATATGCACTCCTTTGAAGGGTGGCTCACATATCAGTCTAAACAGAAAAAATGGTCTTATACGGTAGTTGCTAAAGATTTCTAGTAATTGAACGAAGTATAGATGTTTTAGGTTATGAAGCTGTGCCCTATGGCATGGCTTCATAATTACTCTTAATCATTATTATGACGGAAAAAAAGTGAGGTCTTTCAAACATGGGCAAAGTACGCAAAGCTATTATTCCGGCCGCCGGCTTCGGTACACGTTTTTTTACCGGCGACCAAAGCACAGCCTAAAGAAATGTTACCGATTGTTGATACACCGGCGATTCAATATATTGTGGAAGAAGCATTGGCTTCCGGTATTAGAAGAGATTTTAATTATTACGGGCGCAATAAACGAGCCATTGAAGATCATTTCGATACCAGTGTTGAATTGGAACAGTTGTTACAGCAGCAGGGCAAGAAAAAACAGTTGGCCATGGTTCGTTCCTTGGCGGATATTCGGGTTCACTTTATTCGTCAAAAAGCACCGCGTGGATTGGGTGATGCCATTCTTTGCGCCAAAGCTTTTGTAGGCAATGAACCGTTCGCCGTATTACTGGGTGATGATGTGGTATATAACCCTGAAAAACCTTGTTTAAAGCAATTAATAGATTGTCATGAGCGTATGGGTGGCACGATTCTTGGCACTCAGCGCGTACCGGAAACAAAGGTAAGTTCCTATGGTATCGTAGCAGGGCATGAAATTGAGCCTCATATTTATAAAGTGGATGGCTTGGTTGAAAAACCGTCACGCGATTTGGCACCATCTAATTTGGCTGTCTTGGGGCGTTATATTTTGACACCTGAGATTTTTGGGGTGTTGGAAAATACTCCGCTTGGCGCCGGGCGTGAATTGCAGCTTACCGATGGCCTTGCCGCATTGCAGAGTGACGTATATGCCTTAGAATACGAAGGCCGTCGCTATGATATAGGTGACCGCCTTGGCTATTTGGAAGCCACCGTGGAATATGGCTTGCGCAGTGAACATTGCAAAGATTCATTCCGTAACCTATTTACAAGGAAATTTGATTAAAACAATTGTAACAAAAAGCCTTTTTTCAAAGTAAGTACTTCACAGCTTTTGAGTACACTTTGGGAAAGGCTTTATTTGTTAACAACGAGAATGGCGCGTAGTTGACGAATAAGCATGAATTTAATATAATTTTAAGTAGATTTGCGAAAGAGGGGGCTCCAAAATGCGTGAGTTATTTAAGGCTATGATTGAAGCTGATAAAGAATTACCCCGTTCAATGGTGATTGCGCAATTAAAATGGCAACGTTTGGCAGAGCCGGCGGAGCACACCGAAGTTCGTCAGAACGGTGAGTGGTATGAAACTGAGCTGGTAAGAGGCAATGAAGCGCTTACGGTACTATTAAAAGTTTTAACGCCTGATTCAATTCCGGTGAAGCCGAAACCGGCGAAGGCGGATTATCAGATACCGACTGATGTTGTGCCTTGGCGAGCATTCAATCGATCTGAAATTTTAGAATTTGTGACGGATGTAGAAGATCATAACAGCATTCATCAGCAGGAAAATGCCATTGTGTCGGGCTGCCAGATTTTGGAGGCCATGGCGGCGTATTTAGCTGAAACTGTAGGGACGGATGTGACAGCTGTGAAGATTCGATTTCGTAGGCCTACCTTTGTAGATGAGACAATTGTTTTACAAAGATCAGGTCGCACCATCCAAGGTTTACTGCGCATCGACCGGTGTTTACCTGCAGCTACAAGTAGGTTGCGTTTTCCTTACTTTGTGGTGTGGCTTCATTTTTTAAGAGTGTTATTTTTATTTGATGAGTAGCTTAACATTAAACTGTAGTTAAGCCAATACACTCATATTTTTGTGATTATTATTTTAGTTTGTGAGGTTGTTTATTATGTCAGATACTCGTAAATTGACCAAAATGGCGTTACTCGTAGCGTTGACCTGTGTGTCCGCTTATATTTCATTCCCAATTCCGTTTTCACCGGCCATGGTAACGGCTACCACTTTGGTATTATGCTTAATCGGATTTTATTACCACCAAAGGAAGCCTTTATTACTATTTGTGTGTATTTATTATTGGGCATTATCGGGGTGCCGGTATTTTCCGGCGGTACCAGCGGTCTTGGTAAAATCCTAGGCCCTGCCGGCGGTTACTACATCAGTTATCCGATTGCCTATACTATTCTCAGTATGCTTAAAGGTAAAACGCCGTCTTTCTTCAGTTATTTTTGGCGTTCCGCCGTTATTACCATTCCGATTACGTATATTTTCGGTATGATTGGTGGCATGATTGTAACCAATATCGGACTTGAAGCAGCCATAGCGGGGTATGTGTTGCCGTTTATCCCCGGCGACCTTATTAAATGTGGCATTGCTGCTTGGTTAGGTATGAAAGCGGTTAAATTGAATATCTAAGAGACAATTTCTCGTTGGAGGCATTATGAAAACACAACAAACATTGTCTCCGGTGTACATAATGGGCGGCCTTAGGACGCCCATTGGTTCTTATAAGGGGCAATTTAAATCGATAAAACCAGAAATATTGGGGGCTCGTGTCTTAGATGCGTTGTATGAACAGTATCCTGACGTGGCTGAAATCATCTGTGGCAATGCGGTCGGCACCGGCGGTAACATTGGCCGGTTAACGGCCTTAAATTCTCGTTATGGTGAAAAAACACCGGCCTATACGGTAGATATGCAGTGCGCCTCGGCCGGTGCCGCAATTATTCAGGGCTTTCGCGCGATTCGTAGCGGCATGGCGGATTGCGTGCTGGCCGGCGGCACGGAGAGCAGCTCCTTACAACCCCTCAGGACCTATGCAGCGGGGGATGACAGAATAGGTGAATATATGGTGGCTCAGTTTTCACCACAGGAGAATGATGCGCAGGCTATGTTAAAAGGGGCACAACGAACCATCGAAAAGTATGATGTGAGCAAAGAAGAGTTGGATTATTGGAGCTTGCGGAGCCAACAAGCGGCCGGGCGAGCTCGTGATGAAGGCTTGTTAGCGCCCTATGTGTTAGACATGGGGCGGGACTATGTGGATGAAAGTGTGCGACCCGGACTGTCACAACGCTTATTGAATCGCATGAAGCCTGTTTTGGGACCGGGAACCTTGGTGACGGCCGGCAATGCTTGTTTTACTCATGACGGAGCGGCTTTTGTAGCCTTAAGTAATGAAGTAGGCCCTTTTAAGTTGGTCGACGCCATTACTTTTGGCGGTGATCCTTTATATAGTCCTGAAGGGGCGTGGCAGGCAACCGAACAGCTTCTAGCCAAAACGGGACTCACCATGGATGATATTGATGCGGTGGAATGGAATGAGGCCTTTGCGGTGATTGATGTGCTCTTTGAGCGCAATTATAAGGCCTATGTGGATCGTTACAACCAATTGGGCGGTGCGTTGGCCTATGGTCATCCATTCGGCTGCTCGGGAGCGATTATTTTGCTCCATTTGATGGCTGCCTTAGAGTACTGTAACGGTAGATATGGGATTTGTGCTATTGCCGGTGCCGGTGGTATGGGGACGGCCATGCTTATTGAACGAATGGAGGCTGTTTGTGATGCGTGAAAAAAATTTAACAACCTTCTCTCAGGCCGTTGAGTTGAATGACCCTAAAGTTGCTATGAAGGGTCTTTCCTTTTGGGAACGTCTCGATTATATGGCTCAGAATTATCCGAAATAAGTTGGTTCTGGTTGTAGATGACGCAACGTACACCTATGAAATGCTGAATAAGGGGATTCGTGAAGTAGCCCGAGAATTGGCGAATACGGCGCAAATAGATATTTCGCAAGCAGACAGGGGGCAGGCGAATTCCGAGAAGTCTCATTCCAGGCAGGCGAATTCCGCGCAAGCTAACAATCGTATTGAGTATATCCGCTCTGATTCGGTATGGCAGCAATTCGTACAGTGGTTGGGAGCGATGAAAGCGAAACGCTTACCCATTCTATGTCATCCTGATTTAAGCGATGAACGTCTGGCACAGTTGCAAGCTAAATACGGTTTTACTATTGACCGTAGTGTCAATCCAAAAGCTGATTTCGGCGTGCTTACTTCGGGCACCACCGGTTTGCCTAAAATCTTATGGCGGCCGTTGGCCAGTTGGGTGGATTTTTCGAAGCACAGAATAAAATCTTTAAAATCGACTTTGGTACGATTATTTTCCAACAAGGCAGTTTAAGTTTTACCGGCAATTTCAATACCCTTGTATCGGTTATCTATGAAGGGGGCACGGTGGTTACGTCGGCTCATATGTCGCCCCGTACTTGGCTGACATTGAGTGAGCAATATGAAGTGACTCATTGGTACTTATTGCCCACGAAATTGCGTCTGGTTACAGCGGTTTTACAGGATACGTTACAGTCCCTCAGAATGATTTTTACGGGATCACAAACGCTGGATGCTAAACTACTGCATAAGCTCAAAGCTAAACAACCGCATACGGAATTTATTCTTTATTACGGCGCCAGTGAACTAAATTATATTACCTATTGCTCCGGCGAAGAGTGGTTGGCAGAACCGAACACGGTGGGCTATCCGTTTCCGGGCGTTACCGTTACGGTAGGCGTTGACAGCTTTATCTATGTAGATACACCATATGGTATAGAAGGGTTAACTTTGCCTTTTACGGTGGAAGATACGGGTTACATTAGTGATAGCGGGCGATTGATTTTTACCGGGCGGAAGCAGGCTATGATTAATCGAGGCGGTTATAAGCTGTCTATTCCGTATTTAGAGAGCCGTTTATTAGCCATTGACGGCATAACGGCGGGGGGCGGTTATCGGTGTGCCGGACGAACTTCGGGGGGGAACAACCGGTGGCTTTTTTTGTTAAAAACAGTAACACCCCTATACAAGATATAGTAGGTGCCATATCAGAGCGTTTACTCACCAAAGAACGGCCGAAGGATATCATTTGGCTTGATGAGCTGCCTTTGACAGCCTGCTCGAAGGTTGATATTGTGCGTTTAAAGCATTATACCTTCAAAGTGTTGTCAAGCATGAAAATAATATATAGTATAATATATTGAAATCAGATACAAGATGTTGTATAATAAGCAAGATGAAAGCAACTGGTGACTGTAAAGTACCGGTTGCTTCCATTTATAGGTAAGTACTGGGGTATTTAACTAGGTGGCCAAATGGTCATTGCTTATTTGTCAATATCTTTTTTTATTTACATACTATATTTAGTAGTAAGTGTTAGGGAGGCTTTACCGTGTTGGAGGTAATTAAACGTGATGGCCAGAAAGTGCCATTCGATAAAAACAAAAAATCGAAATAGCTATCGAAAAAGCCATGAATAGCAGTACCGGTTTATATGAAGAAGGATTGGCGGGGCGTATCGCTGACGAAATCGAAGAATACGCTCATAAGATCGGCAAAACATTGACAATTTATGCTATTGAAGACCAGGTATATTACAAATTGTTGGAATACCATAATCCGGCAACGGCACGTGCTTATGAAAACTACAAAGCCGTTCAGGCTTTTAAACGTAAAGAAAATACGACTGATAAAGATGTATTTGGCTTGTTGGATCGCAGCAACACAGCATTGATTGATGAAAACTCCAACAAGGATGCAGCCATTGTTTCCACACAGCGTGACCTTATTGCCGGTGAAGTAAGCAAGGACATTGCTCGTCGTAAATTAATTCCGGCGGATATCGTGCAGGCTCATGACAGCGGCGCTATTCACTTCCATGATATGGATTACATCATTCAGCCGATGTTCAACTGCTGTTTTAATTAATTTGGAAGATATGCTCACCAACGGTACTGTTATTAACGGTAAGAAGATTGATACACCGAAGTCATTCCAGGTTGCTTGTACCGTAACGACGCAGATTATTGCGCAAGTTGCTTCCGGTCAGTACGGCGGTCAGAGTATTAACGGTATCGACCGTATTTTGGCGCCGTTTGTACGTAAATCGTATGATAAGATTTTAGCCAATGTTTTGGAAGAACAGGTTGAAATCTATGACATGAAACCGAATATGGAAAAAGCGAAAGAAATTGCTTGGAAACGTACGCGCAAAGAAGTTAAAGACGGTATTCAGACTATTCAATACCAGATTAATACATTGATGACGACGAACGGTCAGGCTCCGTTTGTAACTTTGTTTATGCATTTTGACCCAAACAGCGAATATGCTAAAGAAGCGGCACTCATCGATGAAGAAATTTTGAAACAGCGCATTATGGGCGTTAAAAACGAAGCGAATGTGTATATTACACCGGCGTTCCCTAAATTGATTTATGTGTTGGATGAACACAATATTCACCCCGACGCACCATATTATTATTTAACGGAATTGGCTGCTAAATGTACGGCTAAACGCATGTATCCTGACTATATTTCCGCCAAGAAAATGAAGGAAAATTACGAAGGTAATGTTTTCAGCCCAATGGGTTGCCGTGCGTTCTTGTCTCCTTGGAAAAACGAAAAGGGCGAGTATGTATTCGACGGTCGTTTCAACATGGGCGTAGTAAGTCTCAACTTGCCACAAATCGGTATTTTGGCACGTCATAGCGAAAAACGTTTCTTTGTAATTTTGGATAAACGTTTGAAATTGGTTGAAAAAGCCTTATTATTGCGTTATGAATTATTGAAGAACGTAACCAGTGATGTATCGCCGATTCATTGGCAGCACGGTGCGATTGCTCGTCTTAAAAAAGGCGAACCGATTGCTAAATTCCTTAAAGGCGGTTATGCTACGATTTCTATGGGTTACATCGGTATGTACGAAGCAACGAAGCTTATTACGGGCGAGTCCAATACCGGTGAAAAAAGGTCGTGTATTTGCCATGAAAGTCATGGATCGTTTGAACGAAGCCATTGACACTTGGAAGAAACGTCATAACATGGGCTTTGCTTTATACGGTACACCGGCTGAAAGCCTTACCAATCGCTTCAGCTCTTTGGACCGCGCCCGTTTTGGTGAAATCGAAGATATTACTGATAAAGGTTATTACACAAATAGCTATCATGTAAACGTACGGGAAGAAATTAATGTATTTGATAAGTTTGCATTCGAATCGGAATTCCAGAAAAAGTCGACCGGCGGTTGCATTTCTTATGCGGAAATTCCGAATATGACCAACAATATTCCGGCCGTATTAACTATGATTAAATACATTTACGATAATATTTCCTATGCGGAATTTAATACAAAATCAGATTATTGTCATGTTTGCGGTTTTGACGGTGAAATTAAAGTCAACGATAACAATGATTGGGAATGCCCACGTTGTCATAACACGGACCGTGATAAATTGACAGTAATCCGCCGTACTTGCGGTTATTTAGGTGAAAACTTCTGGAATGAAGGACGTACTAAAGAAATTAAAGACCGAGTAATGCATATTTAACACTCAAAAACAGGTCATGATTTCATGACCTGTTTTTTGTTTAGATTATTTAATTTAGGTAAGAATATTTTATTTAGGTATATGAGAATGATTGTGCCGAAGTAACAATTATTTTTAAATTTGAGCAGGTAGAGGAGGCGAGCCGTAATGAATTATGGACAAATTCGCAAATTAGATATTGCCAACGGAAACGGTATCCGCACGTCTATTTTTGTTACCGGTTGCACACATAAATGTTTTAATTGTTTTAACGAAGAATACCAAAACCCACAGGCAGGGAAGCTTTGGACCGATAAGGAAACGGCAGAAGTACTTACTTACGTGAGCGATCCGAATGTATCGGGCCTTACCTTGCTCGGTGGCGAACCGTTTCAAAACGTGGACGGTTTGTTGCCGGTTGTGAAAAGGTGCGTGAAACGGTGCCTGAAAAGGATATTTGGGCGTACTCCGGTTATACCTGGGATGAGCTCATCGCTTGCCCGGCTAAACGACAGTTATTGGAACAATGCGATATCTTAGTGGACGGCAAATTTGTGGATGCTTTACGCGACCCAAGCTTGCGGTTCCGCGGCTCGAAGAATCAACGTATTATTGATGTGAAAAAGAGCTTGGCTCAGGGCGAAGTTGTTATCGCCATGGACTAATGAAAAAGAGCTTGATTCAGGGCAAAGTTATTTGGTTATAGACGGATCAAACAAGCTGAAATATGAAATTGCATAGAACATATAATAAGAGGCTGACAGCAAATTGTTGTCAGCCTCTTTTGTGTGATGGGGAGCTAAACTTAGGGATAGCTCTTTAGTTTTATTCTTTATTTGCGACAGTCATTTGTTCG
>ENA-OPZN01000231-OPZN01000231.1-human-gut-metagenome-genome-assembly--contig:-NODE-231-length-20691-cov-2.684643_pt1 | contig 20691 bp, 23 predicted proteins | sample MGYA00242483_ERZ504503 | MGnify/ENA primary metagenome ERZ504503 (study PRJEB26092, sample SAMD00036285) | human gut metagenome | host: Homo sapiens | study: EMG produced TPA metagenomics assembly of... | reverse complement strand
CAACCATAACCGTAATACTCTGGCAACTGGGACATTGAACTTTCAAAAAGTCCCATAATGATCGGTGTCGTAATATAATACGGAAGGTTTGCCACCACTTTGATCGGTTTCCCTCCATTTCTCTCCTGAGCCAGTTTTACAATATCCAGCTTTAACACATCTTCATTGATGACAGTCACATTGTCATAACCGCTCAAGGTATCCTCCAGAATTGGAATCAATGCCTTATCAATCTCAACCGCCACGACTTCTCTCGCCGCGAATGCGAGATATTGTGTCATCGTACCGATTCCCGGTCCAATCTCCAGAACAAAATCATCTTTCGTAATCTCTGCCGAACGGATAATTTTGTCCAACACATGCGTGTCAATCAGAAAGTTCTGACCAAATTTCTTCTGAAATGAAAAATTTGTATTTTTGCAATACCGCAATGGTATTCTGTGGATTGCCTAATGTTGGCTGATTCATATATTTTCTCCTATACTCCAAATAATTTTCCTTGCATTTTCTCTCGTCTGTGTAATCACCTCTTCACAGCTGATCTGTTTGATCGCCGCAATTTCTTCCGCGATCAAAGGAAGATTCAGGGAAGAATTTCTCTTTCCCCGGTTTGGAACAGGTGACAGATATGGGCAGTCGGTTTCCAGTACCAGGCGGTCTAAGGGGGCATATTCTACGGTTTCTACCAGTTTTCTGGCATTTTTAAAAGTAAGTACGCCGCCAATGCCAAGGAAAAATCCCATATCCAGGTACTCCCTTGCCATTTCCTTTGTATAAGAAAAGCAATGGATCACACCACCGATGTCCGATCCGTGTTCTGCCTTCATAATATCCAGGGTATCTTTTGCAGCATCACGGCTGTGGATGATCACCGGAAGCTTTAACCTGCGGGCCAGATCTAACTGGGCCACAAACCATTTTTCTGGATCTCTTTATCCGGCTCTTCCCAGTAATAATCAAGGCCGATCTCACCAATGGCACGGACTTTTCCGTCCTGTCTTTCTGTGCACCAGGTCTCAATATCTTTTAAGCCTTCATCAGACAGTTCTGCGCTTTCACTTGGATGTACGCCTAATGCAGCATACATGAAATCATGGTTTCTGGCAAGCTCCAGTGTAGTCTTGCAGCTGGAAAGACTGGCAGCTACATTTGTAACAGCGTCAATGCCATTTTCTTTAAAACTGGCTAAAAGCTGCTCCCTGTCCTCGTCAAAGGCTTCATCGTCATAATGGGCATGTGTATCAAATATCATGTTGCTTATGCCTCCTGCAGATTAAATACATATTTGTCCAGGCGGTCAAAGGCCTCTTTTACCCTGGACAACGGCAGAGCCAGGTTCATACGGATATGACATGGGCCGTGGAAAGCTACTCCGTCCTGCCAGATCACGCCTACTTCAATGCCTGCTGCCTGAAGCTCTGTAATAGTCTTTCCATGTTTTTGCACCATTCTGTGCAGTCCAGGAAAAGCATGTAGGTGCCTTCCGGCTTGGAAACATTGACTCCTTCAAAATGCTTTTCAATGTAATCGCAGGCATAGTTTACATTTCCACTTAAGACCTCTTTTAATTCATCCACCCATTCATAACCTTCCAGCTTATAGGCACCAATTAATGCATACATAGATAACAGGTTCATGCTGTTATAATGGCTTAAAGAGGACTCTTTTAAAATGCGGTCCCTTAACCAGTCATTGTAGATAATATGATAACTGCCAATCAGACCAGCCAGGTTAAAGGTTTTAGACGGAGCATAAAGTGCTACGGTCCTCTGCTTTGCATCTTCCGATACAGACTGGGTTGTAATGTGTTTATGTCCATTTAAGAGAAGGTCAGACCAGATCTCATCAGAAACTACATATACATCATGTTTCTTGTAGATCTCCATGGCCTTCTCGATCTCCCAGCGCTCCCATACACGGCCGGTTGGGTTGTGCGGGCTGCAGAAAATAGCTGCATGGATATGGTTCTCCACGATTTTCTTTTCCATATCCTCAAAATCCATGCGATATACATTATTCTCATCCTCACTAACGGCTGTGGACAATGTGATAACCGTTGTTGGTCAGGCTCTTTGTAAAACCGATATAAGTGGGAGAATGAAGCAGTACACTGTCACCTTTCGAGCAAAGTACATTTAATGCACTGACCACACCGCCTAAAACACCATTTTCATATCCAATGTGCTTTGGTTCCAGTCCCTCTATGCCATTTCTGGTCTTATGCCACTTGATGATAGCGTCAAAATATTCTTCTCTTGGAGAAAAGTAACCATAGGTAGTATGTTTTGTTCTCTCAATAATCGCTTCCGGGATCGTATGTACAGCCGGAAAGTTCATATCTGCCACCCACATTGGGATAATATCAAAACCTTCCTTCGTCTTCCCCGGCCATTTGATCCAGTCAGCCTCAAAAGGTTCCACTGCAATCGAGTCTTTTCCCTTTCGGTCTAAAATTGTTGTGAAATCGTATTTCATTGTATTTTCGTCCTTTCTGCTGCTCAGAACAGTTTTATCTGCAATATTTTATTATAATTTCTCAATGATACACTGATGTTCTTGGGATTGCGCCTTGTTGCTGCTGTCAGCTCCTGGCGTATTTCTTCATTTGGGATAAATGCTGTCTGCGCATCCTGATCATATCCAAGATATCCCAAATGGATCAAATACATCAATACATCATCGATCTACTCCTTTTATATCTGCAAGCCTGTTACACGGATACAGGATCATGTTGCTCTGCAACAGATCGTTGTATACATAATAACATGAAGCCGGGTGGTTTACAAGAAAAGCAGCCGGAACAGGCTGTATTTTCCTGTATCCGACTGCTTTTTATACGATGCAAATAGCTGAACCCAACTTACTTTCGCATGATTAAAACAGCTTTCTGCCTTCTACATATTTTCCGGCAACTTCTCTCTCATCCCCCAGATAAATGATACGCTCCAGCCTCTGCTTTACAGTAAGCGGCTGGGGATGTTCCAGACGGCTGTCATCGCAGACCACTGCATCAAATTCATAGCCAGGCTCAAAGCTTCCCACCTTTCCAAAGAAAGCTCCGCCGCCCTTGGTTGCCATATAAAATGCTTCTTCAATGGTCAGTGGCTTTAAGGAAGCATCTAACAATCTCCAGCGAAGCTTGGATGCCTGGATGGACTGTGCCATAGCTGCAAACAGGTTCTCACTTGTTCCGCCTGCCACATCACTTCCCAGTCCTATGTTCATTCCCTCTTCCAGATACCGGCGCACCGGTGCTACACCGGAAGAAAGATTGGTATTGGAGTCAGGACAGTGGGCGATAAATACACCTCTTTCTTTCATGCGGGCAATCTCTTCCTCACCGGAATAAACGCAGTGGGCCATGATCGTAGGACACTCTCCTCCAAACAGTCCAAAATGGTCATAAGCATCCCCGTAAAATTCAGACCAGGGGCATAATTCCTTCACCCAGGCGATCTCTCCCGGATTTTCAGACAGGTGGGACTGCATCGGCAGGTCAAAATCCTTCTGAATTCCTTTTAACCGCTCCATCAGTTCATCGGTACAGCTTGGTGTAAACCGTGGCGTAAGGATCGGTCTTGTATGGTCGTAATTTTTGTCAGCCACCATTTTAAGCCACTCTCTGGTCGCTTCTTCTGAGTCTTTCGCTGACGGCTCCCGCAGATAATCCGGGCTGTTGCGGTCCATATTTACCTTTCCGATCATAGTGGAAAGACCGCTTTCTTCCATCAGATCCATAAGCAAAATGGTCGCTTCTTTATGGATCGTTGCAAAGATACATGCCCTTGTAGCGGCGCTTTTTCTCATCTGCTCTGCAAAGATGCCGTATGCTTTTTTTCGCATATTCCAGATCTTTGTATTTCGCTTCCTCTGGAAACGTATTGGTCTCCAGCCAGTCAAGAAGCTCCATATCCATTCCCAGACCCCGGAAGGAATACTGAGGAGCATGAACATGAAGATCTGTAAGTCCCGGGATGATCAGCTGATCGCCCATATCTTCTACAGGGACATTTTTCAACTCGTCCGGAAGCTCTTTATAAATCCCCCGGACCTTTCCATTTTCACAGACAAGATAACTCTGCTCATTGATGCATAATTCATTTTTATCTTTTGTGTATACAATATTTCCCTTTAAAGCAAATGTTTTATTTTCCATATGTTTCCTCCTTGATCTCAATCAGGATTTGTAAACATCAGATCATAAACCCACAAAACAGCCCGTCTGCGTTTGGTGTGCGTATTTGCCCTCCTTTCCAGATGCATGGCAATGAAAAAAGAGCCCCGCCTGCGCGGGACTCCTTTAAAATTCACTTTCATCTGTCACCAAACCCGCACACAGCAACACATAGCCAGGTACTCACAGCTACATGTACTATGTAGTCAACTATTTACGGCAGTTGGTAGAAACTCCGGACCTATCTCCGGGATATACATATGAAATCTGCTTTATGAAGTTACCTTTATTATAGCCAAAGAAAGTGGATATGTCTAGTAGCGTCCCCTATTCTTTCAAGTATTCATCACAGCAAAAAATGCCCCTACATTTAAAATGTCCGCATTCTTTACAGCCACAGCACTTCTACCTTATCCCCAGCCTGTACCGGCCCACTGCCTGCCGGTATCTCGATCAGGCAGTTACAACCTACCATGCTGCGCATCTGCCCATTTGCCTGCTGGTCTGGAAGCCAGACCTCTTTTCCGACCGCTTTTCCTCTTAAAAACGACGTCTCCTGCTGTTCTTTGAGAAATCGGTTACAGCAGTAAGAGTTTCCCGACGCAGCTTCAGCTCTGGATCACCCATTTTTAATGACAAGATCTCACGTACAAACATTTCAAATGGAATTGCTGCAGAAAATGGATTGCCAGAAAGCCCTATAAACAAAACACCATCTTTTTCAGCTGCAAGCGTAGGCATTCCCGGTTTCATGGCAATACCATGAAAGAGGATCTTTGCTCCTATGGAAAGCAATGCCTCTTCTGTCAGATCTTTCTGTCCCACGGAAACACCACCGGTAGTGATCACCAGTTCTGCCTGGTTGGCTGCTTCTTTTAAAGCCCCAGTCATAACCTCCAGATCATCTCCCACAGTCTGACTCATCATCACCTGAGCGCCCAACTGATGTAAACGTGCCTTCATGTATACAGTATTCGTATTATATATTTTTCCAGGCGTCAAAGGTGTTCCCGGCTCTACTACTTCACTGCCGGAAGAAACAACTGCCGCTCTCACCCGTTCATACACAGGCAGCTCCATAATACCATTCCCACTGGCAACTGCCAGAGCAGCCGCATCGATCTTAGTACCTGCATGGAGCAGAATATGACCTTTTTTGTACTCTTCTCCTTTAAAACAAATGCTGCCTCCCGGCTCTACTTCTTTATAGATCTGTACTACATTTTCCCCTTCATCTGTATCTTCCTGGCGAAGGACACAGTCAGCACCGGCAGGTATCATAGCGCCGGTCATAATGCGGACCGCCTCTCCTGATCTGACCTGTATATCCAGATAATCTCCTGCATAAATCTTTCCTGTAACTTTTAACTTAACCGGGTTCTCTGCATCTACCCCCACGCTGTCCTTAGAACATAAAGCATATCCATCCTGGGCAGACCGACTGAAAGGAGGCATATCAAGTAACGCAAATACATCCTGCGAAAGTACCAGCCCCAGACATTGTTCCAAAGGTTTTCTTTCTGTTCTTCCCTGTGTTACATGATCCATAAGGATATCCAATGCCTGTTCCAAACTGATGCGCATGATCGTTCCTCCTGTGTTTGCTTATGCTGCTAAAATTTCTTTGTATCCTGCCAAATTTCTTCGACATTTCCATCTTTGTATATCGTTTCACAAAATATTATACCTGAAATAAAACCCCTGTCAATTTAACATTTCTTCTGGATGGCAGAAAATACGTCATATCTATCTGCAGCTCGCCGGCAAATGTAAACTGATGTAAATAAAAGTTTGCATTTCTACCATTTTTCCCATTCATCTTACGCCCACATATACTGGAACAATCACGTTTTTCTCTTATTTTTCTTCAATTTGGCATCATTTTTGCTTTTAATGATAACAGGAACTGGATCGTATATCCAATACAGAGAGGAGAACCCATATGTCATTACCAAAAAGAATTGAAATTACAGAAGTAGGCCCAAGAGACGGCTGGCAGAACCATAAAGCTATGATCATCCCAACAGAGGTAAAAGCAAAATATGTGAAAAAAATGATCGATGCCGGCGCTGATAAGATCGAGGTTACCTCCTTCGTTAATCCAAAAGCCGTTCCACAAATGGCAAATGCCAAGGACCTGGTTGCTGGTACAGCCTTATGCAAAAGAAAAGGGATGTCAAACCATCGGCCTTGCTTTAAATAAGCGTGGTGTAGATGATGCGGTAGCTGCCGGTGTAGACTATGTTGGTTTCGGTATTTCCGTCAGCGAAGAACATAATAAACGCAATTCCAACCGTAAAAAGATCAATTTTGATGTATGCGGACTTTCATTCAAGCATTTTGTACTGTTTTTCGCCGTTGTTTTGCCAGTGCCTATCTGGGATTTATGCCTACTGTGACCATTTATTCCAATTCGGCAGGTGCCTTTACTGCAACTACATTTGTCGGGTCTGTAGCCTTTCTTATGGCAGTAGGCGGTGTCTTTTTCTGGCTTGGAAATACCATTCCTATTTTAAATAACTATTTAGGCGGAGCCTGTCTTCTGCCACTCCTTGGTGCCTCTTTGATGAATTATCTGGGACTGGTACCTAAACCTTTAGCAAATGGTGTCCGCATGGTCATGAAGGGCGGTTTCCAGGATATGTACGTTGCCATGCTCCTTATCGGATCTGTTCTTGTAATGGACCGGAAACTGATCTTAAGCGCAACCGCCCGCTATCTGCCAACCATCATCGGAAGCCAGGTCTTTGCTCTTGGTTTCTGTATGATCGGCGGTGCCATTACTGGTTTTGGAGCAAAAGAAGGTCTTTTCTATATCGGCGCTCCCTGTATGTCCGGCGGTTCCGCAGGTGCTATTACTACCCTTCCTTCTCTGTACAGCGCCTTATCCGGACAGGACATGACCGGTATGGCAGGACAATTCCTCTGCTACGCTTCTATCGCCAATATCCTTGCAGTGCTCATGGCAGCTGTAGGCGGCGCTGTAACTGCTAAAATGAGCGGCTGGAACGGTGGCGGAAGGATACTGGTAAGCCAGAGCGCAGAAGAATTAAAAGAAGAAAAACGGGCCGGCACCAGTGCCGACTACAAAAAAACTGGGAAGTGGCATTTTTATGTCACTGGTGATCTACCTCTTAGGTGATATCTTAGGCAAACTTCCGGGAACCAGCGTGATCGCCGGCCTGGCATGGTCCATTATTATCGCGATTGTAATTAAATGTACGGGTATTCTTTCTGATGATATAGCTGATAATTGTGTTTACTCCATGAATTTTGCCTTAAAAGCCCTCCTGCCTATGCTGGTTGCAGGAATTGGCATCAATTCCTTAAAGATCACCGACCTGACCAAGTTTTTCAGCCCTGGTGTCTTTGCCGTTATCTTCTTTGGCGTCCTGGGTGCTTTTATCGGTGCCATGATATTTGCCAAACTGGCGGGGCTGTTCCCTTACGAAGCAGGTGTAACTGCAGGTCTTTGCTGCTGTAACATCGGTGGAAGCGGGGATCTGGCTGTTTTAACAGCTGCTGACCGTATGAACCTTCTGGCATTTGCCTCTATCTCTACACGAATTGGCGGTGCTTTGATGGTCGTATGGCTGGGATTTTTGTATCCACTGTTAATGAAATAGCCTGCTGGAAACCATTAAAACTTATTGCTGATAATTCTCTCCTGAAATATTACATAGTAACTGACAAACAGGGACCCATCTGTGCCAGTCCGGGTACAGTTTGGGGCCCTGTATTTTATAAGGTGGTTTGTATATGAAATTTGTAAAACGTATTGTGATCTATCTGGCCGGATTGTTTTTCGTTGCCCTGGGAGTTGCATTTTCCGTCAATTCCAATCTGGGCGTATCTCCGGTCAATTCACTGCCCTATGTGGTAAGCCGGATCCTTGGAAAAGACCTTGGAACCTGTGTGACCGTTATCTTTATCGGCTATATCCTGATCCAGATCCTGCTTTTAAGAAAGGCTTTCCGCCCTCTGGATCTTGCCCAGATCCTCTGCTCCTTTGCCTTTGGATATTTCGTTGACCTGACAGAAACCCTTCTTGGAAGCTTCTGCCTTCCCGGCTATCCCGGAAGGCTTGTAATGCTTGCCATCAGTATTTTCCTCGTTGCTTTTGGCATCTGCCTATATCTGGACACCGACCTGATCGTCATGCCTATGGAAGGCCTTACCGCAGCCATGAATAAAACTGTTTTTCCTAAAAAAGCCTTTCATGAAGTAAAAAGTGATCCTGGATTGTACGGTAGTTGTTGTAGGTATTGTCCTGTGTTTTGTTTTCCTTGGAGAACTTCAGGGAATACGGGAAGGAACTGTACTGTGCGCCCTGTTAGTTGGAAAAGTGATGAAACCTATGCAGAAAGTGCTGGTTCCGACTGTAAAGAGATTTTGTTGATAACTTTCAACACATACTTCAAACTTAACAGCCCCTTTCGTGGGGCTGTTTTGCGTAAATCTATGTCACTTATTTTTTCTTTTAGGCACATCAAATCTTACTTAAAAATCCTCTTCCGAATTCGATCTGGCTGCCTTTTTAACCCATGCGCTTAGACGCTCTGCATCTGTTTCAGTCAAGATCATTTCACGGGTTTTCTCCGATACGGGACCAGTTTCTTCAAGTATATCCAAAATACTTTTCGCTATTCCCCAAGCCACTCCTTTCTTCATTCCACGTTCCAAACCGATAGATAAAATGCTCATCCTTACAGCCTCCCATTCTTCTGATTGCTTTATCTCTGTCACAATCTCATCTAATTGCGCTATGCGCTCATCTTTTACTAAAATTTCAGAATTTTCCAAAGTCGTATGTTTCATATACTGCAGCAGGCTTACTAATACAGGCTCTCCCTTTTTGCTGGTCATATTTAAAAATATCTTTTTAGTTCCATCTTCCAGATGCAAGTCCCTTATTTCTTCGCACTGCTCTGTAAAAGTATATTTTGCCAGCCCTTTTCCAAATATATCCTTCTGGGTGATAAATGTAATGATCGTAGGTGGCAGATGTTTATACCGGGTCTTTCTTCCCGATTTTAATAAAGGCGTATCGATCAGTCCCTGATAAAATCTCGCCCTGCGCCGCATATCATCCTGCTCTGTATCATTTTGCATTTCCGTTGCAAAATTGCGTCCTGAAATGTCTGTTGCCCTTGCGTCTAAACGGATTGCCCGCTGCCCGCTCTTATTCAGGATCACCTCTTCTACATATACTTCCTTCAGTTTTAAATTTTTTTCCCCCTGTTATAATACTTAAAAACATTTTCTGTGTGCTGTTTTGTTTTTCATAACAGATAAAAATAAGGCAAAATCACAGAGATTAAACTCCCTATTTTCCAGCTACATCTCATGATCGGTTATTTCCGGTTCCCATACACTGTTTGACATAGGCATCGTCCTTTCTGTTAGTCGGCAGAAAGTTTTCTCTGTACTCTCTGCCTGTTTCATTGGTTTGTGATTTAAGCAAAGAGTTTCAGATAAGATGCTGTTTGGATACAGCTTAGAAATATAGAATATTTAGAATATATTTGAAATCCTGCTTATATTCAGAATAGCAGTTTTCTCTTAAAATGTCCAGTATATGCGCGAAAAAGGGAGGGGAATATTTTCCCTCTCCCTTTATCTCTTTATATTTCAATTATATGCGCCCAAATTTCTACTATTACAAACATGAAATACATTTATTTACTGATCATTAGCAGATCTCAGCTCCGGCTGGCATCTTCTTTTCCGGTACCATTAAGGACAGATTTCCCTCTGCGTCTTCTGCACACAGGATCATGCCTTCGGATACGACTCCGGCTAATTTAGCAGGCTTTAAGTTGGTTACTACCATAACTTTCTTTCCTACCATTTCCTCTGGTGAGTAATGAGCCTTGATACCGCTTACGATCTGGCGGGTCTTGGTTCCGATCTTTACCTGGGAGCAGAGAAGCTTTTTGGACTTCGGTACTGCTTCGCACTTAACGATCTCACCGATCTGGAACTGCAGTTTTGCAAAATCATCGTAGGTGATCTCTGCCTTTGGCTCTAAGTCAATGCCATCATCCTCAGCTGCCTCTTCTGCAGGTTTTGCAGCTTCTGCTGCAGCTGCGCGCATTTCCTCTACTTTTGCCATAACTTCCTTGATATCCATACGTGCAAAGAGGATCTCAGGCTTGTCTGTTACCTTATTTCCTGAAAGATACAGACCGAAGGTATCCATTTCATCCAGCTCTCTCTTCTTTGTATTTAACTGAGCCAGGATCTTCTCAGAAGTCTCAGGCATAAATGACTCTAACAGGGAAGCGCCGATGGTGATCGCCTCTGTCAGGTTGTAAAGAACCGTTGCAAGGCGGTCTTTCTTAGCCTCGTCCTTTGCAAGAGTCCATGGAGTTGTCTCATCAATGTACTTGTTGCATCTTCTGAAGATACCGAAGATCTCTGTAATGGCATCTGCTACACGCAGCTGGGCCATCTTTGCGTCTACCTTCTTTACTTCCTCTAATACAACAGCCTTTAAGTCTTCGTCAACAGCTTCTGCAACGCCCTTGTTTTCTACAACGCCGCCAAAGTACTTGTTGCTCATGGAAATGGTACGGTTTACAAGGTTTCCAAGGATATTTGCCAGGTCAGAGTTCATACGCTCTACCATCAGCTCCCAGGAGATAACGCCGTCATTTTCAAATGGCATTCATGAAGCACGAAGTAACGTACTGCATCTACGCCAAAGAAATCTACCAGAGTATCTGCATAGAGAACATTTCCCTTGGACTTGCTCATCTTGCCATCGCCCTGAAGCAGCCATGGATGACCAAATACCTGCTTTGGAAGCGGTACGCCTAAAGCCATCAGGAAGATCGGCCAGTAAATAGTATGGAAACGGATAATGTCCTTACCGATCAGGTGCAGGTCTGCAGGCCAGTATTTCTTAAACTGGTCAGTGCTGTTTCCATCACAGTCATAGCCGACACCGGTAATATAGTTGGTCAGCGCATCCAGCCATACATAGGTAACATGCTTTGGATCAAAGGTTACCGGAATACCCCAGTCAAAGGTAGTTCTGGATACACACAGATCCTGAAGTCCTGGAAGAAGGAAGTTGTTCATCATCTCATTCTTTCTGGAAACAGGCTGGATAAACTCTGGATGAGAATTAATGTACTCGATCAGCTGCGGTGCATATTTGCTCATACGGAAGAAATATGCCTCTTCCTTTGCCGGCTTAACCTCTCTGCCGCAGTCAGGGCACTTGCCGTCTACTAACTGGGATGGAGTCCAGAAAGACTCACATGGAGTACAGTAAAGTCCCTCATAAGCACCTTTGTAGATATCTCCCTGGTCATAGAGTTTTTTAAAGATCTTCTGTACCTGTGCTTCGTGGTCAGCATCTGTGGTACGGATAAATTTATCATAAGAAGTATTCATCAGATCCCAGATACGCTTGATCTCGCCTGCAGCCTTATCTACAAACTCCTTTGGAGTGATGCCTGCAGCCTCTGCCTTCTCCTCGATCTTCTGTCCGTGCTCATCGGTACCGGTCTGGAAGAACACATCGTATCCCTGAGCTCTCTTATATCTTGCAATACTGTCTGCCAGCACGATCTCATAGGTGTTGCCGATATGCGGCTTACCGGAAGCATATGCGATGGCAGTTGTAATATAATACGGTTTTTTCTTACAATCCTGACACATATTTTAAATCCCTCTTTCCAGCCCCCTTTTGGGGCATTCTAATGATGTAAGTATAAGCGTTTACAGGGCTTTCGTCAAGACGCCCTATGCCACATACGTTGTAATTTTCCTACATATAATATATAATGACACCAGTGTCAAAAGGTCTAAAATCCGATGCTAGAGTGCAAAGCACGTAGCAATCCGGTATCATGGACGATCATTGTATCCCAAAAGGAGATTTTATGAAACAGAGAACACAAAATATCTGCATGCCATTCTTGCACTGGTGTTATCCCTGTGCCTTATTACCGGCTGCTCACTTTTTCCAAATTCTGCACCGAAAGCAGACAAAAATACCTCTCAGGAAACCATTGCAGAAGAAGCAACTGAAAACTCTTCTGACGACTCCGCCAGCCAGCCAGACGAAGCAGCCCTGGCTGCAGCCCGGGAAGCCTTTGACCAGTACACGGAAAAACCTGTTTTAAACAGGAAGCCTCCCAGTCCCTTCTTACCCTTCACTATACACTTGCAGACCCGGAAAGTTACGGCATTACCGATTATGACCGCACTCTTGGAACTGCTTCCGCTGAAGATACACGAAAGGACCTTGAAGAGGCAAAACAGATCAAAGCAGACCTTGAAGCTATGGATACCCGTCTTTTATCCAAAGACCAGCTGCTTACCTATACCATTCTTTCTTCCTACATTAATACTCTTCTGTCCTCTGATGGATTAGAGCTGTATGACCAGCCTTTATCCACCACCCTTGGCATCCAGTCCCAACTCCCTATCCTTTTATCTGAATATACTTTTTACAGGAAACAGGATGTAGATGATTACCTGTCTCTTTTGTCATCCATTGACACCTATTATGACTCTCTCATTGCCTTTGAAACAGAGCGGGCCCAGGCGGATCTTGGCATGTGTGATACCGTTATCGACAATATCATCCGCTCCTGCAATGCTTATCTTATTGACGCAGACCACAGCTTTATGGCAGAGACTTTTTCTTCCCGTTTAGATGAAATGGGCGGTCTTTCAGACCAGGAAAAAGCCGATTATAAGGCAAAAATAAAAAAGCCATCGACGAACATTTCGTACCTGCCTATGAACGGCTGATCAGCGGTCTGGAGAGTTTAAAAGGAACAGGTTCCAATGACAAGGGACTTTACTACTACCCGGAAGGCCGGAAATATTATGAATATCTGGTAAATGCCAGCACCGGAACCTCCTACAGTGATGTTTCTGCCTTAAAACAGGCCATTAACAAGCAGATGTCAAAGGAACTGGCAGCCGTGAACCAGCTGTTAAGCGATGATCCGTCTTTAGGCGATAAACTGGACTCTTCCCCCTTTACCCTGACGGAACCTAAGGACATTTTAGAGGATCTGAAAGCCCAGTCCCAGGCAGATTTCCCGCCTGTAAATGACTGTAACTATACCATTAAAAATGTGCCAAAAACATTAGAAGGCTTTTTAAGCCCTGCTTTCTATCTTACAGTACCTATTGACCGGCCGGAAGACAATTCCATTTACATTAATAACCAGAGTACAGATGCCGGCTCCCTCTACACCACCATGGCCCATGAAGGCTATCCGGGACATATGTACCAGACCAATTACTTTAACCAGCATAACACCTGTAACCTGCGGAATGTCCTTGATTTTCAGGGATATGTAGAAGGCTGGGGAACTTATGCGGAATACTACGCCTACACACTGGATCATGGCATGGAGGAGCAGGTAGGTGAACTTTTGCAGCACAATGCCGCCTTTACACTTGCCCTTTATGCCCTGTTGGACATTAACATCCACTACGAGGGCTGGGATATGGACCAGGTAAACGATTATCTGACTATGTACTTCCAGATCGATGATCCTTCTGTCATCTCTTCCATTTACTATGAAGTAGTGGAAAATCCTTCCAACTACCTCTCCTATTACACTGGTTACCTGGAATTTTTAAATATGAGAGAAGAAGCACAGCAAAGACTGGGAGCCAACTTCTCCCTGTTAGAATTTAACCGCTTTCTCCTGGATATAGGTCCGGCACCTTTCAGTGTGATCCGAAATTATTTTACACAGTGGCTGATACAAAATGGCAGCAGCAATTAGATTTGTTTGAAAACAATATTAATTGTTGTTAAAATGTCGTTAATAAATATAATATCATCTTTTTGATATTAAAATCGTGTTAATTTTCTGATAATACATTGACGTAAGATGTCTGATGTGGTATTTTAATTACATCAGACATCTTATTATTTTGTTACAGTTCAGTCATGCGCTGGTTTGTATGAAAAGTGTGTTGCAAGCCTGCTTGCATAAGCGCTTTCTCATACAAATCAGCATATGGTGAACCACCATGCTTCTTGTTTTCATGAACATGGAAACAAGAAGATGTCATGACTGAACTGCAACAAAATGTTTGCATCAAATCATCTGCTGGCAGACAACTGAAAACATGCTCTGAAGAGGTCGGAAATGAGATTGGAGAGGGAACTATGAAAGGTATTAAAAAGCTGCTGTCCTATGTCACAAAAGTAGAATATGCCATTATGATCATTGCATTTATTGCCATGGTGGCCGCTTACTTTGTCGCAGTCATCAACCGCAACTTTATCAAAGCCTCCATGCCATGGACGGAAGAAGTGGCCATGTACAGTATGATCTATATGGCTCTGTTAGGCACAGAAGTAGGTCTTCGTGACGGCACGCAGGTTGCTGTTACCGCTATTATTGAAAAGCTTCACGGAGTCACCAAAAAAGTGGTATCCATTGTTGAGCAGATCGTGTTAGAGGTCTTTACCGCTGTTATGTTAAAGGCCGGCACCGCCTTATTTTTAAAACAGATCCAGACTGGTCAGACAACTCCTGTATTAAAGATCCCTATGTCTGCCATGTATTTCTCACTGGTACTTACCTTTGGACTGATCTTACTGATCCAGACTGTGATCCTCGTAGAAAAGATCATCGATTTTAAAGAATAAGGAGGCAGAAGCATGAGTGCAGGTATCATCCTTTTCGCAGCGTTTGCTGTATGTCTTATTGTAGGAGTTCCGGTTTCCATCTCCCTGGGAGTGGCTTCCCTTTGCTCCGTAGTATTCGGCGGTCTGTCCGCTTCCTCCACCGTTATCGCACAGCGTATCTTCGGCGGACTGCAGTCTACTTCCATTATGGCCATCGCTTTCTTCGTACTCGCCGGAAATCTGATGACCAAAGGTGGTATCTCCCGTCGTATCGTAAATTTCGCCAACTGCCTGGTAGGCAATGTGCGCGGCGGAATGAGCCTGGCACTGGTTTTAGCCTGCGCATTCTTCGCAGCCTTATCCGGTTCCGCTCCTGCAACTGTTATTGCTATCGGTACCATGCTCTACAATGATATGGTAAAGCTTGGCTACCCAGGTGACCGTACAGCCGGACTGTTAGTTGTATCCGGTGGTCTTGGACCGATCATCCCCCCATCTATCATCATGGTCATCTACTGTACTTTAACAGGCGCTTCTGTTGGAAACATGTTTAAACAGGGCATGCTCATCGGTATTGTGATCATGCTTGTATTAATGACAGAAGTTCTCTTTTACGCAAAAAAAGGAAAAACTGGCCAAAACAGGCTGTAAAGCGCAGCCCTTCTGAGATCTTTAAGATCTTCTTAGATGCCATCCCGGCGCTGATGACCCCCATCATCATCCTTGGCGGCATCTACTCCGGTATGCTGACAGCAACAGAAAGTGCTGCCATCGCAGTTGTATGGGCTGCCATTGCCGGACTGTTCATCTACAAAGAACTGACTGTAAAAGAACTGGTCCCCATTTTAAAAGATTCCGCGAAAAGCTCTGCCATGATCTTATTCATCATCGCAGCTTCTACCGCTTTCTCCTGGGTATTTACCTTCTCAGGCGCTTCCCAGGCACTGGTAAACGCAGTTATCAGCATGCATTTAAATTCCGCGCTGTTCTGCTTCGTAGTTGCCATTATCCTGCTGATCTTCGGTACATTCATGGAAGGAACCGCGATTGCCGTTCTTTTAGTACCGGTCCTCTGGCCTATTGCCCAGAGTATGGGCATTGACGTGATCCACTTCGGCATGATTGTGTGCATCTCCAACGTAGTTGGTACCATGACACCTCCGGTTGCAGTAAACATCTTCTCCGCTTCTACCGTATCCGGTCTGAAAATGGGCGATATTGCAAAAGCAGAGATCCCATTCCTCATTGGATATGTGGCAGTCTTCTTCTGCTGCGTATTCTCTGAAACCTTCTGTACATTTTTAATCTGATGAAAAGGGACTGACTGCCCTTTCTCATATTAGGTACTTAACTTTTTTCTCTTGCCAAAAGCCCCCAGGTTTTGCCTGGGGGCTTTTGCATTGCTGTTCCTATTATTCCTATTACTGATCCATATTTCTTTGCTTCAGCTTTCCATCTGCCGTCCTAAAAATCCGCAGGCAGTGGCAGCCAGCTTCATTTCCATTCTCCAAACCGCGCTCTTGGCTCCCGGCTCATAATGGCTACAGCGCCGATTGCATCGCCTCGCAGATAATAGGGGCTACCACCTGGGCGGTAATACCTTCTAATTCTTCATCTACCAGCTGGACAAAGCTTTTTCATCTTTCCGGATTGCACGACCTGGCGTTCACCGATCACCCGCTCCAGGGAAGGGCTGATGGCTTTTTGCAGCAGTTCTTTTCTGGCACCGCCGGATACTGCGATCACCTGATCCCGGTCCGTGATGCACACGATCAGGCCCGTTGCCTGGGACATGGCCTCTGCATACTGTCCGGCAAAGCAGCCAGCTCCACCATAGGGGAATATTTCTTTAAATGATCTCCCCCTCACGGTCTGTAAATATCTCTAAAGGTGTTCCTTCCCGCAAACGCAAGGTCCTTCGTATCTCTTTTGGGATCACCACACGTCCAAGGTCATCGATCCTTCTTACGATTCCTGTAGCTTTCATAACGTTTATTCCTCCTGCATACCACAAAACATCTCTGTTTCCATATTGTGTGTCTTATGGGTAGTATGTGGAAATGCGGGTAAAATATACACTGCTGCTTTCTATATTTACTTCCGTCCAGAAATTAAATTTTTATTATTTCACTTCTACCAGCTCGATCTTAAAGTTCAGCTCTTTTCCTGCCATTTCATGATTTGCGTCAAAAGTAATGGTCTTCTCTGTCTTTGCAGTAACTTTTACAGGGAATGGCTGGCCCATCTGATTGGTCAGATATACCTGCTGGCCTACAGTCAGATCCTCAGAACCTGGAAGCTGCTCGATCTCCAGTTCAAAGATCGCGTCCGGATTTGGCTGGCCGTATGCTTCTTCCGGCATCAGATGGATATCCTTTACCTCTCCTACTTCCATATCAGCCACTGCTGCGTCAAAGCCTTTGATCATCTGGCCTGCGCCGCATACGAACTCTAATGGTTCGCCTCTGTCATAAGAAGAGTCAAACTGGGTTCCATCATTAAAAGTACCTTTATAATGGGTGCGGCATGTCTTTCCTACATTGCGTCCTGTGATTTCCATGATTTAATCCTCCGTTGGGGTGGTTATTATAGACTTATGAACCCTGCGCTGGCACGTTTTTTTATGTCTGCTGACGCAGATGGTCCACTCTTTCCTAGCATACCATACTTCTACATCCCTGTCAGTTTTTTTCTTGCCTCCTTTCTATTGAATTTCCCGCCAAACCAGGTATACTGGTATCATAAGGAGAAGCAACAAAGAAAGGGGACACACTTATGGTTATCTACAAAGCAAAAACTATCAGGACTTAAGCCGCAAGGCTGCAAACATCATTTCCGCCCAGATCATTATGAAGCCGGACTGCGTATTGGGGTTAGCAACCGGTTCTTCACCGATTGGCACTTACAAACAGCTGATCGAATGGTACAACAAGGGGGATCTGGACTTTGCCAAAGTCACCACCATAACCTGGACGAGTACAAAGGACTTGACCCGGACAATGACCAGAGCTACCGCTATTTTATGAACACCAACCTGTTTGACCATGTAAATATCGACAAGGCCCGCACCTTCGTTCCAGACGGCTTAGAGCCGGATCCACAGAAAGCCTGCGCTGCCTATAATGAGATCATCCGCTCCCACGGCGGTATCGATCTGCAGCTTTTAGGTCTTGGAAGAAATGGACATATCGGCTTTAACGAACCTGGCGCTGCTTTTGAAAAAGAGACCCACTGTGTAGACTTAACAGAAAGCACCATTGAAGCAAATAAACGTTTCTTCGCCTCTGAAGATGACGTTCCAAAACAGGCCTATACCATGGGCATCAAAAACATCATGCAGGCAAAGAAGATCCTGCTGATCGCAGGCGGCGAGGAAAAGGCAGAAGCCTTAAAGAACTCTCTCTATGGCCCTATTACACCATCTGTTCCGGCATCTATCTTACAGCTGCACAATGATGTAACCGTGATCGCAGATGAAGCCGCTTTAAGTTTGATCATGTAACTCATATAACTTACACCCTCATTTACAGAACCTGCCACCGGCAGCTTCTTGCAAATGCATGGAAACTAAAAGGATATTGCCAGACTGTTTTTATACCGCCTGACAATATCTTTTCTGTTGGGCTGACATTTATCTCACTAACACTTATTTTACTAACGCTCCAATGGATCTGACCATCCTCCCCACATCAATCGGTTTCGCAATATGTCCGTTCATACCTGCAGCAAACGCCTTATTCCGGTCCTCATCAAAAGCATTGGCAGTCAGGGCAATAATCGGGATCGCCTTTGCGTCTTCCCGTTCCATGCCACGGATCTTTCTTGAAGCTGTATAGCCATCCATATTTGGCATCTGGATATCCATTAAAATGGTGCTGTAATAACCTGCCGGCTTTTCTGAAAACAGTTCCACACATTTACATCCGTCCTCTGCCCGCTCAACTTTAAATCCATTTTCTTCCAGTATGGTTATGGCAATTTCCGCATTCAGCTCATTATCTTCTGCAAGAAGAATGCGCTTCTCCTTAGATCTGTTATACAGCTTTTCTTCTTTCTTTACATAACTGTCTTTGACCTCTTCCTCAGAAGCGATCTCAAAAGGCAAAATAACTTCAAACTTGCTGCCTTTGCCCCTTTCGCTTTCTACCTGGATCGTTCCACCCATAAGATCTATCAGGGCTTTTACGATCGGAAGACCCAGACCGGCACCTACTACCTTACTTTCCGTACTGGTCCGCTCTCTGGTAAATTCTTCAAAAATATGAGGCAGATATTCTGCACCCATGCCAATTCCCGTATCTTCTACCAGAATACGGTATGCAGTCCATCCCTCTTTCTCCCATGGGATCTCTTTGATCTGTACTGTAACGCTGCCGCCTTCCGGGGTGTACTTAACAGAATTGCTGATAATGTTTAATACGATCTCCCGCACTTTTGTCACATCACAGATGATAAACCTGTGTTCTACATCCAACGTACAGTTGTATTTCAGCCGCTTCTTCTCCACTGCCGGTTCAAAAACTGCATTTAATGCCCCTAACAGTTCCTGGGCATCCCCAACTTCTGTCCGTAATGTCGCCTTTCCGCTTTCGATCCGCGCCATTTCCAGAACATAGTTGATCAGGGATAATAAAAACGAACCGGATAACTGGATCTTCTTAATATAATCATGGACTTTTTCTTTATCATCCAGATGTTTCTCTAAAAGATCAGAAAAACCGATGATCGCATTCATCGGAGTCCGGATATCATGACTCATGTTAAAGAGAAATCTTGTTTTGGCTTCACTTGCTTCTTCCGCCCGTTTTGCTGCCCGTTCGATCTTTTCCGCATACAGTGCCTCTTTATAACGCTGCATCTCATACTGCCAGTAACCAACCGTCAACACTCCTGAAACAAGGGCTGCGATCAGTATCCCAAAAGCAATCTGTGACTGCGGTACCCATCCGGCTTTTGGCTCGATCTCAAAATACCAGGTATCATTAGGCACATCACAGGCTACTTCCAGTGTGTCCTTAAAGGAAAATTTTTCACTCTGGGCAATCGTCAGCTTTTCTCCCAGTTCTGTGCCATTTTTCCATATGAGATACTGATAGGACGCATCTTCCAGTTTATATGTTTCCACTTCTTCCATAAAATGATCCCAGTTTAATACCAGAATGGAAAAGCCCCAAAACGTATCTTCCCCTGCTTCATCTTTTACATAAACAGGATCAAAAAGCAGTGCGCCGTTTCCGCCCTGGACCAGTGGAAACGGTCCTGCAATGGTATACTGACCGCTTGTTTTTGCCAGATTTGCCTCTTTCTTTCTGTCCGGATGCTCCAGCATATTTAACCCCATGGCCTCTTCATTCCCTTTCATGGGATAGATATGGGAAACAATACCGTCCTTTGCCAGTTCATGGGCCTCGATCACATTTTGCTTATCCTGCATCATCTGGGATAAAATGGAAAATTTTTCTCCATCAATATCATATCCTGACTCTATGATATTTTTCACCAGTTCTGACTCCGCCAGATACCGGTTCAACTGGGATTTTACCCTGCTTACTGTGGACTCCGCTGCATAAACAGCCTTTAATTTTTCTTCCTTTTCCTGTTCCCGGTTTAAAAAACAGGCACTGCCTGTAACGACCAGAAAAGAAAGAACGCAGACCATAAAACGCCCGAAATTTCATTCTCCCCCGGTCTGTTTTTTCGTTTCATATGTAAACCTCATAAAATTAAATATTCTTCGTTTGTAACTATGTGATACCATTATACCAGACTAACGTTTGTTTTCAATGAAGAATAGATGAACAAATATCAAAAGAACATCATTTCCCCAGTTAATTTCCTTAGAAAATATGGTATTCTAAGCCTTAACAATTGTATCTGTACTATATATAGTTATTTT
>ENA-OPZN01000230-OPZN01000230.1-human-gut-metagenome-genome-assembly--contig:-NODE-230-length-20712-cov-2.267573_pt1 | contig 20712 bp, 28 predicted proteins | sample MGYA00242483_ERZ504503 | MGnify/ENA primary metagenome ERZ504503 (study PRJEB26092, sample SAMD00036285) | human gut metagenome | host: Homo sapiens | study: EMG produced TPA metagenomics assembly of... | reverse complement strand
ACGGCATTGCTCAGAATATACTTACGCATTTCGTCCGTGAACATATAGCGGGGAACCAGGCGCAAGTAATTGACATAGAAGATAATAAAATAGCACAAAGGAACACAACTATGCCTCAAGAATTGGGCCAGATTGAAGCCGCTTCCACGGTCCATGAATACAAGCGGAAAGCCAAAAACGAGCAACCAACTGACAATATGGATACTCATTTCCAAAAAACGTCGTTGTGAAAATAACTGTTTCATACAGGCAAAGATAAGAAAGATTAGATTAGAAATAAGATTTCCATGATTCTTATTCCATAAAATAAGACTGGCAGGAATCAGTGAAACAAAATTGATTTACAAAAAACATTATAAACAGATAATCGGGAAAAGACCGGAACCAACTAGCATTCCCATAAATCAATTCTGCTTCACCCCCACACCTTTTCATCCCTACTCGTAACGCAAAGCGTCTATCGGATCCAAATCTGCAGCTTTCTTCGCCGGATACCATCCGAAAAACACACCGGTGACGGTACATACCAGAAATGAAAGCAACACACTCCAAGGCTGGATAAATACAGGCCAATGTGCTATCGTTTTAATCATAAAACTGGCTCCACAACCGATAATCACTCCTATCAGCCCCCCCGTGATACTGATCAGGATAGCCTCTATCAAAAACTGGCTCAGGATATCTACTCCTCGAGCCCCGACCGACATACGCAAACCTATTTCACGAGTACGCTCTGTTACAGACACATACATGATATTCATGATACCGATACCACCGACCACCAAAGATATACCGGCAATACAAGCCAACAAGGTAGTCATCAGGTCTGTTGTAGTGTTGAGCATACTACTCAGCTCCTGCTGGGTGCGGATGGTAAAGTCATCATCATCCGTTTCTTTCAGCTTATGTTCACGACGCAGAATGGTCGTTATCTCATCTACAGCCTCATCGGTCATATCTTCTGTCAGAGCCGAAGCAAAAATTCCACTTAGGTAAGTCTGTGCCAGCAATCGTTTCATCACCGTACTGTAAGGAGCCAGTACCACATCGTCCTGGTCCATGCCCATCGAGTTATACCCTTTTGATTTCAGCACACCAATTACCCGGAAAGGAATTTGATTACAACGAATCACTTTCCCTATCGGATCCGATCCGTCGGGAAAAAGATTATCGACAATGGTTTTACCGATAACACAAACCTTGGCTGCCGTACGGATGTCATTCTCGGTAAACATCTCCCCCTGTTCCACGGTGAGCTGACGTATGGTAAGATAATCCATACTTACACCACTCACCGAAGACGGGTAGTTGTTGGCCCCCGCAACAAGTTGTCCCGAAGAAGAAACGTTGGGACTAATGCCGGAGAGATAAGTACACTCTTCGCTCAACTTTTCATAATTTTCCAGTTTCAGTGTCTGCATGGCCGAAGGGTCTTGGCGGACCCCTCCACGCATCTCTGCTCCCGGATGAATCATAATCATGTTTGACCCCATCTCCGAGATTTGTTGCTGGATGCTCTTTTTCGAGCCCTGACCGATGGCAAGCATAGCAATGACTGATGCCACACCGATGATGATCCCCAACATGGTGAGGAAAGCGCGGAGCTTGTTGTTGGCAAGAGCCCGGAGAGCTATTTTAAATAGATTCGTTCCGTTCATAATGATTCTTTTTTATGGTTAGTCCTCATCATTCTTGGGCAAGGCAGCCAGCGCGGCAGCGGCCGAAAGGATCTGAGGATTGATGGTATCTTCCACTACATGCCCGTCACGCAAGCGGATATTACGGCTGCTATACTGGGCTATTTCGGGATTGTGAGTGACAAAAATAAGTGTACGGCCTTCGGCGTGTAACTTTTGGAAAAGTACCAGAATTTCGAAAGAGGTACGGGTATCCAGATTACCGGTCGCTTCATCAGCCAAAATAACGGCAGGATTATTCACCAGAGCACGGGCAATGGCCACACGCTGCATCTGTCCTCCTGACATCTGGTTGGATTTATGTTCCAAACGGTCACCTAGCCCCACGGCTATCAGTGATTCAATGGCACGTTTCCGTCTTTCGGAAGCCGATATGGACGAGTTATACATCAAGGGCAACTCCACATTCTCTACGGCAGTCGTCTTAGGCAACAGATTATAGTTCTGAATACAAACCTATTTACGGTTGCGCAACACAGCCCGCTGAGGTTTGCTCATGGTACGCACGGACACACCATCCAACAGGTATTCACCACTGGTAGGGGTATCAAGACATCCCAAAGTATTCAGCAGAGTGGACTTGCCGGAACCAGAAGTACCCATGATAGTGACAAACTCTCCTTCATAAATGGTAAAAGAGATGCCACGCAGAGCGTGGACGGTTTCATCGCCTACCTGGAAGTTCCGTTTTATATTTTGTAATTCGATTATCTTTTTCATATGATTTATTCTTTCAATGTAAACGGAAGCATTACCTTTTATTACTTGTTCTTTTTCTTATTGCTTCCCGGAGGGCCTGGCATGAACGGACTTCTCTCACCTTCTCCGGCAGACGGCTCTTCCATTCCAGGCATAGCACCTTTCACTACCGTTTCTGTCACTACCGGCGTTATTTTCAGTGATGCCACTCACAATCTCTGTCTTGCTGCCATCAGTAATACCTATTTTCACAGGATGGGCGGTAAAGGTATTGTTATCCAGTGTCCACACTTTATGACTGCTCTGGCAATCGTTTATCTTACGACCTCCCACTATGTCTTTGTTGGGAGTAAAGCGCAAAGCCTTGTTGGGAACGGTCAACACATTATCCTTGGTCAATGTATAAATGGTAGCGTTGGCGGTAAGACGCGGTTTCAGTTTCAAATAGGGATTATCAGCTGTTATCACTACCTCATAAGTAACTACAGTGGTACTGGTGGTTGTTGAAGAGCTGCTGCTCGTGCTGTTCGTACTTCCCAAACGAACCTGTCTGACTACTCCTTCGAACACATCGTCGGGATAAGCATCCACGGTAAAGGTTACACGGGTTCCTTCCTCCACCCCGGCAATATCGGCTTCATCCACATCGGCCACCACCTGCATCTTGGTCAAGTCGGCAGCGATGGTGAACAGTGTCGGAGTTTCGAAACCGGATGCTACGGTCTGTCCTTCTTCCACATCACGGCTGGTCACCACTCCATCGATAGGCGAGGTGATGGTTGCGTATGACAGGTTACGCTCAGCCTTTGCCAGAGCCGCCTTGCTTTGCTCCAATGCACTTTGGGCACGTTGGAAATTATAAACCGTTTCTTCATAGTCCATATCGCTGATTAATTGCTTCTCGTGCAGTTTACGGTTGCGGTCATATAATTTCTTTTGGTAATCGTACTCGGCCTCATTGCGTCATAAGTGGCCTTTGCCGACTGAAGTTCACTTTGCAGTGTCACTTTATCCATCTCGGCTATCAATTCTCCTTTCTTTACCACAGAATTGTAATCCACATAAATCTTGTCAATAATACCAGATACCTGCGTACCCACTTCCACCTCTGTCACCGGCTCTATGGTTCCGGTAGCAGTAATGAAATTGCTGACATTACCTTTCGTTACGGTTTCCGTTGAGAAATCGACCGTACTTTTTCCCTCCGGTCCGCCAAGCATCCAGAAACCGCCTGCCACGACCACTACGGCTACCGCTGTAGTAAGGATCATTTTCTTCTTTTCCATAATATAATATGTATAGCGTTATGATTATAATTTATATCCTGACCTGCATAGAAGTTCAGTAGAGTCCGATCCAAGATAGCCATATACTTGGCCTGAATACGTTGCTGCTGTGCACTGAGCAGGTTATTTTCTCGGTAAGCAACTCTACGGTATTCTTCATTCCCAAGTTGAATTGCTCGCTGACCATCTCATAACTGGCCTGGCTACTTTTCAGCTTACTCTCAGCCGCCGCATATTGCTCTTGAGCATTAGTAGCGTCCAACCACAGACTTTCTATATTCTTATAGAGTTCCTTTTGCTTGTTTATCAAATCGAGTAGACTACTATCATATTGCAAACGTGCCTTCTGCACAGCACTTTTGTTCTGGCGATTATCAAAATCGGAATGTTTATATTCAATCCTATCATATTATTCCAGCCATATTTCATTTGTTTGCTCCAGCTATTATCACTGGCACTGTTTGTCATACTCCCCGTAGATGCACTCAGACTGATGGTAGGGAGATAGCCGGCTTTAGCCACTGATATGTCCAATTTGGAATTCTCTATGCTCAACTTGCTGCTTTGAATTTCCGGACGTGATGCCAAAGCCTGCTGATAAACATCCTCCTGAGCAGGTAACGGTTGCAAAACATGTTCATCGGCGAGTTCGGGAAGAACCAAATCCATTTCTTCCGTACCATCCAGCTCCAACAACTGCTTCAACTGCAATTTATAGTCACGCAAGGAACTTTCGGAGATCACCAACTGATATTTGTCACTGCCTACCTGTGATTCCAATTGTGCCAAATCGGCTTTTGAAATACTTCCTTTATGAAAGAGTTCTTTGCCCCTGTCGTATGTAGCTTGGCTCACCTGTAAGGTGTTCTGGTTAATTTTCACCGACTCGTCGGCATAAAGTATCTGGATGAATATTTGTGCAATCTGCTCTTGCAAAGAGTTTTCTGTTTCGGCTACGGTAAGCCCTGCAATCTGCTGACCCGTCTTCTTTTGTTTGATGGCATTCAACCGTTTGTTACCATTCCACAATGTCCATTGTGCATTCAGACCATAGTTTCCATTATAAGTGGTTTTACTGTCACTACTGATGATTTCCGTTCCGCTTACCGTGTTACTGGTTTCCTGATACGGACGGTTCGTCACATTCTGTCCTGTACTGAACGACAGACTGGGAAATAGTGCAGCTTTGGCGGTTTTCACGTCTACAGAACTCTCTTCCAGTGTAGATTTTGTCCTGCTGCAATTGGATATTTTTCTCCAATGCATAGTCAATACAGTCGTCCAGCGTCCACTTTTTGGCCTCTTGCGCGGAAACCGAAGTGACCGCGACCCAAATCATTACGAAATATACTACTCGTTGTCTCATCCTTTTTACTATTTAATTTGTTTGTACAAAAGTAGAGGACTGTGATTTTTTTAGCAATAAATATAGATTTGTGGAATATTTCTATGGACAAAAACTTGCTTTTTACCGATAAAGTGTTTTTCTTTGTAATTATTACAACTTTAAGATAAATTTATGAATGATTCTTTGTTGACACGCATCTGGATATTCTATCGCGACGGCTTTCGCGAGATGACCTTGGGACGTACCCTTTGGACGATTATTCTTATCAAACTATTCATCATGTTCTTTATTCTAAAACTTTTCTTCTTTCCCTCCTTCCTTGGCGGGAAGACAACGGAAGAGAAGCAACAGTATGTAGGTGAGGAGTTAATAGAACGGGCAAATCCATAAACATTTAAATAAATCAGAAAGTTATGTTTGAAAACATTGACACTTCATTAATTGACTGGTCAAGAGCACAGTTCGCTCTAACGGCCATGTATCACTGGCTTTTCGTACCTCTCACTTTGGGATTGGCTGTGATAATGGGGGCTCATGGAGACCTTTTATGTAACAACAGGTAAGGAATTCTGGAAGAACACAGCTAAATTCTGGATGAAACTGTTTGGAATCAATTTCGCCGTAGGTGTTGCCACCGGTCTGATTCTGGAATTCGAGTTCGGAACTAACTGGAGTAACTATTCCTGGTTTGTGGGCGATATCTTCGGAGCCCCACTGGCTATCGAAGGAATCCTGGCATTTTTATGGAAGCCACTTTCATTGCCGTCATGTTCTTCGGCTGGAACAAAGTGAGCAAGCGTTTCCATCTGGCATCCACCTGGCTCACCGGACTGGGAGCAACGATCTCCGCTTGGTGGATTCTGGTCGCCAATGCCTGGATGCAATACCCCGTAGGGATGGCTTTCAATCCCGAAACAGTAAGAAATGAAATGGTGGACTTTGCAGCTGTCGCCCTCTCTCCCATGGCTATCGCCAAGTTCTTCCACACAGTGTTAAGCAGCTGGATACTGGGAGCCGTTTTTGTAGTAGGAATAAGTTGCTGGTATTTACTGCGCAACCGTCAGAAGGAGTTCGCTCTGAGCAGTATTAAAGTTGCCGCCGCCGTAGGTCTGTTCGCCTCTCTCGTCACTGCATGGACGGGGGATATTTCGGGAGTACAGGTAGCCAAAGTGCAACCTATGAAAATGGCTGCCGCTGAAGGATTGCACGATGGCGGAAACGGAGTACCCTTCACCATTGCAGGCGATTTGAAAATCCCCAAAATGCTTTCTATCCTTGCCACTCACGACATAGACGGTTATGTACCGGGTATCAACAATCTGCTGGAAGGTGGTTATCAGATGCCCGACGGTACAACGGCTTTATCGGCCGAAGAGAAAATTAAACGCGGACAGATTGCCATCGCCGCCCTGGATGCATTCCGCAAAGCGCATAAGGCAGGTGACGAAGCAAGTGCCGCAGCAGCTCGCAAGACATTGGACGAAAACGTGAAATATTTTGGTTACGGATATATCAAGGATCCTGCCCATCTGGTTCCTAATGTAGGACTTACTTTCTGGTCATTCCGGATCATGGTGGGGCTGGGAGGTTATTTCATCCTGTTCTTTATTATAGTACTGATTGTATCGAAAAAAGAGAAACTGGCTGATATGCGATGGTTGCAACGGGTGGCTTGTGGACTATTCCACTAGCCTATATCGGCAGTCAGGCAGGCTGGGTGGTAGCCGAAGTGGGGCGCCAGCCATGGGCCATACAGGATATGTTGCCTGTAGGAGCAGCCATCTCCAAATTGCAGACAGGTTCCGTACAGCTTACTTTCTTTATCTTCCTTCTATTGTTTACCGTTCTGCTCTTTGCTGAAATAGGTATCATGCTGAAGGCCATCAAGAAAGGACCGGAAGGATTAAGAATTAAGGAATAAATGAAACAGGCGGAAATAATTCAGGCTGCGCAATAAATGGGCTACATACAGGAGATTAATTCCGCCAGCAAGTCATTCTTTTTTAGTTCAAGTTTCTCTAATTCTATTTTTCAATATTCAATTCTCAATTTTTAATTTAGAATATTATGGACTATATATTTCTACAAAATTATTGGTGGTTCCTAGTATCGTTACTGGGTGCTTTGTTGGTGTTCCTGCTCTTTGTGCAGGGTGGCAACTCTTTGCTGTTCACGCTGGGACGCAATGACGAAGAACGTGCCTTGCTGGTAAACTCCACAGGACGCAAGTGGGAGTTTACTTTTACCACCCTTGTCACTTTCGGCGGCGCCTTCTTCGCTTCTTTTCCGCTGTTCTACAGTACCAGCTTTGGCGGTGCTTACTGGTTGTGGATGATTATTCTTTTCAGTTTCGTATTGCAAGCTGTTTCATACGAGTTCCAGTCCAAGCTGGGCAATCTGCTGGGCAAACATACTTACCAATGGTTTCTGGTTATAAATGGTATTGTAGGGCCTCTATTGCTGGGAGGTGCGGTAGCCACATTCTTTACCGGCTCCAATTTCCTGGTTAATAAAGGAAACATGGGTAATGAGCTGATGCCTGTCATCAGCAGTTGGGCAAACGGATGGCACGGACTGGATGCGCTGACCAATCCTTGGAATCTGGTCTTGGGATTTGCCGTATTCTTCCTGGCCCGCCTTTTGGGCAATCTTTATTTTATCAATAACATCCGGGATAAAGACTTAATCCCCCGCTGCCGCCGTCAGCTTATAACAGATGCTATTCCTTTCCTTATTCTATTTCTGGCATTTGTTATCCGTACTTTATTGGCTGATGGTTTCGCTGTAAATCCCGAGACAAAAGAAGTTTATATGGAACCTTACAAGTATTTCATCAATCTGATGGATATACCTCTATTGCTGGTATTGTTCCTATCAGGCGTTGTCGGGGTACTTTGGGGTATCGGAAGGGCTGTCTTCAGCAAGACTGCGACCAATGGTATCTGGTTTACCGGAATAGGAGTTGTATTGACTGTATTAGCTTTATTGCTTTGTGCGGGATATAATAATACGGCTTATTACCCGTCCACAGCCGATCTACAAAGTTCGCTGACCTTGGCAAACAGTTGCTCCAGCGAATTTACCCTGCGCACCATGGCATACGTTTCCATTCTGGTACCTTTCGTTCTGGCCTATATTATTTATGCTTGGCGTGCCATAGACCGCAAGCCCATTACAGCAAAGGAACTGGAACAAGACGGACACGCTTATTAAAGAGTCTTAATGGATTATAGTGAAGGCATCCTGTTTTGCAAATAGCTGTAAACAGGATGCCTTTCTATGTTAAATAACATTGTTTCAACCTATAAAATGAAGAGAATATCTTGCAAATTTCCGAAATATCCGTACCTTTGCATTGTGTTTTTCATAGTATTAGATTTAAGGTTAACAAAGGTTGGAGCAAGGCGTTTGCTCCTTTTTTTTATATCTATAGGAGACATAGCATCCATAGTTGATTCATTTCCCATCTAGAAAGTTATTTTCGTTTAAACTCTTCATCTAAAAGAAATATTATGATACAAGTGATGCATACAGTTGCGAATTACGTGCATGATGCCAAATATAAGATGCCGGATAGACCCCTTCCTTGTTTTTATCAAGGATTTCTTTCAAAATACTGCATTTGTTCTCGCCCGTCACTAGAAAACAGGTATGCCGGGCTTCTATCAAGGGACGTCCCGTCATGCATATACGCACTGTTTTATTATAAGGATTGACGGACACCTCATACGGTTCCCCGGCGGTAAGAAGTTCCTGATGGTCGGGGAAAATGGATGATGTATGCCCGTCCTCTCCTATCCCTAATAATACAAAATCAAAACAGGCACACCGTCCACGGTCGGAACGGTGGTCTTGACTATGGAAGAATACTGTTTGGCTTCTTCTTCGGGAGCGCCCTCACCCACAATACGGTAGCAATGACTGGCGGGAATACCTACCTTACTAAACAACAGACGATAGGCCAAGCCAAAGTTGCTCTGATCATCGCCAGGTGGCACACAACGCTCGTCTACCCAATAGAAATAAATACGGGACCAAGGGGTATATGCGGCATATTCACGCTCCCAAACCTCAAAAAGTGTGGCAGGAGTAGTTCCTCCGGAAAGAGCAATGGTAAAAGGCCGTTCAAGCTCTTTATCCATCGCTTCCAATATATGAGTTATCAAGGTTTGCGACGCTTGTACAGGCGACGCATAAAAGTTATGGTCAATCATCTTATTCACTATTTATTACTTAGAGTTTGCTGTTTTAAATTTACTATCCACAGATGACGACTTACAATTTACAGTATAAATTGGAATGTGTCAGATTCTTGCACGGGTTTGTCCATTCGGAATGACTGCGGTTGATCAATACATCCGCTTCTTTCGGTCCCCATGTTCCTGCAGGATACCCATAAAGAGGAGTTTCGGGATGCTTCTTCCAATAATCCAGAATCTTATCAAAGTAAGTCCAGCTCTCGTCCACAGCATCGGAACGGGTAAAAAGTGTAGGATCACCCACCAGACTGTCTTCCAACAGGCGTACATACGCATCCCCCGTTTCCTGATCGTGCTGGTCATAGCTGAAGTCCATCTCCATGGTTCCCATATAGAAACCGGCACCAGGTTCTTTCATGGCTATGCGCTGAAGAATTCCCTCGTCGGGTTGAATACGGATAATCAGTTCCTCACCTTTGTAAAAGCCTTCCTTCATTTGGAACATCTGCATAGGAGCAGGTTTGAAATGAACCACAATTTCGGTCACCTTGGTAGGCATCTGCTTTCCGGTACGGATATAAAAAGGCACTCCCTGCCAACGCCAGTTATCCACATACAGACACATCGCCACGTAGGTATCTGTACGGGAATCAGGACGAACATTCTTTTCTTCACGATAACCGATACGGTCATCACCAGCAATATATTGTCCGCGGATGACATTATCACGGATATACTTATCAGTCAGCGGACGAAGGGATTGGTAGACCTTGATCACCTCGTTACGGAAACCATTCTTGTCAAACTTGGCCGGTGGTTCCATGGCAGTAATAGCAAGCAACTGCATCAAATGGTTCTGTACCATATCGCGCAGAGCTCCCGCCCCGTCATAATATCCTCCGCGAGTACCTATACCCATATTTTCCACCGCAGTGATTTCTACATAATCTATATAGTTACGGTTCCATATCGGTTCGTAAATAGTACTTCCAAAACGGGTCACCATAATATTCTGCACCGTTTCCTTGCCCAGAAAATGATCGATGCGGTAGATATCCTCTTCTTTAAAATAAGCGGCATAGATTTTATTTAGTTTCTGAGCGGAAGCCAGGTCGTATCCGAAAGGCTTCTCGACAATGATACGCTTTAATCCAGGCTTTTTCAACAAGCCCGCATCATGCAGACATTTCGGAATCAATTCATAAAGCAAGGGCGGAGTTGCCAGATAGAACAAATAGTTCCCATTATTCTCATATTGAGGCGAAAGCTCCTTCAAACGGTCATTCAACAGAAAATAAGTGGTTTCGTCAGCCGGGTCCATGGACTGGTAATGAACAGTAGAGAGAAAATCGTCCAATGTTTCCATTTCCTCTTTAGTAAGAAAACCGAATTTTATCAGTTCTTCTTTCAGATAGGCACGATAGGTCTCGTCCGTGTATGCAGTACGGGCACAGCCGATAATGGCAAAATGCTCGGGGAAGCGTTTCCCGTTATGTATCTTTATCAAGGCAGGCATCAGTTTGCGCCGGGTTAAATCACCGGATGCACCGAAGATGACCAAAAATAAACTATGTGGTAAACTCATGATTCTTTCTTTTAAAAATGAATGTATAATGCTTTGTGTTGCGACATATCAATAGTTGTCTTCCCAATGTTCGTGGAAAAATTCCCCCCCGTGGACTGTCCACACGCTCGAAGGTATGAGCTCCGAAATAATCACGCATCGCTTGAATCATATTGGCTGGGGAACGGTTGGTGGTCAAACCTAGAAAATAATTCAACGCTGCGGAAAGTACAGGTACGGGCAACCCTTCTCTCAACATGACACCGATGTATTTCTTCCACGCGGGCAGGGCTTCCATTACTTCCCGTCCGAAATGCTCGTCCAGCAACAGATGCGACAATCCCGGTGCACGGTGATAGGCCTCGGCAATGTCGTTCAGAAAAGCAGAACGAATAATGCATCCGGCGCGCCACAACAGCGCGATAGTGGAAAGATTCAACTTCCAGCCATATTGCTCACTGGCAGTGCACATCAGAGCAAACCCTTGCGCATAGCCTGTCAGACGAGCCGCATATAAGGTACTTTCCAATCCGATCACCGTATCCTGATAATTATATACCGGATGATTCTCCACATGCATATAATGTTTGGACATCAGCACGCGCAAGTTCTTCTCTGCCGACAGATTACGGGCAAAAACCGCCTCGGCAATCACGCCCAGTGGTGTATTTAGTTGTAGGGAGTTAATGACACTCCAGCGACCCGTTCCTTTTTGTCCCGCAGCATCCAGAATGTTATCGAGCAAATAATCGCCTCCTTCTTCTTTATGACGCAGAATGGCCGAAGTAATCTCTATCAGGTAACTATGCAGACGTCCTTTGTCCCATTGTTCAAAAATATCCGCCATCTGTTCATTCTTCAACGCCAGCAGGTGCTTCATGGCGAAATAAGTTTCAGCAATCAGCTGCATATCCCCATATTCTATGCCATTATGCACCATTTTACATAGTGGCCTGCGCCACCGGGACCTACCCACTCACAACACGGAGTACCATCCTCAGCTTTTGCCGCAATACTTTTCAGCATCGGCTGAATGACTGACCATGCCTCTTGCGCACCACCGGGCATGATGGACGCTCCATGCAAAGCACCCTCCTCACCTCCTGAAATGCCGCAACCTACAAAGTACATTCCTTTATCATAAAGTTCCTTTACACGACGTTCCGTATCTTCATAATAAGAGTTGCCTCCGTCAATGAGGATATCACCCTTTCCATCAAAGGAAACAGCTTGCCCGTCAGTTCATCGACAGCGGGACCCGCCTGTACCATCAAAAGGATGACACGCGGAGTTTTCAGTGCTTCGACAAAATCTGTCAGTTCATTACTGCCTATGATGCCTTTTCCTTTGGCGCGGTTGGCTATAAAGTGTTCCACTACATTTTCTTCTTTTCCAGGAACGGTACGGTTCCATACTACAACCTTCCATCCCTTGTTGGCAAGATTCAGAGCAAGGTTCTGCCCCATCACACCTAATCCGATTAATCCTATATCTGCCTTTTCCATAAATTATTCTTTTTATATTTAACAATTTGATAGGTTATTTGTTCAATAATTCTATCTTTGCAATTTGAATAATAACACATTATCATGAAGAGGTTAAAAATCGGCTTATTAGCCCGAATTATCATCGCCATCACATTGGGTATAGGATTCGGAAACGTTCTTCCCGGCGAATTGGTCAGAGTATTTGTGACTTTCAACGGAATCTTCAGCGAATTTTTGGGTTTCATCATTCCACTGATTATTCTCGGACTGGTCACTCCTGCCATTGCCGATATCGGTAAGGAGGCAGGAAAGATGCTGGTGATAACGACATTGGTAGCATACAGCGCCACGTTGTTCTCCGGTTTCCTGTCTTATTTCACCGGAGTGACTTTTTTCCTTTCCATGATTACTCCGGGAGCACCGATAGAACAAATCAGCGAGGCACATGATATTTCTCCATTCTTCACTGTAGCCATCCCCCCGGTGATGAATGTGATGACTTCCTTGATTTTAGCCTTCACACTAGGTCTGGGCATCGCACATTTGGATAGTACAGCGCTGAAAAACGTATGTAACGATTTCAAAGAAATCATAGTCAAAACCATCCAGACGGTGATTCTGCCCCTACTGCCTATCTATATATTCGGTATATTCCTGAATATGACCCATTCCGGACAGGTATATAACATTCTGATGGTATTTATCAAGATCATCGGAGTCATTTTCCTGCTTCACATCTTCCTGTTGGTTTTTCAATATACCATTGCAGCGCTGTTTGTACATCGGAATCCGTTCAAACTACTGGGAAAGATGATGCCTGCCTATTTCACAGCATTGGGCACACAGTCATCGGCAGCCACCATTCCGGTGACTTTGCGACAGACTGTCAAGAATGGGGTCACGGAGGATATAGCCGGATTTGTCATTCCGCTATGTGCCACAATTCATCTGTCGGGAAGCACGTTGAAGATTGTTGCTTGCGCACTGGCACTGATGATTATGCAAGGAATGCCATTTGATTTCCCCATGTTTGCAGGATTCATCTTTATGCTGGGAATCACGATGGTAGCTGCACCGGGAGTACCGGGAGGAGCCATCATGGCTGCATTGGGGATCCTGTCTTCCATGCTGGGATTCGGAGAAAGTGAACAGGCTTTGATGATAGCACTTTACATTGCCATGGATAGTTTCGGTACTGCTTGTAATGTGACGGGCGATGGGGCTATCGCATTGATTATTGATAAGTTTTTCGGAAAGAAAAATCTCCGGTCATACAATAAACAGGAAAAATATTCCCGAATCAGATAAAGTCAGGAAACTCTGTAACCCATTCATGAAAAGTTGCCAGGCTGATTTATGACGTGTATGATAAAAAAGGTAACGGCTTTAATTCTGATAAAAGAAAGACATTTTCATGATAAATAGCAGGCAGGCAACAAGTTGCCTGCCGATTCTTCATAACAAACAAAAAGGAAAGCATGAGCTAGAATACAGGCATCTGCCAAATGAATCCCACTGACACACGATGGGTACTGAAATTGTCCTCACCCAACGCCTTTGCACGATCGGTATATTTATAGGAACGCCCCACGTATGCCAGGAAGAAGTGCAGATTGCTCTCCATCGGATAAAATTCTATACCTCCTGCATATCCCCATGCCGTGCGATATTTCCCTTTTCCACTTCATCACTTGCCTTATAAACGGAAGCAGTTTCATACATTCCTTTTGCAAACAAGTTCCACTTTGGGGCAAAACGATAATTCACATGCAACACATAGGACATATATTCGGCATTAAAAGCATTGTGTGCCTGATTATCAGTTCCTACGATGTTAGTTATAATCTTACGGTCTACTCCTTCACGAGAATACATCCAGTCAAAATAGGCATGCCATTTAGGGCTGAAATTAAATTCATTACCCAAAGCGTAATAATACATCTTTTCGCCCTTCGTTTCGTTCATAACAGAGGCAGACCAACGGGTTTTGAAAACATCCAGGAAATTTCCGTTCCAGTTCAAGGTATAAACTAACGGCAGTTTGGTACGTTCCAAATCCCCATACATCTCCTCGGACGGCCCGTTCAGGCTGTTCAATACCTGAAATTGTATCTGCTGATAAGGATTATAGTTGTATGCCACATTCAAACCGGTCATGAAGTTACTCATGTGCTCTATCATGTCACTATATTCGTAAATATCAATCGGATTCAAATCAAATTCTATACCACCATACGAGACACATTGCTTTCCGGCAAAAAATGAGAACTTATTTAATCTGATGCCTACTCCTGCCCAATCTATGCTGGTAGGTACATTATCTATATTGCCGGAACCATCGTTACCCCGATTCAGACGCTGACGGTAACGGTAACTCAACCAATCATTGATATCCCCCTTCATTTCGATACGGAGCTGCTTCATTTCGAATGCGCCCTGATCAAATCCGGAATCATTCCATTTCATGTTGAAATCACCGTGCATATTAAGATAGAGATTGAACTTGTCCGTTTTCTTCTTGATACCGGTGACTTCTTCAAACAGGCTTTTGTCACCGACCATGAAATCACTTCCGGAAGATTGGGCATATAAAGAGTAAGTACCTGAGACAGCAAGGGCTGTCAGGCATACTAACATTATTCTTTCATAAGTCAAAGTTTTAGGTTATAATGTATTCTCTTTTTCTTTTATGCGCGCAAAAGAAAAAGAGATAAAAGAAAAAAGTGCCGGATGGACTAGTATACGTTGAAGTATTCCTGAATCTTCTTCCAGTCTTTTGTTTAGTTAATGCCAACATCAACAACACACGCGCTTTCTGAGGATTCAACTCTTGTGAAGCCACGAATTGATATTTATTATCATCCACCTCGGCATCCAATGTGGTCGGTCCGGTAGGAACACGGCTGGAACGCACTACCAAAATACCTTGCTGACGGGCCTTTTCCAATATCGGAAACAAATTCTGATGAATGTTGCCATTCCCCACACCGGCATGAATAATACCTTGGTAACCATTATTCAGAAAAGGGATCATAACATCAGCCTCTACATTGGAATAACTGTAAACGATACCTACTTTCGGCAGCTTGTCAAGGTGGGCCACATCAAAATCGGAACCGGTGGTATGGCGTTTCAAAGATTCCATATTATAAAAAACCTTACCATTCAATACATATCCCAACGCACCGGAGTTAGGAGACTGGAAAGTCTGTACATCCACCGTATTGGTCTTCATGGCTCCGTGGGCTCCCAAAATCAAACCGTTCATGGCAATTACGACACCTTTACCCCGTGATTCCCTAGCAGCGGCAGTAACTACCGCATTATACAAGTTCAACGGTCCGTCCGCACTCATGGCCGTAGAGGGGCGCATGGCTCCTACCAATACAACAGGCTTGTCACTCTTCACAGTCAAGTTCAGGAAAAAGGCGGTTTCTTCCATTGTGTCAGTTCCGTGAGTAATCACGATACCGTCCACATCTCCACGGCTGAAAAGCTCGTTGATACGCTTGGCCAACGTCAGCCATACGGCATCATTCATGTCCTGAGAACCGATTTTACAATCTGTTCCCCGGTCACATTGGCTATTTTGTTCACTTCGGGAACCGCTTCCAGCAATGTGCTGATAGCCACCTGTCCGGCAGTATAATTTGTTTTAGTAGCCGAAGCGCCTGTTCCGGCAATAGTCCCCCCTGTAGCCAATATATGGATATTAGGCTTTTGGGAGACAGCAGCCAATGTGGTACATACCAGCATTGCCGCCATAAGGCTGAGTTTTCTTAATCCGTTCATAATCTTTCAAGTTTAGGTTTTATTACTATAATAATTATTTGGAAATTTTGTTCACACAAAGAAGAAGATGTGCCGATGATATATATGTATACATCGAATCATTATAAATGTTACAGGCAGAAGATCACTCATCTTCAAGTCCGACTACACCTACCCCTTTCCTTTCTAGAACACCTGTACCAGCAGCAGGCCTACCACAATAGAAACAATGGTGGCCACCATCCCAGGCATCATGAACGAATGATTCAGAATCCATTTTCCAATGCCTGTTGTTCCTGTACGGTCAAAATTTATAGCTGCCACCACTGTAGGATAATTAGGAATAAAGAAATATCCGTTGACAGCAGGGAACAAAGCAATCAACATCATCGGAGAAATACCCAGTGCTATCCCTAACGGCACAATGGCACGCACCGTAGCAGCCTGGCTATAAAGCAAAATGGACATGACAAACAATGCCAGACCGAACAACCAGGGCATTTGGCGCACAATCCCCTCAATAGAGCCTGTCAGTTCCGTAATGTTTCCATTAATGAAGGTATCTCCCATCCATGCAATACCAAATATAGCGATTACCGCCTGCATCCCGGCAGGAAACACACTGCCTTGTGTAGCTTTAATTCCATCCGTACGTGAAATGAGAAGAATAACAGCCGCCGCACACAACATCAAAATCTCAATAATAGCCGGCATATCCAAAGCCGTACCATTGAACACAGGACGCATGACAGGAATAGAACCGAACAACACTATCAACAGCGTGGCGGCAATAAAAATTATCACCGAGATACGGGCATGAAACATATTCTTCACATCGTTCAGCTCCACATGTTTTTGTATCAATCATCCCGGCTTCCAAGCGGCGCAAGTATTCGGGATCTTCCAACAACTCTTTACCCACCTTCTTTGAAAGGAAAGCTCCCACCAGCACACCGATTAATGTAGCGGGAATAGTAATCTTCAGAATATCAAACAGAGTGATGTCAAATCCTGTCAGCAATCCCAGCAACGCTACGGTAGCGGCAGAGATAGGGCTGGCAGTAATAGCCTGTTGCGAGGCGATAACGGCAATGCCTAAAGGACGCTCAGGACGAATTTTAGTTTCCGTAGCCACCTCGGCTATGACAGGAAGCACAGAGTAGGCCACATGCCCCGTACCTGCGACAAAAGTAAACAGATAAGTAACCAACGGACTCAGGATAGTCACTTGTGAAGGGTTACGACGCAACAACCGTTCTGCTAATTTCACCATATAGTCCAGTCCGCCGGCAGCCTGCATACAAGAGGCGGCAGAGATAACGGCGACAATCATCAACATCACATCAATAGGGGGAGCGGTAGGTTGAAGTCCGAAAACAAAGGTCAATATGGCAAGGCCCACACCTCCCATCACTCCCAGTCCGATACCTCCCAGACGGGCACCTACAATAATAGCGACAAGTACAAATAGCAGTTGTAATAACATGTTTTTTATCCGTTTATAAATATACAATTTTAATTCTGAGAACAAAGATAGACCATTTCTGTTCTACAAACCTTAAAATTTCTAAGAATTTTTCCTTTTTCACTACTTTCTCCCTAAAACATTCAATAAAAGTTAGTTGTTTTGTATAATGAACTATTCGTCAATGTGCTAATCGGCTGTATTATGTCCCACATAGTTATTGGTACATTAGCAAATAGACAAATCACTAAATTATTACATATGAACAGAATTTGCAATCTTTTTGGAATAAAGTATCCCATCATACAGGGAGGAATGGTATGGTGTAGCGGTTGGCGACTAGCCTCCGCAGTAAGTAACGCCGGAGGACTGGGACTGATAGGAGCAGGCTCCATGCATCCCGAGACCTTACGCGAACACATACAGAAATGCAAAGCGGCGACAGACAAACCTTTCGGAGTAAACATTCCGCTGATGTATCCCGAAATAGACATCCTTATCAATATGGTAACTAGAAGAGGGTGTGAAAATCGTCTTCACCTCTGCCGGAAATCCAAAGACCTGGACAGAACACCTGCATGAGCATGGAATCATTGTGGCCCATGTAGTGGCAAGCACCAAGTTTGCCGCCAAATGTGAAGAAGCAGGTGTAGACGCCATCGTAGCCGAAGGATTCGAAGCAGGAGGACATAACGGACGGGAGGAAACGACCACCCTATGTCTTATTCCAGCCGTCAGACAGATCACCACTGTGCCGTTGATAGCTGCCGGAGGTATCGGATCGGGAGAAAGCATACTGGCTGCTATGGCATTGGGGGCCGACGGGGTGCAAATAGGGACGCGCTTTGCATTAACCGAAGAGAGTTCTGCTCATTTCACATTCAAAGACCGGTGTCTGCGACTGAATGAAGGAGATACCCAACTGACATTGAAACAGCTCTCTCCCGTCCGGTTGGTCAAGAATGATTTCTTCAAACAAGTAGAAGAAGCGGAAAGCCGTGGCGCAACAACGGATGAACTACGCACTTTGTTAGGAAAAGGACGTGCCAAAAAGGGAATCTTTGAAGGAGATTTATTCGAAGGTGAACTGGAAATAGGACAAGTCGCATCATGCATACATAAATTACAGACGGTAGACGAAGTGATGAAAGAACTGGTGGAAGATTTCAATGCCGCATTAAACAGGGTCAATGAGCTGAAAAGATTTATCTGATAAGGAGAACGATGAAACGATTAATAAACCGGAGAGTGAATCAAAACCAAAATGAACATTCTAAAGGTTACAGATTGTAACCGACAAATACAGAAAAGCCGTATCATTACTCAAAAGTGATACGGCCTTCTTATTGTCAATGAAGAATGTCAAGTTTCAGATGAAAAATTCTTTTCTATAAAGTTGAGTTTTATAAAATTAAGTTATTCTACTTACATCTTCTCTTATTAAGCAGATTAGCACTCAGGAATCCCACCAAAAATATCAGCAACGTCCCGAACACGATAGCCAGATTGGCATGTACAAAGGGGGATATCACAATCCAACAAACCAGAATTACTCCACAAACGACTCCCAGTACCGCATCAAAATTACGTGCTTTCTTCGAAATATACCCCAATAGAAACAGTCCCAACATGCCTCCGCTGAAAATAGACGCCAACGCCCACCAGGCATCCAGCGCACTTTGCACACTCATAAAGGCAAAAGCCACCAGAATCCCTGCCACTCCCACTCCTACACTGGAGAGTTTCAGCACCAACATCCGCTCCCTGTTTCCGGCATGTTTGCGGAACCGCTGATAATAATCCGTCAGAATGATGGTAGACGAACTAGTGACACTGGTCGCAATGGTACTCATACCTGCGGCAAAGATAGAAGCAATCAGCAGGCCTGTCAACCCACCGGCAACTCATTGACTATAAAAACGGAAAGACATAATCCGCCCCACCCGTCGGGCAAGATCCCCGGATGCACTTTATAGAACGCATACAGTCCAGTCCCTATCATAAAGAAAACGGCCGAAACGGGAATAAACAAATATCCTCCGAACAAGGCCGAAAACTTAGCCTCCTTCTCATTCTTCGCCGTATGATAACGTTGCACATAACTCTGGTCTATACCATAGTTCTGCAAATTAGTAAATATACCATAAATCAGACACACCCAAAAGTGGACTCACTTAAACTGCTTCCAAAGCTTCCCAAGCTGAATTTACCATCTTCCATGGCGATGGAGAAAGTCTGCACCGGACCTCCGGGCATATCAAAAAGCAAAATAAACATACATACCAACGCACCTCCGATCAGAATAATTCCCTGTATGGCCTCTGTCCAAATGACAGCCTTCATGCCACCCAACATGGAATAAAGCACAATAGCCACACTGGTTACAACAATAATGGTCTGGATATGCCATCCCAACAATACATTCATGGGCAACGCCAACAAATACAGGATAGACCCTGTACGTGCTATCTGGGTGAGCAGATAGCAGGACGAAGCATATATACGTGCCCAAGGACCGAAACGGTTTTCCAAAAAGCTATAAGCCGATATGCTGTCCTGACTCCGGTAAAAAGGCACAAAGTAACGAGCCGCAAAATAAGAGGCGATAGGAATAGAAAGACTGAATACAAATGCATTCCAATCTCCCGAAAAGGCCTTTCCCGGATATCCCAGATAACTGATACTGCTGACATACGTGGCGAAAATGGACATCCCCACCACCCAGCCGGGCAAACTTCTTCCGGCAGAAGTGAACTCCTCGGAGGTACCTTTCTTCTTAAAGAAAGAACAACCGAAGGCCACGACTCCGCCGGTAAACAACAAAAAGACGATTATATCAATGATATGCATACAGACCGAGCATTTAAGGTTTCAATTCCGGACAAAAAGGGAGTGCCTCCAACGCCTTGCGTATCTTCTCGCGTTCCGGAACATTGAAGCGATGGAAAGGAGCCGCAACAAAATCATCACAAACGCCCAATAAAGAACAACGCGCATTTCAATCCTTTCAAATAACTGGAGCCATGCTGCCCACGGTATAAACTACTGCTACTGATTTGCGTCACCAAGGGTTGCAGCCGACTTACGGTTCCTATGTCACGCGCTACCGCAGCATGATAAAGATCTACAATATAATTCCGGGAACATTGAATTGCACCTCCGTTGATCCCCCCATGTCCACCCAGCAACACACACT
>ENA-OPZN01000228-OPZN01000228.1-human-gut-metagenome-genome-assembly--contig:-NODE-228-length-20785-cov-3.290251_pt1 | contig 20785 bp, 23 predicted proteins | sample MGYA00242483_ERZ504503 | MGnify/ENA primary metagenome ERZ504503 (study PRJEB26092, sample SAMD00036285) | human gut metagenome | host: Homo sapiens | study: EMG produced TPA metagenomics assembly of... | reverse complement strand
ATATAATTTCATAATTTGATACAGGTCAAAGATCTAAATCCGACGCAAGCTTGCTTGCAGGAGGATTTTGAACTTGGGACCCGACCAAAACATGAGTAAGCAGCCATTTTTGAAGAAAAATGAGCGAATTACGAATGTTTTTAGAATTGCGAGAGTGCAAAGCACGTAGCGAATTCGGTATCAGAGGGTCAAATACCTTTTGACCCAACATTATAATTTAAGAGGTATTTTACATCCATGAAAGATATTTTAGACCTTCACACACATACCATTGCCAGCGGTCACGCTTACAATACTTTATATGAAATGGCACAGGCTGCTGCTGATAAGGGACTGGCTGTTTACGGCTGTTCAGAACATGCTCCGTCTATGCCCGGTACCTGCCATGAATTTTATTTTACTAACTTTAAAGTCCTTCCAAGGGTGATCCGTGGTGTCCCGGTACTTATGGGCGCGGAACTGAACATTCTGGACTTTGAGGGACATGTGGATCTGGATGAATACTATTTAAAAAAGATCGACTATGCAGTTGCCAGCCTGCATACCCCATGCATCGACAACAATGGTTCTGTTGCCGACTACACAAGAGCCTATCTGAATGTACTGGAAAATCCTTATGTAAACATTATCGGACACCCGGATGACTCCCGGCTGCCTGCTGACTGGACCGAAGTGGCTAAAGCAGCTGCCAGAAACCACAAATTACTGGAAGTAAATAATACTTCCTTAAATCCTTTAGGCGCCCGAAAAGGTGCAAAGGACAATTATAAAAGAACTTTTTAGCTGCATGTATCCGCTACGGCACCTCTATCATCATTGACAGTGATGCCCACTGCGAGGCAGACGTAGGAAATCACAGTCTGGCACATGCATTTTTAGAAGAAATGCACTTTCCGGAAGAACTAATCGTTAATACTTCTTTAGAAAAGGCGGCTGCTTTTATCCCTAAATTAAAACAACTGCTTTCTGAAAACGAAGCTTTCCGCGCTGCCGCAGAAAGGAACACTGCCCTATGATCAACTTTCTGAACCTGGAATATTTTCTGGTGGCTGCGGAGGAATTAAACTTCACCCGCGCTGCCAAACGGCTTTATATTTCACAGCAGTCACTCAGCAACCACATTTCCAACCTGGAAAAAGAATTTGACGTTGTTTTGTTCAACCGCACCTCTCCATTGACACTGACCTATGCAGGACAGGCGTTAAAAACAAGGGCAAGGGAACTGCTGGACCTGAGAGATGAAACATATAAGGAAATTTCAGATATCAAGGACTTTTCCACAGGACAGCTTTCCATTGGCGTTTCCCACACCAGAGGCCGCTTTATCCTTCCGGAGATCCTTCCTACTTATCAGAGGGAATTCCCGGGGATCGAACTGCACCTGGCAGAAGGAAATTCCAGTGAGCTGGCAAATGACCTGCTTCACGGAAACATCGACCTGATGATCGACCTGCTTCCCTTTACAGCAGAAAATGTGGCTACTGTACCCATATGCCAGGAAGAGATCCTTTTAGTTGTCCCGGACGAGGTGATCCGAAAAGCTATCCCGACCGTTTTGAGGAGATCAAGAAAAGTCTTTACCAGTCTGCAGATGTGCGCCTTTTGGAAAACTGCCCTTTTGTTCTGTTAAAAAGGGAAACCGGGTACGTACCATTGCAGATGAGATCTTTGAAGATACCCAGATCTCTCCCCATATTGTTCTGGAAACAGAAAATATTGAGACGGTTCTGGCCCTCAGTGCCCAGGGAATGGGGATTACCTTCTACCCCCGTATGTTCATGTCCACCAGACAGAATTTAAACGCATATAAAGACTCCCTTATGGGACAGGCAGGACTGAACCTGTTTTCCTTGAATTATTCCAGAGCCCACGGCACCCTTGCTATCGGCTATCACAAAGGCCACTATATGTCCCGTGCCACCCACGAATTTATCCGCATTGCACTGGAGCATATCCCTTCTGCCGCAGGACTTCCGTCAAATGCAGATGCAATCTGATGACCTGGGAGCAAAAAGAAAACGAAGATCACCCTTGACTTTCGTTTTCTTTTTGCTATATTAAAACAGTAATCATTATCATTATTAAATTTCATCAACAAGGGAGACGCCTATGAAAACATTAAAGTATAGCCGTCAGAGAGAATCCATCAAAGCCAACCTGATGAGCAGACACGATCATCCGACGGCAGACGCCCTATACGCCAGTATCCGGGAAGAATTTCCAAATATCAGTCTTGGAACTGTATATCGAAATCTGAACCTGCTGGTGGAGACGGGTGAGATCCTGAAACTGACCTGTGGAAACGGCCCGGACCATTACGACGGAAACGTGGCGCCACATTACCACTTTGTATGCAGAGACTGCGGACAGGTCTATGATATGGAACTGGACGAAATGGCTGATCTGAACACTTCCGTTCAGGCTGCTGCCCCTGGAAAGATCGACAGTCATTCCATTTTATTCTATGGAAGATGCTACTCATGCATGGAAAAAGAAGAGACAGAGAATACTCTTAAGAAAAGCAGCTAAAAAGCAGTAAAAAAAGAGAAATTTATAAAAGTAAATGAAAATTTCTCTTGACAAACAAGACAAAATGCATTATATTAATATCAGTAATCATTACTATTATTGATTACAAGAGATCAAACGAAACAGGAACTAAAGTTTCCGATCACATTAAATCAAAAAAACGAAAAGGAGAATATCATTATGAAGAAATGGGTTTGTACAGTATGCGGTTATGTTTATGAAGGAGAAATCCACCTGAAAAATGTCCACAGTGTGGCGTACCGGCTTCCAAGTTCAAAGAGCAGGCTGCTGACGAAACCAGCTGGGCATGCGAGCACGAAGTAGGTGTTGCACAGGGTTCCCCAGAAGATATTATGGCTGATTTAAGAGCAAACTTTGAAGGCGAATGTTCAGAAGTTGGTATGTATCTGGCTATGGCTCGTGTTGCTCACAGAGAAGGCTATCCTGAGATCGGTCTGTACTGGGAGAAGGCAGCTTACGAAGAAGCAGAGCATGCAGCTAAGTTTGCTGAACTGTTAGGCGAAGTTGTTACCCCTTCTACCAAGAAGAACCTGGAAATGAGAGTTGCTGCTGAGAACGGTGCTACTGCTGGTAAGTTTGACCTGGCTAAGAGAGCAAAAGCAGCTAACCTGGATGCGATCCATGACACTGTTCATGAGATGGCAAAAGACGAAGCTCGTCACGGAAGAGCATTCGCAGGTCTGTTAAAGAGATACTTTGGCTAATCTGATTTTGTAATACATTGGAATTCCTAAAAACAAAAATATCCGGTTCCCTGGCGGGCCGGATATTTTTATATGTACATAATTCATTCTGATACCGATTGCTACGTGCTTTGCACTCTCGCAATTCTAAATGTTCATAGAATGCAGTGCCAGGATCTCTTCCTTCACTGCCAGTATATCTTTTTCCAGATACACACAGGCCTCTTCAATGTTCTGTTTTTCCAGAGCATCAACAACGGCCATGTGATAACGTCCATTAGACTCATTTTTTCTCTGCCACGCAGACAGGAAATACTGTGAGATATAACGGGAACACTGGTGGATCATCTGCTGTAATGCTGATGGCCGTAAACATTGTTGTTTAATGAATACAGATAGGTGTGAAACTCATAATTTCTCTGCCAGTTGTTTGATACGATCCGGTCCTCATCTGCATTATGCTTTTCTGCGATCATCCGAAGCATATTTATATTTTCCCGGGTTAAAACAGGAAAGCTTTTGCGAAGGCCTCCTACTTCCACATCAACTCTGAATTCCAGAATATCCATGATCTCTTTCAGCGTAACTGCCCGCACCTGATAGCCCATACGCGGAATGTTGATCAAAACTCCATCTTTACAGAGTTCTACCAGTGCTTCACGAACAGGAGACTTGCTCACACCAAATTTTTCAATCATTTGATTTTCAGTAAGAATATCATTCGGTCTATATTCGCCGTTTGTCACAGCTTCGTAAATCCCCCGGTATACTCTCTCTTTTAAGGTTTCTTTTTGCATACATTCCCCTAAGCTACATATTTAGTAGTGCTTTCGCACCCAATATGCTATTTTCTACTTAAAAACCGATTTTGTCAAGTTTTTAATCAACCACTTCATCCAGTTTCTGGATCGCTTCTACGTAGATCACAAAAGCCTTCTTTAAATGTTCGATCTCAATATATTCATCTGCCTGGTGAGCACCGCCTCTTTCTGTACCAAAGCGTTTTGCTTTTCCAGGAATGCCAGGTCCAAATCCAACTGCATGTTTTAACTTTCTGGAATAAGTACCGCCGCCCATTACATATGGCTCTAATTCCATTCCCAGATTGCGGTTGCATACTTCCATTAATGCCTGTACTTCCTTGGATTTAGGATCTGTAAAGCATGGCGCGGAGTCATGGGCTTCTGTCAGTTCAAAGCCATGTGCCTTTAAAGTTTTCGTGATGTTTTCCATCAGTACTTCATAAACAGCTGTTACATTATAACGGATATTTACATCCTGCCAGAAAACACCATTTTCCAGCTTGCACATACCGCCTACATGAGTCAGCTTGCCGGAACCTTCATCTTCAAAAGGAATGTTCAGTCCTGCTCCATAGTAATCACCAAACATCTCACAGATGGCATCCATCAGGTTTGCTGCATCTTCATCTAACACGCCTGATTTTTTCAGCAGTCCCGCCATTTTTACTTCTGCGCTTTCAGAACCTTCCGGGAAAGCTGCATGAGCAGGAATACCATGTACATATACCTTCACACTGCCGTCAGCCTGCTTTTCACAGGTGCCGCCAACTGCTTCTACAACCTCTTTTACTTTTGAAGTCTCTTCTTCTGTTAAAGTAAGAACTGCAACTGCTTCTGCAGGAACCTGGTTGGACATGATACCAGACTCAAAGCTTACCAGCTTGCTGCTCTTTACCGGACGGGTAGCATCAAATTCCAGAATTCCTTTCTCACCGTTGCATACAGGGAACATAACGTCCGGAACAATGGAAAATGCCGGCTCTTTATAATTCTTCGCATAATACTGCACATCGGCCATTCCCTTTTCCTCGTCACATCCAAAGAAAAAGCGGAAGCTGTGTTTTGGCTTATAGCCCTGTTCTTTCAGATATTTTAAAGCATAAAGGGCAGTCATAAAGGAACCCTTATTATCGCTTACGCCTCTTCCGATGAGAAGGCCGTCTTTTTACAACTGGCTTAAATGGTTCGCAGCATGTCCAGCCATTTCCGGCAGGTACTACATCTGCATGGCCAAAGAAACCGATCTCTGTATCACTTTCCCCTTTCCAGAGAAGAGTTCCGCAGTAATTTTCATGGTTAAATGTTTCAAATCCCATGGATCTTCCTAAATCCAGAGCTGCATGAAGGGCATCTAAGCATGCCTGTCCAAAAGGCATATCCGGATCTTCTGTTTTTACGCTTACACTTGGGATCTCTGATAATTTGCATATATCCTGAACCATATCATCAATGTGTTTTTCAATCCATTCTTTTTCCATTGCTTTTCCCTTTCTTTTTATATAAATTTGGTATCAAAAAACAATTGCCGCTTATAGCGGCGCTTGTTTTTATTTTACATCATCATATAAATGGCACGCTACACAGTGATTTTCTCCGATCTGGCGCATCTGCGGCACTTCGGTCTTGCAGCATTCCATTGCAAATTTACATCTTGTGTGGAACAGACAGCCCTTTGGCGGGTTGTACGGGCTTGGGATATCTCCCTCTAACAGCATTGGCTCATGCTTTACATCTACATCCGGTACCGGAATGGCAGAAAGCAGTGCCTTTGTGTATGGATGCATCGGGTTGTCATATAATTCCTGTCTGTCTGCGATCTCAACCATACGTCCTAAATACATAACTCCAATGCGGTCACATAAGAAACGTACCACACTTAAGTCATGGGAAATGAACATATAAGTTAAGTTAAATTCTTTCTGAAGGTCCTTCATCAGGTTTAATACCTGTGCACGGACAGATACGTCCAGAGCAGATACCGGCTCATCACAGAAAATGAACTTCGGCTCTAAGATCAGCGCTCTTGCAATAACAATTCTCTGTCTCTGTCCACCGGAGAACTCATGAGGATATTTACTCATGTATTCTTCACGAAGACCTACTTTCGCCATGATATTCTTTACTTTTGCCAGTTTTTCTGCTTCTGACTCATGAGAATATACATCAAGAGGAGCCTGGATCAGCTCTCTGACTGTCATTCTTGGGTTTAAGGATGCATAAGGATCCTGGAAAATGATCTGGATCTCCTGGCGCAGCTACGCATCTCTTCACCGGAAAGAGTTGCCAGATCCGTTCCCTTATAAAGGACCTGTCCACTGGTTGGATTTAAAAGGCGGATGACCGTTCTTCCCAGAGTGGATTTTCCACATCCGGACTCACCTACGATACCGAATGTTTCACCTTCATTAATGGTAAAAGAAACATCATTGACAGCCTTTACAACCGGTCTGTCTTTCTGAAACAGTTTTTTATTTCCATAAAAAAATTTCTCTACATTTTTTACTTCCAGGATCACATTATCTTTCATCGCTTACACCGCCTTTATCTTCATACAGGAAGCACCTGACGCTTCTCTCACCAAACTGATACATTGGTGGCTGCTCATTCCGACATTTTTTCCATTGCACAGGTACAGCGGTCGCAGAAACGACATCCCTTTGGCATGGAAGTAAGGGAAGGTACGGTTCCCTCAATGGTGTAAAGCCGGTCAATATCTTTGTCTTTTCGTGGAATAGATGCCAGAAGTCCCTTTGTATAAGGATGTTTTGGATCTTTAAAGATCTCTCTTGCAGTTGCATATTCAATGACCATACCTGCATACATGACCATGATCTTGTCTGCCATCTCTGCTACAACACCCATATCGTGGGTGATCAGCATAATGGAAACTCCGGTCTTTTCCTTCATTTCCTTCATCAGTTCCATGATCTGCGCCTGAATGGTAACATCCAGTGCAGTGGTTGGCTCATCGGCAATGATAAGAGATGGATTTTGTGCCAGCGCCATGGCGATCATCACACGTTGACGCATACCACCGGAAAGCTGATGTGGATATTCTCCATATCTCTTTTCAGGAGAAGGGATACCTACTTTTGTCAGCATTTCAATACTGCGGTTTTTTGCTTCATTTTTATCACAGCTGTGATGTACGATAAATGCTTCATCTAGCTGTTTTCCAATGGTCTTTACCGGGTTTAAGGAAGTCATGGAGTCCTGGAAGATCATACCGATACCGGTTCCTCTCACCTGGGCCATTTCCTTATCTGAATAGTTTGCAATGTTCTTTCCGTTCAGGATGATCTCATCTGCCTCTATTTTTGTGGTTGCCTTAGGTAAAAGGCGCATGATCGACATGGAAGTTACACTCTTACCGCAGCCAGATTCGCCTACGATGCCCAGTGTCTCTCCCGGATCTACATGAAAGCATACCTGTTCTACGGCAGGAACCCACTTCTTGCCAATTTTAAAGCTGGTTTTCAAATTCTTCACTTCTAATAAAGGTTCCATGTTCATCCTCCATTTCGCTACACGTTCTTTCAAACTTTTTGTGAACGCATTACCCCTCTTCTGTGGTGCTGCAGACCGGAGCAGCTTTTGCCTTCTGCTTCGGTCTGCACCGCCACACAAGGTGGCGGGCAATGCCTATATTATAAACATTTATTACTTTTCGATGGTCCAGTTCCATACGTCTCTGTTTAACTGAGAGTAATCCTGGTTGTCTTTTACATTACCAATTCTGTTGTTGTAAGCAAACAGGTTGTTCTGGAAATACAGGAAGCAGAATGGTACCTGCTCTACCAGCAGTTCCTGATAATTGTCATAGTTAACTTTTCTGTCTTCAAAGCTGAATGCATGCTCGCCTTCTGCACCGGTGTTGTAAATGGTCCAGTCAGACAGATGAGAGAAGTTGTTGATGTGATCTGGCTTGAAGTTGATTACACACTCAGATGGGTCAGGTGAACCGCCGGAACCGATCAGACCAAGGTCATAGTTTCCTTCTCTTACTTTGGTTAAGTGGGTTGCGAAGTCAGCAGACTCGATCTTTGTCTTGATGCCGATCTCCTGCAGGTTCTGCTGGATGATAACTGCAGCCTGCTCTCTGATGCTGTTACCTGTAGGTACAGAGAATACTAATTCGTGGGAACCATCCCAGCCAGCTTCTGCTAACAGCTCTTTTGCCTTTTCTGGGTTGTATCCTACGTTTACTACATCATCATAGTACTTGTGGCTTGTTGCAAATGGTCCAAATGCCGGCTCGCCTTCGCCCTTTAACAGACCGGAAACGATCGCGTCTCTGTTGATGGCCATGTCAATTGCCTGTCTAACCTTTGGTGGCAGATAATCTTTTTCGGTATTGATCGCCATGTACTGGTATCCTACAGACTCTGTAGATACGCAGGTCAGGTTCTGCTGCTGCTGTGCCATATCCCAGTCAGATAACTGAAGGGAAGCAACATTTCCAGCCAGGATGTCGATCTCATCGTTCATCAGACCGGACAGAAGGCTAGGTGTAGCAACAACTTTTACTACGAAACGATCCCACTGAGGAGTCTTTAAGTAGTAGTCTTTGTTTGCCTTGAATTCCATACGCTCGCCGCTGATCTGGCTCTCATAGATACATGGACCGGAACCGATTGGTTTCTCCCAGTAGCTGTTGTTTCTGATATCAGCATATGGTGTATCGCCTAACAGATGCTTTGGAAGGATATAGATATCTCTGAACTTGATAAAAAAGAGGAAATCCATATTGGTAGGCTCTGCACAGGTCATTTCTACTGTATGCTCGTCTACTGCCTTTACCTGAAGGCTGTCATCGCCCTCTTTAAATCCTGCGAATGGGCTTACGTTGTTCTGTCTTACAACAGCTGCGCTTGGGGAGTTGTAAACCTGCATGGTGAATACTACGTCATCTGCAGTTACAGGCTCGCCATCCTGCCATTTTGCATTTTCATTCAAATGTACAGTCAGCACCTTGTTGTCATCGCTCATGCTCCACTTATCAGCCAGTCTTGGCTCATAAGTACCATCCTGTTTCAAGTATACCAGCTTGTCATAGATCAGATCCAAAACTGCATCTGAGTAAGAACTTGTGGTATCAAATGGGATAATGGAGTCCCATGCAGAAACCATTGCCATGGTAATGGTGCCAGGTTCTGCTGAGCTTTCTGAGCTGGCAGCTTCTGTAGCTGCTTCGCTTGTTTCAGTTCCAGCTGCTGCCGGAGCCGCTGTGGTAGCTGTCTGTGATGCAGAGCTGCCGCAACCTGCCAGTGCAGATGCTACTAATAACACTGACACAGCCTTCTTTAAAAGGTTACTTTTTTTCATGTTTTTCCTCCTTTTCGTAAGATGTCCTCTCAGAGAGGGCATAAAACTATATAGCGTTAAATCTTCATCTTGGTATCAAGAGCATCACGGATGCCGTCACCAATGAAGTTAATGCTCAATACAGTAAGGACCAGTACAACACCGGCGGGTACCCACATATACAGCTTTGTGGACAGGACACTGATGGACTGTGCATAATACAGAATGTTTCCCCAGGAAGCTTCCGGAGGCTGTACGCCAAGTCCTAAGAAACTTAAGGATGACTCTGTAATGATCGCCTGAGCGGTTCTGAATGTAAAGGAAATGATAACCGGTGCAAATGAGTTTGGCAGAACGTACCGAAGTAAGATCGTGCCGTTCTTTGCACCAATTGCTTTTGCTGATTCTACGTAATCCTTTTCCCTGACAGACAATACGCTTGCATAGATCAGTCTGGCAAACTCTGTCCAGCCAAGAAATCCGATTACTAATGTAACAGTTGTTACGGACTGTCCTAAAACACTGGCTAAAACCAGGATCAGGATCATGTTAGGGAATGACATGAAGATGTCTGCACATCTCATGATAACGGTTTCCACTGCGCCTCTGAAATATCCGGCAAACAATCCCAACGGAACACCGATGGCCAAACTGATCAGTGCGGAACAGATACCAACCATCAGTGATACACGGCCACCAAAGATAAGTCTGGCAAATAAGTCTCTTCCTACGTCATCACAGCCTAACAGATGTTCAGCTGAAGGAGCACCGCCAAATGCCATGTAGTCCATGGAATAAGGATCTAACTTCATGATCGATGGAAGTAAGACAACTGCCAGTACTTCCAGGATCAGTACGATAGTGCCTATCATAGCCAGTCTGTGGGCCAGGAATTTTTTGACTACGTCCCCGAAATAGGAGCTTCTGTTATTTTCTTTCGCCATTACGTCTACTCCTCTCCTATGAATAACGGATCTTCGGGTCTAAGAGACCATAAACAAGATCTACGATCATGTTACCGATCAGTACAGCTGCTGCAATGAAAACAGTGATACCCATGATCACCGGATAATCACGGGAGTTGATGGAAAGTACCATCAGGCTTCCAAGTCCCGGCCATGCAAAGATCTGTTCTGTAACAACAGCGCCGCCTACTAAGAATGGGATCATCATACCAATACGGGTGATGATCGGGATAAATGCGTTCTGAAGAGCATGTTTAAAAAGCACTCTGCCTTCTAACGCGCCTTTTGCTCTTGCAGTACGGATGTAATCTTCCTGAAGTACATCAAGCATAGCGCCTCGGGTCTGACGGATCAGACTTCCTACCTGCTGGATGGAAAGGACCAGCATTGGAAGGAATAGGTGATGTAACAGCATCGGAAGGGTTCTGACACCTGATGTATCGTACATACCTCCACTTGGGAAGATCTTCAATACTACAGAAAGGAGATATACAAATACCAGCCTGCAAAGAAGTTTGGGATGGCTGCTCCGATAAAGGAAACGCAGAGGAAATGTAGTCCCAGGCTGTATAAGGCTTGTATGCGGACATGATTCCCAGAGGAATTGCGATCAGGATGGAGAACACCAGAGAGGACATGGTAAGGAGCAGTGTCGGTCCGATACGCTCGGAGATATCTGCCCAAACGGCGTGTCCTGTTCGGTAAGATGCACCCATATTTCCATGCAGGAGCTGTACCAGCCAGTTAAAATACTGTATCATGACCGGCTGGTCCAGTCCCAGCTTTGCTTTCATCGCTGCCATCTGTTCTGCTGTGGCATTAGGATCATTGAAGATCATTTCCAGAGGTGTACCAGGAGCCATTGAAGAAAGCACATATACTAAAACCGTGATCCCCAAAAAAGTAGGTATTGCAATTAATATTCTTTTTCCTATATATCTGAGCATTTGCATCCCTCTTTTCTTAAGATCTGTAAATTATAAGCTTCTTGCCTGCTCTACTGCTGCTCTTACCAGCTTAAGATCCTGCTCAGTTGCCAGTGTGCAGTCTGCGCCAAGGATAAATCCTTCTCTGCCGAAGTTCTCAACAACCTTGATAACTTCTCTTCTTACGTCGTACTCGTCACCATCTACCAGAACACCGCTTCTGTTCTCTAATCCGCCAAGGATGGTCTTTCCCGGGAACTGCTTCTTGCCGTCTGCCAGAGTCATTGGTGCTTCGTATACGCCCCAGTTTACAACATCTGCCAGTGCAGCGTAATCTTCATCGTATCTCTTCATGTTCAGGCCGCTCTTGCACATATGTAAGAAGCAGTAGCCGCCTGCATCTTTGATTGCCTTCATGATCTTTAAGTCAAATGGTTTGATCCATTTTGCGAATTCTTCATCAGTGTACCATCTGGTCTCTGCGCCTAAACCTGCATAGTATACAGAGTCAACGCCTGCGTCCTTGATGTATCTTTCAGCCAGGATGCACATACCATCAGCAATTCTTTCCATAGAGTCTAACATCTTTTTCTCATCCCAACGGAGGAAGTCTACCTGCATCTGACGAACCTGATCGTAGTTGTAGCCTTCACCCATCTTCTCTAATGGATGGATACCGGAAGCACACATACCATGTAAAGTACCCATGGTGAAAGCGTCCTTATCAACTCCGTCCATGATCTTCTTGGTCATTTCGATCTGATCTTCGATGATGTTGGTGTTTCTGCTGAAGGATGGGATCAGTTCATAGTAATCCTTTGGTGTGCGGATCATTCCATAGTAAGGAACCAGATGCTCATTCATAACCTTTACGATATCAGTATCGGTCTCTTTTGAAGAATTTCAGATGAGCTGCTACTGCCTCATCACCTACTGCCTGGTTCTTTGGGAAGTGCAGAGAGAATGAAGACGGGATGGCATCTACTTTCTTTCCTTCGATTGCTGCAATTACTCTTTCGCGCTTTGTCATTTTATTAATCCTCCTATAATATTCTTTTTAATATTATCTTTAATATTATTACAACAATTGTAGTCCTTATCCGGCCCAATGTCAACAAGTTTCTTTATACTTTGCACAACTTATTTTTTGTAAGCACTTTCTTTTTGCTCATTTCGCACAAAACTTATAAAACCTGCCGCTGGAAGCTTTTTCCAGATGCATGACAACATAAAAGAGCAGCTAACTTAATAGCTGCCCTTTATATTACCTACTTTTCCAGTAGGTTTCAAGTTGTTTTTGTGTTTTTTACAAATTTTTTACATTTCCGATAGATCTGCTCTGTATTTACAATTGTTTTTGCACATCATTTTTTGCAGATCAGCCGTTTCATCTGGATCATAAGAGTCGGGATGAACGCTAAAACTGCCACCTGGAGCAGAGATACCACCGGCATACTCTGTACCTGGAACAGACGGTGAAGTCCAGGAATGAAAATCACCAGTCCTAAAAGCAGAGCACCTGCTCCGAAAGCGTAAAGACTGTAAGGATTGGTGCCAAAGCCCAGTTTAAAAATGGATTTCTTTCCCCTGCAGTTAAATCCGTGGAACAGTCTTGCCAGTGTTAAAGTGGAAAATGCCATGGTAGATGCCATCGCTGTGCTGCTTCTTAATCCCAGATAAAAAGCAGTTATGACTACTGCTGCGATCAACACACCCTGGGCTGCCATCTGGATCATGAAATCTTTTGTCATCAGCCCTTCTTTCGGATCTCTCGGCTTTTCTTTTAAAAGGCCTTCATCTGCCGGTTCCATGCCAATGGCAAGGGCCGGAAGGGAGTCAGTCAGAAGGTTGATAAACAGCAACTGCACCGGAGCGAAAGGCACCGGTAAAGCCATAAGGGAAGTATATAATACAGCAAAGATAGCAGCTGTATTGCCGGAAAGAAGATACAGCACTGCATTTTTAATATTTCTGTATACATTTCTTCCATTTGCCACAGCTTTAATGATCGTAGCAAAGTTATCATCTGCCAGGATCATGGCAGCAGCGTCCTTGGAAACCTCTGTTCCTGTAATTCCCATGGCAACACCAATATCTGCTTTTTTCAGTGCCGGGGCATCATTCACACCGTCTCCTGTCATGGAAACGATATTTCCCCGTCTCTGCCAGCCTTCTACAATGCGGATCTTATTTTCCGGTGAAACTCTGGCGTAAACGGATATTTTATCAATCTTCTGATCCAGTTCTTCTTCACTCATGGCATCTAATTCCATACCAGTAAGTGCCAGATCCCCTTCCTCAAAAATGCCGATCTGCTTTGCAATGGCTGTTGCCGTTACCTTATGGTCGCCTGTGATCATAACTGTCTTAATGCCTGCCTGCTTTGCCTCTGCCACTGCCCTTACAGACTCCGGTCTTGGAGGATCCACCATGGAGATCAGTCCCAGGAATACATAACCACATTCTGCCTGGGCGCAAAGCATTTCATTGGACTCCTTATAGGCAAAGGCCAGAACACGAAGACCATTTTCTGAAAAGTGCTGGTTCTGCAGGCGGATCTTTTCTTTTTCTTCCTCTGTCATAGGACGGATCCCATCACCATAGCGCACAGATACGCAGCGGTCTAACAGAACATCTACCGCACCTTTTGTAAGGATCGTAGGCACCCCGTGGATCCGGTATTTTGTACTCATCAGTTTCCGGTCAGAGTCAAAAGGGACCTCTTCTATACGGTCCATTACCTTTCTTAACGCATCCTCATGCATTCCCATTTTTCCAAAATAGCTGTCCGGAAGGACCTGGATCTTACGAAACATCTCCAAAAGAGCGTATTCTGTCGGATCACCAATTCCTTTGCCGTCTACAATGCTGGAATCATTAGTCAGTACTGCATCATAAAGAAGATAACGCTGTGTCTGGTCTGTAAGATCTAACTCTTTCCCGTCGATCACCTTTCCATCTACATAAACCTGCTGTACCGTCATCTTATTCTGGGTCAGTGTTCCTGTTTTGTCAGAACAGATCACAGATACACAGCCTAAGCTTTCCACTGCCTTTAATTTCTTGATAATGGCATTTTCTTTTGCCATTTTCTGGGTTCCAAATGCCTGGACAATGGTAACGATGGAAGTCAGTGCTTCCGGGATCGCTGCTACTGCCAGGGCTACTGCAAATAACAGTGCATCCAGAAGGCTCATTTTCCGGAACATGCAAAGGGCAAACACCAGGGCACAGACTACCATGATCAGGACTGCCAGTTTTCCACTGAACTGATCCAGGCTTTTCTGTAACGGTGTTTTCCGTTCTTCTGCCCCGTTCATCAGCCCTGCTATTTTACCGATCTCCGTATTCATACCTGTTGCTGTAACAAGAACAGTGGCTCTTCCGTAAGTTACTAGGCTGCCGGAATAGACCATATTGGTGCGGTCTGCCAGCGCTGCCTCTCCATTTAGTGCCATCTCCTGCTTATCTACATTAGTAGACTCTCCCGTAAGGGAGCTTTCATTGACCTGCAGGGAATAATTATGAAGGATCCTTCCGTCTGCAGCCACCATGTCCCCAGCCTCTAATTCCAGGATATCCCCCGGAACTACATCTTTTGCCGGTATTTCCTGCTTTTCTGCCATCTCTTATAACCTTGGCATCCGGCGCAGACAGCTGTTTTAAACTCTCTAAGGACTTTTCTGCCTTCATATGCTGCACAGTTCCAAGGACCGCATTCATCACAAGGACTGCAAAATAACAATGGTGCTTTCTTCATTTCCAGAAAACATGGATATGATAGCTGCACCGATCAGGATCACTACCATCAGATCCTTAAACTGGTCTAAAAAGACCTGAAAAGCACTTTTCTTTTTTTCCTCTAAGAGTACATTTTCCCCTTTTTCCAGACGGATCTTTTCTGCCTGTTCTGTAGTCAGTCCCTGTTCTGATGCCTGACAGGCTTTTAGCGCCTCCTGCGGTGACAGGTTCCACATATTTTTCTCTGTCATAATGTTCTCTCCTTTGTTTTAGTATGATCGGAAATGTTCCAGAAAAACAAAAGAGCGGGACTTTTTATTGCACCAAAAATATGCAATAAAAGTCTCGCTCCATATACATGTGTACTGCCCGGCTGCAGGCCTAATGTATCTTCATTATCCTGCCGCGTGATGACGACCAGCACAACACAGAAAAATCTGTGTGAACTACTCCCTGATATCTAAACTTAAAATAACACAGCAGACTGCAAAATGTCAACGGTGAAATTTATCTGTACCGCTTTTTCATGGAAAATCCACGGCCGCTTACTTCGCTGACACGGTTTACTACCATAAAGCTTTCCGGATCAATGGTGTGGATCAGCTTTTCGATCTTTGGAACCTCCCTGTTGGAGATTACACTGAAAATCATCTGGGTCTCCTGTTTTAAATAGCCGGTCTCGCCGGAAAGCATGGTAACGCCGCGGTCCATTTCCGCTAAAATAGCTTCCCTTATCTCCTGGGCACGTTCACTGATGACTCTTACTTCTGTACGGGTGGTTCCCATAAGCATCAGTTTATCTAACACCAGTGTATATGTCATTACCAGGATCAGGCCATACAGTACTTTCTCCGGTGGATTTCCCACTGCCTGGGCCAGTAAAATGCAGAAATCAAACACATACATGGAAACGGAAACAGGAATTTTAAAGTAATGGTTCAACACCAGCGGCGGGATATCCATTCCTCCTGTGGAAGCCCCTGCACGGATCACAATGCCTAAAGAACCGCCAATTCCCAATCCGGAAAAGATGGTACATAAAAACAGATCCTGGGTAAGCACCAGATCTCCAAAGACTTTCTCAAAAAATCCCAGTGCAATCGGATATACGAAGGTACTTACAACGGTTGTCAGAGCAAATTTTCGTCCCATGACCTTCCAGCCGATGAGAAGCATGGTTACATTAAATATAAGTACAAAAGTTGCTACCGGTATTCCAAAGCTCCTGTTTAATGCCAGACCGATACCTGTCGTCCCCCCTGTAAGCAGGCCCGCAGGCATTAAAAACAGCTTTACAGCCAGGGCATACAGTATATTTCCCAGTATAACAATCATCAGCGAGCCGCCTTTTTGTAAATGGTCTTTCCAGTTTTCTGTATTTGTTTCCATTTTGTTTTCCCCTCTCTTACCCGTCCAATATTCGGGACTTTCATCATAAAAAAACACGCCTGTCAGGGAATTTTCCCTAACAGACGTGGATCAAGGCTTCTGCCTAATACAATTTTCAGTATAAAGAACGGAGGTCATTCTGTCAAGCAGGTTTCATTGCTTCATCATTTTTCCGTCAGTTTTTCTGTTCCTCATAAGTTAAAAAGGAGTCCATATACTGAATATACTCTTCTTTTGTAAATACCGGATGATAATTCTTAACGATCTCCTTTGCCTTTATAGCCCCGTTTCTAAGCAGGCGATATGCAGACAGGGCGAAGATCTTGGCAGTGACAATATAAGCCAGTTCTTCATCTACAATATCAAAGTCTACTGTATGAAGTCCATTTACTTTTCCGCCTGTATTAAAAGTAAGTACAGGCTGGATGTGCTGTACATCTCCTACATCCGTAGAACCGCCAGAATGATGAGTGATATCTTTCTCCACTACGGTATACTCCTTTTCGCTGGTGGCTGCCGCGATCTTAGCTGCCGCAAGTACATCTTCATCTGCCGGTGTTTTTAAAGTTGGAAGATACCCTGGGGCTGTTGTGATCTGGCAGGTGGCTCCAATGGCAGCTGCACCTGCCTTAAATGCACGGTCGGTCTTAAAGGCTGCGTCTGCAATGGCGTCTTTATTTGAGGCACGCACCAGGGTTTCGATCACTACCTCATCCGGAACTACATTGACCAGATTGCCGCCTTTTGTAATGATGGGATGGACTCTTACATGGTCTTCATCCTTAAATGTTTCTCTTTGATAGGCTAAGGCTGAAAGACCAAGAGAAGCCGCATTTAAAGCATTAATTCCCTTATATGGCGCACCTGCTGCATGGGCAGCCACTCCTTTATAGCGGATGACCTTGGAAACAAAACCGTTATTAGAAGTAGCACCTACGCAGATATCCTCATCTTCTGTGTGATGTACGATATCCAGGTCAATATCATCAAAAGCGCCAATGCGGATCAACTCGCATTTTCCACCGCCATAGCGGATCTTTCCCTCTTTTGTCAGCTGGTTTTTAAATTCGATCTCCCCATATTCCTCTGCAGGAACAGCAAAAAATACCACCTGACCGTCTAAGGTCTCCTTAACTTTCGAATCTGTAAGAGCGAAAGCCGCCCCGATCACACCTGCCATCTGGGCATGATGACCGCAGCAGTGGGCTGCCTGGGTTTCCGGATTTGCGTATTTATGTTCCGGAATGCGAAGAGCGTCTAATTCCCCGATCAGCGCCAGACTTACATTGTCCTTTTTCTCTTCGTTTAAATATGCCTTTACGCCTGTAACTGCCAGATGCTCTTTTACAGGGAGATTTAACTTTTTCATCAACCGGGTAAATTTTTCCGCAGTCTTAAATTCCTTGTATCCAAGCTCCGCATGTGTATACATATCTCTTGCAAAAGCTATGATCTCATCTCTGTTTGCCTCGATCAGATCCACAATACGTTTCTCTGTTTCGTCTAACTGTACTCCCATTTTGCCTTCCTCCTTGTTTTCCCCATACAACCTGTCCATATAATTTCAGGCGCTCCGAAACTATTGGTCCGAAACGCCTGAAACTGCCTTACAGACTGCGTACATCCGCAGATCTGTTACTTATCTGTTTTCAATATCCATTAACATCTGAACACGGCGCTCATGACGTCCGCCTTCAAACTTTGCATCCAGCCATGCTTCTGTGATCATCTTAGCTAACTCGCTGCCTACCACTCTTGCGCCAAATGCAAGGACATTGGAGTTGTTGTGCATTCTGGAAAGCTTTGCAGTATATGGCTCGCTGCATACGCAGGCGCGGATGCCTTTTACCTTGTTTGCTGCTAAAGAGATACCTACGCCGGTACCGCAGATAGCAATACCCAGATCAGCTTCACCGGAAGCAACTGCGCGTCCTACTTTTTCACCGTAAACCGGATAATCGCAGCTTTCTGTGCTGTTGGTTCCAAGGTCGATCACTTCGTATCCCTTGCTCTCAACAAATTCCTTGATGATGTTCTTCAGCTCAATGGCTGTATGGTCATTTCCCATTGCGATCTTCATAATACTAAATCTCCTCTTTCTTAAAAATACTTTTTTTATTTTATCTAATCTGGATGTCATGGACATCAAAAGCAGATACTGCCACTGTAAGAGCAGCCATTGCTTCCACTACTACCACAGCTCTTGGAACGATCACCGGGTCATGGCGGCCCTTGATCTCGATCTCCCGCTCTTTTCCATAGCGGTCTACTGTTTTCTGTATCTGTGAAATAGACGGTGTTGGCTTAAATGCCGCCCGCATCACCAACGTACTTCCATCACTCATGCCCCTAAGGTGCCGCCGGAATGATTGGTGACTTTACATGGTCTTCCGTCTTTTCCTATAATAAAGCAGTCGTTATCCTGAGAGCCTAAAGAGGCGGCTGCTTCAAAGCCATCTCCGATTTCAAAGCCTTTTACAGCGCCGATGGACATAATGGCTTTTCCCAGCGCAGCATCCAGCTTATCAAAACAGGTTCTCCTACGCCTGCAGGAAGTCCGTTTACAACACACTCGATCACACCGCCGCAGGAGTCTTTCCTCTGTATCATATCTTCCAGATAACTCTCTGCCTCTGCTGCCGCTTTTTTATCCGGCATATACAGGCGGTTATTGGAAATTTCTTCCAGATCCATCTTAGAATGGTCGATCTTTACAGGTCCCACTGCACTGGTGTATGCCTGAACCGTAATTCCAAGGCTTTCAAGGAGCTTTGCTGCTACAGCACCTGCTGCCACTCTTCCAATGGTCTCTCTTCCGGAAGAACGTCCGCCGCCCCGGTAATCACGAAAGCCATACTTTTCATCAAAGGTATAATCTGCATGGCCCGGACGGTATACATCCATGATATTGCTGTAATCACGGGAGCGCTGGTCTGTGTTGCGGATCACAATAGAGATTGGTGTTCCTGTTGTTTTTCCCTCAAAAACACCGGATAAGATCTCTGCCTTATCTCCTTCGCTTCTGGCTGTGGTAAATTTGCTCTGTCCCGGTTTTCTTCGGTCTAAATATTTCTGGATATCTTCTTCATTTAAAGGAAGTCCTGCTGGACAGCCGTCCACTACAACGCCAACGCCTGCCCCATGGGACTCTCCCCAGGTACTTATCTTAAAAATCGTTCCGTATACTGAACCTGACATGTTATTAATCTCCTATTTTTACAATGGCACAGCAGTTAGGTTCATTTACAGGAATACTTCTTCCACTCATAACCAGAAGGCCTTTTTCATAATCTACTTTAAAGAAACTTATGGTGCCGCTGTCATGGTTTACAGAAGCAATATGTCTTCCATCCGGAAATACAGCTACATCCTTTGGATATGCGCCGCTGATCGGCAGACAGCATATCATGGTCAGAAGGCCTGTCTCCTCATCTCTCTTGTAAACACTAATGGTATTTTCTCCTGCATTGGTGCAATATATGTATTTCTGGTCAACAGACATTCTCATGGCGCAGGCAGCAGTCAGGTTGTCCGGCTTCTTGGTAGAAGTGGTGGAAATGGTCTGGATCTTTTCGATCACAGGTGCTCTGTCTCCAGTCTTGTAGGTGTATACATCAATTGCTTTCTTTAATTCATACATCAGATAAATGAATTTTCCGTCTTTGCTGTAACGGAAATGTCTTGGCGCAGACTCTAACTCACAGCGGATGGCGTCTACCTGGACTAATCTCTGTTCTTTATCATTAAAACGGTAGATTTTAACCTGGTCAATACCATTATCTACACTGAGTACAAAGCGGTTGTCAGGCATTCTTCTGGTGCAGGTCACATGCGGGCGGAAGTTACGCTCTGCCACACTGCCGTATCCTCTGTCAAATACACCGTCTACGATCTTTCCTACAGAACCGTCCGGGTTCAGACTTAATACCGTAGTCTTTCCATCGTGATAACCGGAAACGAATACATATTTATCCTCTTCATCGGTACAAAGGTGGCAGCCTCTCATTCCACGGATCGGGGCACTGTTTAAACGTGCCAGGCTTCCGTTTGGAAGGATACGGAAAGATACAACGCCTTCATCTGCAATGGAATACAGTGTCTTTCCGTCACTGGATGCAATTACATAAGAAGAATTGTCCACTTCGATCTCGCAGCGCTCTTTAAACATTCCATTTTCTACATCTACATCAAATACGGTGATTCCCTTTGCTTTTCCCGTATAGGAATAGGAACCCACATACGCCATATACTTACCGCTCATACAGCTTACCTCCCTGGATATTGTCTGTGTTTTTCCACTCACGGACACGCACCAATGTGCTCTGTTGTCTGCTGCTGCAGACGGTTCCGTTCGCGCTTATTTTTCCATGCGTTCATCATACCATACATTTAATTATTTGTTAACCTGTAAGTTTCAGAAAAGA
>ENA-OPZN01000226-OPZN01000226.1-human-gut-metagenome-genome-assembly--contig:-NODE-226-length-20838-cov-2.299696_pt1 | contig 20838 bp, 26 predicted proteins | sample MGYA00242483_ERZ504503 | MGnify/ENA primary metagenome ERZ504503 (study PRJEB26092, sample SAMD00036285) | human gut metagenome | host: Homo sapiens | study: EMG produced TPA metagenomics assembly of... | reverse complement strand
CATAAATATTCATCCAATGATTTTTCTATATTTATTCTACACATTCTGTAAAATAGGGCTCTTCGGTTTCGGAGGAGGCTATGCCATGTTGTCCATGATACAAGGAGAAGTAGTAACAAGATATAATTGGATCAGTGCCAGCGAATTTACAGATATCATCGCTATCAGCCAAATGACACCGGGTCCCATTGGCATCAACTCTGCTACTTATGTGGGATATACTGCGGTATTGAATGCAGGCTACAATGAAAGCTGGGCTATATTCGGTTCTTGCATTGCTACTTTTGCTGTAGTTTTTCCATCGTTCATATTAATGGTAATCATCAGCCGGTTCTTCTTGAAATACCAAAAGCATCCGGTTGTAGAAGCCGTATTCAAAGGGTTGCGTCCGGCAGTAGTAGGTCTGCTGGCAGCAGCTGCACTCGTCTTGATGAATGCTGAAAACTTCGGCAGTTATCAAATAGATTTGTATCAATTCATCATCAGTATAATTATTTTTCTAGTAACCTTTATAGGTACACGGAAATACAAAATCAATCCTATATTAATGATTATACTTTGCGGAGTGGCAGGGTTCCTGCTTTACTGAGAATAGGACGATTATGGGAAATCATCAAAAAAATCCGTATGATCGGCTCCGGAAATAATCATCAACTCTTTGTCATCACTGATTAGATAAAGCCGCAATAGATGGATTACAGATGTTATAACCTTTTCCTGATTTCAACATAAACAATATAGCACCCGGAAAACAGGCGGCATACAAATCAACTGCCACTGCCCCGGAATTCTTTATTCATCGATAGGACGTGAATATAATACCCAGGCAGTGGCAGTAAAAATAAAATCTAAAATTAAAGAAACAACTCCCGCTTCTTACAGTTTTACTTTCTTTTTAGTACCTTCGACTCATTGTGCAAACGATCCAACGCTGTCACTACATACTGGTACTTCGTTTTCCATTCGTTATAAGGTAATGGATAAAAATGGTCACGGGTAATGGCTACAATATGGGAAGCATCATCCAAATTGATTTTTTCTTTTTTATCAAAGCGATAAACCACATACTGTACAGCTTTGTCCATCTCGTCCTTTGCCTTCGGAGCTGTCCAGAAGAGTACCGGACCTTCATACGTCCATACCATCTTCACCTTCTTTACTTTACCTGGAGCCTTATCGTCCATAAAAGGAGATTCAGGAATCAAAGCCGGATAACGATGATACTCCTTCTCCAGCATAGTGCGGTAATTGCCGGCATTATCCACCACTGCAGCAGCATACCATTGACAACTTCCCTGCACGGTAGGAAGCGACCGTTGCAACTTCATTTTGGCAGGCATCTGGTTTTGTAACGGATTACGGGCATCCGCCTTGTTCACCGTACGCATCACATCCTGACCGATAAATAACGGACGCGAAGCGGCATGTTTTGCCCACCAATGTATCAAGTTGTCATAATCGGCAGCAGGATGACCTATTTCCCAATAAATCTGAGGGATATTATAATCTACCCAACCATTATTAATCCACATCAGCACATCTGCATACAAATCATCATAATTCTGAAGACCGCGTGTATCACTTCCATTCGGATCATTTTTCTTGTTGCGGTAGATACCAAAAGGAGAAACACCGAACTTCACCCACGGCTTACACTCGCGCACAGTTTCGTGAATTTCCTTTATCAGCACATTTCACGTTGTCACGGCGCCAATCGGCTTTATTACTGTATCCGCGACCATATTGCGCAAACTGACATGATCAGGAAAATCTTCGCCCGGGTTGGGATAAGGATAGAAATAATCATCCATATGAATGGCATCCACATCATAACGGGTAACAATATCGCGCACAATCTTGCAAATGTATTTACGGTTTTCGGGCAAAGCCGGATCAAAATAAAGTTGACCAGCATAATTCACGAAAACGTTCCGGATTCTTATTATACGGATGAATGGGTGATAAGGCAGTAGTTCCCTTTGTCTTGGCACGGTAAGGGTTAATCCAGGCATGGAACTCCATTCCACGCTTATGGCATTCATCAATCATGAACTGCATCGGGTCCCAGTAAGGTGAAGGCACTCTGCCCTGCACTCCTGTAAGAAAGCGGCTCCACGGCTCATAAGAAGATTTATACAAGGCATCGGCTTCTGCACGTACCTGAAAAATTATCGCATTAATGCCTGCGCCCTGCAGACTGTTTAGTTGATTTATTAACAGCCGCTGTATCTTCTCTGTCGGCATTCCCTGGAACTGTCCACTTCACACACTGAATCCATGCACCGCGAACTCACGTTTAGGATAACGTGTCTGAGCACTGACGACAGAAGTAAAAAGTGGTGCTATCAATAAAGAAGAATAGTTTTTGCTCTCATTTTGTTATTCTTGTTTAATACGCTTGCAAAGATAAGAAAACTTATAATTATCTTTGCATATTAAACCAAATTCAATAAAGAATGTCAGAAAGTAACTATATATCCATAAAAGGAGCAAAGGTAAACAACCTCAAAAACATCGATGTAAACATTCCACGCAACAAGCTGGTCGTCATCACGGGACTATCCGGTTCCGGAAAATCATCCTTGGCTTTTGATACATTATACGCTGAAGGTCAGCGACGCTATGTAGAAAGCCTGTCATCATACGCCCGTCAAATTTCTGGGCCGCATGAGCAAGCCTGAGTGTGATTTCATCAAAGGTATACCACCCGCTATCGCCATAGAGCAAAAGTGAACAGCCGCAATCCTCGTTCCACCGTGGGTACTTCCACCGAAATATATGAGTATCTGCGACTGCTCTATGCACGCATGGGGAAGACTTATTCCCCCATTAGCGGGCAACTGGTGAAAAAACATAGCATTGAAGATATTGTAAACTGTATGCTTTCCTTTCCTAAAGGAACGAAATACACGGTTCTCACTCCTATGATGCCCCGTGAAGGCCGTACACTGCTCCAGCAACTGGAAATGGACTTGAAACAAGGATTTACCCGTATAGAGGTGAACCGTGAAATAGTCCGTATAGAAGATTTTCTGCAACAAACAGCTGCCGAAGATAAAAAACAAAACATCTATCTGCTGGTAGATCGCATGACAGCCGATGATAGCAAAGACAGTATCAGCCGCCTCACCGATTCTGCCGAAACGGCCATGTACGAGGGAGACGGGAATTGCCTCCTCCGCTTCTACTCTGCTGACGGAAGTACGCAGCTGTTCTCTTTCAGCACTAAATTCGAGGCCGACGGAATTAAATTCGAAGAACCGAATGACCAAATGTTTTCATTCAATTCCCCTCTCGGCGCTTGTCCCGAATGCGAAGGCTTCGGTAAAGTGATAGGTATAGATGAACATCTGGTGATTCCAAACCGTGCTCTGAGTGTATATGACGGAGCTGTCCTTTGCTGGCGTGGTGAAAAGATGGGGGAATGGCTACAGGAATTCATTCATGAAGCTCCCGCCCACGATTTCCCCATCTTCGCCCCTTATTATGAACTGACACAGGAACAAAAAGATTATTTATGGCATGGACCTAGAAATAAGGCCTGTATAGATTCTTTCTTCAAAATGCTGGAAGAAAACCAATATAAAATACAATATCGTGTGATGCTGGCACGATACAGGGGAAAAACTATTTGTCCTGTCTGCCACGGAACACGCTTGAAAAAAGAAGCCGGTTATGTAAAAGTAGGTGGAAAATCCATCTCTCAACTGGTTGACTTACCTATTCACGACTTAAAAGAATTCTTCCGCACTCTAGAACTAGATGCACATGACACAGCCATCGCCAAACGGATCTTAACGGAAATTACCAACCGCATCAACTTCCTCATGGATGTGGGTTTGGGATATCTTACACTGAACCGTCTCAGCAACTCGCTCTCCGGCGGTGAAAGCCAGCGCATCAATCTGGCCACCTCATTAGGCAGCAGCTTGGTAGGTTCACTCTATATCCTGGACGAGCCCAGTATCGGATTACACAGCCGTGACACCGACCGGCTGATAAAAGTACTTCGTCAGTTACAGGAGCTGGGAAACACCGTAGTAGTGGTAGAACATGATGAAGAAATAATCCGTGCTGCCGATTATATCATTGATATCGGTCCTCAAGCAGGACGTTTAGGAGGACAAATAGTATATCAAGGCAACATGAACGATCTTCAAAGAAACAGTAACAGTTATACGGTGCGCTATTTGTTGGGAGAAGAAAACATAGAGATTCCCCGATGCCATCGTCCGTGGAACAATTATATAGAAATAAAAGGTGCGCGTGAAAACAACCTTAAAGGCATTGACGTAAAATTTCCACTGAATGTAATGACGGTAGTTACGGGAGTCAGCGGTTCGGGGAAGAGTACGTTGGTACGTGATGTCTTTTACAAGGCATTGAAACGCGAATATAGTGAAGCTAGCGAACGGCCGGGTGAGTTCATCTCTTTGGAAGGAGATGTACAGCTGGTGAAAGATATTGAATTTGTAGACCAGAATCCTATCGGAAATCATCACGCAGCAATCCGGTAACTTATGTAAAAGCATACGACGAAATACGAAACTCTTTGCCGAACAGCCTCTTGCCAAGCAAATGGGATATACTGCCGGATATTTCTCATTCAATACCGAAGGCGGGCGCTGTGAGGAATGCAAAGGTGACGGTACGGTAACCGTTGAAATGCAATTTATGGCAGATTTGGTACTAGAATGTGAGTCTTGTCATGGAAAACGTTTCAAGAGCGACACGCTGGAAATAAAATTCCAAGACAAGAGCATCTATGACATTCTGGAAATGACAGTGAATCAAGCCATTGAATTCTTTGCCGAATACAATCAAAAAAAGATAGTGAAGAAACTAATTCCATTACAAGAAGTGGGATTGGGATATATAAAGTTAGGACAAGCCTCCTCCACTCTTTCCGGCGGCGAGAACCAACGCGTAAAACTAGCTTATTTTCTGAGCATAGAGAAAGCACAACCCACTATTTTTGTATTCGATGAACCAACCACAGGTCTGCATTTTCATGATATCAAGAAACTGCTGGAAGCATTTGAAGCCTTAATCAGCCGCGGACATACCATTATCATTATCGAGCATAATATGGATGTGATAAAATGTGCCGACCATGTGATTGACCTAGGACCCGAAGGAGGAAATATGGGAGGAAATCTGGTAGTTGCGGGCACTCCGGAAGAGGTTGCAGCATGTGCGGCATCTTATACGGGACAGTTTTTACGTGAAAAACTGGCGATGGATTCTCCTGATTGATTTTTTATTCACCGTTGATTGTCCAAACTGACACAAATTATTAAATATGATTATACGCAATATACCACTAGATGATAAATGGGAATTTAAAAGTGATTTATTCCGTTCTATAAGTTTAGCATTTTGTGGTATGATTGCAGAATCATTTTACTAAAATCTGTTTTAATGTTTTCCGCATTGTCAATCTAAACGAAAAATATGAGTAAATTTAGAATTGAATTAACAACCTTATAAATCAACAGAATATGAAAAAACTTTTTTACTACTCTTGCTGTTCCCTTTCCTATTGGGATGTTCACAAAAAAGAGAAAGAATTCACCGTTCTTCAATGGAACATTTGGCAAGAAGGAACTGTAATTCCCGGTGGTTACGACGCTATTGTGAATGAAATAGCCCGTCTTCGTCCGGACTTCGTCACATTGAGCGAAGTACGTAATTACGAAAACACCAATTTCACTGCCCGCCTAGTGCAATCATTAAAGGAAAAAGGAGAAACCTATTACTCCTTCTATACCTATGATACAGGTCTGTTAAGCCGATACCCCATCACTGATTCATTAACCGTTTTTCCCGAAAAGAATGACCACGGCAGTATCTATCGCCTTACAGCCGATATAAACGGACAGAAAATAGCAGTCTACACCGCTCATCTTGATTATTTGGATGACGCCTATTATAATGTACGCGGATATGATGGCTCTACTTGGGAAGAAATCCCTATCCCCACTACCGTAGAAGAAGTATTAAAGAGAAATGTAGCCTCACAACGCGATGACGCCATCAGACTATTCATTGAACAGGCAAAAAAAGATCGTGCAGCCGGCTACACCATCATTTTAGGAGGAGATTTTAATGAACCGTCACATCAAGATTGGACTGAAGAGACCAAAGACCTGTATGACCATCATGGCTTTGTAATCCCCTGGACAGTTCCTGTCCTGTTAGACGAAGCCGGATTGAAAGACGCCTATCGAGAATTCTATCCAGATGTATTAAACTATCCCGGCTTCACTTATCCTTCGGATAATCCGGCAAAGCCCGCCGACAAAATAACCTGGGCTCCCAAAGCAGATGAACGCGACCGTATAGATTACATTTGGTATTATCCCGAAAAGGGGTTGAAAGTGAAAGACGCCGCCATTTCGGTCCGAAAAATTCCATAGTCCGTGCACAGCGTGTTCAGGAAACATCTAAAGACAAGTTTATAGAACCATTGGGCGTATGGCCTACAGACCATAAAGGAGTACTGGTTACTTTCCAATATCCCGCCAAATAATATCGTTTTTCCCAATATTTCTGTTATCTTTGTCCAATAACCTAATTTATTATCCTATGACCAAATGTACACATAAGCAGTTAATGACCGCCTGTATGTTAGCAGGCACATTGATGTTGGGAGCATGTACCAGTACTCCCCCTGTAACAAAAGAGGTATCCATTGTACCCATAACCAACCATCTGGAGGAAACAAACGGTGCTTTTGTATTGAAAAGTAATACCTCCATCGGTGTTATTGACGCCGAACTAATTCCCGCAGCCGAGTATTTGGCCGATATGCTTTCCAGTGCCACAGGCTACGACCTTAAAGTAAAAGAAGGCGAAGGAACCATCACCCTTGCCTTGGGGGATGTTCAAGGAAAAGAAGGTGCCTATACCCTGACAGCCGAGAGCGATAAGGTCAACATTACAGGTAACTCTTACGGAGGTGTCATTGCAGGTATCGAATCCCTCAGACAGCTGTTTCCCCCGCAAATAGAATCTAAAGAAATTGTTAAAGGTACAGACTGGGCCATACCGGCCGTTAACATTCAAGATGCCCCCCGCTTTGAATGGAGAGGCATCATGCTGGACGTATCCCGCCATTTCTACACAATAGATGAGGTGAAAGAATTACTGGATGTCATGGCCCTTTACAAGATGAATAAATTCCACTGGCATCTTACCGATGACCAAGGATGGCGTATCGAAATCAAGAAATATCCTTTACTGACGGAAAAAGGAGCCTGGCGCAAATTCAATTCCCATGACCGCGAATGCATACGTCAGTCAAAGACTGATAACAATCCGGATATGGCAATTCCCGAAGACAAGATACGCATCGTAGAAGGTGACACCCTATATGGAGCTACTACACTCAGGAAGATATCAAGGATGTCATAGCATACGCCAAAATACGAGGCATAGATATTATTCCCGAAATTGATATGCCGGGACACATGCTGGCAGCTGTGAGTAACTATGAAGGTGTTTCCTGTTTTAACGAAACCGGTTGGGGAAGCGTCTTCTCCTCACCTGTTTGTCCGGGGAAAGACTCTGCATTGGAGTTCTGCAAGAATGTTTATGCAGAACTGATAGCCCTTTTCCCCTATAAGTATGTACATATAGGAGGTGACGAAGTAGAAAAAACCAATTGGAAAAATTGTCCGGACTGCCAGAAACGTATGCATGACAATAATCTGAAAACCGAAGAAGAACTGCAATCATGGTTCATTCATGACATGGAGAGATTCTTTAACGGGAAAGGCAAAGAAATGATAGGCTGGGATGAAATCATTGAAGGCGGATTGTCTAAAACAGCCACCGTAATGTGGTGGCGCAGCTGGGTAAAAGATGCAGCGACCAAGGCAACGGCACAAGGCAACCCTGTCATTTTCACTCCTAACGGACAATTTTATTTGGATTATGCAGAAGACAAGAATTCTATGGCAAGCATTTATAATCTGGATACGACAGACAACCTGACTCCCGAGCAGCAGTCGCTGATTTTAGGAGTGCAGGGAAATATTTGGTGCGAATGGATTCCTTCCAACGCACGTATGCAATATATGGCCATTCCACGTTTGCTGGCTATTGCCGAATTAGGTTGGAGCAAACCGGAGCAAAAAGACTGGAATGCCTTCAAACAACGCCTGTCTGATCAGTTTGAACGTCTCAATATCATGGGTATCAATTACCGTATACCCGATTTGGAAGGCTTTAATGCCGTCAACGCCTTTATCGGTGAAGGAACCATCAATGTAACTTGCCTTGACCCCACTGCGGAAATTCACTATACCACTGATGGCAGTACTCCTACTTTACAATCTCCCGTATATGAAGGTCCCATCAAAGTGACTGAAACCACAGACTTTACTTTCTGCACCTTCCGCCCTAATGGAAAGAAAGGTGACATAGCCAAGACACGTTTCATCAAAAGTGAATATACCCCCTCTGTAACTGCCGCTCCTTCCAATCCGGGTTTGAAAGCTACATGGCACGAATTTAAAGGAAATAAATGCAGTGAAATAGAAAAAGCTCCGGTCAATGGTACTTATCCAGTGGAAGACGTTATGATTCCTAAAAAAGTAAAAGGAAATATCGGACTGATTATCAAAGGATATTTCAATGCTCCTCAAGACGATATCTACACTTTTGCACTCCTGTCCGACGATGGTAGTACATTGACCATAGACAGTGAACAGATAGTAGACAATGACGGACCTCACGGACCTAAAGAAATAGTGGGACAAAAGGCATTGGCGAAAGGATATCATCCAATGGAATTACGTTATTTCGACCAAAACGGAGGACAACTGAAATTAAAAGTAACAGGTAGTGATGGTAAAGAAATTCCGTTCACGCATCTCTATGCGCATTAATCTCACATAAAAAGTTTTCCACCACAGATTATACAGATTTACATAGATTGAATTTCAATGAATTCTCCCATTCAATAATCTGCGTAATCTGTGGTGGAATTACATCAATCAGAAGTAAACTCCGAACCCTATCTTGAAGCCTAATTTACTAAATTCTGAAATATCACTAAAACTCAAGTCATAATATACAGACGGCTCAATAGTCACATTTCTGCCCAAGAAAAAAGCATATCCGACTTCCGGTGTCAAACAAACCAGATTCTTTTTAAATCCTACACAAGAAAGGTGCTTATACGCCATTCCCAATCCTCCATAAATACCGCAACTGGAAAAATAATAACGTCCTTGTGCACCAATACTGGTTTCATCCATTCCATGTTCTACATAATTGCCCTTAAAATTCAGCAATACAGCCACATTATCGGCTACAAACGCACCACCGGTCAAAGCGAAACCAAAATTTGTACCCTCATTCTTGCTATGAGATAGGTCAAGCCCTGTCAATGAAGCATTCACATACCATACCTCCTTCTCAAATTGAGCATGTGCACTCAGTGCAGTCATTACCAACAGCATCAAGCTGACTAAAATTTTCTTCATAATGTTGTCGTTTAATAGTTATTTTTTATTTTCCAAATCACGTTCACGTCTTTCCTCCGCCTTTTCTTTCTTACGAAGGACAATCCATAACAACGCTATTATCATATAGGATAAACCTACTGTGAGATACTTTTCCGTATCACTTATTTCCGTATTACGCGGAATAAAATAAACGGCCATCGCTGTAGTATAAACCAACAAAGCGACAGGCAACCAAATCGATTTTCTATATTTTTTCATAAACTATGCTGTTTTGTTTCCTATACCAACTTACAAACCCTATAGCGGCTACCAACGTGCAAAGACCACCGATTATATAAGATACATAATCAGAAAGTGCCAATCCTTCGGGAGCAATGCAAATATAAGTAGAACATACAGCCGTCATAAACAAGGCAGGAAACAAGGTAATATAATAATTCTTTTTCGCACGTACCAGAAAAACAGTGACCGCCCACAAAGTAAACACAGACAAAGCCTGATTACACCAGGCAAAATAACGCCATATCATATCAAATCCTGCCGCATCACGCTGACTGTACAACAATATACCGATAGTTACCGCAAAATAGGAATACAAATCAATAAACGTTTCGCTATACTTTTTTGTTCCAAATGCATAAAATCGGCAACAATCAAACGAGCTGAACGTAAAGCGGTATCTCCACTGGTAATAGGAGCGGCAATTACCCCCAATACAGCCAATAAACCTCCTATCGTACCCAACCATTCCTTGGTTATGCTGTCCACAATAATCGAAGCATTACTCTCCTCCATACCATTTTGATGAAAAAACAAGTAGCGGCAGCAGCCCAAATCAATGCCACGATCCCTTCGGTCACCATCGCTCCATAAAAAATAGGACGGCCATACTTCTCATTCTTCATACAACGTGCCATCAACGGAGATTGTGTGGCATGAAAGCCACTGATTGCCCCACAAGCAATAGAAACAAACATGATAGGAAAAATTGGTAATCCGGCAGGGTGGGTATTATGCAGCCCGTCCGTAATTTCGGGCAATGCCGGATGATTCCATAACAACATCACCAAAATCCCCACCGCCATAAACAATAAAGCAATGGCAAACAACGGATATATTTTCCTATAATCTTATCTACCGGCAACAATGTAGCCAACATATAATAGACAAATAACGACTATAATCCAAAAGTAACATCCATATACTCCGGAGTAAGTTTGGCAAGCAATCCGGCAGGTCCTGCCACAAAAACCGCTCCGACTAATATCATCAGCACAACCGTAAAACCGCGCATCAACTGCTTTGTGGGAAGGCCCAAGTAACGACCGATAATTTCCGGCAAACTCTCGCCATCATGCCGAATGGAAAGCATTCCGGACAAATAATCGTGTACCGCCCCGGCAAAAATGGTACCTAAAACAATCCACAAATAAGACGCCGTACCAAACTTCGCTCCCATTATAGCACCGAAAATAGGTCCTAAGCCGGCTATATTCAAAAATTGAATCATGAAAATCTTCCAAGTAGGAAGTGGAATAAAGTCAACACCATCCGCCATGGTCAGGGCAGGTGTCTTCCTTATCTTGTCAGGACCGAACACACGTTCCACATAACTTCCATACAAAAAGTATCCGCCTACAAGAACCAATAATGCAATAATAAAGGTTATCATATTCTATTTTTGTTTTGTTGGGGCAAAAGTAACGAATTAATTGATTACTTCGTATCTTTGCCCTAAAATTAAAGTAAATGCGAACATTCTTTATAACTTTATTACTAGTCATAGTGAGTTTATCACCCGTTTTCTCACAACCTAAATATGAAATCCGTGCCACCTGGATCACTACGCTCGGAGGAATGGACTGGCCTCGTAACAAGGCAGTAAACGCATCAGGCATCCGGCGTCAGCAAAAAGAATTATGTGATATACTGGATCGCCTGAAAGCCGCCAATTTCAATACGGTATTGTTGCAAACCCGTCTGCGCGGAGATATGATTTATCCTTCCGCCATAGAAACTTTCGCCGAATCACTGACAGGTAGCACAGGAGGGAATCCCGGATATGACCCTTTGGCTTTCGCCATCGGAGAATGCCACAAACGCGGCATGGAACTACATGCATGGATTGTTACGATCCTGCCGGAAACACCCGTCAAGTACAATTGCAAGGACGTAGCTCCGTAGTACGGAAAAACCGGACTATTTGCAAACTTTATAAAGGTAACTGGTACTTGGACCCGGGAAATCCGGGAACCAAAGAATATCTGTCATGCATCGTAAAAGAAATAACTTCCCGTTATGATATAGACGGCATTCATTTCGATTACATCCGCTACCCTGAGCAAGCCGACAACTTTCCCGACAAGGACACCTACCGGAAATACGGCAAAGGTAAGGAGTTGAAACAATGGCGGCGTGATAATATCACAGATATTGTGCATAGGCTCTATACCGACATCAAGACTATCAAACCCTGGGTGAAAGTCAGCAGTTCCCCTATTGGCAAATACCGAGATACCAACCGATATCCCTCCCGTGGATGGAACGCTTATCATGTAGTTTACCAAGATGCTCAGAAATGGCTAAAAGAAGGTATTCATGATGCGTTGTTCCCGATGATGTATTTTCAGGGAAATAATTTCTATCCTTTTGCATTGGATTGGAAAGAGAATTGCGGTAACCGCTGGATAGTACCAGGTTTGGGCATTTATTTCCTCTCTCCCGACGAACAAAATTGGCCGTTGGACGAAATAGTCCGCCAACTTCATTTCACCCGTCAGATAAAACTAAACGGACAAGCCTACTTCCGCAATCGTTTTCTATTGAACAACACCAAAGGCATTTGGGACGAACTCCAAGAGAATTTCTATACCACTCCGGCATTGATTCCCCCAATGACCTGGATGGACAGCATCCCCCCCATCCACTCCGGCCATGCCTTCCCTGCAACTGTTGCCGGACGGCAAAAATGCACATGAGCTGGCAGATTTCCACAGATAACAACGGAGGTCTTGTCACCTATCATCTTTATGCCTCGGATACCTATCCGGTAGATATCACAGATGCCGGAAACTTACTGGAAACCTATCTCACCCATACGGAATACGAATATACCCCTATTTCACCTTGGCGACAAAAACGTTATTTTGCCGTAACAGCTGCCGACCGTTTTGGAAACGAAAGTGCTCCCTTGGAACTGAATGCAATTTCAGAAACGGACATACCTTTACTAAATGACGGAGATATTCTCACCCTGCCTGAAATAAAAGAGGCAAAGACAGTGAAAATATTTACTGCTACCGGTGAAGAAATAAAATATTTTGTTTATGCACCCCAAATGTCCATAGCCTCATTACCCGGCGGATTCTATACAGTATATATCTTGAATAATGCAGGAGCACAAACCTTTGTCGGAACAATCGTAAAATAAACACATAGCAAAAAGTAAATTTGGGCAAAGCGTAGCGAAGTACATTCAAAGTGTTATTCTACGTGAAGAAAGGCAGTGCCAAACCCAACGGCAACCTGCCTCTGATGTGTTGTATCACGGTGGACGCGGAAGTTGTAACAAAATACTCAAAGATATAGGCATACAATGCGGTTTCAAGGTTTGTTTGACCTACCACGTGGCAAGACATTGTGCATTGTCTTTATCGCTCAAATTGAATGGGTTGCAAAGATTGGCTTCTTGATAGGTAACGATTTAGAAACGAGCGAAGTTCTGTATTCTGCCTTGTTAAACCCAAAGAACGCTGACTTCAAATGCAAAGGTAGTGGATTAGTTTGGATTATTATCATTCTTGTCCTTTAATCTTTTGATTTCTTTATCAAAATCACTTTCAAGCAAATCCATTTCGCGTTTGCGATAGATGGCGAATTCCTTTTCTGCCTTTTCAATCGCCTGTTTATGTGAAATACGTCCCTTATCAATCAAAACCTTTCGTTTATGGGCAATAATCTGATTATCCAATGCCTCTATCCAATCTTTCATGGTCATGGGATTCATTTCCAATGCCTGGAACTCGGCAAAGTCCAAGAAACCGGAAACAAGCAGATTCAAACGCTGGAGTTCTATTTCTGACAAATAGTTCTTGGCAATCTTCACATCATCCTTAGTCACATAGTTGCCTTTGAAGTTCATCATACCCACAAACGGCTTCTCATTATCCACACGATTGTAGATAACTTCCGCTGCCGTATTTTCGTGAACGGCATAATGGAGCTTGTTTTGCACGGTGGCAAAAAACATCTTTGTCATCTCGTCCCGTGGGTTATAGTCCGTGGCTGTGGCATATATGTCCGTAACCTGTTGATAGAAGTTACGTTCACTACTACGAATATCCCTGATGCGTTGCAGCAACTCACGGAAGTAACGATTACCCCCCTTGCTTCAACCGCTCATCATCCATAGCAAATCCCTTTTGGATATATTCATGAAGCCGTTGAGTCGCCCAACGGCGAAAACGGGTTGCAACCTGAGATTGCACACGATAGCCCAAGGCGATAACCATGTCAAGATTGTAATGGTCAATGTTACGTCTCACCTGACGATTGCCTTCCCGACGAACTAACAAGAATTTCTTGTTAGTTGCTTCTGTGAATAATTCTCCGTCTTTATAGATGTTATCTACATGTTGGCTGATATTCTGTTGTGTAGTACAATATATTTCCGCCAACTGATTCTGTGTCAGCCACAAATCTTCATCGGAAAAGCGAACAGACACACGTATTATCTCATTATCGTCTTGATAAAGTATTATTTTGTTATTCTCACTCATGATTAGCGATTGTCTTTTTTCTTGGAATTTGAATGATAAAGGCTATCAGTGATGATACCTCTAAATATATCTTCATTAAGAAATTCTAAAGTACGATTTAGCTCAACAACATTATTGGTCGGTAACACTAACTCATTGTTCCCATTAATTTGTGCATTGATTCCATATTTCTTTAAAAGACTTGTTTTCGTTCGAAACGTCTTTCGCATAAAAGTAGCAATGTTGTTTGTGCTAGATAATAATTTTATGAGTCGACGAGTTTTTATGTTTGCGATATGTTTTATATTCTCTGCATTTACATCTATACCTTTTATTTCGCCAAATAATTCAATTTCTGTATTTGTGGCTTCTGTAACAAAATCTATTAGCGAAAATATTTGATTTGCAATTGTATAACTTTGAAAGTACAATTTCCCATTTTCATATATTGCATGAATTTTATCTTCTACGATAAAGGCAGAAGTATTCATTTTAGCAAAAATGTTTCCATGCTCATCTTGCAGTTGGCTTCTTGCCATGTCTGTAAGGCTGATATAGTCTTCTTCATTGTATTTGACAACGCTAATATCTGTATTTTGAACGGTAATTTTTGCCATTGTAATTGATGCATTGAGTTTCAATCACAAAGATAGCTATAATTTGTGAGGTTGCATTCTTTTTATATGGACTATCTACAAAGATAGGATGCAGTTTGTTTGATAGTAGGCATTATTCCCCGAATAATTTTATTAACTTTATAAATGCAAAGAGTTGTTTGACAGCATAGCACCGCAAATCGCTGATATTCGCACGGTTACTAAATCGTTACCTCTGTTTCTCAAATACTACGCTAAAAGTTTATTCTTCAATCGGTTGTATCAAACTGATGAAAATCTAAAATAAAAATGCAAACTGCTTCTTTGGCATGACACATTATGTCGTTGCAGATGCCCGGCTCTCAAAAAGTTTGTCTGCCGGGCATATCCATCTTTGTCGTTAAGTTATAATCTGATAAAACTTTACGTACTGTTATTTTTTATTTCCGCACTGCAATGTTTTGTTCCGCCACCGCATTATACTGATATACAACGATATGCAGTGACAGAATTTTCTGTATCCCCACAAAGTGTTTTTTTCGTTTTTCCTTGCGGAAGCCAGCTCGTCAGATGCCGGTTGTCATATTGGATACGTAATCTTGGTATATTTACGGCAGTATCCGTGCAAGAAGAGTGCACCATCTGTACCATCACCCAGATGAACAGGCCCTATCATTCGGGTGAAGAGCCGTTGTCACCTGTGTGAAACTGCCGCTTCACACAGGTGAAGCAATAAAGCCATAAGGCTGTTTTCATGGTAACATACTGCCGGCAAGGTACATCTGTTGGAGTTTTGCCGCTATGGGTATGGTGGGCGCAATGTGGTACATTGACCGGCGATTACCAACCGTTTCGGGGCCTTTACAGATATTTCACACCGGAACATACTGATAATGAAGACGATGAGATGACGGGGGAATTTTATATTTCACGTTAAATTAGGCCGTGTTTTCTTTTATAGTCTTTAAGATCTTTGATATTGATGGGGGGTGGTTGTACTATGCGTCTTTCTTTATAACGCTATATTGACAAGGCATTGTAACATATAAATAGTGTATGATATTAATGCCTGTTCGATATACATATTAAATTTACTTGTCTAAAAAATAAGAGCATAACAATAAATCTAAAACAGGAACGGCAATAATATGGGAACAGAATAAATCCCTTCTCCTCTTTTATTTTCATAAAACTCAAGGCTATAAGCAAAATAATAACTATTTTTGCACATTCAATTGAATAAAATATATAACTCATGAGCAATCAACGATACATGCAGCGCGGTGTGTCAGCATCCAAGGAAGATGTGCACAACGCCATTAAGAACATTGACAAAGGTATTTTTCCGCAAGCTTTTTGTAAAATCATCCCCGATATTCTAGGCGGAGATCCTGAATATTGCAACATTATGCACGCTGACGGTGCAGGTACCAAATCATCACTGGCTTATTTGTATTGGAAAGAAACCGGCGATTTAAGCGTATGGAAAGGCATTGCACAAGATGCACTGATTATGAACATCGATGACTTGTTGTGTGTAGGTGCAGTAGATAATATTCTGGTTTCATCAACTATCGGCCGTAATAAGCTACTCGTTCCGGGTGAAGTCATTTCCGCTATCATCAACGGAACGGATGAACTGTTGGCCGAACTTCGCGAAATGGGTGTAGGCGTATATGCTACCGGAGGCGAGACTGCTGATGTAGGTGACTTGGTTCGTACCATCATCGTAGATTCTACCGTAACATGCCGCATGAAACGTACCGATGTCATTAACAATGCCAATATTCGCCCGGGTGACGTCATCATAGGTCTGGCATCTTACGGACAGGCTACTTATGAAAAAGAATACAACGGAGGCATGGGCAGCAACGGACTCACCAGTGCCCGCCACGACGTGTTCGCAAAATACCTGGCCAGAAGTATCCCGAAAGCTATGACAAGGCAGTACCCGAAGAACTAGTGTACAGTGGCAATTTGAAGCTGACCGATGCTGTGGAAGGAAGTCCGCTGGATGCAGGAAAGCTGGTACTCTCACCTACCCGTACCTATGCTCCGGTAGTGAAGAAATTACTGGATGCGCTCCGACCTGAAATTCACGGAATGGTTCACTGCTCAGGCGGTGCTCAAACCAAAGTCCTGCACTTTGTAGGAAACAATTGCCGTGTAGTAAAGGACAACCTGTTCCCCGTTCCCCCTCTGTTCAAAACCATCAAGGAACAAAGCGGCACCGATTGGGAAGAAATGTACAAAGTATTTAATATGGGCCACCGCCTGGAAGTTTACCTCTCACCCGAACATGCCGAAGAGGTGATCGCCATCAGCAAGTCATTCAATATTGACGCGAAGATCGTGGGACGTATAGAAGAAAGTGACAAGAAGGAGCTAATTATCAAAAGTGAGTTTGGAGAATTCAAATACTGACAAGCAATATTATAATAACACTTCCAAGCCTGCTACATTGAAAAAAAGATTTTTTTTATGGCATAGGAGCAATAATATGCTCATTAGTTACGATTGATACAATACGCGAGTTGTATTTCATCTCTACCGCATGGGGTCATGAAACAACTTGGCATGACATACTATATACAGTAAGAAAAGTACTTGCCATACTTGGGTGGATATTACTCACTTGGTATGTCGCAAATAAATGTTTAGAAAAGAATGGCAGAAAACAATAATACATTACTTGAGAAATTAGACGGGTTAGTGGCTCGCTTTGAGGAAGTTTCCACCCTCATTACAGACCCTAATGTCATAGCTGACCAAAAACGTTATGTCAAGCTCACCAAGGAATACAAGGACTTGAATGACATCATGAAAGCCCGTAGAGAATATATACAATGCCTGAATGGACTGGAAGAGGCCAAACAAATCATGACTAACGAATCCGACCCGGAGATGAAAGAGATGGCACGCGAAGAGGCAAATCTCTGCGAAGTCCGCATCCCAGAACTGGAAGAGGAAATCAAACTGTTACTCGTTCCTGCGGATCCGCAAGATGACCGAAATGCCATTCTGGAGATACGCGGTGGTACGGGAGGTGATGAAGCCGCCATTTTTTGCAGGCGACTTGTTCCGTATGTACTCCAAATACTGCGAGACAAAAGGTTGGAGACTGGAAGTATCCAGCGCCAATGAAGGAGCAGCAGGAGGTTTTAAGGAAATTATCTGCTCCGTAACCGGAGATAAAGTATATGGCACTCTGAAATATGAATCGGGCGTACATCGTGTGCAACGTGTACCAGCCACCGAAACCCAAGGACGTGTACATACTTCAGCCGCATCAGTCGCCGTTTTACCCGAAGCCGAGCCTTTTGATGTGGAAATTAACGAAGGGGAAATCAAATGGGACACTTTCCGAAGCGGTGGTGCCGGCGGACAGAACGTAAATAAGGTGGAATCCGGAGTACGCCTGCGCTACAACTGGAAGAACCCCAACACCGGAATAGTAGAGGAAATCCTGATAGAATGTACCGAAACCCGTGACCAGCCGAAGAATAAAGAACGAGCCCTTTCTCGCCTGCGTACCTTTATATATGATAAAGAACACCAAAAGTACATTGACGACATTGCCAGCAAACGAAAAACAATGGTATCTACCGGAGACCGATCGGCAAAAATACGTACCTACAATTATCCGCAAGGACGTATCACCGACCACCGCATCAACTATACCATTTACAATTTGGCCGCCTTTATGGATGGCGACATTCAAGACTGCATTGACCATTTGACTGTAGCCGAGAATGCCGAACGTTTGAAAGAGAGCGAATTATAATTTAAATATCGTAAACCATAAACTGTAAACATAGCAATGAACAAGCAACAATTATTTGAAAATATCCAAAAGAAAAAATCATTCCTCTGTGTAGGACTGGACACCGACATAAAGAAGATCCCCGAACATCTGTTAAAAGAAGAAGATCCTATCTTCGCTTTCAACAAAGCCATCATTGACGCTACCGCCCCTTATTGCATCGCCTATAAACCCAATCTGGCCTTTTATGAAAGCATGGGCGTAAAAGGATGGATCGCTTTCGAAAAGACTGTATCCTACATCAAGGAAAACTATCCCGACCAATTCATCATTGCCGATGCAAAACGTGGCGATATCGGAAACACTTCGGCCATGTATGCCCGCACATTCTTTGAAGAGCTGGACATTGACTCAGTCACCGTAGCTCCTTACATGGGTGAAGACAGCGTGACTCCCTTCCTGAGTTACGAAGGCAAATGGGTAATCCTGCTAGCGCTTACCAGCAACAAGGGTTCCCACGACTTCCAGCTGACCGAGGACACCAACGGCGAACGCCTTTTCGAAAAAGTATTGCGCAAATCACAAGAATGGGCCAACGATGAAAACATGATGTACGTAGTAGGTGCCACACAAGGACGCGCTTTCGAAGACATCCGTAAAATTGTTCCCAACCACTTCCTGCTTGTACCTGGAATCGGCGCACAAGGAGGTTCTCTAGAGGAAGTCTGCAAATATGGCATGAATAGTACCTGTGGACTTATTGTTAATTCAAGCCGTGCCATTATCTATGCGGATAAAACTGAGAATTTTGCGACTGTAGCAGGACAAGAAGCTCAGAAAGTCCAGGCACAGATGGAGAAAATAATGTGCCAATAAAACAATGTGCTAATATACAAAGTATCAGGTAGATACATAGCGTAATACATTGGTTTAAGCATATCAGCACACTGAATAATTATTCCCCATGAGTGACCGAAAAATTATAAATGACCCCGTCTTCGGGTTTATCAACATCCCGAAGGGGTTACTATATGACATTGTATGTCACCCATTGCTGCAACGTCTTACCCGCATCAAGCAACTGGGCCTGTCCTCTGCCGTATATCCGGGAGCACAACATACCCGTTTCCAACACTCATTAGGCGCTTTCCACTTAATGAGCGAAACGATCAAGCACCTTACCGCCAAAGGTAACTTCATCTTTGACAGCGAAGCGGAAGCCGTACAAGCTGCCATCCTGTTACACGACATCGGACACGGTCCCTTCTCCCATGTGCTGGAAAACACATTGGCAGGAGGCGTTTCACATGAAGAAATCTCCTTGATGCTGATGGAACGAATGAACAAGGACATGAAAGGTCAACTCAATCTTGCCATACAGATATTCAAAGATGAATATCCCAAGAAATTCCTGCACCAACTGGTCAGCGGTCAATTGGATATGGATCGTTTGGACTATCTGCGGCGTGACAGTTTCTATACCGGTGTATCCGAAGGCAATATCGGGTCCGCCCGCATCATCAAAATGCTTGATGTAAAAGACGATCACCTGGTAGTAGAATCCAAAGGCATTTACTCCATCGAAAACTTCCTGATGTCCCGCCGCCTGATGTACTGGCAGGTATATCTGCACAAGACCTCCGTTGCCAGTGAAAAAATGCTGGTCAACACTCTGACACGAGCAAAGGAATTAGCCTTACGTGGCGTAGAGCTGTTCGCCTCACCCGCTTTAAGATTCTTTTTATACCATCCTATTGAATAAAAAAGAATTTTATAACAGCCCGGATTGTATTGAAAATTTTATTCAATTAGATGATAATGACATATGGACTGCACTGAAAGTTTGGAGCAATCACAGCGATGTGGTATTGTCCACTCTGAGTCGTGGAATGATTAACAGGAAACTATTCAAAGTAGAGGTAACCTCCTCTTCCATCACAAAAGCACGAAAAGAAGAAATTCTTTCAAGAATAAGTAAGAGACTGAATATCAACAAGAAAGAAGCAAAATACTTCCTATCCATATCCAGTATAGAAAACAATATGTATAAAAAGGAGGATGACAGTATTGAAATCATCTATAAAGATGGAAGCACCCGCGATATAGCCAAGGCTTCGGATATGCTCAACATCTCTCTTCTCTCCCGAAAAGTCAAAAAATATTATATATGTTACCTGCGTTCCGAAAACGACGGACATTAAATAATTAGCGAATTGTACGGATATATAAAAAAAAAATACTGTGAT
>ENA-OPZN01000225-OPZN01000225.1-human-gut-metagenome-genome-assembly--contig:-NODE-225-length-20861-cov-2.886997_pt1 | contig 20861 bp, 20 predicted proteins | sample MGYA00242483_ERZ504503 | MGnify/ENA primary metagenome ERZ504503 (study PRJEB26092, sample SAMD00036285) | human gut metagenome | host: Homo sapiens | study: EMG produced TPA metagenomics assembly of... | reverse complement strand
ACCCCAATGGGGCGATGCCATTGTCTGGAATGAGTTCCATATGTCCACGGAATTTCCAATTTATTGGGATTAATTTAAAAAAGCCACACACACTTTTTGTCCTATAAGCCTAAAAAAGCCACACACACTTTTGTCCTATAAGCCAAAAACTAAACATAAATGCAGAATAAAAGCTGCGGATTGAATTCGATTCGCAGCTTTTTATTACGTCTATGTGCGTGCACTTACAGCTCAGCCCATTCACTACAACTAAGCGCTCATAACAAAACGACGCCGCTCCCGAAGGAACGACGTCGTTTTTTTATTTGCATTATATTATGTTTTTTATTAATAATTCCTCACCATAACCTGACGGCTTAGATGTGGAATAAACCTAACATAGCACCGCCAGCCAAGGAAATTAAGGACATTACGAAAAGACGTGGAGCACAGAATTTCAACATATCTTTAATTTCGATACCGGCCAAGCCGCAAGCCAAGAATGTAGTTGCAGCATGAGGAGTTACCAATACGCCGTAGTTTTTGGAAATCAACATAGCCATAGCCATGTCCTGAGGGTTTACACCGAATTTTTCACCTACGCTGATAGCCAATGGTACCAAGCCGAAGAAGTAGGAATCAGTACCGAGCAACATACCGATAGGTACACCGAGGATACCGAATACAGTCTGCAAATGTGGTCCTAAGAAATCAGGCACAAGAGCGATTAACATGGTAGCCATGTTATCCATCATTTAGTACCGCTCAAAACGCCGAGGAATACGCCGGATGCCAACAAGATCATAGGCATGGTCAACGCTGTATCAGCATGCATTTTGATTGCTTTAGCCTGAGCTTTAGCGCCCGGGAAGTTAACGATCAAAGCAATAGCCAAACCGAACATGAAGGCACCGTACAAAGGAATCTTTGTGAAGCAGAGTAACAAGATAACAACTAAAGTTAAAAGACCATTGAACCATAACAATTTAGGGCGTTTCATAGCTTCGATATCTTCAGTCGTAGCATTGCTGTCAGCCGGTACAATAGAAGAGTCGAGTAAAGCAGCTTCGCCTGTAGGGTTAAGGCCCGCACCGCGGCGTTTTTTCAACTATGCCCATGTAAGCAGCGAATACCATTAAGATTACGAAACCAACACCTTGCAATGGAATCAATTCCTGCCACAAAGCGTTTACGTCAGCGTTCAATACAACGCCGGTACGAGCTACCGGACCACCCCATGGTACCAAGTTCATGATACTCATAGCAGCACCGATGATACAAACTAATACAACCGGACGGATGTGCAATTTCTTATAGATTGGCAACATAGCAGGGATTGTGATTAACAATGTGGAAGCCAACGCACCATCCAAGTGACCGATTACGGCGATCATAGCCGTAACAATGGTTACCAACATAATGTTGTTACCGGCTTTTTTAGCCAAGTAGTTAACCAATGGGTCAAACAAAACCAACGTCACTCATTAATGAGAAGTATACGATAGAGAAAATAAATAATACCGCAGTAGACCAGGTTTTGGATACACCGGTTTGTACAAACTTATAAATATCTTCAGGACCGAAACCTGCAATTACGGCCGCGATGATAGGTACGATTACGAAATCGGCACCGGATTTGTCTTAAGATTGGATTAAGGCCCATACGATGATGACAATCATCATTAAGCCAAGAAAACCTAAAACATGAGAAAATCCTCCTTAAAACAACTACAAATAAATGAGAAAATTATCATATCACAATATATAATGCGTTAACAACTCCCTGCCGAGTGAGATTAATAAGCTTAATCTCACTCACAGGAGTCTTTTTATTAAAGTCGACTACCTAATCACAGTCAGCATTACTACTGATTGGAGCAGACATTAATGCCATTAGTCTAAAGGTTTACGAACCACGTCGATGATAGTGCCGTCACGATATTCTACGATAGCTACTACGTCTTCGTCTTTATCGCTAACAGTTACACCTTCCGGTTTACCTACCAAGTCAAAGGCCAATTTTTGCAATTCTTCAATCGTGTAGATTGGCAAATTGGAGTCTTTGAAGCGTTCGATAAGGTCGGTACGACGAGGGTTGATGGCGATACCGCGTTCAGTTACGATAACGTCTACGGATTCACCAGGTGTAATTACTGTCTGAACGTTGTCAAGAATCATTGGCAAACGACCGCGAACGAGTGGACAAGTAATTACTGTGCATTTAGCACCGGCTGCTGTATCGCTGTGACCGCCGGAAGCACCCATGAGGATACCGTTGGAGTCAGTCATACAGTTAACATTGAAGTTAGTATCGATTTCGGTAGCACCTAAGAATACTACGTCGAGATAGTTTGTCATGTTGTCGGTCCAAGGATCCGCATACATGGAGGCGCTCATTTCGATATGGTTAGCATTTTTATGTAAAGAAGCCGCTGCATCAGTATCAAATGTTTGCGTATCATAGATAGCTTCGATCAAGCCGTCTTCCAACATGCCTGCCAATACACCGGTAGCACCGCCGATACCAAAACCGGCTTTAACACCTTGGGCTTTCAATTTTTCGCCGATAAATTTAGCAACTGTCAAAGGAGCTCCGCCGGCACCTAACTGGAAGGAGAAACCTTCTTTAATGATGCCTGCCTGATCCAAGAATTCAGCGGCCATTTCAGCGATTTTAATCTGGATAGGGTTTTTAGTGAAACCAACCGCACCGGAAGCAATACCTGCAGGGTCGCCGATAGCTTCTACTTCAACGATGTAGTCTACATCAGTTTGAGGTACGGAATATGGATATACATAGTCAACGAGGTTATCGGTAATAGCTACGGTTTTATCTGCATAATGGGAGTCAACCATGGCGTAGCCGAGAGCACCGCAAGCGGATTTGCCCTGCATGCCGGTGAAGTTACCGCGACGATCGCAAGTTGGGGCACCCATGAAAGCCACATCGATGTGAAGTTCGCCGGAAACGATGGCACGAGCACGACCACCATGAGAACGAATCACTACCGGACGTTTTAATACGCCTGGGTTTTTCGTCAAGAATTTACCGAGCGCATCACGTAAACCGGATGTTTCGATAGCTGTTACGGTACCATCTTTAATCATATCGATCAAGAAGTCATGGCATGGGCTCAAAGAGCTGGATGCTACGGTGATGTCTTTAATACCTTTAGCCTGGATGCGTTCCATAACCATTTTCATAACATAGTCACCATTGCGGAAATGATGGTGGAACGATACAGTCATACCGTCTTTTAGGCCGGTTTTTTCAATAGCTTCGTCGATGGAAGCCAATAATTTATCGGCACCGCCTTTATTATATTTAGCAACCGGACGACCGGCACGGTGCATTTTCGGCTCAACTGCGAACTCGCCTTGATACACTTCACGGCCTTCAAGAGCCGGAATATTCATTGGAATTTCGCGATTTGCTTTATTTAACATTGATTTCAGCTCCTTCATCTACTTCTACTTTAATCCCGGCAGCACGTGCTTTGTCCACGATACGTTGTGCACGTACTACGATAGGACCGTCAATCATTTTACCGTCTACGGCGATTACGCCTTTATTATTTTTCAAAGCATCAGCATAGCTGTTCAATACTTTTACGGAATGAGCGATTTTCTTTTTTCATCCGGTGTGAATACTTTGTGAGCTAATTTAATCTGGCTTGGATGGATACAAGATTTACCGTCAAAGCGAGGGCTTTAATGTATTCAACTTCTTCAACGAAACCTTCAGGGTCTTTAACATCGGAGAATACAGTATCGACACAACGGATGCCGGCTTCACGAGCAGCCAACAAGATGGACTGACGAGCGAATGCCAATTCAACTGCCGGTTTATGTTTACCGGTACGAAGGTCGGCACGGTAATCTTCAGCGCCTAAAGCGATACCTACTACGCGAGGTGCGTGGCAGATTTCACGAACATTGTAAAGGCCTTTTACGGATTCGATAGCTACGATAATATTAATCGTACCTTCTTCCCAGCCGTTTGCTTTTTCTACTTCTTCAATCTTACGGGCTACGATTTCAACTTCGGAAACGTCTTCCGTTTTAGGAATACGAATCAAGTTAGGTTTAGCCGGTACGATTACATCGAGGTCATCATAACCGTAAGGAGTCTGCGTCGGATGGTTAATACGAACTACCGTTTCGGAACGGAAAGTCATGCTTTTTTAAAGCTTCAGCCGTCATCAAACGAGCCGTATCTTTTTCCGTTACAGGGATGGAGTCTTCAATATCAAACATCAAGCTGTCAGCACCGTGGATATCAGCACTGTTGATCATTTTAGGTGTGTTGCCCGGTACGAACATCATACTGCGGGAAATACGTGCTTTAGCTGCTTCGCTTAAAGGTAATGTTTTGGCTTCTACAGGACGAGTTTCGTCGTGAGCTACAGCCGCTTTTGGTTCGGAACCGCGTTCCAAAGCACCGAGTACACGAGCTTTAATGGCATAGTCCCAAGCTGCTTTATCGTCGGCAATAACTTTTACTCCGTCATAACCGGCTTCTTTAACCGTTCTTACGATTAATTCTTCAATGTGTTTACCATACTGGCGTTGAACTTTGGAAGTCAATTCCACTTCAATACCGGCCGCAATTGGTTCAACTGTTACAAGACAATCTTGCTTTTCGTCAAAACCGACAGTCGCTGCCTTTACTAATTTGTTCATAGCTTCGCATCCTTTCCTGACGAATCGAATTACTGAAAAAAAATTAACGATAAAAGTTAAGGAAATACATCAACATTTAAACTACTGATAATAATTTAAGCCATTACATAACTTAGATTTGAATTTTAAACATTTTTTTTATCTCTTACTTCTAAAAACATTATATCTACCTTCATCATATAAAGATAATAAAAAGCCGTTATGTACTGTATAAAATTTTTATACACATTTTTTCATTCCATAGATTACATTTAGTAATGTGTTATAAATACGCATAAAAAAAGAATCTTTTTGCATTTAGCAAAAAGATTCTTAAAAATTATCACTGCATTTGCAATTTCCATATAAGAAAAAGTTCTTTTGGGCTTTATAAAAAGTAAAACGTAAGATTCGTTCAACACAAGTTTACACCTGTCTACGAAATGTCGTTAAAACTGTATCGTTACCGGTGAATTATCTTTATAATATTCTTGTACATAATCTATAAACGTTTTAACGGCAATCAATTTATCACTCACTTCATTGAAGTATAAAAACGTACTGCGCACCCAAGGCTTGCCGTCTTTCTGATAAATCGGTTCCACATAGATGCCTTCATCTTTGCAGGAACCAAGCCCTAAATACGGTAAGATTGACCAACCGAGACCTTCACGCACGAAGTGACGACAGGTAACCATAGAGTCCATCTCCATAGCCGCTTCATGACTTTTCGGCAGATTTTCATTACACCATGTGTCAAGAACGGTAGTAATCGAACCGTCCGAACGATATTGAATGAGCGGCAAATCCGCCAACTCATCAATTGTAACCGGATCTTTATAAACCAAGCAGTAAGGCTCTTCAAAGAGCTTAATACTGCTGCTTGTTTCTTTATGATTGCCGCGCGCGATTGCCACGGCCACTTCCCCGCTGTTAAACATCTTATTTACATGGGAACTGTGACCGTTTTTTACTTGGATATGAATATTGGGATATTGCTTCGTAAATTTACCCAATAAATGCGGCAACTGATAGTCCGCGAAGTTGATGGACGAAGCAATTTTTAAGTCCCTTGTATCTCTCCGCTCATCTCACCGATAGCCTGCTTCAAGCTTTCCATTTCCTGGAGCATGCGGCGGCAGTAAGCATGAAAGACTTCGCCTTGAGGCGTCAACGTAATTCCTTCACTGGTACGAAGTAATAAGGGACTCCCCAAGTCTTCTTCCAAATGGCGCAGACGATAACTCAGCGCCGGTTGGGATAGAAATAGTTTTTCAGCGGCTTTTGTAATATTGCCTTCTTCCACAACGGTTACAAAAGTTTGCCATTCCCGTTCATCCATTAAATCCCTCCTCAATCTCTACGGAAAAATCGCAATAAGGATAAGAAGATATTAATGAAATCCAAGTACAACATTAACGCGCCGATCAATTCAACCCGTTCCAACACTTCGTCATCTTCAAGGGCTACCGTGGTCAAAATCCCTTTAATGCGATTCACATCAACGGCCGTAAAAATCGTGAAAATAATCACAACCGAAAGCATCGAGGGCTAAATTAACGAACCGTTTTGGAATACGAACACATTAAGCAAGCTCACGATAATAAGCGCAATGACAGCACCTAACAAATAGGTCGTCCACGATGTTAAGTCACGTTTAACCACACCGCCGATAACCGCAAAGGTACCGAAAAACGCCAACGTCCCCACAAAAGCATAAAAGAACGCCGTCGTACCGTATACCATACTCAAGGCCGCCAAAGTAAGGCCATTTAAAATAGAGTAAATAAAGAACATGCTTTTCAGCGTAGTCAGACTGGCCGACATCTGCCGCGCGCTGAATAAGAAGACCGCGCCCAATTCCAAAATCAACAAAATATTGTAGTTGGAAACAGCCAATGAAAGCCATTGAGGGTTAAATAAAGCTGCCAACATAGTAACAAATGTTGTCAAAATTCCCCAGCCCATCCAGAGCATGGAGTTGCGCAATTTACGCGCTACAATCTGCGAAATTACAGATTGATCCGCATTCACGGGCATTGAATAGTTCATACATACCTCCTCAATCAAATCTGTCACGGCTCAAATCGGCCTCTTAATATAAAATCTTGCTTGTGCCTCTCACCTTGACACAAGCAAGATTTACGTCACTACCTATTCAGCATGCCGCAGCAATACCTTAATACGCATTAGCCACACAATTAACGGGCGTTGGCAATGCCTTCAAATACTTTGCCGCGAGAGCCGTCGACAGTTACAACTTCACCATTATTAATTACAGTTTCTGCATTTCTTACACCTAAAATTACCGGAATACCGAAGTTAATCCCTGCAATAGCGGCCGCCGAAGTAAAGCCGTCTTCAGCAGCAATGATAGCACCGGCACGTTTAGCAAACGGCATTAATTCCGGTTCTAACGTGCGAACTACCAATACATCGCCATCGCGGAAAGACTTCCCTGCCATTTCAGCATTATAAGCGAGGCAAACACGACCGGTAGCGGCGCCTTTACCCACACCATTACCGCTTAATACGGCTTTGCCGACTACATGTACGCGAATCATATTGGTCGTACCGGCCTTACCGGATGGTACGCCGGCGGTAATAACAACTAAATCGCCGGATTCGATATGGTTTTCAGCCAAGGACGATGTAATAGCACTGTATACCATTTCATCGGAATTTTCATGGCCCGCACCGAGTACGGCTTCAACGCCCCAATACAACTGAACGCGACGAACCGTAGCTTCATGCGGCGTAACCGCTAAAATCTTAGCGCGCGGACGGTTGCGGGAAATACTCATAGCCGTTTTACCCGTTTCCGTACAAGTAATGATAGCCGCCGCATCAAGATTCTTAGCTACCGTTACGGTTGCCACACTGATGGCATCCGTAGTTTGTACCGTATCAGAAGCAAACGGATGCTCAATATTGCAATATAAAGTGGAATGTTCCGTCACTTCCGCAATACGCGCCATTGTCTGTACCGCTTCTACCGGGTATTTACCGCCTGCTGTTTCGCCGGACAGCATAACCGCATCAGTGCCGTCCAAAATAGCATTCGCTACGTCGCTGGCTTCGGCGCGGGTAGGGCGTGGGTTATTCGTCATAGATTCCAACATTTGAGTGGCCGTAATTACAGGCTTCGAGGCTTTGTTACATTTAGTAATCATCATCTTCTGAAGAACCGGTACTTCTTCAGCAGGGATTTCAACGCCCAGGTCACCACGAGCTACCATGAGACCGTCGGACATGCGCAAAATATCGTCTAAGTTATTGATACCTTCTTCATTTTCAATCTTGGAAATGATTTTAATATCTTTCCCTTCTTCTTCCAAAATGCGGCGAATAGCCACTACATCAGTGCCACGCTGCATAAAGGAAGCGGCTACATAGTCCACATCCATTTGGCAACCGAAACGCAAATCTGCCATATCGCTTTCCGAAACCGGTGGTAAGCTGAGTGGAATGCCCGGTACGGCTACGCGTTTACGATCGCTCATAGGCCCGTTGTTTTTAATTGTAGTGTAAATTTCGGTGCCTTCGATTTTTTCTACCTGCAAGGTAACCAAACCGTCGGATAATAAAATTTCGCACCCTACTTTAACGTCATCCACCAAGCCTTTATGGTTAACCGAACAAATGGTAGCGTCCCCTTCAATATCGCGCATAGTAAGCGTAAACGGTTTACCCGCTTCAAGCATTACTTTGCCCTCTTTAAAATGACCTAAACGAATTTCAGGCCCTTTGGTATCAAGCATAAGCGCTACCGGAATCCCGGTTTTCTTCGAAGCAGCGCGCACCGCTTCCATACGTTTCGTATGTTCGTCATAAGAGCCATGTGAAAAATTGAAGCGTGCTACGTTCATACCGGCCTGTAGCATCTGTTCCAATACGCCGGGCGCATCAGTGCTCGGTCCAATGGTACAAACAATTTTAGTCTTTTTCATAGTAAATACCTCACTCATAATGAATTGGAATAAAGCCTATGTTTTCCCTTCATAGTAACCATTATACACTAATCAATTAAAGTATTTCTACACTATCGGGGCCTAAAATTTCTTCCACCGCCCGGCATATTTCAGTCCCGGGGGCAAAATAGTATTCTTTGGCTACATCAATGCGTTTCCGTTGCCGATGTAAATAAAAGGTGACCGGTACCGTCCCGGTTGCTTTGAGGAGTAATTTTTTCAACGCATTACTCGCTTCGGCCGTGTCAAAACCAGGACGAATATGAATTACAATACGCTTGGCCGTATCGTAATTGACTTTTAACGGCTTAATCGTATCGGCAATGATTTGTACGCCCTTTTCATCCGCATCAATCCGTCCCGAAATACGTACCGCCATATCTACGGCCAGCATGGCCTGATACTGCTGAAAATTTTGTGGGAAAACGACAATAGACGCGGAACCGGAAAAATCTTCGAGCCGAATAATGGACATGACATCGTTGCGCCGCGTAATTCTGTCGGTTTTCTCTACAATGAGGCCACCTACGGTCACTTCCTGCTTGTCGTATTGTTCCGGATTTTCATTAAGTTTACCCACTTCGAAAAGACCTTTTAATTCAGCTTCATAAGAATTAAGAGGATGGCCGGAAATATAAAAACCGGTATATTCTTTTTCATCGCGCAATTTTTCATCCATGGTCAAATCGTCGAGCTTTGGCACTTCAATGGTTTCCGCCACGGACGGTTCATCACCAAAAAGACTCATAGCGCCGCGGGCTTCTTCTTTTTGAAGGCGCTGTCCCAAACTCTGCGCTCCTTCATACATGGCGAGGAGCTGATTGCGGTTTTCCTTGAAGCTATCCATGGCGCCGCAGCGAATTAAGCTTTCCAGTAAGCGTTTATTTACCACGCGCGAGTCGACCCGTTTGCAAAATCAAGAATGGAGCTGTATAAACCGTTCCGATGGCGCTCGGCCAAAAGTTGTTCCACCGCATTATCGCCTACGCTCTTAACGCCACCCAAACCGAAACGAATAGCACCGTTCTGTACGGCAAAAGCCTGTTCCCCGTAATTAATATCCGGGCCCAACACTTCGACGCCGTGCTTTTTACAGTCATTAATATAGTACGTCAGTTTATCCACGTTGGTCATGAAACTACTCATAGTAGCCGCCATAAATTCAGGATAATAATGAGCCTTCAAATAGGCCGTCTGATACGCAATATAGGCATAGGCCGCACTGTGGGATTTGTTAAAACCGTAGCCCGCAAAGTATACGAGCAAATCGAATACTTCATTGGCAATGGCTTCCGGAATATTATTCTGCACCGAGCCGGCAATAAAGGATTCACGTTGCGCTTTAAGGACGGATTCTTTCTTTTTACCCATGGCACGGCGCATTAAATCCGCTTGGCCGAGACTGAAACCACCCATGGCAGAGGCAATCTGCATAACCTGTTCCTGGTAAAGAATAACCCCGAAGGTATCCTTCAAAATCGGTTCCAACAACGGATGTAAATAGGTAATTTCCATCTCCCCGTGGCGACGTTTAATAAAGTCTTCCACCATGCCGCTGCCCAACGGCCCCGGTCGATACAAGGCAACCAAAGGAATGAGGTCTTCAAAATGCTCCGGTCGTAAATCCATAACGAGCTTCGTAATCCCATCCGATTCAAGCTGGAATACGCCCGGCGTATCACCGCGGGTTAAGAGGTCACACGCGGCCTTGTCGTCAAGGGGAATTTTATCGAGGTCAATATCAATTCCGCGGTTAGCTTTAATGAGCTTCAAAGCGTCATCCATAACAGTAAGCGTCCGAAGGCCCAAGAAGTCCATTTTCAAAAGGCCCAATTCTTCGATATTGTCTTTATCATACTGAGTAACAAAGCCCGCGTCATTGGCGTTCTGAATCGGCACATGGTCTTCCAACGGTGCCGCCGAAATCACCACGCCCGCCGCATGAGTGGAGGCGTTGCGCACAATACCTTCCAGTTTACGGCCATAATCAAAGAGTTCACGAACCTTCGGATCCGTATCATAGAGCTGCTTTAAATCTTTACCCTTCAGCGCTTTGTCGAGCGTAATGCCCAATTCATTGGGTATCATCTTAGCCAGGCGGTTCACTTCAGGCAGTGGATGATCGAGCACGCGACCCACATCGCGAATAACGGCACGCGCCGCTTCCGTACCGAAGGTGATAATCTGAGCCACCCGAGCTTGACCGTATTTTTCCGTTACATATTCGATAGCCTTGCCGCGTTTTTCGTAGCAGAAGTCAATATCGATATCAGGCATGCTGACACGTTCCGGATTCAAAAAGCGTTCAAAGAGAAGATTATATTTGAGCGGGTCAAGGCCGGTAATGCCGAGCAAATAGGCCACCACGGAACCGGCCGCACTACCACGACCAGGCCCTACTAAAATGTCGTGCTCACGAGCGTAACGCACATAATCCCACACGATGAGGAAATAATCGTCAAAACCCATTTGAGCGATAACGGCGAGTTCATAATCGAGCCGTTCTTTCAGTTCCGGCGTCATCGTACCGTACAGTCGCGGCACTTCTTTTTCACACAAATGGCGTAAATAGGTAGTCGCCGTCTCCCCTTCCGGCACGTCGAAATGAGGCAAATGATGCTCATCAAAATTAAATTCCACATTACAACGGTCTGCAATGGCCAAGGTATTTTCCATGGCACCCGGAATATGACTGAATAATTCCGCCATTTCGTCGCCGCTCTTCATATAAAACTCGTCATTCGGGAATTTAAGTCGATCCATATCGGCCACTTTGGCCCCGGTCGCAATGCAAACCTTAATATCTTGCGCATCTGCATCTTCTTTTAATACATAATGAAAGTCATTGGAGCACACCAAGCCTACGCCATACTCTTTGGCTAACTGAATGAGTGCTTCCTGCGCTTTTACTTCGGCGGGTAAGCCGTGATTCTGTATTTCTAAAAAGAAATTATCCTTGCCGTAAATATCTAAGTAGGTTTCCAGCGCTCGTTTCGCTCCTTCCGGATTATCCTGCAATACACATTGCGGAATTTCTCCTTGAATACAAGCACTCAAGGCGATGATACCTTTACTGTGTTCTTTTAATAATGCGTGATCGACACGAGGTTTGCGGTAAAAACCCTCCGTAAAACCGCGGGATACGATTTTAGTGAGATTTTGATAGCCTTCCATGGTCTCAGCCAGCAAAATCAAATGTTTCAATCGCTCTTGCCGACTTGCGTCTTTATCAAAACGACTGCCCGTCGTAACATACACTTCGCAGCCGATAATCGGCTTTATCCCCGCACTTTTTGCTTCTTTATAAAAATAAATGGCACCACACATGTTACCATGGTCCGTTATCGCCAAAGCAGGCATGTTCAGTTCTTTGGCGCGGGCTACCATTTGCGGCAGGCGACTGATGCCGTCCTGCAAGCTGTATTCAGTGTGGCTATGCAAATGAACAAATGGTTTCATGGTTCCCTCCTCAATCAAAATTATATAAAAAGGACCGACCCCGAGGTCAGTCCTTTTACTGTATCTGTACCTTATTTAATTATATCATAAGTTGGAAGTCGTACTGCTTAATTATCAAACATTACTACGAAATAGCCTCCCGGCGAATGGGACTATTCGTTAACGACCTCGAAAATAATGAGTCAATTCACGGCGCACCATCTGCCACTGGGGCATAAATTCAGCACTACCTGCCAAAAGCGAGCGGAATGGTTCGGTTGAATAAAATGGGCAAACTCATGAATCATTACATATTCCAAGAATAATCGAGGCCCGATTAATAGTTTCTGATTAATCATAATCCGCTCTGTCCGTAAGGAACAGGAACCCCAGCGCGTTTTCGCTTCGCGAATACGCAGTTTTGGATAGGGCACATCATAACCGGCTTCAATGTAACAACGATAAATGCGATCACGCATATCCTTCACCACATCTTCTACCAGATGTTCCCAAAAATCCGCCATCAACGCGGCGCGCTCCGCTAGCGTGCTGTGCGGTTTGACAAACATGTATAAAACAGCCGGGTCCGATTCACTCCAACTCACGTAAGGTGCGTGATTGGGTTCAACCGGAGCCACCGTCAACCGGGCTTCATACCCCAGAATGGTAAACAGTTCACCGTTTTCGTACTGATACGGTACTACAGGGGTCTGTTTCGCCTGCTGGTCTTTGAAGCGCTGCCGTGCTTTATCGATAAAGCCTTCATGCTCCGAAACAAATTGAGTAACGGTGTGAGCGGGCATACGCCACGGTGCCGATACCTTGACCGTACCGTCCGGCATGACGCGGAGGTCATGTTTTTGACAGCCTTCCACGTCACCGTATACGGTATAAGCTCACCGGCTATTCGTAATTCATATGTCTTCGACTGTATCTTACGCGACGACCGTCGCTGCCACCAACTCATAGTATTGCTTAGCGAGCGTTTTTAGCTGCTTTAGCACGGGCAGCACGATCCAAAATAGTTTTACGCATGCGAATGCTGTGCGGTGTTACTTCTACCAATTCGTCGTCGTTAATCCATTCCAAAGCCTGTTCCAAGCTGAAAATACGAGGCGGTGTCAAACGAACAGCTTCGTCAGAGGAGCTGGAACGCATGTTGGTAACATGTTTTTTCTTACATGGGTTAACGTCCATGTCGGTTTCACGAGAGTTTTCACCGATAATGCGACCGGTGTAAACCGCTTCGTTAGGACCTACGAATAAAGTACCGCGATCCTGTACGGAATTCAAACCGTAAGGAGTTGTTTCGCCGTCTTCAAAAGCTACCAAAGCGCCGCGCGTACGGCTCGGAATGTCGCCTTTAAATGGTGCATACCCATGGTACACATGGTTCATGATACCATTACCTTTAGTGCTGGTTAAGAATTGAGCACGGAAACCGATAAGACCACGGGCAGGAATAATGAATTCCATGCGGAGGTAACCGGCCAATTCGGTCATGTTAATTAATTCGGCTTTACGAACGCCCAAGTTTTCCATAACGGTACCCATGAATTCCTGAGGTACGTCGATGGTTAAGTATTCTAATGGTTCGCAGAGCTGATCGTTAATGCGTTTGTAAATTACACGTGGTTTACCAACCTGTAATTCATAGCCTTCACGACGCATAGTTTCGATTAAAACGGCCAAATGAAGTTCACCGCGACCGGATACTTTGAAGGAATCCGGCGAATCGGTTTCTTCTACTTTCATGGACACGTTGGTTTCTACTTCTTTGAACAAACGGTCACGTAAATGACGGCTCGTTACATAATCCCCTTCACGACCGGCAAACGGGGAGTTATTAACGGAGAACATCATGGACAACGTAGGTTCGTCAATCTTAATAGCCGGTAATGCTTCCGGATGTTCCGCATCAGCTACGGTTTCACCGATGTTGATATCTTCGATACCTACGAAAGCAGTGATGTCGCCCATGGCGGTTTCATCGGTTTCCACACGATTCAAGCCATTGTAGGTATAAACACGACCGATTTTAGCTTTACGAGTGCTTTCGCCGTTCATGATTACAACCTGCTGGTTAGTTCTCATGCGACCGCGAACAATACGACCAACGGCGATTTTGCTACATAATCATCATAGTCAAGGGTCGTAACCATGAACTGTAACGGACCGTCAATGTCGCCCTGCGGAGCAGGAATTTCTTTTAACAATACTTCGAATAAAGGCTGCATATCTTTGCCTTCATCATCCATGGACAATTTAGCAATGCCATCACGAGCGGATGCATATACAACCGGGAAGTCTAATTGATCGTCATCGGCTTCGAGTTCCATGAAGAGTTCCAATACTTCGTCTTCTACTTCGTGAACACGTTGGTCCGGACGGTCAATTTTGTTGATAACAACGATTGGTTTTAATTTCTGTTCCAACGCCTTACGAAGTACGTATTTAGTCTGTGGCATCGGACCTTCAAAAGCGTCAACCAACAACAATACGCCATCAACCATGTTGAGTACGCGTTCTACTTCGCCGCCGAAGTCAGCATGGCCCGGGGTGTCAACGATGTTGATTTTTACGCCATTATGCATGACAGCCGTATTTTTAGACAAAATGGTAATACCACGTTCTCTTTCAAGAATCGTTAGAGTCCATAACACGCTCTGCCACTTTTTCATTCTCTCTAAAAATATGGCTTTGTTTTAAAAGGGCGTCCACCAAGGTTGTTTTACCATGGTCAACGTGCGCAATAATTGCGACATTACGAATATCTTCGCGAATCATGTATGTATGCCTCCTGTTTCGCTATAAAAAATATTAACTACTGATATAGTCAAAAGTATCAATCTATATAAATAACAGTTAATTATAACATAGCTTATTACCATTTAACAACTTTCTAAAAATTCTTTAACCGTTGGATTGCTTTTAAGGCTTCAATTTCTTCTTCGCTTGGAATTTTCACCTTATCACGGTCTATATTAACAAGACACAAAAAGCCTACATAATCGCCCTTATTGGCACGAAAATTGATGAACGTGTTGCTCGGGATTTCAATAAAATCGCCCACTTTTACATCCACCACTTTTTCACCCAGCAAACATTGCCCATGGCCTCTGAAAATCATAACCATATGTGTATGTTCATGATGTTCCAAGGTCGAATAACCACCCGGTTTCACTTCAAAATAACGGAATTGGCAGGGAATGTCAAAGGCGCCGTCAAAGAGTACCTGCCGTGTTACATCTTTGAAGGGACTGCCGTCCTGTTTATAGACTAAAGTATCTACGCCCTCCCAATTAAAGGTTTCTGTATTAAACTTTTTAATCATAATTAACTCCTCAACATTAAGGCCTGCCAATACGTTTAACGCAAAAACGCCCGTTACTACCGCAACGGACGCATCGCTATTTTACTTAAACATACGTTTCAATGTGCCCATGAGGCCGCCCTTTTCATGAGCATGAGTCGCTTCGGATACGGAAGCTACTTCAAAGCCTGTTGCATCAATGGCTTCTTTAATGGCATCAGCATTAACTTTGCTGTTGTCATAGGAAATAGTTACGTCTTTGGATTTCAAATCCACGTCGGCAGACATAACCCCCGGCAAACCGAGTACTGCAGTTTTTTACTGTATTTTTCGCAATTGCTGCACATCATTCCCGGTACGTTGAATACCTGCTGATGAGCATGACCTGTACTGCCGCAACCACAATCTTTACACATAATATGTTCCTCCAATCTTCTTCCGGCTCAACGATATGAACCAAGCCATAATATTAACGATTTAGTCGCAAAGGCCTCCCCTGCCTGACGGCATAGGGAGGCCTTAATTATCATTTATTGAATTTCTTTATGTTTTTTTATCATTAACGGCGCCCGCTTCTACGTCAATCGTTTCCACTTTGGCCACATCAGATACTTTTCTTCTTTTTCTTGTCAGAGCTTACGGCGTCTTTGAACTCATTGATACCTTTACCAATGGCTTTACCAACTTCCGGCAACTTACCCGGTCCGAACACAACGAGCGCAATAACGAGCACTAAAATTAGTTCCTGTGTACCGAAATTAAACATAATTTTCACCTCGTTTAGCTACAATAATTATCATTTCTCTTTACAGTGTAACACGAAACCCTATAAAATGCTATAGAAAGTATCATAGCATTTTATCAATTTAAATATTAGTTTTTAGCGGCTTTGTCTACATACCATGTCACTGTATCCTGTGAGAGAACAGCGCCCGGAAGCACATGGCCGATACGTTCTTCCCATGATTCATCCATATACTCTTTACGCTGACGCAGTACGCGACCAAGAGCTGCCGCTTTCGATTCACCCACAACGGTAAACCATACATTGCGCGCTTTCGCCAAAAACGGGAACGACATGCTCACACGGTTCCATACTTTGCCGTCCGTTACGGGAATAACGGTCCGCTTCTTTTCTTCCAAAGCCTGAGACCGAGCAAATAAGGATGCAGTATGGCCGTCATCGCCAAGGCCTAACAACGTAAGATCTACGCCGTCTTTTTCACAAGCACTGAGCACGGTGGCTACTTCTTTTTCATAGGCATCGGCTGCTTCTTCAACGGTACCGCTGTTTGTCGGTACCGGATAGAAATGACTGCTGCCGCCAATAGAGGCAAAGAGGCGTTCTTTGGCACGATAGAAATTATTGTCCGGATCGGTCTGCGGCACAAAGCGCTCATCCACCCAAAGGAAGAATATATTTTCCCAATCCAATTGCGTACGATATGCATCGGTATTTTAAAAGCTCAAAATAAATGTATTCGGAGTAGTACCGCCGGAAATAGCTACTACAGCGCTTCCGGACTCGGCAATACAAGTATTCGTAAAGGCAATAAAATCCTTAGCTACTGCTTCCGCTACTTCTTGAGCGGTCTCAAAAGCACGAATTAAATCTTGCGCCATTGTAAGGAGCCTCCTTCTAAAATCTCATTAGTTTCTTTCGGTCCTTCGCTATAGGCCGGATAGAAGCAAAGTGGCACATTGTCCAAATCAGCTTCCCAAGCACGCAATAACGGCATAAATAAACGCCAAGATGCTTCTACGGTATCATTGCGTACAAACAAGGTTTGGTCCCCTAAGAGGGCATCCAAAATTAAGCGTTCGTAGGCATCCGGAATATCCTCCCCTTGCATAAAATCACTGTAGGAGAAATCCATCTCCAAGGTATTTACACAAAGTTTAGAGCCCGGCGACTTAACTTCCAACGATAAGCCCATCCCTTCATGTGGCTGCATACGCAACAACAAGACGTTTTGATTAAAATCTTTCGGTCTAATCGGTTTGAAAATGGAGTGTGGAATCGGTCTAAACGTAATGGCGATTTCACTGGATTTCTTCGGTAAGCGTTTGCCCGTACGCATATAGAACGGTACGCCGCGCCAACGCCAGTTATCGATGAAGAGTTTTAACGCCACATACGTTTCCGTCTGAGAGTTCGGGGCCACCCCTTCTTCCTTGCGATAGCCTACGGCCGGACGTTCCGAATCAACGGCTTCTACATATTGGCCGCGCACGGATATTTTGCCGAGGTCCTGTCCTTCCAACGGACGGATGGACGAAATTAATTTAGCGATTTCATCGCGATACGCATCGGCTTCAAAAATAGCCGGCGGTTCCATGGCGATGAGCGATAACATCTGTACCATGTGGTTCTGGAACATGTCGCGCAAAGCACCGGCTTTATCATAATAACCGGCTCGTTTTTCAACGCCTAATTCTTCCGCTACGGTAATTTCCACTTTTTCAATATACGTATGATTCCAAAGCGGTTCAAAAATGGCATTGGCAAAACGGAGCATCAAAATATTCTGAACCGTTTCTTTACCTAAATAATGGTCGATACGATAAGTTTGCGATTCTTTAATATAACGTTTCAAGGATTTATCGAGGGCAACGGCACTTTCTAAATCGTGGCCGAACGGTTTTTCAATAATAACGCGGGACCATGCTTCCTCTTCGTCCAATAAGCCCTGCTCTGCCAAACCTTTTACAATCGGTTCAAACATAGTCGGCGGCATGGCCAAGTAGAATAAAGCATTTCCTTCCGTGCCATGAGCTTCACTGACGCGTTTTAACTCGGTTTCAAGCAGTTCAAACATAGCCGCTTCCGTATATTGACCGGCCACATAGGAAAATCTGGCCAAGAAATCATCTGTTACGGTATCGCCGTTAGCCGCCATAGCTTCGCGTACTTCTTCCTGAAAAGCTTCATTGGTCATTTCAGTACGAGCTACGCCGATTACGGCGAATTTTTCCGGTAATAATTTACGCTCAAATAAAGCATGTATAGCCGGTAACAATTTTCGTTTAGTCAAGTCGCCGGAGGCACCGAATATTACAATAGTGCCGGGGCCCGGAGCCGAGTCAACACAGAGTTGCTCCCGGTAATTACACGAAACTGTCATTGGTTTTGCTTTCATTGTTGCAATCTCCTATTACTCTATTACTATAGAATATCATTCATATGCTTACTCTAGCACAAAACGACGTGAACTTCAATATATGGGTATATTCTGCCCCTTATTTGACACAATTTTTACCTCTTTTCCCCACATTTTCGCCCTAAACTTATGTATATACAAATAACCGCCCCGAATTCGTAATGAATCGGAGCGGTTATTTATATAAATGTCATTCAAAGCACTTTAAGTTACATACACCTATGACAGTTTATTTATTTGTCAGGCGTAACACCCTTATTTAACTTCTACTTTAACGGCACCGTATTTCTTAAGACTTTCTGCTTCTACCTCAGCTTGCGTCTTATAGTTTTGCGGAATTTTAGCTAAACGAATCCAGCTGCGAACCGCTTCCACCAATACGATGACAATCATGAGGAACATGACTACACTGAAGGCAACCAAGGTCCATTTGCCGGCCGGAATGTAACTGTAGAATACGTTTTCATAATCGGCAGCAATAGCAATGATGGCCATGAAGAAACATGGTACACCGGTTACCCAAGCGTAACGTTTGTGGCCGAGACGCATGATTACTGTAGTACCTACGGCCAAAGTCATGGTACCGAGCAACTGATTGGATACACCGAATAACGGCCAGATAATACCGATGTTACCTTGTAATACGAGGTAACCCCACATGATACAAATTAAGGCAGCACAGCCATATACGCCCGGTGCCCAGTTAACGTTTTCAAGCGGTTTGTAAAAACGGCCTAATAATTCTTGCAATAAATAACGACCTACACGAGTACCGGCATCAATCAAAGTCATGATAAACAAAGCTTCGAACATGATGCAGAAATGGTACCAGTAGCCCATGAGATGAGCCATGTTAGGCAAGCGCGAGAAGATATGAGCCATGCCGACGGCCAAGGAAACGGCGCCCGCCCCGGACGATGCATCAAGTCTTCGCCGACCATCTGAGATAAAGCCGGTAATTCATGAACTTGAAGTCCCAAAGCTTTGAAGGATTCAGTAGTGGAGTTGATGGCAAAATAGTCATCAGGATGTAATGCGGTAGCGGCAATCAAAGCCATCATGGCAATGAATGCTTCCGTAAGCATAGCGCCGTAACCGATAGGTAAGATTTCTTTTTCATTGGTAATCATCTTAGGTGTTGTACCGGTAGCAATTACGGTATGGAAACCGGACAAGGCACCACAGGCGATGGTAATGAAAATGAATGGGAATACGGAACCTTTAAGGACAGGACCGCCGCCGTAAATGTACTGGGTAACGGCCGGCATTTGGATTATCGGCATAACGATGATAATCCCTAATGCCAAAGCACCGATAGTACCGATTTTTAAGTACGTGGATAAATAATCACGCGGTGCCAGCAACAACCATACAGGCAAGGCGGCTGCGAAGAAACCGTATACAGCCAACATGATTTCGATGGTCTGTAAGTCGTAAAGGAACCAGCTTGCATAGGAGGAAGCGGCTACTTGAGGACCGTAAATAATGGCGGCAAAGATAAGTACTACACCGATAACCGTTGCTTCCTGAATTTTGCCGGGGCGAAACCAGCGTAAATAAATACCTACGAAAATAGCGATTGGAATCGTCATGCTGACGGAGAAGAAGCCCCATGCGGAGTTATGAAGCGCATTGGCTACTACTACGGCCATACCGGCCAAAGTAATAATCAAAAGGAACAAGGTAGCGAGCATGGCACCGATACTGGCCAAATTGGAAATTTCTTCCTTAGCAATATCGGCAATGGATTTGCCGTCATAACGAACCGACGCAAACAAAATTACCATGTCGTGAACGGCCCCGGCTACAACCGACCCGATCAAGATCCATAATAAACCCGGTAAATAACCGAATTGAGCAGCAATAACAGGACCAACCAAAGGACCGGCACCGGCAATCGCTGCAAAATGGTGACCGAATGTTACCCACTTATTCGTAGGTACATAGTCATGGCCGTCGTTGTGAACAACGGCCGGGGTTGGACGGAATTGGTCCAATACCAATACCTTAGCGGCTAAGAAGGCCCCATAATAGCGGTACGCTAAAATGAGGATGCACGCCGAGGCGATTACGATGTACAACCCATTCATTTCCATAAAAAACACCTCCAATGTCCTAACAGCATTGAAGGTGATGGCTCGTATCATAAATAATAAGAACTAACAGGTAATACGTCCGCCACAAACAATGTTGTTACCCTAGTAGAACTATCTACGCCCTTATTGTAACGCCTCACAAAGGGGTGTCAATTATCATTTACGAATAATGCAATTCTAATATTACATTTCAGTATTCAAATGTCAAAAAATCGTCTAATAAAAAATCCCGATTCTTTCA
>ENA-OPZN01000224-OPZN01000224.1-human-gut-metagenome-genome-assembly--contig:-NODE-224-length-20920-cov-2.745395_pt1 | contig 20920 bp, 27 predicted proteins | sample MGYA00242483_ERZ504503 | MGnify/ENA primary metagenome ERZ504503 (study PRJEB26092, sample SAMD00036285) | human gut metagenome | host: Homo sapiens | study: EMG produced TPA metagenomics assembly of... | reverse complement strand
TCCCTTGGGTACCTACCCTCTTTTTTATACTCCGAAATCGTCAATGAGGGTGGTACCGCGATTCGTCATCGTCCCTTTTTAGGGGCGATTTTTATTTCATAGTTGGCGATTTTGCTAATATGATGTTTTGAGAAAAAGGCGGACGGGCCGGTGATATGCCCCAATCACCAGAGAGAGGAGCGATTTAAATGACTATTTCAACTGTGATTGTAGGGCTGTATGTGGTATTACTCTTCGTGATTTCCTGGGCGTCGCGCAAATTGACGACGGGCAAGGCGGAAAATTATGTGCTCGCCGGGCGTCGTATGACAACACCGCTTATTACCGTATCTATCGTCGGTTTGGCCGTTGGCGGGGCATCCACCATCGGGGGAGCCGAACAGGCCTATGTAAAAGGTATTTCCGCCGGCTGGTACACGGCCGCTTGGGGCCTTGGGGCCATTGTGATGGGCCTTACGGTGGCGAAACGGTATCGTCGTTTGCAGATTACGACGGTTCCGGAAATGCTGGAGCGCTACTATGATAAAAAGAGCCGTATTGCAGGCATCGTGATTCAAATCATGGTTCAACTTTGTGTTATGAGTTTGCAATATGTGGCGGGCGGTACCATTTTGGCCGCTTTATTGCCGGATGTTTTCACCGTAACAACGGGCATGATCATGAGTGCCATCGTTTTCATCGGCGTTACTATGATGGGCGGCATGTGGTCCGCCAGCATCTCCAATTTGTTGAATGTTACCCTTAAATATATCAGCATTTCTGCCGCTGCTTATATGGCCGTTGTTATGATGGGCGGTACCGCCGCCATCGAGGCACAGGCACCGATGCCTCATATGTTTGATTTGGTAGACGGTGTTGGAGGCATGACGATTTTGACTTGGATTGTTACTTTGATTACCGTTAATCTATCCTTGCAGAGTATCATTCAAATTTCGCTTGGTGCCAAAACGGTGGGCATCGCACGTAAAGGGTTCATCTTGGGCGCCTCATTATGTTGCCAATCGGTTTCATCAGTGCCTACTTGGGCGTAATCGCGGCTGAATTGTATCCCGGCTTGGCACCGGCGTTGGCCTTACCGAAATTAATCGTTTCGCTTCATCCGCTTTTGGCCGGTTTGACCTTGGCAGCCCTTTGGGCAGCCGATGTAAGTACCGCTTGTAATTTATTGTTGAGCTCCGGTACTTTATTCTCCCAGGATATTTACAAACGTTTTATCAATCCGAATGTAACTGATGAAAAATATACGCTTATTACCAAAATTGCCATCGTGGTTATGGGGCTCATGACATTCATCTTCGCACTGACTATCAGCGGCATCATCGCTACCTTGATGCAGGGCTTAAGCCTTATGGCAGCTTTCGCGGTTATCGTCTTGATGACCTTGTTCGCACCTAAATATTGCAGCCGTATCGGTGCGTTCTACACTTTGGTGGCGGCTGTAGTAACATTGCTTGCCTGGAATTTCGTGCCGGCCGTACGCATCGTGCCACATGTAATCTATTTGGAATGGATTGTGTGCAGCATTACCTTCGGCGTTTGTACCTTAGTAAGCCGTCAGGCTATTAAAACAGATGCCGCGCTGGAAGGGGAAACAGCGGAAGAAGGCATGGTTAATTCGTTGAATTAGAATTAGATTTTTTAAAAACAGTAAGGGTTAAATATTGTAAGGAGTGCTCCGGCTAAAACTGAGAGTGCTCCTTTTATTTACCTCATGCCCTTTTATTTTCGCTGTGTATTGAATTCGTGCTATAATTAATAATTAAGATGTGTTTTGCTCGAGGAGGTTGCGCCGTGACAAGAAATGAAATACTAAATGGCTTACAATCGCTTAGAGCCAATGAAGTAAGCCGTGTAGAAAGCAATCCTCACAAACCGTTTAAAGTTGGTTTGGTCTATCCGAATACGTATTTCGTAGGGATGAGTAATTTGGGGTTGCAGATTATATATGAAGAAGTGAATTTACGTGAACGAAGTTGTGGTGAACGGTATTTTATGCCGGCCTCGTCGGAGCTTCGTGATTATGAAAAACATCGTTTGCCGCTTATGAGTGTGGAGACGCAACGACCACTCAATGAATGTGATGTTATCGGTATCGATATTACCTTTGAGATGGATTATTTTAATATACCGCAGCTTTTGAAATTAGGTCGTGTGCCGGTGAAACGAATTCATCGCATCGAGCGCGATCCTATCGTAATTGCCGGCGGTCCCTGTGCTACGTTTAATCCGGAGCCGTTATCGGATTTTATTGATGCGTTTATCATCGGTGAAGGGGAAGAACTTATTTCGAAAATGCTAAGCGTTATCGAAGAGGGGCGTTTGAATAATGAGTCGCGTATTGATATTTTGAAAAATCTAAGTCGCTTGGAAGGTGTGTATGTACCGGAATTCTATGAACCGCAATATGATGAAAATGGTGATTTTGCCGGTTATAATATGAATTCAGATGGAGCTTTTGAAACAGGTTTTGAAGCGAAATCTGGAAGGCAAGCAGAAGATTCCGCCAAAGACAATCTGCCTCGTGTTACACGCCATTGGCGACAGTTGGAATCAGTGGGGGAAACGGTAATCGCCACGGATTATACGGAATTCGGGGCCATGTACATCGTAGAAGTGGCCCGCGGTTGCGGCCGGCATTGTCGCTTCTGCATGGCCGGTTATTGCTATCGCACACCGCGTTTGCGTAAACTTGATTTACTGAAAGCCGGCGTAGATAGGGCGGCTGAGTTAAACAAGAAAGTGGGACTCATGGGCGCCGCTATTTCCGATTATCCTGATATTGATGAGTTGGTGACTTATATTCGTTCAAAAGGTTTGCGTTATTCCTGTGCCTCCTTACGGGCCGATTCGTTGACCCAAGCCGTAGTGGATGGACTCGCCGCCAGTGGCCAACAGACGATTACTATAGCACCGGAAGCAGGCAGTGACAGCTGCGCCGGGTTATTAACAAAGGCATTTCCAATGAGGATATGCGTAAGGCCGTAACCTTGGCGGCGAAGGCGGGCATTCCGCATATTCGGCTCTATATCATGGTTGGTTTGCCTACGGAGACGGATGAAGATATTGAGGCCATTGTGACTATGGCGAATGATGTGTTCGGCTACATGCAGGATGCAGGGTGTAAAGGGCGTTTGACCTTGAGTGTCAATCCGTTTATACCGAAGCCGTTTACGCCGTTTCAATGGATGCCTATGGCGAACCAAAAAGAAGTGACGAAGAAGCTGAATTCAATCAAGAAAGCGCTTGGCAAGAACCGACGCATTGAGGTGCTCGTGGAATCACCGAAAGAAGCCTATATTCAAGGTGTGCTGGCGCGCGGTGATCGCCGTTTGGGTGAGATTATTGCCTATGCCGCTGAAAATGGCGGCGCGAAAGCTTTCAAAAACGCTTGCCGTGAATTTGATTATGATATGGATAGCGCTTTATATCGAGAAAGAGAACTAACTGAGCCGCTTCCTTGGGACATGCTGGATATGCAATTGGCCGAAGGTTACTTGGCGACTGAGTGGCAACGGAGTTTGACGGAAACATATACAGCGCCTTGCCAAGCCGGCTGTAGGCGCTGCGGGGTTTGTAATGAAACGGGGTGTGATTATGGCACGACAGAATAGAACCGTAATTCGCGAAGGTGGTGGTTTCCGGGACGTCCCTTTGAATTTGAAGCAGATGCCACATTGACAGGTTTTCCACTGATGCACGGTGTGACCCGGCGATTTGGCGGTGTTTCTAAGAAGCCTTTTGATTCATTTAATTTAGCCTTCATGTAGGCGATGATATAGAAGCCGTTTGGGAAAATCGCCGCCGTTTGGCCAAACATTTACGGGTCGGACCGGAGCTGTTAACCTGTGCGCAGCAGGTGCACGGCACGGAGATTCCGAAGTGACGGAAGCGAATGTGGGGGCCGGTGCTTTTCAGATGGACAAAGCTATCCCTAATAGTGATGCCATATTTACCTGCTTGGAAGAAGTACCGTTATTACTCTTGGTAGCCGATTGTGTGCCCGTTTGGTGTATGACCCGAACCACCATGCCGTAGCGGTCATTCATGCCGGCTGGCGCGGGACTATCGGTCATGTGCCGATTTTGACGATGGAAGCGATGGGGAATGCCTATGGTACACGGCCGCAAGACTGTCATGTATACCTCGGCCCGTCCATTCATTATAATTCCTTCGAAGTTAGTGAAGACTGGCGGAAACCTTTCGCAAAGCATCCTATATTCCGGATCAGATTGTCGGTTATCGCTATCGGGCAGACAAGGGAATTCAGACGCCGCATGTTAATTTGCAGCAGTTTATCGTGCAGGATTTACGCCAAATCGGCGTACCTTTACAGCAGATTACCGTGTCTCCTACAGATAGTATGACGGCACCCGGTTGTTATTCGTATCGTCGTGAGTTTGGCAAAACCGGTCGAATGGCATTATTTGCAATGCTTAGAAAACAGAAGAAATGACCGATTTACTCATATTTTCATTGGCATTTTAGCTTATTTATTATATAATATTATCGCATGAAAGTATTTTTTACATGCACTAACGAGCGTATGCTGGTGCATAAGGGGGTAAGCTATGATAAAAGACGCGTTGGAAGCTGTGCAAAAGCGGATGGCTGATGCCATGGCGAAAGCAGGTCGCACTGACCGGGTAACGCTCATAGCTGTGACAAAAATCATCCTGTATCAGCAGTGGAAACGGTGGCGCAATTAGGCGTCCGCACAGTGGGAGAAAATCGGGTCCAGGAAGCGAAGGAGAAGTTGTTGACTTACAATGGACCGGAGCTGGAATGGCACTTGATTGGTCATTTGCAAATGAACAAAGTGCGACAAGCTGTTCCATTGTTTTCCTTAATACACTCTGTAGATAGCAGTAAGCTACTGGATGAGATAAATAAAGTGGCCGCTAAATGTGGCAAAATACAAGATGTTTTGCTGCAAGTCAATGTGGCTCGGGAAGCAAGTAAGTCCGGGTTGACAGTAGAGGACTTTCCGGAAGTGCGCGATTATGCGAAGACATTGCCGAATGTAAGAGTCAAAGGATTGATGTGCATGGCACCTTTTTTCGAAGATCCTGAAGAGGCTCGTCCTATTTTTCGAGTAGCCCATGCATTATATGAGGATATGAAATCCCAATTCCCGGAAGGACAGATTGAATATTTGTCCATGGGAATGACCCATGACTTTGAAGTGGCTTTGGGAGAAGGCGCGAATATGATTCGCGTTGGCACCGCAATTTTTGGTAACCGAGTATATGATTAAAATAGCGCGTTGTAGGAGGGTTTATTAATGAGTTTAAGTTGGAATAGTATTAAGCAAATGTTTTTTGGTAATGACCATGACGTATATGATGAAGATGAATACACGGAAAATCCAGGTCCTGATTATGATGAGCCGGTTCCGCAGACGGCACCGCAGACCAACACAACAAGTTCAGCATTTCGTCCCGCAAAAACAGGAGGATATAACACCGTGGCCCAACGTCCTAATTCAATGAAAGTAGTCATTGTCGAACCAACAGTATTTGAAGATTCCGAACGTATTACTAACGAACTTCGCGATATGCGTCCCGTAGTAATTAATTTTGAAAAAACCGACCCTCATGAATCGGCGCGCATTGTTGATTTTGTGAGCGGCGCTACCTTTGCTTTAGACGGCAAATTGGAAAAAATCGGTAAAGATATTTTTATTTGTGTACCCGTAAATGTAACAGTTGATTATAACGACAAGAGCTATAACGACATGTCGGATCAATTCACATGGAAAGAACCTCAATTATAATAGGAGGTCAGCATGGCAGGCCAAATTTTATTCATTGGAGCCGGTGCGATGGGCGGTGCCATTTTGCGTGGTGCCTTAGCTAATCGCTTGGTTGAGCCCCAAGCTGTATATGTATTAGTAAAAACTGAAGCCAGTGCCCACGCATTGCGTGAAGAATTAAACGTCAATGCAGGCACTGAATTGCCTGATATAAAGGATGTTAAAACTGTCATTTGGGCAGTCAAACCGCAAGTATTGCCTGAAGTATTGCCGCAATTCAAAATCTTGCCGGCCGGGACAACTTGTTTGTCCGTGGCGACAGGCGTAACCCTTAGTACTTTGGAAGCGGCGATTCCGCAGGCCGTATGGTATCGTGCTATGCCGAATACACCTGTGGCGGTGGGAGCCGGCTTGACGGCGCTTACGGCAGGCAGTAAAGGCAATGAAACCGTTACGGCTGAACTGAGTGCCTTATTTGGGGCCATCGGTGAAGCCGTCGTTTGTTCCGAAGCCGATTTGGAACGGTTGACGGCGATTTCCGGATCCGGCCCGGGCTATGCATTCGTTATCATGGATGCTTTGGCTGATGCGGGCGTGCGGTTGGGATTGACCCGTAAAGTGGCCATTAAAGCGGCTGCGTATACTTTGTTCGGTGCCGGTAAAATGGCACTCGAAACGGGGAATCATCCGGCGGTATTGCGCGATCAAGTAACGTCTCCGGGCGGTACGACGATTGCAGGCATTGCCAAAATGGAAAAAGAAGGCCTTCGCTCCGCCTTGCAAGAGGGTGTTGTGGCATGTTATGAACGCTCTTTGGAACTTGGCAAGCATTAGGAGGATTTGTGAAAGATAAAGAAAAATTAATTCGATATTTTGAAGCATCCGGTAGTGGCGAAGAAGCTCGCCGCATGCTCGACTTAGCCGAGCAAGTGGTGGCGGGCAAGCCATATCGGGTGACCGAGTTTATGTCGCCGGCAGGACTTGTGATTGCCGACGCAATTAAAGCGAATTTACCGCAACTTAAGGTAGAATTCGGCGGTGGCTATGAAGGAGCCGAGCGCATTCGCGTAGCATTCGTAGAAGCCGATTTTCAAGGCACCGTAGATTTAGGCATTAAAGTCTTAAAAGTGTCATGGGATCCGCGTTTCCGTTTGCTTACTCATCGTGATGTGTTGGGCTCGCTCATGGGGCTTGGCATTGAGCGCACCAATTTCGGTGATATTATTATGCAAACCGGTGGTGCTCAATTAATAGTGGATGCTGCAATGGCGGACTATGTGAAACAGAATTTTACAAAAATCGCCATGGTGTCCGTTTCGGTGGATGATATGATATACGACCGAATCCAACGAAAGAAAAAAAAATTAAAGAAATACGAACCACGGTTGCTTCTTTGCGGCTGGATGCGGTAGCTTCTTCCGGATTCAGCGTATCCCGCACCAAAGTGGTTAGTTCAATCAATGCGGGACTTGTGCAAGTAAACTGGCAACCGGCCAAGGGACCGGCACAAGAAGTCAAAGAAGGAGATATTATATCGCTTCGAGGTCGTGGACGAATGAAAATTGAGGAAATTACCGGCACCTCTCGCAAGGGGCGCATCGGTGTCTATCTCAAACGATTCATGTAAATTAGGAGGTAAGCTGTATGATTACACCAATGGATATTCACAATAAAGAGTTTGAAACAGGCTTTCGTGGGTACGACAAGGAAGCGGTTAACGCGTTTATGGCCGAATTGGTCCATGATTATGAAACCTTATATCGCGATAATCGTGAAATGACGGATAAAATTGAACAACTCGAAAAACGCATTGCTCAATACGAAAAAATGGAAGCTACTATGAATGATGCTTTAGTATTGGCTCAGGAAACGGGCGAAAATGTTAAAAATTCTGCTCGTAAAGAAGCAGATCTCATCATTCAGGAAGCCGAACAGCAACGTCGTCAAATTATTGCGGAAGCTGAACGTCAGTTGCGTGAAGGTTGCGAAAAATATGCAGTCATTCGTAATGAAGTAGCTGTTTTCAAAGCCCGTATGGAATCCCTTTTGAACTCGCAAATGCAAATGGTGGATGGCTATGTGTTAGGTGACAGCAAAGTACAACTTGAGAAAGTTAATATCGATGAAGTAATTGCGGCAGCAGCCGAAGACAATTCAACAATTCATAGTAATGCCGGCGTAGCGAGGATGTATTGGCGGCTCAGGCGGCTGTGGAACAGGCTGAAGAAGCAGCATCCACGGAAACAAGCGAAGATAATAAATAAATAGAGTGTTATCGGCTTGATTTATATCAAGCCGATTTTGATATAAAGAACATATGGAAAGAATTTCATAAAAAAGATAAAATGAAGTTCTAAGAAAGTGAGGGCAATATGATTACAATGGCCTTACGACTGACCGGTCAACGTTGTTTGGTTATCGGCGGCGGTGCCGTAGCGGAGCGCCGAATCGGGCTGTTCCTTAAGGAAGGCGCCAAAGTAACCGTAGTAAGTCCCGAAGTGACGGCTAAGATAGCCGAGTGGGCCGCTGACAATCAATTAGTGTGGCAAAAAGCGGCTTATGATGAATCCGTTGATTTGGCAGCGGATTTTGTGTTATTGGCAACGAGTGACAGTGAGCTCAATGCAATGTGTGCTAAGAAGGCCAGAGCCTTGGGGGCCTTGGTAAACCGGGCGGATGACCGCAGTGATTGTGATTTTACCTTTCCGGCGACGGTAACAGTGGGAGATTTGGAATTTGCCATATTTACCGGACGGGTAAGTCCTCGATTAAGTCGTTTAATCAAGAAAGACTTGGCTAATCGCTATGGGGCAGTAGCGAGATGTTGCCGGCTCTCAGAGAAATGCGTAAAACGGTACGTGAGCTTTTGACAACGCCGGCGGAACGTGAAGAATTTTGGCAAAAACATTTAGGTCAAAAAGAGTTGATTAAGATAATAGAGGGTGATTGGAAATGTGTGGAGGATATATTGAGCGATGAAAATTAATCGTATTAGGTTTAAATCATAGAAGTGCACCGGTAAACGTGCGTGAAAGTATTTTCTTTTGATAAAACGGAAATAAGCGAAAGCCATTAATCATGTGTATGAACATGAACAAGTAGCGGAATGTGTCCTTTTATCTACATGTAATCGTACCGAATTATATGCGGTGTTGGAAGATGTGGAAAATCCGAAACAGTTCATGCTTCATTTATTACAGCATTTAAAAGGCGTCGAAGACATGGAGATTGAAGATGACTGGTTCTTCATGTATGAAGGACACGATTTATTGGCACATTTATTTAATGTAGCATCCAGCCTCGATTCGTTGGTGCTCGGGGAAGGTCAGATATTAAGTCAGCTTAAGATGGCCTATATTTCGGCGTATAGTCGCGGCTTGACCGGTCCTATTTTTAATATCATTTTCCAACGAGCCATCAGTGTCGGTAAAAAAGTGCGCACCGTTACAGGCATTGCCAATACGCCGGTATCCGTAAGTTATGCGGCGGTAAATTTGGCGGAAGATTGCCTGACAAAACCGATGAGTGAGGCAAAAGTGCTTGTTTTGGGAGCCGGTGAAATGAGTGAATTGACGGCTACCCATCTTCAGTCCAAAGGGGTTAAGAGCATTTTTGTATCCAATCGAACTTACCATAAAGCGGAAGCGTTGGCTAAACGATTCGGCGGTCAGGCTATTTCCTTTGACAGCTTTATCGATCAAGCCAAAGAGGCGGATATTTTAATTACCTCCACGGGCGCACCGCATTATATAATCGGGCCCGAAGAAGCGGCTAAAATTGCGGCTAATCGTCAAGGTAACCCTATTGTGATGATTGATATTGCCGTTCCGCGTGATATTGACCCGGATGTATCCGAAATTGATGATGTGTACTTATTTAATATTGACTCCTTGGAGAGCGTTGTTGAAGAAAATAAACATCAGCGTGAATTGGAAGCGGAAAAAGCGAAACCGATAATTGCTGAAGCAATTGATGAAATAGAGGAAAAATTAGGGTACTTGTCCGTTCGTCCGATGATGGTACTCTTAAGTGATAAAGCGGAACGTACTCGCAAACGCGAATTACACCGCGCCTTAGCAAAATTACCGGATGCGGATGATCGCCTGCGCAAAATTATGGACAACATGTCCCGCATGATTGTGCGTAAATTGTTACGCGATCCGATGATTCGCTTTGGCGAAGTGGCCGGTAAAGACGAAGAAAATGAATACTGGAAACTGTTCCATGATATGTTTGACTTAGAAAAGGAGCGAAAATCCTTATGAGAAATATAATTCGTATAGGTACGCGCAGCAGTGCTTTGGCTTTATGGCAGGCTGAATTTGTCGGCTCTGAGCTACAACGACTGTTCCCCGGTTGTGAAGTTGAACTTGTTCACCACAGCACCAAGGGTGACCGTATTTTAGAAAAGCCCTTAGCCGCCATCGGTGGTAAAGGACTTTTCACGGAAGAATTGGAAGCATCCATGCGCGAAGGCTCCATTGATATTGCTGTTCACAGCTTAAAAGATATGCCTACGGATTTGCCGGAAGGGTTGACCTTGGGGGCCATTACAAAACGTGAAACTCCTTGCGATGCTTTGGTTTCGCCAAAATATAAGACCCTCGACCAATTGCCGCAGGGCGCTAAAGTGGGAACCAGCAGCTTGCGTCGTCAGGCACAACTCTTACATCATCGTCCGGATTTACAGATTAATGTATTGCGCGGTAATGTACAGACCAGACTTCGTAAACTGGAAGAAGAAAACTTTGATGCCATCGTGTTGGCTCAGGCCGGTCTTAAACGTTTGGGCCTCGCCGATCAAATCACTCAAGTTTTTACAGCCGATGAATTGATTCCAGCTGTAGGGCAAGGTGCCCTTGCTATCGAATGTCGCAGTGATGACACGGAAATGCTCGACATGCTGGCTAAACTTAATGACGAAGATACCATGTGGTGTACTCGCGGTGAACGTAGCTTCTTGCGTCAATTGCAAGGGGGCTGCCAAGTTCCGATGGGCGTCCACGGTACAATCCATAAAGGCCAGTTAACTTTGAAGGCTATCATTTCATCCCTTGACGGTAAAAACTGTTATGAAGGGGAGTTAACGGGTCCTAAGAAAACGGCTGACATTATCGGCCGCAACTTAGCCAAAGCTTTATATGAAGAAGGCGGCAAACATATCATCGAAGAGTTGATTCAGGAGGGTGTAATTCAATGACGGGTATGGTGTATTTAATTGGGGCAGGTCCCGGGGATTATAAATTAATCACAGTTAAAGGTCGTGAATGTATAGAGAAAGCAGATGTCATCGTCTATGATTATTTGGCGGATGAACATTTATTGCGTTGGGCTCGTCCCGATGTAGAGCTTATTTATGCAGGTAAACAGTGCAAACATCATACCTTGCATCAATACGAAATCAATGAATTACTTGTTAAATACGGTAAAGAAGGCAAGATTGTAGCTCGTCTAAAGGGCGGCGATCCGCTCATTTTCGGTCGCGGCGGTGAAGAAGCGTTGGAACTTGCCAAAGCGGGCGTTCCCTTTGAATTTGTACCGGGCGTGACCTCCGGTATTTCGGCGCCGGCCTATGCGGGCATTCCTGTGACTCAGCGCGCCATGGCGACGTCTTTTGCCATTGTAACGGGTCATGAAGATCCGACTAAAAACGAATCCGGCATCAACTGGGAAGGCTTAGCTACCGCCGTTGATACCATCAGCTTCGTTATGGGTGTCGGTAATTTGCCGATGATTTCACAAAAACTCATGCAATACGGTCGCCCTAAAGATACACCGGTTGCCGTTATTCGTTGGGGTACCAAACCTATTCAGCAGACTTTGATTTCCACCTTGGAACATGTGGCTGAAGATGTGAAAAAAGCCGGTATTAAGCCGCCGTCCATTATTACGGTAGGCAATGTAGTAAGCCTGCGCGATTCACTCCGTTGGTTCGATAATAAACCGCTTTTTGGCAAAAACGTACTCGTAACCCGGGCTCGTTCGAAAGCCAGTGTTTTGAGTGAAAAACTGGAAGAACTGGGCGCTAATGTCATTGAAGCAGCGGCTATTAAGACGCAAGCTTTACCGGTTGGCGCAGCGGAAAAAGAAGCCATTCTTAATGCCGGTACTTATAAAACGGTTGTGTTTACCTCTGCCGAAGGGGTTCGTTATTTCTTCAAAGCCTTGGAAACTTTGGGCAAAGACAGTCGTGTACTGGGCACTGCTCAAATTTGTGCCATCGGCAGTGCCACAGCTAAAGCTTTGCATGACAAAGGCCTCTTAGCCGATATTATTCCTAGCGACTACAAAGGCGAATCCGTTGTGAAAGCATTGGCACCAATCCTTGAAAAAGGCGACAAAGCGTTATTAATTCAACCGAAAGTAGCGCGTAAAGTAATTCCGGAAGGCCTTAAAGCGGCCGGCGCCGACGTAACCGTAGCGCGTTTATACGAAACCGTGTTGGACGACTCGCAGGCCGATGCTTTGCGTGAAACCTTAGCTAACGGTGAAGCCGATTATATTACTTTCACCAGCTCGTCAACGGTAACCAATACGTTAACCATGCTTGGTAAAGACGGCGCCGAATTGATTAAAAAGCCCGTGTTGCCTGCATCGGACCTATTACGGCCGCTACTTGCGTGGAACATGGCATTCAACCGGATTTAATCGGTGAAACCTTTACCATTCCGGCCATGGTCGATATGATTAAAGCAGACGTGGCGAAAAACGCTTCAGCAGAATAAATCTGTATTGACACAAGGCAAATTTGAAATAAAGCAGTACCTTAAAGTAGCCCTTAGTAGAATACACTGGCTAGTTTTAAAAAATCGTACTACAATAAAAAGGTAGTACTCATATAAATAAAGGAGACGATGAATAATGTTAGACTTAACCTATCGTCCGCGCCGTTTGCGGACAACACCGGCCATGCGAGCTCTGGTTCGTGAAACAACGCTCAATGTAGAAGATTTGATTTACCCGTTGTTTATTGTACCGGGCACCGGCGTTAAGGAAGAAATTACATCGTTACCGGGACAATATCACTTATCCGTTGACGAAGCGGTAAAAGTGGCTAAAGAAGCACATGCCCTTGGTATTTTGGGTGTAGAAATTTTCGGCTTGCCAACGTATAAAGATGAACAAGGTTCGTCCGCTTGGGATATGGAACAACCGGTCCAACAAGCTATCAAAGCGATTCGCAAAGAAGTACCGGAACTCATCGTGGTATCTGACGTATGCTTATGTCAGTACACCAGCACCGGTCATTGCGGCTGTGTTGAAAACCATGAAGTATTAAATGACGAAACATTACCGTTGCTCGCTAAAGTAGCCGTAAGCCATGCGGAAGCAGGCGCTCATATGGTGGCTCCGTCGGATATGATGGACGGCCGTGTAGCCGTAATTCGTGAAGCTCTCGATGACGCCGGTTTTACCAATGTATCCATCATGAGCTATGCCGCTAAATACGCCAGCGCTTATTATGGTCCGTTCCGTGATGCGGTTCATTCTACACCGGAATTCGGTGACCGTAAAGGTTATCAGATGGACGAAGCTAACCGCCTCGAAGCCATGCGTGAAATCGAGCTCGACATTCGTGAAGGCGCCGATATTATCATGATTAAACCGGCTCTTTCGTACCTCGATATCGTACGCGAAGCGCGAGATAACTTTGACTATCCGCTGGCCGTTTATAATGTAAGCGGTGAATATGCGATGGTTAAAGCCGCTGCGCAGCAGGGCTTGGTTGATGAAAAACGCATCGTTTTGGAAACGTTGTTATCCATGAAACGGGCGGGCGCTAAAATTATCATCACCTACCATGCACTCGACGTAGCTCGCTGGTTGCGCAAATAATTGTTAGTACCGTTTTGGTTGCGCAAATAATTGTCAGCACAGTTTTGGTTGCGCAAATAATTGTCAGCATCGTTTTAATTGCGGACGAGGCACAATGTGTGCCAAATACATCATTTGAGCACAAGACTTTTAATACCCATTGTCGTTAGTATCATAAGGAGAAGATTATGTTTACATTAGATAAATCTAAGCAAGCTTTTAACGAAGCTAAAGCATATATGCCGGGCGGCGTAAACAGTCCGGTTCGCTCGTATCGCAGTGTGGGTTCCGAACCGCCGTTCATCAGCTCTGCTTCCGGCGACCGCATCTATGATATTGACGGCAATGAATACATTGACTATGTATTATCCTGGGGGCCTATGATTCTTGGCCATGCCAAATCGGAAATCGTAGCGGCATTGCAAGAAGCCGTTTTACGCGGCACCAGCTATGGTGCGCCAACTTTGCTCGAAACGGAATTGGCTAAAAAATCCAGGCTTTCATGCCGAATATGGAAATGCTCCGCATGGTTAACTCCGGTACGGAATCGACTATGAGTGCCCTCCGTGTAGCTCGTGGTTATACGGGCCGCGATAAAATCGTTAAATTCATCGGTTGCTATCACGGCCACAGTGACGGCTTGCTCGTAAAAGCCGGCTCCGGCCTTGCCACTTTCGGTGTGCCCGATAGTCCGGGGGTACCGGCCGGTGTGGCTGCTGATACGTTGACCGTACCATATAATGATATTGATGCAATCAAAGCTTTATTTGAAAAAGAAGGCCATGCTATTGCCGCAGTTATTGTAGAACCGGTAGCCGGTAATATGGGGTGTGTACCACCTGTTCCGGGCTTCTTGGAAACACTTCGTGAATTGACCAAGGCTCACGGCGCATTGCTTATTTTTGATGAAGTTATGTGCGGCTTCCGTGCCAGCTCCGGCGGTGCGCAGAAGAAATACAATATTAAACCGGATTTGACTTGCCTCGGTAAAATCGTTGGCGGCGGCTTACCAATGGCCGTGTTTGGCGGCTCCCGTGAAATCATGAGCCAAGTAGCTCCGGCCGGTCCTATTTATCAGGCCGGTACACTGAGCGGTAATCCGATTGCCGTAACGGCGGGGTTAGCAACGCTCAGTATTTTGCAACAAGATCCGACTGTGTTTAAACGGATTAATCAATCCACCGAAACACTTTGCCAAGGCCTTAAAGAATTGGCGGCTAAACATAATGTACCGGTACAAGTACAATATGTAGGCTCCATGTTTACCTTGTTCTTCAGTGACAAACCGGTACTTAATTTTGATGATGCATCCGCTTGTGATATGGAAGCGTTCAAGAAATTCTTCCATTACAACTTGAGTCACGGCATTTATTATGCACCAAGTCAGTATGAAAGCAACTTCATGTCGGCACAACATTCTGCTAAGGATATTGAACATACCTTGGCCGTAGCTGACGAAGCCTTTGCAACTTTATAAAAAGTGGCGAAGTAGCTAGAGCGATGTTATAATAAAAAATTGGATAATCAAATGTTAGACCCCTGCCATTTGGAAGGGGTCTTGTGCTAATACGGAGGAGATAGAATTATGCAAACGTTGACTCCCGAAATGGTGGCGGCTGCTCGCAAGAGTTTACAAGAATGTTTGGCCAAAAGTGTAATTCCCAAAGAATATTGGGATGAAATTACCCACTGGTTGGAAGCCACCCACATGGAAAATATTTATTTAGAAGGTCGTGAGGCGATCGGTGCTTGGTGGGCGTCCAAAGAAGTTCGCAAAATGGGCTATGCCATCAAATTTTGCCAAGGGCGGCTGTATGCCGAGCAATTGGTTCCCGGAAGGGAGAACTGGGATATGGCACAAGCACAGGCTAAATACCGATTGGTTGCCGATTGGCAATGTTTGATCGAACACGACGCATTAATCAAAATATAACGAGGTTCGTGTATGAGAAGTGTCAAAAAAGTGCCAGCCTATCCGTTGTCACTTTAAGCTGGCCTATATTTATCGAGATATTCTTGCAAATGCTTATTGGGAATATTGACCAGTTTATGATGAGTCACTATTCCCAAGAAGCGGTAGCCGCTGTAGCCAATGCGAATCAGATTATGAATATTTTCATCTTCCTGATTACCGTTATGAGTACGGCTACAACGATTTTGATTGCTCAATATTTGGGGGCCAAAAATCCGACTAAGATCAACGAAGTAACAACCGTAAGTATTGCCTTTAACTTCGTATTCAGTTCCATTGCGGCGCTGTTTATTTTGGTAGCCCATCGCATGCTCTTTGAGTGGCTCGGCGTACCGGAAGAAATCATCGATGATACGAGTCTTTATATGACGATTGTAGCCGCGAGTATTCCGATTACGGGGATTTATACGGCTTTTGTGGCTACCTTCCGCGGTTTTTTCCTTGCCGGTTATTACCATGTGCGTGGCCTTCGTTATGAACGTAGTACACATTTTCAGTAACTTGGTATTAATCTACGGTTGGGGTCCTATTCCGTCTATGGGCGTGTTGGGCGTATCCATATCCACAGCCTTGAGCAAAGGCTTAGGTCTGCTCTTGGTATTTTATTTATTCAAAACCCAGCTCAATGTTAAGTTGTCCTGGTCTTATTTAAAACCGTTCCCTAAAAGAAACGTTAAAACGGTTGCTGCACATCGGCGTGCCATCCGGCGGCGAAACGCTGTCTTATCAGTTATCGCAGACCACGATTATGAAAATGGTCAACATTTTTGGTATCATGGTTATTAATACGAAGGTATATGCCTACATTATTTCCATGTTCTGTTACATGTATACCATTGCCCTCGCCAATGCGGCGCAGATTATCGTAGGCTTTTTTGGTTGGTGCCGACAGGGAAGACGAGATTTCCGGGCGTGTGTGGCATACCATGTGGCTAGGCATGGCAATCAGCCTGACCTTGTCCGTATCGTTCTATCTGTTGAGTGATTATATATTTGCCTTTTTCACGGACGAACAGGAGATTATTACGCTCGGCAAGACGATTATGTTGATTGAAATATTCCTGGAAATCGGACGAACGGTTAATATTATTATGGTTCAGTGTTTACAGGCGGCCGGTGATATCAGGACGCCGATGATTGTAGGTATCTTTGGCATGTGGCTGTGTGCCGTTAACTTGTCCTTTATTTTGGGCGTTTGGCTCGGTTGGGGGCTCGTAGGCATTTGGATTGCTATGGCCATCGATGAAGGTGTGCGGGCCATCATATTTGTATGGCGTTGGCACAGCGGTAAATGGAAGAACAAGAAGCTGATTGAAGAAACGGTGTGAGGTCTGTTTGCTTTTTTGAAAAAGTATTAAATTCAATCCGCTTGAATCTTCAATGGAAGTGAAGATTCGTGTAGTATAGTAGATTTTAGTAAAAAAGAGAGTCAGAGGAAGAAGAATGAAGCGTAAGGTAGGTATTATTGGTTTAGGTTTACTCGGCGGGTCTTTGGCAAAAGGGTTGGCGAAATATACAGATTATGAAGTGATTGGTTATGCACGGCGCCCGGAGATTTGTGAAGCGGCTTTGGTCGATAAGGTTGTGGCTCGTGCGTATACCGATCCCAAACAAGTGGTAGCGGAGGCGGATATTTTGGTATTCGCCTTGCCGCCTGACACGAATGCGAGGCTGTTTGAGGAGCTGGCACCGCTCATCCGGCCTCGCACTCTTATAACTGATGTGTCCAGTACGAAGACGAATTTTGCCGGTACGGTGAAACAACATTTGCCCGAAGGGGCTAAATTTGTATCGATTCATCCCATGGCCGGGTCTGAAAAAGGCGGCTATGACATGGCCAAGGCGGATTTGTTTAAGAATTGCACATGGATTGTCTTGGAAGATGACGTTAAAGACGGTTGGGATGCGGAGGCTGCGGCTGAATTGGCTCAAATGGGCAAACTGTTGGGCAGCCGCGTAGAGTGTATTCCCATGAGTGTTCATGACGGGTTTATGGCCACCATAAGTCATATGCCTCATACCGTGCCTCCATGATCGCCACCATTGCCGGGGGCGATGAATACGGCGATTTACGCCTTCGCTTGGCAGCGGGCGGTTTTCGCGATGTTACTCGTGTAGCGGGCGGTAATCCCCATATGTGGCGCGAAATCATAACGGGCAACCGTGATGAAGTAGTGCGAGCGTTATCAGATTTAGAGAAGCAAATATCAATTATTAAAAATTTACTTTTAACTGCGGATGATGATACACTTGAATTATATTTGAGTAATGCGAAGCAGATTCGTGATAAATTTTCCCTTTTATAGGAGGATATGATGGGCTTATTTGAAGAAACTTGTAAAAAGATTACCCCAAAAGATGCCGCCATCGGTGAGAAAATTCAAGCCGTTTGGGACAAGGCTACGCCGTACGGCAGTTTTTGGCAAATTGGTAGACATGGTTAAGCAATATGCTATGGATACGCGCCAAGAATCACCGACTATTCCGAAACGCTGTATGATTATTGCGGCCGCCGACCATGGTGTAGCGGAAATGGGGGTTAGTGCCTATCCTATCGATGTAACCGTCGGTATGACGCAGAACTATTTGATTCCAAAAGGAGCCGGTGCCAATGCGCTGGGCAATTATTGCGGTACCGACATGGAAGTAGTCGACGTGGGTATCAAAGCGGACATGAACTGGGTGCCAGGCTTACGCCACAATAAATCCGCATGGGAACACGCAACTTTTTAAAAGAGCCGGCCATGACCAAGGAAGAAGCCATCAAGGCTATGGAAGTGGGCATTGCTCTCGTTAATGAAAAAGTCGCTGAAGGATATAATGTATTTCTCGTAGGTGAAATGGGGATTGCCAATACCACTGCCAGTGCTGTTATGACGGCAAAATTCGCCGGTATTACGGCAGAACAGGCCACCGGTCGGGGCACCAATATCTCCGACGAACGCCTTAAAGTAAAACAAAAAGTGGTTCACGATGCGTTGGAAAAATACGCCCATATAGATAAAAACGACGGCCTCGGCATTTTGCATTCCGTAGGTGGTTTGGAATTTGCCTGCATTACGGGGATTATTCTCGGTGCGGCGGCTGCTCATACGATGGTCATCATCGATGGTTTTAACACCACCGCTTGTGCGTTGGTAGCGCATTCCCTGGTGCCTGAAAGCATGGATTATGTAATGGCCTCCCATTTATCCGCCGAAAAAGCGCATAATCGCGCTTTAAATACCTTGGGCCTTGAGGCGTATGTTAACCTCGGTCTCTGCCTCGGTGAAGCATCGGGCGGCTCCATTCAAATGGGCATGCTCGATTTAGCGGTGCGCATGTATCAGGAATTAGAAGGAGGACAGCAGGCATGAGAGAGTTTACGATAAAACCATTAAATGAGGCATGCATGGATGCTTGCCAACTTCGCGTAGATAATTTGACTAAGCCGATTTACAGTTTGGCGCAATTGGAAAAAATCGCTGTTCGCTTAGCCGGTATTTACAATGTGGAACAGCCAAACCATATTAAAAACGGCGTTCTTATTTTTGCCGGTGATACGGCCGTTGACGGTATACAAAACCACACGAAAGGGAAGGAAAGCTTAGCCGCTGTTACGCGCCTTGGCAGTGGTCACAGTGCAACCGGTGCGGCGGCTAAGAAACTGGAAGCTGACGTAATTGTTGTTGACGTAGGTCTGGAACAAGATACGGCCAACGTAAAAGGCATTGTAAATAAAAAAGTAGCCAACGGCGCTCGTTTCTTCGGAAAAGGTCCGGCTATGACGGCGGAAGAAATGGAAGCGGCTTTGGAAGTTGGTTTTCAGATGGCCGATGAATTGGCCGGCAAAGGCGTGCAAGCCGTGGCCATCGGCAATGTAGGGGAACGCACCTTGTTAAGCGGTTTGGCCGTAACAGCAGCCATTACCGGTTATCCGATGGCTGAATTGTTGACTGATAACGAATGCACCTTGTCCATTCAGGAAAAAGCAGATCGTTTGAGTGCCACTTTACAGCACTATGGCTTAAGTGCGTCCGAACCTTTGAAAGTATTGCAAACGGTAGGATCCTTAGATATTGCCGCTATGGTCGGTTTTTACCTCGGTGCCGCCCATAACCGTATGGCCGTAGTCTTTGACAATGCCGTGACCGGCGCTGCGTTATTGGTAGCACGTGCCATTAATCCGGCCGTGATGGACTTCGTATTCCAATCGGCGGCATACAAAGAACCGGTACACAAAGCGCAGATGAAATTCTTGGGTATCAGCTCGTTCTTGTATTATGATTTGGAAATGGATGAAGCGTTGGGATCCGTTATGGGCTTGTCCGTGGTGGATGCGTCGCTTCACATGTTAAACGATATGAAAACATTTGGCGAAGCCACGGTGACCGTAGCCGAAGACGGCCCCGGCAACAAGCGCCAGGATGGACGGTAATTATGAGTAAGTATTTACACGGTTTATGTGCGTCTGGTATCAGCGGTAATATGATGATCGGCGCCTTGCTTAACTACGGGGTACCGTTTGATTACTTTAAAAAGTCATTGGCACCGCTTAATTTGAGCGGCTTTTCGCTCATTCATGAACAACGTGAAAAACTGGGCGTCGCAGGTACTTATTTTGACGTGAAATTGAAGGGTAAAGGCCGCACTCATACGCACAGTCATGATGGTGTTCATTTTCATACCCACACTCATGGGCACACGCATGATGGCATTCACTCTCATACCCATGCTCATGGGGAACGGCGCAATTATCCGGATATTAAAGCTCATTGAAGAGGCTCCTTTATCCGATTGGGTAAAAGAAAAAGCTTTGGCTGCGTTTTTAAATTTAGGCATGGCAGAAGCAAAGGTGCATAATACAACCTTGGAGGAAGTGCATTTCCACGAAGTGGGCGCCATTGATTGCATCATCGATATTGTAGGCACTATGATTTGCTTGGAATATCTCGGCGTGACCGGCATTATCTTTTCGCCGCTCCATTTGGGTCAGGGGAAGGTGAAATGCGAGCACGGCCTCATGGATATTCCTACGCCCGCTACGGCGAACCTTTTGGAAGGTGTTCCCACTTATGTGACGCCTGTGCAAGGGGAATTGGTAACACCCACAGGGGCGACTTTGGTGAAAACATTGAATGCCATCGGTTTCCAACCGGGGGCAGCGGCGCCATCTAAAGAAGAAATACAAATGGCATTGCTTTCCATGATGGATAAAGCTGAAAAAGCCTCTAAAAAGGGTGTTGGTCTCGGTTCCATGGATTTGCTATCCCTAATGTGTTTACCCTCTTTGAGGCGTAAATACAGCCTTTAAATGAAGTGTTTAACACAAGGTAACAGTGACGGCTCACCTTCAATTGGTGGGCCGTTATGCTTTTGTAAAATATTTGTACAAATATTTT
>ENA-OPZN01000223-OPZN01000223.1-human-gut-metagenome-genome-assembly--contig:-NODE-223-length-20997-cov-4.050168_pt1 | contig 20997 bp, 32 predicted proteins | sample MGYA00242483_ERZ504503 | MGnify/ENA primary metagenome ERZ504503 (study PRJEB26092, sample SAMD00036285) | human gut metagenome | host: Homo sapiens | study: EMG produced TPA metagenomics assembly of... | reverse complement strand
TCACTACCACGTGCATGAGCACTATCCTCCGTACCCTCAATGTTGAAGAATCGGACATTAACGCCAAAGCGGATGAACCGATCCGGTCCCTCAATCTGATGGGAGCGCACATCCTCTGCCAGAAACAGCTTGCCGCAGTTCTGGAAATACAATGCTTCGCATGAGGGGTACAGCTCCGCCAGAGCCTCCAAGAAGTCGGCGTCCAGGTTAGCCCGCTCCAGCGCCGGAAGCGCCGCAGCCAGCATATCGGTGGCCACCACCTGATACCGGCACTCCCGGAAAATCCGCTCTCGGTCTTCCTGACAGTCCCACATCTGGCTCAATAAAAATGCATCAAAGCCTTTGCCCTTGAACTTGTCGTATTTCATCACCATCAGCTGTACCGGGAACTTGCCGTCCTGAAATTCCGCTATATGATCCAGGGCGGCAAAGCCAGCCATTTTCTTATCATAACAGAAGCACTCTGTTGCTCCGATGTGTTTCCCCATTACGGCAGTCATTTTCTCTTTGTCCGGCATGGGCACCGGTTCTTTTGAACAGCATCTGTATGAGATAGGGGCCTCCAGGCTGGGGGCCTTTTTTGTCATCCAGGTTTTGCTGGAATACTTTATTGCTCATTTGGTCTCCACCTCCTGACAAATCCTCTTTAATAATCAAGCAGGATGGGCACCTGCTGTTCCTCGGCAAACCGCATGGCACGCCAGAACATGGAGAAGGCGAACTTGGCCAGGGATTGGGTCTCATACTGGGTGTGTTCCGGGATGTCCGCCTTGCTATACTGTCCGTCCGGGCCTACGGTCCCGTCTACCGGGTACCCTTCCGTATCCGCCCAACCAAGGATGGTATCCTCATCGGCCTGCCATGCCAGCTGGTTCAGCTTCTCCAACTCCTTTCGCAGTCCGCCCAGGGTGGCGATCATTGCCTGATCATCGGTGGGCAGAGGCGCCTGAAAGAAGAAGGAATCCGGCAGAGGCAGCCACCAAGTTCCACCCACGGAACAGGGACCACACCCGCTCCTCGTCCGATGCAAGACGGGCGACCATAGGATGCTCCCCAAAGTTCCAGTCCTTCTCCACAGTGGAAGGCACCGGCTCATTGTATGTATGGCAGGCGGCAACCAGCAGCATTGCGCCGAAGGCATCCCAATCCGGCTTGTCGGTGTAATAGGGCTTCTCATTATCCTCCGGCCAAGGAGCATAGGGAGGCTGGCCCGGCTGAGAAATGGCGCTCAAGATCTGATCCCGCCAGTTCTCCACCGCCGCCTGGACCTCAGCCGGGGACATTTCTTCCTCGTTATCAGCAGCTTCTCCATCCGGCGTGATTTTTTGAAAGCCCCATCCATTTTCTTCCGCCCACTGCTGAACAACAGTTTTCCAGTTGTGAGAATAGTACCGGGTCAATGTTCCGGCGTAGATGTCAAGTCCCATAAGTTTTTCTCCTTTTCTGTCTATATCATTCATACAGCAGGGCAGCGTCGCCCTGCACCAGCTCCAGGTGGGAGCGCAGCGTTTCCAGTCCGCTTTGCACCGCCCCGGTGGGCAGGTCCCAGTCCGGGGCAATGTCAGCGGCCAGTTCCGGGAGGTCCCGCCCCCGCAGAGCGGCCAGCAGTTGAGACGCCAATTCTCCCTCCAACAAAGCGCAGTCCAGGGTGTCCTCCGTCTGGGGAGCAGGAAAACGGACATCCAGATCCAGTTCGCTCTCACACCAGTCCCAGATGGCCATATAGACCGCGCCGGAGCAGTCGCCGCCCGACAGTTCCTGCCGCTGGCCGTCTTTGAGAAGATAAAAGGATGCGATCTGTGACATGGCAATTCCTCCTGAATATCATTCTTTTTCCATCAGTCCTTCAGCCTGCATTCGAATCACATAGAAGGCCCGCACCCAGTCCAGTTCCTGCTCCATGGATTCCTCCAAAGCCAGCAGGCGGCGCTTTCCCAGCCTTCGATCCAAGAGAGCAAAGATGCGGACAAGAGGATTCTCGCTGACAAGGCTTTTCTCGATGCTCTGGTTGTCAAAGATACCAAACGCCTCATAGAACACCTTTTGGTCAAAGGTACCCTGCTCCAGCGCAAAGGCATGAGCCTGGTTGATGGCCTCTTTTGCAGAGTCGCAATCTTTCAGCGTTGTGGACCGCAGGTGATGAAATTTCATCCACACATTCTCAAAATAGATGTAGTAGTTGCTCCGCAGTACTTCCACACCGTCCATGCGAATGGCTGCCCGGCCCTCATGGTCAGCGCTTTTGCTGTAACTGGTGGCAAAATACTGGATGTGGCCCCGGAGCGCCGGGCACAGGTAGTCATTCTCCAATTTGTTCCGGATTCCGCTCCAGGTTGACATAGGTACTTGTCTCCTTTCTGAGGCCGTTGCGGGCGTTGCCCCTTCCGCAGAATTTGCCTTTTGTGTTTGAAGTGTTATCCGTTGAATCCGCCGACTTCAATTTTATATTTGCAGTCGACCTCGATACAAACTAAATGTCCCATGAAATAGTCGGGTTCCGCATCCAAATCGATGTAAAAGCCAGTTTCGCTTCCATTTACAAATACCGTTACATTGTTTACAAACAGTGCTTTTACAAACTCATCTTCTGAAATCTTCCCATCCGCTTCCAGCGTTCCATCTTCGATCATTTCATTCACGACGTCTATGCAGTCATCGTTCTCATCCAAAAATGCTCGGATAATGGTATCTTTATGGTCATTGACCCAATTTACCTTTCCAAAACGATATCGCCTATATTTCCCTCTGTGCTCTGAAACTCAAGGAGAATTTTAGTCTTTCTATCCCATACAGTCCATTCTCCAACATGAAAGCCGAGTTTGCGATCAAATACAAATTCCGTATTTCCCAAAATCATTTTATCCGGCATTTCGACCCTTTTCTTCAAAAACAGTCCCATACAAACCTCCTTTGTTCATTGGTGTCCGCTCTCGTTCCCAGCCATCACGATACTTGTGATTCCATGACTTCACCATTATCGTTGATATAAGTGTAATGAATAAAATCCTCGTCCACAAGCAACAGGTATGGACTGAAAACTTCCCATACATCATAATCGCTCATGATGTCAGAATATTTGCCAAATACATAAATCTCAAATAAGGCATCTGTTCCCATTAAAAAGCACAAGTAGACATTTCCATGGGGATATGGGCAAACTTCTTGGATCGCCAGCTGCCCCGGTTGCTTAAAATTGAGTTTTGAGATAAAGGTTTCAATTTTGAGTGCTTCCGCTTCATCCGCATATCGGTATTTTTGAGAAAAATGTTCGATACTTTTTGTGAGACGGTCCTTGTATTGCTGTATTTCTGCTCTTTTCTGCCTTTTCTTGAGCTGCGCTTTTTTCTGAGCCAATAGCTCTTTCCTCTCATGATCCATAGGTCACTTCTCCGTTTCAGAGGGCGCAGGAATAGATGCTCATGGCCCCGTAATCGGTGTGCAGGACAAGCCCGCTTTGGGTAAAGGCAAAATTCACCTGCCGCACCACAAAGGGGTCATCAATGGTGGCCAACAACTGGCCGCTTCCGGTATCCCATACTTCTATGGGGGAGCTGCCACGATCCTGCTGAACGGCCATCAGGCTGCCCCTTGTCCTCACCGCGCAGGTATCCGAAAAACTCAGCCCCTGCTGGACAGAAAACGGGAAAGGATTATCCATCTCCTCTCCGGTCTGGGTCAGATAGAACTTGCCGCCCACTGAGAAGCACTGGTCATCTGGGGAGAAAAAGGGATGCCAGCTCGCATTGGAGATCACTACTTTTTGGGCGGACTTCAGATCGACCAGCGCATACTCACCCTCGGTGACGCGGTAGGCCGCTTTGCTCTGCCGGGGAGAGAGCATCCCGAAGCAATAATAGGCAAAATTCGGGTCTTTTGACTTCTTGCATTTTACCGCTTCCCGCCACACCTCCGTGTTGCTGCCAAAGTCAAAGACGACGATTTCCTCGCCTGTGTACCACAGGGTTAGGTCACCGCTCTGATCCAGCATAGCCTTCATACTGTTTTTCTTGTTGGCAAAGGGCGTGACCTCATGGGTGCGAAGCGAGAACTGCTGGAGAAGATAACTGTTGTTCAGTAGCAGGGTATCATTGGGGCAGAGGACCTGCTCATAGGTCATTCTCTTTGCGCCCAGGGAAACTGTTTCGAGGATCTCCCCGCTGCCATCGAAGTGATAGAGGATCTCGTCCTCAAAATCTCCGACCACCCTCGCCAGGAAGAAGTCATCCCGGGTGAGGGCGGTAGCCAGGGGCATAAAACCGTTACTGTCCTTACCGACAAACCGATGGCACCGCGCCTGCCCAACAGCGGCATCCCGATTCTGATAGACAAATCCTTTCCGCATCTGGCCCATCATGGCGCTGGCCGCCTTGCTCTTAACCTGGAAGGCGGAGTCGCATAGGATCTCCTTGACCCTCCCACCATTCAAACAGGTTCGGATGGTATTCTCGTCAATTTCGATCCGCCACTGCTTATTTGTGACGGGGGTTGAGGAAGGTTTTTTCCATTGGTGCAGGCGCCTCCTTATCAATCAAAATCCATCCAGACCAGGTGCTTTCCGCAGTGGAGGCACTGGAACAGATAGCATTGCAGATGCCCGCCATTGACGGATTCCTGGATCATTTCCTTCTGTTCGTCATCCCACATGGGATCGTCCAGCACCTCATCCAGCACACCCAGCGCCCGCAGTTCTCTGGCACCCACACGGCCCAGATAGGCGCAGTAGTCGCCGCAGTGAGCCCGCCAATATTCCTGCTGCCAGCCGGAGTAGCCGGGGGTGCGGTGGATCAGCTCGTCCAGCTTCTCTGGATCGTCTACACCATCGTCCACAGAGAAATCATCCTGAAAGCTGCCGTCATATTTCCGGGCTGCTTCGCCGTTGGCGATACACTCTGGGCACAGATATGCAATATCCTCCACAGCGTAAAAGGGGGCTGTATAGAAAATATGGGTCGTCTTGCCGCAGCAGTCGCAGACAACGCCGTCTGCGGATTCCTCAAAAGCCCCAGTTTCCAGAGGGTTTGGGTGATACCGGAAGGTGGGCAGGCCCAGCTGGGCCTGCCGTTCCTTCTCTTTCTGCTTTTCCTCCGGCGTTTTTGGGCTTGGGGAGAGCATAATGATTGCCCCAGTTTTCCGCATAGTCCTTCAGCGTGCCCAGCCGCTTGAGGGTCTTTTTTATCGGAACGATTTCCGATTTGGCAGAGCAGTTCATAGGCATCCTTTTTGAAGTCCAGTAGATCATACACATCCACCAGCACTTCTTTGGCCTGCTGATCCTCACTCTGCTCAAGTTCTTCCTTGAAGGTATATAGAGCGCGGACACTGTCCGGACCTTCATTGGTCGCAACAAACTGTTTTTTTAGTTCGATATAGGTTTTCTGATATTCTGTCATTGGTCGCACCTCCCATCAATCCCACCAGAAATACCAGACGGTGGACTGCCACAGGACATCTGCCAAGGAGCCAATGCTTCCATCCTCATTCTGATCCAGATCTGGGCAGAAACCATATTGCTCCACAGCCACCTCCATAGCTCTTTCCTTGGAGATTGGAGTTGGAAGTTCAAACTCCAATTCATCGTGGCTCATGGCGGCAGGAATGGCACCATGTTGCTCGAACCAGTATTTCGCCACTGCCATCAGGTCCGGTGTGTCGGGACACTCATTCCAATTTCCAAAGGGCAGGTAGGCGAAGATCTCCCAGGGGTTCTTTACCGGAATTTTAGCCAGAATGAGCGGATATGTCATTCCGGTATCATCGTTCCAATAGTTTGCGAAGCGGTCGTTGGGTTCTCCGCCCTCCATCTCGCCCAGGACTTCCTCATCCCAGTCCAGATCATCGTCCTCGGCTTCTTCCTTGCGCTGGCCGGTCAATTTCTCCAAAATCGCCTTTCCGTCCTTGATGGGAGCGGAGAGCACCTTCTTCCGGTACTCCGTTACGGTTTTGAGGTCAAATTCATAGAAGTCCGCATCATGCTCCGGATCGGCATTCATTACCAGACACTCCAACAGCGTTTCATCATCCGCCTTGATGAGTACCGGCACAAAGCCTTCTTTGACACTTTCCCGTTTGGCATAGCTGTATGCCGACATGATGGGATCATCGTCCTTCATGGAGGGGAAATAGATGCATTCGCAGTCCAGATACTCCATGATGGCCTGAGCCACCTCGGAAGGCTCCAGCGTGTCCTCGTCGAAGTCCTGTCCCTGCCAGTTGGTGAAGCGTTCCCCGATTACCTTTGCCATGGTCTGATAGTAGTCCTCGTCAAAGGGGATGAACAGGTAGGCTTCATCCTGGAACTCATCAGAGTGATACCGCTCCGGGCCGAAGAAGCGGAGGGCGTTGTCGTCAACATCGGCAGGATAGTAGGGGCTGTCGCCCTCTCCGTAGTAATAGCCTGCAAAGGCACGACCTTGCTGATTGAACAGCACAGAGAACAGACAGCCGTCCAGCTCATCCCGGATAAACTCCCGCAGATCCACACTGGCAGGATCAGCTTTGACCTGTTTGGCCACTTCGCTGTATTCTTTCAGGAAGTCCTCACCCATCAGGTCGTGCTCTATGCACCAGCGCAGGTAGATGGCCATGTGGTTATAAGCATTGATGGGGCAATAGGCAGTTCCTTCTCATCAATGCTCTCAAGGTGATAGGAAGCGTCGTCCATCTCACCGTCAAAATCATCGTTGGAAAGGGTGCCACGGGTGATAGCATTCTGGCGAGTGGGGTTTACGACAAAACTGATCCCCCTCATCTTGTTCAGCAGAGCGTCTACATCATGTTCCAGTTTATAGTCCAACTCGTCCTCATAAAGCGGAATGACCTGATAGAAGTTGACCTCCTCGCCGCCCGGCAGGGTGCAGACCTCGCTGCCATCCTCCGTATCCTGGGGACTGATTAGGGTAGCAGTACACAGTTTGGTGTTGTCTGCAAATGGTTCCCGGTTTTCCACCGTATGACCATGCCCCAACCAACTGTCACAGTTGATGGGCAGACGGGCCAGGGATTTCAGCAGACGAATGGGCCAGTACCACTTTTCGTCTTTCATGGACTCCTGATCCAGTTTCCAGTCCGCAGGCAGGGCAATGGCCAGCTCTGCCCGCTCCAGCTTATATTCCGCCAGCTCCTCCGGCACATTCATCCGGTAAGCGCCCATGCCCATGGTGACCAGGGTGTAATAGTCTCGCTCCTCAGTGGGCGGCACCATGCAGATGTCCACATGGATGTCCGGGGAAACGATCTCGTGGAATACATTCTCGAACTTGCCGAAATACTGCTGGATGTGTCCCTCGACGGCCTCCATCTCCTCCTCGGTGTAGACTTCGGGATTACTGAATTCTTCCTCATCCTGCGTGTCATCATTGTCTGAGTGGTCGCAGCTGTCATCCTCTGGATCTCCCTTTATAGGCTCGTAACCGATCTTCAGGGTCATCTGTTCCTCTGGCAGAGAGACACCGGGGCTGCGGGTAATGGTGTGCTTATCGTCCGCAGAAAACCGATGGTCTCGCCGTCTTGCAGCGTCACATCACACGCCAGCACATAGGAGGCAAGACTTGCCAAAAAAAGTCCCGTAGTTCCTCCGGCTCAGCGTCGGTGTTCAACACCTCCATTTCCTCCTTGCCAAACACATCCATGCCGTAGGTGTAGCCGTTTAGCCCCCTCTCGCTCCGGTACAGGCCGAACCAGACCCAGTTGAAGATGGGCAGTTCGTCCTCTTTTATCATATCGGCAAGGCCCTCATAGAAACGAGGCTCAAATACCACGCCGCTGGTGTAGACACCGGTGGCGTATTTCTGCTTGCAGCACACTGCCATCGCCTTGGTGAACAGCTTACCTCGTTCCAGTAGTTTTTCCTCCTCGCCCAACACAGCCACCACGATATGGGCCTTGTGCGCTTTGGCCACCTCTACGGCCTCTGGCCACATATAGTTGTTTTCGGCGTTGATCTCTGCTTCATTGTCCGGGATGTGACCGTGGAAGAGTGTCACGATCAGCATCATGCCGCCGACCCGCATTACCACAGCGTCATCGCTGTTCTCAACATCTTCGTCTCCCTCATCCGGCTCCTCATCTACGATGCCCCATTTTCCCGCAGATCCCGGATCAACTGCTCCTTGTCCCACTCTGCTTTGGAGAGGAGCACAGATCCGGCAAAGGAACCCTTATGGTCGGTTTCCTCCTCGTCGGCGTCATCCTCGAGATCCTCTGCATCTTCATCCGGATCATACAGGGATTCATGCTCCAGTCCGCGGATAAATTCCTCAAAGCTATCTGCCAGATGGGTAATTTTATAGTCATTTTCCTGATCCACATGGACTACCGCAGGCTCTCCCTGGGGACCGCAAGCTCGGTAGTCCAGGAAAATCATATCGTGTCCGGCGCTTGGACAGTCACAGATGGCCACACCGATGGCAGGATACTCCCACTCATCGATCATAAACTGGCTGCCCAGCTCTCCGCAGAGGGAGCAGCTCTTTTCTCGTCCGATGCCGAAAATGCCGGTGATGGCCACATGGTCATCTGCCCAGCAGGTAGGTTCATAGCAGGGATAGCAGGTGTTCACCGGAATGCCGCCGTTGTGCTGTTTCATCAGCCAGATGTAGGCGGCGGGCAGCTTGTAGCCCAGTTCCTCCTCCACGCTGGCAATCAGCTCATCGGAAGGCGGATCACTGACATATTCTTTCAGTGCATACCAATTATCATCCCAGAAGTTGGTGAGGTCGAAGCCCTCAAATGGAGTATCACCGGGCACGAATTTGGCCTTCTTCTTCCGGCTGCGCTGGCGTTTCCGAATCTCCGCCTTACACTCCCGAATTACCGCCGGAGCATTTTCATCCTCCGGGTCCAACTCTGCCCACCGCTGGGCGTAGGGAATGGCCTTTTCCTCCTGGCCGTAGAGATACTGATAGCCATAGGCCATCCGCATATTCCACTCCGCCTTGTCCTGGCCTTCCTCCCGGACGGACTCCAGCACCTCAATGGCCCTCAGGAGGGCTTTGTCTCCCTTGGATTTCAAAGTGCCTTCGTCATGGTCCCCAATGATGGCGTAGTTCTCCAGTGCTCGTGCCATGGCGTAGGCAATGCGGTAGTTCCGCCAGTCCTCCGGGATGGCATTCAGTGCCTGGATGCAGCGGGTGTACTCGTCCTCGTCGTTCCACTGCTCCAGCTGAGCGAAGAATGCTTCGGCGTTCTGTTGGGTATAAGGAATATAGTCCATGCCCGTAAGCGTTTCATCCAACTCGTCATCCTGATTCTCAGTTTCTGTCCCATCATCTTGTTGCTTTAGGGGTACAGAACCTGCTTCACGGCGGAAGGTGTGGAAGATGGCCCATGGGATGTCCGTGCCTTCAAAGAACTCTTTCGCCATGTTCAGCGCCGTCCGGATGTCCCAGGCAATGAAATCCACATAGCCACAGAAGAGGCCGGTGGCCCCGCCGGTGAGAGTGAGCACTTCCGATCCTTCATCAGTGGTAAACACTTCTTCCAGCTTGTCCCGGAAGTCGAAGATCTTCTGACTGCCTTCCTCCTCCCGCAGGGTATCCAGGGGATAGCAGAAGAAGCCCGCCACCGCGCCGTCGGCATGGAGATCGTCCATAAAATCATTGTCGGCATTCAGATAGCCGTTGATGAGCGGCACACAGCAGGTAGAGCCGACCATCACATCCAGCCGCCAGTCAGCGTCCGGGTTCTGTTTGGGTTCCATTTTGTAGCCAAGGTAGCTCTCCAGATAGGCTTCCGGGTCGGTGGAGAGCTCCAGGCCCTGCTCCCGCAGTTTGTCGGGCAGCTGGGACAGGAGGAAGGACGGCTCTGCCTTGGGTTCCTCCAGCACATCAAAGCTGTCTATGTATCTCATGTGGGGGATCTCACCCAGCACCTGATCGGTGAAGGTGGTGAGCATCCACCAGGCCCGGCCTTCTTCCTCCCGGAGCATAGGCAGCAGCTTTTCGCAGTAGGCGGAGATGGCGAAGCTGTTTTCACCCTGCTCCTCCAGCCAGATCTGCACATCCTCCCCAGAGACATTCCATCCATCCTCGGTACGCAGACCGATGTTCTGGAAGGGCTGACGGCCCACAAGGATGTTCCAGTGCTCCAGCACTTCCTTGAGGGCGTGCTTCTGGAAGTAGACCAGCTCAAACAGCTTGACCTTGTCACCCTCCGGGGTGAGGATCAGCTCGTACTTCTCACCGTTAAAGCCCATTTCAAAGGAGATCTCGTCAAACGCCTGGTTCAGAATCCCTTCCACCCGATCCACCAGCTCTTGGCCCCGGGTGTGGTCCTTGTCCTCGTCCATCATCTGGCGCAATTCTGCTTCCATCTCGGCAAAGGTTTCCCACCAGTTCTCTGTCCGCTCCCGGAAGCACTCCCAGAACTGCGGCAGAGAGATGCCCTGCTTGCACCGGTCGATAAACTCTTTGGTGTCATCGTCACCAGGGCGGACTTCCAATGCCTTTTCAAAATATCGCAGAGCCCCGGCCCTCCTGATCCAGATAAAAGTAGGAGTAACCCCATGCGGAAGTTCCAGTAATAGTCGTCCTCGAAGTATTCCTCATGGGGCTTTAGCAGAGCGAGGGCCTTTTTGAGCATTTCTTTGCAAGTTGGCTTATGTGGGTCTGCCAGATTGTTATAGGCACGGGCTAACTCACTGTCCATCTCAGGGGTACGCTCCTCGGCGGGGATGGCCTCCAGCGCATCAATAATTTTATGTTGTTTGCTCTCCTCATGCCACTTCTGGCACTGCTTCAAAATGTCCATATCAGGATCCTCCTCGTCCTCATCCGGTTTCCAGTCTTTGATCTGCTGGAACACGCCATTTTCATCCCGCTCAAAGGCGCAGGGAGCGGGGGTGTTCAGCAGAGGGATGATGTCGGGATCGTCATTGCAGATCGTATTCAGCTTGTAGATCCCGGCATTGTTGGGGTCGTCCATGTACGCCTCGCTCTCGTCACCAGCGGTGAAGCGCCAGCCGCTGTCCCAGCCGCCGTCCGGCTCCTCCCGGTAGCAGTAGCCAACCTTGCAGCCCTCCACCGTGATGCGGCCCGTGGCGATGCAGCCATCGGCACCTTCCCAGTTTGGAAGCAGATGTTTCACATTCTCCGCTTTTCACATGGTAGTCGCGGTTGCGTCCGGCGGCCTCGTACAGCTCTTTCCGCAGCGCCTCCACATCCCGGGCCATCTCTTGAATTTCGTCCTCGTCCATCATCTCACTGAGGTCATATTCCAGCGGGTTCTGGGCGAAATCCGCCAGAGCCTTGTCCATGGCGTCGTGCTCCTCTGGCGTGGCGGTGATGCGGATGCGGCGGGAAGGCGTGTTATATTCGTCTAAATCTTGCAGGTTCACACTGCCGCTGATGCTGCACTCCAGCAGGATGGCGGCCAGGTCGGTGACCACATCAATGGCGAAGTGGAAGTCCATCTCCACGCCATCGGAATGTGTAAACTCCAGATACTCCACAGTCTGGTGGAAGTCCCAGTTCTGCTTGTCCAGCCCGATTTTGGAAAAAATCTCGCTGAGGGGGATCTCCTCCTTCTTCTGATCTACTAAAAAGGCCACAAGGTTCAGGCTGTCATCCGAACCTCCGATAAAGTTGCCCCAGTATTTTTTGATATACATTTTCCGCACCTCCTGTTCTGAATCCAGTCGATCAATGAGCTGATTCAAGTGTTCCAACCACGCAGGAGCGATCTCACCGCTGTCCTCGTTCTTCCAAAGATCCACAATCTCACGGATGCCGTCCTCGTCCGGCACCTCGTTTTTGATGTCGGTGAGCTGCCGCAGCAGGAAGGCAAGGGCTTCTTTGGATGCTGTGAAACCAGTGACTTTATCCCATATAGCTTCTTCATGATCGTAGTCCAGCTTGCTGTTATCCTTCCATTGGAAATACAGTTCTGCCAGAGCCATCGCAGTATTGTCAAAGAGGAAGTCGATTTGTGAGAAGTCAGATCCCAGCATGACCTCCTCTTTCATCAGTTCGATCATCTCACCCAGATCCATTACCGGATGCTCCGGTACATATTCATTTTTGAGGATGTCCAGTACATCCAGCCCTTCGTCGCGCTCTAATGCTTTTATGCCCCATGCTCCCATGTCGGCACCTCTCTTTCTTTATTTTGTATCAAGCTTCTATTGTCAATCATAGTTCTCCAGCCGAATGATAGGCCGATAAAAAGTCATAATCTCCGTTTAGTTCATTGTCCTCCTGCACTTCCGGCTTACAGTGGGGCGAACAGGGTAGGAAACCGAGAAATGGGCCCAGCCCACCGCAGATATTGCATCCGCCATCGCCGCCGCAGGTGGTAAGCCTATCAGCCTGCACCACTTCCCGCATATAGATCGTAGGCGATAGACAGGCCGAAGAAGTTGGGTTCCTCCATGTCATAAGGCCGGTTCTCATCCTCATCCATATCCTCAAACCAGCGCAGACGCATGGAGTAGTCTAACCCATCTCCCCATGGGAACAGGGTCCGACACCCTCCGCCGCACAGGTAGGCCCACTCGTCCGCCGTGGGCAGGGAGAAGCCCTGTTTTTGCAGCCGGTTTGAAAGTCCAGATAGTCCACCTCGTGATAGAGGCTGACCTGCCAGCTGTCACCATCCCGTTCGAAACGGGCACGACCTGCCAGAGTAAGACTGTCCCTGTCGGTCAAAGCGAATTGGCGAAAATCTTCCAACCATTCCGAGCGCAGTCGTGGGTCCTCCAGTTTGACTGGCTCCCAGTTAATTTCCTCCAGCTCCCGGCCCACCAGCATGGGTCCAATGGCCACCTGCCGAACGGGAGCCATGCTTTCCCGGATCATCTCTTCCGGGTTCTGCGGTTCCATCTCCCACTCCTGGAACAGATAGTCCAATTCCTCCCGGCTCTCCTGATTCAGTCCCTCGGCAAACTGCTCCCAGCCCAGGGTGACGGTATCGCCGGGGACAAAGACGAACTCCCGACCATCTTTCTCGAAGATGCCGGTGGTGCAGCTCTGGCCCCAGTGGTCAAAGGTATGTAGACCGAGAAAGGTCATAGTATAACGAGCAGCCAGGCTTTCCATCAGCGCCTGCTTCTCGGTGGTATCCATTTGATTGAATTGGTGGGGACGGGACAGTTTTTCGTTCATGGAAAGTCCTCCTTCGATTCGTTTTGCGTGTTCCAGCAGATAGCTCTGACCATCCTGCTTGGCCCATTCCAAGTATTGTGGAAGCAGGTCGGAATGGATGGCATCCAGTGAAATCAGAACGGCGATCCGCTGGTATTCCTGAAGTTCAGGAGAGTAACAGTTGCGCTCCCAAAACAGCGGAGCGAACTGTTCCACACAGTCAGGACGCAGAGCAGGCATTGCCAAAAGCGCCCGCCGGCTCACATATTCATTGGGGTCCTTTGCGAAATCCAGAATTATATCCCTGACTTTCTGACTACATGAGCATTCCGGCAGATAGGCAGCAAACTGCCACTTGGCTCATTCTCATTGGAAGCTGCGGCCCTGCGGCAGAGGCACTCAAACCATTGTGGATGGGAAGTGGTCTCCTGTATAAATCCCTCCGCTTCGTTGGCCCTGGCAATTAAATAGACCATCTCATCCAGCAGGACGCTGTCTGCCATTTCTGCATTCATTTGGGTCAACACATGGCAAAAGGCATCAAATATATCATTCCACGCAGGGTAATCGACCTCCCACGCACCGCCAATCTCCTCGGTGGTTTTTCCGGGATAAGTGATTTCCTGCCACTGATGAAATTTTCCTACCTGCTCCAGCAGGCACTCCCTGATGTCCTTTGCCATACGCTTACCTCACAATTCTCTGCACAGTTTTCCCAGTTCCAATGCCTGTTCCACAAGGTCCAGGAGCAGGCTGGAAAAATTCTCGGCAATCTCCTCCAGATCGGCATAGTCACAGTTATAGCCCCGGACTCTGCCGCTCTCCAAGTCGATAAATACGATACTCCCGTCACCCAATCCTCCGATTGGAAAGGCGGAACCGTGGTCATATTCGCTCATGTAATCCTCATAAGCCTCTTGAAAAATCGGGTAGGCTTCTTCCAACTCTTTCAGTGTGAAGATCCACGCTCCGCCAAATAGCAGCCGCCGAAGTTCAAAAGTAGCCAGCGGTACTCTGCGGGGATGGGAGTATACCTGCTTTCAAATCGTTTCACAGCATCCTCCGGTTCTGGGCAGGTACCCTTTGTGAAGGGGCTTACTTTATAAGCAGTTTGAATTTTACTGCGGTTTTTTTCCAAATTCATGTCATGCATTGTATTTCCCTCACAGAGCATCCAGGTTTTCCTGTAAATCGCCCTGCATCAAGTGCTGGGCAATGGCTTGGTTCAGTGGCTTATGGGGGTGATAGGCTGCCTGCTCTACATCGTGCAGGCACTCCTCCATCAGTGCCTCCGGAGAAATGCCTTCCCGTTTGCCATAAAGATGGCCGAAGGCATAGCACACGGACTTGAGAAAGCCGAAAATATAGTCATGATTTCCACGCATACTGGGCAGGTCATTGAACGAGCCCATGCCGCCGTATGCCCGAAGATGGTGGGCAACCTCACGGCGCTGGGTCCAGTCCTGAATATCCCTCTCCAGCCAGTCGATCCAGTTTTGAAATTCTGGATGGTCTGCCAGAAGGATGGAGCGCAGACAGGTCAGAGCTTCGGTATAAATATCTGTCTGTTTCATCAGAACCCTCCTGATTCTTTTAACGCTCCATCATAGGTGTGGCTTTCCCAGATGGCCTCAAATTCCGCTTTCTCTATGATGCAGGCGTGGAATTCCTCGCCCCAGACATGGGCGTTCAATTCCTCCACGGTGGGGATCGGCGTAATCTCGATGGCGCCGTCGTAAAGGTCAGGGATGTTGCGGGTGCGGCCATCCGCAGAGATGTCAATGGAGCGGAGGGCCAGCCGCTCATTATCGGTATCCACTTCATAGAAGATGACCGCTGGTTCACCCTCCGGCGCGCCCACCCAAAAGAGCTTGATGTACTCGATCTTGCCAAGATAAGTCCGCATCGCTTTTTCATCGGCACAGGCTGCTCGGATCATTTTGGCCAGCATCATCAAATCGTCGATGTATTGGGAATACACGCAGAACACATCCTCGTCAGAGTCGAAGTGAAACAGACCTACACCGCTGTTGTTTTCATCGAACTCCCGTATCACGCCCCGGACAAGCCGCTCCCAGTCTCCGCTGCTTCCAGTCAGTCCCAGCTGACGGAATTCTTCCGTCCGGAATCCATCGTTGATTTTCAGCAGAAGGGAGAGCGCATAGGGTGGTGGGGAATGAGAAAGAATGGCGCAATCTGCTCCGGATTCACCCAGATTTTGAAAGGCGGACGCGGATCGGGTATCCAGGGCAGCATCTCCCACTGGTCGTCCGGTCTGTTTCCGTATTGGGAAAAGTCTTTCATGTAATCCCTCGCTTTCCGGCACATCAGCAGCTCAGTTGTCCTCCGTTTGCCGGGCAAAAGATCCTGCGGTTCGCCAGCAGCTCCTCCAGCTTTTTGGCCAGCGCCTCCACAATGGCGTGGCAGGGATTCTCAACCCCCACGATCTCCAGTTTTGCAGCTCGACGCAGTGGAGCGTTCCATAGAAGCCCAGCATAAACTCCGTCAATTCAGCGATCATCTGGTAGCCTTCCATGTTGCTCACATCCGTCTGACCTTCTTTTGCGGTCATCAGCCCAATGATCCCCACCGCCACGGTAAAGGCGCCGCAGCAGGACTGCTCGGTCTGCATCCCAAGGCCCATGACGGAGAACATTTTCCGGGTCTCCTCGGACAAATTCAGATGGTAATACTCGTTACAGGCCATAAACATCGCCTCGGCGCAGGTCAGTTCCGTACCGATGTGATAGTGGTTAACCAGTTCATAAAGTTTCATTGTTCCCATACCATACTCCAATCGCAAAGCATTTCATTCTGTGTCACCCGGCGCAGCTCGTCCCGCACCTCCATCAGCGCAAAGCCCAGCAGGTTTTGTCCACGCCACTTCATGGGGTCCTGGGCCTCCGGGGAGCTGGCCGCGAGGCGGATACCCCAGATGGCATCATAGGGGCTGGCCTCCACCAGCACGCTGTCCCCGGTGGAAAGGAGAAACTCCCGCAGTTCGCGGTTCTGGCTGAATTTGTGCCAGTTGCCAAGCAGCACAATGGCGTACTTGAACTTGTCCCATACCTTCTGCTCAAAGCCCCGCACCTTGCGGCCCAGAGCCTTGATCTGCTTTTGGTCGCTGCATTTCAAAATCTGGTCCCGGATCTCTTTGTCGCCGAACAGCTCGGCCTTGGCAGCCATCATATACTGCTCCATGCAGAGGTAGGAGTCAGCCGTCGTATAGAAGTCCTTCATCCACCACTGGCTGAGGCAGCTTTTTGTCAGCTGGCCGTCCTCGGATAGCTGATGGCCCCAGAACAGGCACAGCTCCCGCTTCCGCCCGGCGGCAAACTCCTGCTGGAGCCACTGGCGGGTGTACTTTGGCTGGCCTTCCGGCTGCCACGCATCCACCAAGAAGTCACCATGCTCCAGTACCTCGCTGCTGTCCTCGTCATCCCACCAGCCCTTCCAGCTCACCGGCTCGGGAAAGAGAGTGCGGTATTCCGTCCGCTCATCCGGGGAGAGGGTGTCCAGCCAATCGCCAAATCGGTCTATGTAATCCTCCCCATAGCCCATGCGCCAGCCAATGGAGTATCGCTCGATCTCCCGGTGGGCCAGCCAAGGGGGAGGCATGATTTTCTTATCTTGTAGTGCCATATTGTTTTCCTCATTTCTCTTGCAGCTTCTTCAGCAGCTTCACGATCCGCTCCCGGTTCTTTGCGGTTTTCATGAAGGTGGGGAGATGGTCGGCCTGAGTCTTTTTCTGGCTACCCGATGGCTTTTCCCGCAGGTCGGCGCTGAGATAGTCGATCAGATAGGCAAGGTGTTCCCGGTTTAGGGCCCAGACTGGTTTACCCTGGAATGAGGTCAAAAACCACAGCTCCAGGCCGAAATAAGGTTCTCTCCCGTCCCTGATTTCGCCAATATATGAAAAACGCCTCAGCTGTTTTATGAACTTCTCCCGACATGGTTGTTCCACAATAGGGACAGGCCACATGGAGAACGGAAAAGTGCTGCTTTGCCGTATCTTCAATATCCACTCGGTAGTACCTGCCGCAGTTTTTGCATTGGTTATGGACATCGTAGCGGTAGATCGTCCGGTCGCGGGTCTCCTGATGGCCGCAGCTCAGGCATCGGAAATAGGCGTTATCCTCATCCGCTGTCACCACACCTGCGCCATGACACTTGGGGCATTTCACCTGGATGCCGGAGGTCAGGGCGTTGTAGGCACTGTATGTAAAGTAGGGTTCATCAATGATCCGGCTCATGCGCCCACACACTCCTTTCAGAAAATTGCTTTTACAGCCGAAACCGGAATGGTTTCAAATCTTTTGTTTTGATTGTCAGATCCGAAACGCTCTTTTGCAGGTCCTTTACCTGTTCCAAATACTCCGCAGGTGCGTGGATCTGCTCCAGATAGCCTATATAGCGGATGATCTGATCCAGCGCCCGTTTCCTGTATTTTGCGATTTCCCCCAAATGGGAATAACTGCGGCCTGACACATAGCTTGGAACATCGATAGACCGAATTGTTTCTATATCAAGCGCCCCATGCTCCTCTTTCTCAGATTGAATGGTGGACAGCATATCTTCCGCAGAAAAACGGATGCCGCGCTCGCAGAGAAACCGTAATTCATCAAACAGGTGGTTCGCCACAAAATGTTCAGCCAAGGGCTCAAAAATCACAGAATCTTGATACCAGCCTCCGTGGACGCAGGAGATCAGTTCACGGTATCGCTTTTCTGCGATCCACTGGCGCAGCACCTCTTTGCTCCCACGCATCCATGCGTCCAGCCGGGCTTTTGTTTCTTCGGGGCTATCGTTGGCTGTTCCATAACAGGGCAGGCTATTGGCTTTCAGCCACTTGGTTACTTCTTTGCTGAATTTTGTGTAGCTCAATGTGATACCCCTTTCAAAAATCCCTCAACTGCTCAAACTTCTCAATCAGGGCATCTTTCTGGAGCGTGTCACCCGGCAGGGCGTCCAGAATACCCCGCAGGGCCATGTAAATTTCATCCCGCTCCTCGGTTTCGATAAAGCCCATCTTGTTGAAGGTCTGGGTATAGGCTGTCACCGCATCCAGCGCCTGGGCCTGGGCGTCCTCGCCCGGTTCAGCGGCCAGCTTCATCAGCTGGGAACGGGTCTTGCGGTATTGATTGGCTGCCTTTTTCGCAGCGGCGGCAGGGATATGCTCCGCACCGTCCCAGCCCCGGAAGGGATTGTCCAGGTTTTGCGCCAGCCACTCCGGTTTCCGGGCCTTAGTGATCCGCAGATCCATTCCCGGCTTGCTTTTCCAGAGCTGCTTTGCCGCTTTTGCCGCCGTCTCCGGCAGGCTGGTCATCCAGAACCAGCGAAGCTCCGGCACCTGCTCCGGGGTGGGGATGTCAGCTGCGCCGAAGCCGAACAGGTCGAAGGTGGAGAGGTTCGTCAGTTCCCGGAACCCTCCCACGGCGGAGAAGTTCCCCAGGTTTCCCGGCGCGCCCCAGAGCCGCAGTTCCTTCAGGTGGGGATGGACAGCAGCCAGCCCGGTCAGATCAAAGTCCTTCAGCTCGATGCCATGCAGCCCCGTAAGTTCGGCAGTTCCGTGTGCGGGCAGTATTCCCCGATAAATTGGAGGGTCAAGCCGCTGCCATCTTCGGGGGCATGGATGGCACAGGCGTCCAGCCCCTTGTTCTGGAACAGGAGCTGCTCCGTTCCCTCACACAGCCATAGCTCCTCCAGCCCGGTCATGTCCAGCATCAGCTTTCTGATGCTGGTGCCCCGCAGATCAAGTGTCCTCTGACCGTGGTTCAGCAAAGTCACTTCATCAACAAAGGGTTTCCCGCAAAAACTCCAGCAGATCCGGGTGCCACCGCTCGCAGATGAGGGTAGAGAGGCAAGGCAGCGCCTTTAGTTCCAGCGCCGAATCGAATGGTTCGTACTGGTCCGTCACCCGATGGCTGCTGACCTTCACCGGGATACCGCCGATCTCCGTTTTCTCTTCGATCTCCATGGCCTCCTTGAAGGCCCGCCGCCGTTCCTCCGGGATGGCCTGCCACCGGATCTGGAGGTACACATCATAGCCGTCACTCCAGCCTCCATAGGAGCGGCAGGACTGGTCGGTGAAGGACGGAAGTGTACCCACCAGTTTATACTGGGGCGGGACCTCCAACGGCACCCGCAGCAGGTGGAGGTCGCGGGACCAGTACATGAAGTCCTTGTAGAGCGGGCGGAGATGGGGCAGTTCCTCCGCAGTCAGAGGGGCGTCGCCCACCCAATCCAGAGAGAGGACCACCGCCCAAGATTCTTTGCTCACCGTGTCCGGCGGCGCAATATAGACCACCTGGCAGGCGGTGTAGCGTTTCAGATATTGGTTATAGACTGTATAGACCTCTCCGGCGTTGGCTTTCATGGCACTCTCCTTTGTTCTGTCACATTTTTTAATCCTGTTCTTGATAACTGGCTTCGATGTCGATGAACCGCACATACACGGCGCAGACTTCGCCCCTTGCATCATAGCCGAAGTAGACGGGATAGTAACCGTCACCCCAGCCAGAGGAGAAGATGGGCAGGTTGCAGTCCGTGTCCGGCACTGTCCAGTTGAGCCAATCGCCGCAGTCCCCCTGATATTTGAGGTGGGCTTGGGCGTTTTCCTCCAGCAAGTCGCAGAACAGGTCGTTATAGGGGTCGATGTCCGAGTCCTCCTCCAGCCGCTTGGCCCAGTATGCCTTGAAGGCCGCCTGGGTCTGGATGTCCGCAATACACCCCATCCCGGCATCTACGCCGAAACCGAAGTAGTCATCCTCACCCAATTCCTCGTCCAGATTCTCGTTGCCCACCATGCCCAGCTCATAGCGGACAGGTTTTTCCTGAGAAACCTCCACCTTGACGCAGGCGTAGCGGTCGCCGTATTGTTCGCTGGGCACCACGCAGATCTTCACCGGGTAAGTTCCGGCAGGGATGGTTTGCATGAACGGCAGAGTGTCCTCCAGCTCCACCAGCGGATCACAGGCGAAGATCTGCCCGGTGGGGAAATGGACGGTGCCGATGTCCAGTACATCCACCGCCATGTTCCCAATCACTTTCTCTGTGAAATGGGCCTCCAAGTCATCTTTGCAGGCCAGTTTATCCTTGATCGCTTCGTATTTGTTCAGCCATTCAGTTGTAGGCATATCAGTTTCCTCCTGTTGATTCTGTTTCTTGATGTACACACTCTTTGAGCCGTCCCAGTAGCAGTTCACACACCGGCCATCCTGGAAATGATGGTCACAATTCGGGTAGCCATAGAGAATATGGGCACATTCCGGGCACAGCCCCATCATCTGTGAGGAGCCTTTGAAAAACAGGCTGCCGCACTCATCACAAACGGCCAGTTCTTTTTCTGCCATAGGGATCACCAGTCCCGTTCCCGGATGGCCTCCTCGGTGTCAATGGGGATGCCAAACCACTCCAGAATGTAGGCCACGGTTGCCGCGATACATTCCCGTGCCACCGTTTCGATCTCGCTGTCGTGCTCGTCAAACTCCTCCTGGAGATCATTGATGCCGCAGACCGCCTCATCCAGCGTTTCCTGCACCACTTCGGTGTCGGTTTCGCCGCTCTCCAGCAGGTCGATGACCTTCTGAAGCTCGTCCTTTACCTTGTCTACCAAAAAAAGCAGGATAGTAATTGTCTTGATACATCTCGTCCAGCAGTTTGTAATTGGGGTCAAAATGCTTTCATCGCGATTTCTCCTTTCTCATTCAAACATCAAACCGTATGATTCGGTCAGGCTTCCGTCGTCCTCGTGAAATATACACTGATACAGAGGCTCACGCTGGGTTGCTTTGCGGAACCGCTCCAGAACCGGAGCCAGCGGCTCACCGGTAGGGATGCCGAGGGCATCAGACAACCGCCGCAAGCTGTCCATATCCATATCTTCCAAGTTGCAGTTGCGCTGCCTCTGCCCATACTCCTCCAA
>ENA-OPZN01000222-OPZN01000222.1-human-gut-metagenome-genome-assembly--contig:-NODE-222-length-21047-cov-2.571319_pt1 | contig 21047 bp, 33 predicted proteins | sample MGYA00242483_ERZ504503 | MGnify/ENA primary metagenome ERZ504503 (study PRJEB26092, sample SAMD00036285) | human gut metagenome | host: Homo sapiens | study: EMG produced TPA metagenomics assembly of... | reverse complement strand
TTATTATTGTGCAGGAGCTGGTTGATTTTCTGAAGCTTGCGGCTTATCTAAACCAAAAGCAGCACTTAGAATTTTATATCCAATAGGTACGGCAGAAGTAGCACCATAACCTGCATTTTCTACGATAACAGCTACAGCAATATTAGGATTATCAAATGGACCGTAGGCTACAAACCAACCATGTTCACGACCATGAGAGTTTTCGGCAGTACCTGTTTTACCAGCAATTGGCACAGGGAAGTCTTTAAACATAGCAGCTGCTGTACCAACAGTACTAACTTCATGTAGACCTTCTTGAACAAGACTGATAACAGATGGATCGATATTTAAATTACGTTCAAGTACTGGATCAAAATGTTTAATCACAGTGCCATCTGGAGCAATGATATCTTTGACTAAATATGGGCGATATTTTTTACCACCATTAGCAGCTTCACTCATAACTAAAGCCATTTGTAATGGTGTAGCAAGTGTGAACCCTTGACCTATAGAAGCGTCGAATGTTTCAGCAAGATACCAATCTTCATCAAATACCTTACGTTTGTATTCTGGGCAAGCGACATTACCTACTGCTTCATATGGTAAGTCTATGCCTGTTTTTTCACCAATACCAAAGATACGAGCCCATTTTGCTAATCTATCAATGCCTAGACGATTACCCATTTCATAGAAATAAACGTTATCAGAATGGGCTAAGGCTTGTTCAAAATTAATATAACCTAAAGCTTCGCCATCAGCGTTTGTTTTTGGGATTATCCAGTGCTGACCAGAGTCAAAAATCAATTCATCAGGGGTAACTACTTTTTCCATCAAGGCAGCAGTACCTGTGATGATTTTGAAAGTAGAACCAGGAGGATATTCACCAGTCACAGCTTTATTATCAAGAGGATAATATGGATTATTATTTATAGCATTCCAATCTTTAGTAGAAATACCAAGAGCAAATAAATTTGGATCATAAGTTGGACGACTAACCATGGCTAATACTTCGCCGGTTTGAGGATTTAAAACAACAGCGGCAGCAGCCTGAGCATTGATGCCAGACATTACTTCGTCCATGGCTTTTTCTGTAGCTTCTTGAAGATTATGGTCAATAGTCAAAGTAAGACTTGCACCACTTATAGGATTTTTCATGCCTAGACGTTGAACAGGGCGACCTGTAACATCAACTTCAACTTGTTCGCCACCAGGAATACCACGAAGATATTTATCATAATGTTTTTCAAGACCGAATTTACCAATGATATCACCTAATTTATAGGAATCATCACCAGCTTTTTTCTTATCTTCAAGTTCACTATCGCTGATTTCACTTACGTAACCGAGAGCATGAGCTCCTTCATATTTATAGATATAGTTACGTACTGGTTTTGTATCGATAAATACACCTGGATATAAATCTTGTTGTTCTTCAATGATAGTTACTATTTCGGGTGGTACATCTATTTTTAAAGTAACAGGGTCAAAACCAGAATGATGAGCAATTTTTTCATTTATTTCATCAACACTGATATTTAATAAAGTAGCCAAGCGAGCCACTACTTCAGGAGATACAGGCTCTAAAGATGGCAATAATTCTACAGTAAAAGCAGGTCGATTATTTACTAATTGTACACCATTGCGGTCATAGATAATGCCTCGAGGTGCAGACGTGGAAACAAGACGAATGCGGTTACCATCTGCTAATTTAGAAAAATATTCGCCTTGATAGATTTGTAAATAAACTAATCGACTAATGAGTGCAACAACTATAAGTGTTACAATAGCAGCTAAAATTTTTAAACGTTTATCAAGAAATTTCAACTTTAATTTACTCCTATAATAAATTAAGACACCCTTAGGTGTCTTAAAGTCATTTAATATCGTATAGATATAAAAATATGCTTACCTAAAAGTTAATATAATTATATCATACTCTTTTAGATTTTTTTATAAATTATTTATGATTGTGAGCTATTCATCACTTTAAAAATTAAATTTTCTAATCTAAGGGTTTAGAATTTGTTCAGATCTTTTTTATCCAATATTGAAGTTTTAGCGTCGATTTTTTACAACGATAAAAATATACAGGATAAGCAAATATAGATTATAGATAAGAGCAATAATCATATTATTTATGACAAGCCAAATGTTATAACTATAACCTAATAAAAAGATGAATAAAGCAATGATAAAATAATTTAAAAAAGTAGAAAATACACTAGCTACAATAGGTAAAAATATATTTTCTTTGTAGATTAGTTGAGATATCTTATGAATTAAGATACAGATGATAACAAGGCTTAAAGTATGAATACCAAGAAATGTACCAGAAGCTAAGTCTTGAAATAATCCTGCACAAAATCCATATAAAATAGCATATTTATCATAAATAATGCTAAAGAAAATAACTAATAATAAGATTAAATCTACAGAAATTCCATCATAAGCAATAATATTAAAAACAGATGATTGTAGAATATAGGCAATGAATATTAATAAAAACATGGTATTACTGTTTCATTTTGTATCACCTGTAGTAGGTTGAGCTGGAGTTTGAGCATTTGCTTGAGCTGGTGCTGTAGGAGCTGGAGTTGCAGCAGGTTGAGCTACTTCACGATGGTTAATGATAACAGCAACATTTTCAAGTTTTTGAAAATCTACACAAGGGTATAAAATTGCGTATTGTAATAATCCACCAGAATCATTTTTTATAGCAGCTACAGAGCCAATAGGAATTCCTTTTGGATAAATACCACCAAAACCAGAAGTGATGATAGTATCGCCTTCTACGATATTAGCATTTTGTGGGATATTAGTCATATTGATTGCTGAGTTAGAATCAGCAGAACCTTTGACTATACCAGCTACTCGAGAATCAGCACGTTGAACAATAGAGCCAACAGCTGAACGAGGATCGGTGATAAGCTCAACTTCCGAATAAGAAGCATAAGCTTCATGAATATTACCTACAAGACCATCAGGAGTAATGACAGTCATATTTTTCTGTATCCCATCATCTGTACCACGATTGATGATGATATGACTGCTCCAAGTAGCACTATCACGACCAATAACGTTGGCAGGTAATAAATCAAATTGCAAATTAGCTTTTTTATAATTTAATAATTGACGCAGATTAGCATTTTCTGCTTCTAATTCAGCCGTACGAGCAACCTTAAGTTTAAATCATCATTTTGAGCTTTTAATTCTCTATTTTGATCGTAAACGTAAAATACATCATAAACATAGTTACGAAAATCATTACATTTATTTGAAACTGCACTAGTAACAGATTGAAATGGTGCTAAGGCATTTACAACAATGGCATTAGCAAGTGGTGCATTAAATCTACCAATAGCAGCAAAAAAGAGAATGCAAATTATGCTTATAATGATAAATAAGACGATTAATGAACGTTTAGAGGGTGATTTCATTATTTATTCAACTTCTTATCACTAATAATTACATTGTTTAAGAGATTGATATTTTCTAAAGATTTACCAGTACCTTCACCAACACAAGATAATGGGTCTTCAGCAATGATTACAGGCATACCTGTTTCTTGAGAAAGTAATTTATCTAAATTGTGTAATAAAGCACCGCCACCAGTTAGCATGATACCACGGTCTAAGATATCAGCAGCAAGTTCAGGTGGTGTTCTTTCAAGTGTTACTTTTACAACATCAACAATTTTCTTAACTGGTTCTTTCAAAGCTTCAGTGATTTCTTCAGCATGAATTTTTAATGTTTTTGGCAAGCCACTAACGAGGTCACGACCACGGATTTCAAAATCTTTTTCCATGTCATCACTAACCATAGCATTACCGATAGACATTTTGATTTCTTCAGCAGTACGTTCACCAATCATGAGGCTGTATTTACGTTTTATATATTGAATGATAGCAGTGTCTAAAGCGTCACCAGCAACACGAAGAGAACAGCTTGTAACAATACCACCAAGGGATATAACAGCGATTTCTGTAGTACCACCACCGATATCAACTACCATACTACCAGTAGCTTCTTCAACAGGTAGACCAGCACCAATAGCAGCAGCCATAGGTTCTTCAATTAAATATGCTTCTCTAGCACCTGCTTGAATAGCAGCATCTATAACAGCACGTTTTTCTACTTCAGTTACACCAGATGGTACACCTACAACAACACGTGGTTTGCTAAAGGAAGAACCATTTCTAGCTTTATTGATAAAGTATTTTAACATTGCTTGAGTAACTTCAAAATCAGCAATTACGCCATCTTTCATTGGGCGAATAGCTACGATATTGCCTGGAGTACGACCAATCATGCCTTTGGCATCAGAACCAACAGCAAGAACTGCTCCTGTATCCTTTCTAATAGCAACAACAGATGGTTCTCTAAGCACAATACCTTTTCCTTTTAAATGCACAAGGGTATTGGCTTGTTCCTAAATCGATACCGATATCTTGGGAAAACCACCAAATAAATTCCACTTCATGTTAAAACATTCTCCCTTCAATTTTATAACAATCTGACTACTTATTTTATCATACCTTGTTGTTTTAAGCTAGTAAATTTATTATCTCCAACAATAATATGATCTAAAATTTCTATATCAAGTATTTTACTGCCTTCTATTAGCTTTTTTGTTATATGAATATCTTCCATACTTGGCTAGGGTCGCCACTAGGGTGATTGTGTACAAGTATCATAGATGAAGCAAAATGATTGATAGCACAGCGAAAAACTTCACGAGGGTGAACTATAAGAAGCATTTAAGCTTCCTATAGAAATATCTGGAAAAGCAATGATTTGATTTTTAGTATCTAAAGTAAAAATGGCAAAGTGTTCTTTTTTCTTCATAACGAAGTCTAGGCATTACATAATTTACTACATCTAAAGGTCTTTTTTATTGCCAATTTTTGTGCAGAAGGTTTTTTGCTAGACGTAAGCCTAATTCAATAGCAGCTAATAGCGTAGTAACTTTAGCAAGCCCTAAACCTTTTATGGAAATCAATTCTTTTGGTGAAGAATTCACAAGAGAAGCCAAACCATCTTTCTTTTGTATTTTAGCTAAAAATTTCTTGAGATAAATTCAAATACAGATTTTTTTTTCGTGTACCAGAATGTAATAATATAGCTAATAATTCAACATTGCTTAAAGCTTTGGCTCCAAGAGTTAAAAGTTTTTCACGGGGCCGTTCTTCATCAGGTAAATCTTTGATACTTATGCTCATAAATCAACATCAGCTTTTTTACATAAATTATATAAACAATTTAAAGGTAAACCTACTACATTAAAATAACAGCCATTGATTTTTCAATAAAAATAGAAGCTAATCCTTGAATAGCATAAGCTCCTGCTTTATCTTGTGGTTCTTTTGTTTTAATATAATTTAAAATTTCCTCATCAGATAAATTTTTCATGGTAACATCAGTAGTGCAAACATCAGAAAATATTTTTCCATTTTTATCAATGCAATACCAGTGCAAACTTGATGTGTTTTTCCTGAAAGATTTTTGAGCATACAAAAAGCATCATTATCATCTTTAGGTTTACCATAAATTTTGTTGTCTAAGGCAACTACAGTGTCGGAACCTAAAATTATTTCATCTTTATGATGGTTATCAATGATGGCTTTTGCTTTTAAAATAGCATTTTGCATTACTAATTTTTGTGGATTGGGTTCATCGCGAAAAGTGAGTTCTTCACAACTGCTAGGACGACAAACGAATTTGCAACCGATTTGTGCTAATAATTCTTTACGACGAGGTGAAGATGAAGCTAAGATTAACATAAAAAATCCCTTCTATAAATAATTTTGTTTATTAATATGCTTTTACATATGAATACTAATCATATGATATAAGATAACTATTGTATTAGGATTTATATAAAAATAAAAATAGCATATTATGAATGGTTAAGTTCATTATAGCAGAGAACATAAAAGCTTTTTCATCTAATTTTACTAAATTTTAATTTTGCATAATATTAAAATTAAACTGTATAAATATTCTGATTATCTATAATATTGGCTTGACTGAAACACAACCTCAATGGTATAATTCTGGATATAACTTGCAAATTTTGGAAATCGTTGTTATTTTCACAGAGGAGATAGTGCGATGGAGATAAATAATAGTAAAGAATTAGAAGAAAAAATTAAATGTCTAGATAAAATGACTGATGAAGAAATTGTAATGCAGATAAAAAGAAAAGCATGATGATGTCGCACTAGATTATATAATAAAAAAATATCGCAATTTAGTTAGAGTAAAGGCAAGAGCGTATTTTTTAATTGGTGCTGATAGAGAAGATATCATTCAAGAAGGAATGATAGGACTATATAAAGGTGTCCGAGATTTTCGCAGTGATAAATTATCTTCATTTAGAGCATTTGCCGAAATGTGTATTACACGACAGATTATAACGGCAGTAAAGACAGCTACAAGACAAAAACATATACCATTAAATTCATATGTATCGCTAAATAAACCAATTTATGATGAAGAATCAGACCGTACCTTGCTAGATATAATTTCTGGCTCTGTTGTTATTGACCCTGAAGAGATGATGATTCATCGTGAAGAATTCTTAGATATTGAAGATAAGATGGAAAAATTATTAAGTGATTTAGAATGGAAAGTCTTAATTGCATATCTTGATGGTAAATCTTATCAAGAAATTGCTGTAGAATTACATAGACATGTAAAATCAATTGATAATGCGCTACAAAGAGTAAAGAGAAAACTAGAAAAATATGTAGACGGTCATGGTAACATAGACATAAAAGGTAGTATGAGTGATTTTGGTTCTGTAGGTAAATATTTAAGAGACATGTATTAATTAAAAAGCTGTAATTTTTAAGTTTTTATGCTTAAAAATTACAGCTTTTTTTAAATGTATTCGCCAATTGAAAACTTTATCACAATCGTCAGTATCAGTTAATTTTACTGCAATAGCTTCTTTTGTAGCAGTAGGAACATTTTTACCTACATAGTCAGCGCGAATAGGTTAATTCACGATGTCCTCTGTCGATTAAAACAGCTAATTGAATTTTTTAGGTCTGCCTAAATCAATTAGAGCATCTAAGGCAGCACGGATAGTTCTACCTGTGTATAAACATCATCTACTAAACAAGAGTTTTATTAGTGATATCTTCATCAATATGAGTTTCTTGAATTAGTGGCTGATAAGACATATGAGCTAAGTCATCACGATATAAAGTGATATCTAAAACGCCGATAGGAATATGAACACCTTCGATATTTTCGATAATAGAAGATAATCTTTCAGCTAAAGGCACACCACGTTTTTTTCTAATGCCAACAATGATGACATCTTTAGTGCCTTTATTTTTTTCGATTATTTCATGTGCTATACGAGTCAAAGCACGTTCGATGGCTTTACCGTCCATGACAACAGTTTTTTCAATTAGTTTAGCCATTATTAATCACATCCTTAAATAAACTTCATGATATTGATGATTTAGATAAAAGTTTAAATGGTTTGACGAAAATATTTTAATAAGTTTTCCATATCTTCAGGAATTGGTGCAGTAAAAGTCATTTCTTCTTTTGTGCGTGGGTGAATGATTTTTAAATTTAAAGAATGAAGTGCTTGTCCTTCGATATTGAATTTATTTTTACTATTACAATATTTAGGGTCACCGATAAGTGGGTGTCCGATATATGCCATATGAACACGAATTTGATGTGTTCTACCTGTCAATAATCGACATTGTACGAAAGTACAATTTTTATAGCGTTCTAGTACATGAAAAACAGTAGTTGCTGGTTTTCCACCATTGTTACAACTGCCATTTTTTACGGTCAATAGGGTGGCGACCGATATTACCATTGATAATACCTTTTTCTTCTGTGATATTACCATGAACTAAAGCTACATATTCTTTAATAGCTGTTTTACTGCCTATCTGTAAGGCTAAGTCATTATGAGCAAAATCATTTTTGGCAACAACCATAACGCCGGAAGTATCTTTATCTAGGCGATGAACAATACCAGGGCGAATTTTGCCATTGATACCGGACAATTCATCATGACAATGATAAAGTAAAGCATTTACTAAAGTTCCACTATAAACTCCAGCAGCAGGATGAACTACCATACCACGAGCTTTATTGATGACGATAATATCGTTATCTTCATAAAGAATATCAAGTGGAATGTTTTCTGGTTTTACTTCTATTTCTGTAGGTGGTTCAAATACCATAGTGATTTGGTCATTAGCTTTTAATTTATAATTAGCACGTTTTACTTCATTGTTGACAGTTATAGCACCATCAGTAATCATTTTTTGAATACTAGCACGAGATGGATTATCTTCTTGACCGGCAAGAAAAACATCTAAATCTAGTGCCTATTTCATCAGAGATGTATATGTTTTTATCATGAGTTTGTTCCTTTATCTGTAATAAATAATAGTTCGTAAATGATGATGATACAGCCACAAACAATAGCAATATCAGCAAGATTGAAAATAGGCCAAATGCGAAAATCGATATAATCGACTACTTTGCCGATGAATATACGGTCAATCATATTGCCGATAGCGCCACTGAAAAGCATAGCTATACCTAACTGAAATAATTTATTTAGTTTTATGATTTTAGAATAAAAATAAACGATAGCGAGTATCAAAATTACAGCGATAAGGATAAAAAATAAACGCTGATTTTCTAAAATACCAAAGGCTGCACCTGGATTTAAAATATAAGTGAGATGCAATAAATGAGGAATAACAGGAATGGACTCACCTAAAAACATATTGTTTACAACTAAATATTTGATTAATTGGTCTAAGACGATGATTAAAATAACAAAAGAGGATAAAAAAAACACAAATAAGTCTCCCATTTTTAAAGATAACGTTTTTAATAAAACAACAGTACGTCCTTTTTTTGTAGTTCCACGAACTTCAGCTACTTCTAGGCGACCACGTCCACGAATGGAAATGATATTCACCTTGTTTTACCATTTGGGAGGCACTTTTCACAGTTTGCCAATTTAATTTGAGTTTTTCAGCATCAATCATAGAAGACATTTTACTGCGAGAAGCTCCAAATCCAGAAGCTGCGATAGAATCAATACGTAAAGAGGCCACAGTGGAAGTTATTTCTTTGCAACGTTCTTCACGAGGAGCGATAGTTTCAAGGTTATCTAATTCACAACTAACTTTAGCTGAACCGATTTGTGTTAAATTTTGTAAGATGAAATCAGCCATTTTAGTAGTGCAAATAATTTTTACCATACCTAAAGTTATCAATAAATCACCAATTTGCTCACGTTTGATGCCAAGTCCCATGAGAGCACCTAAAACATCACGATGAGAAAGACGATAGAATTTATCGTTCCATGTAGCTTTGACAACAGAGATATTATAAGAAGGTTTTCCCATAAAATCTTCATGTACAAAGTTGGCACATTGTCTTTCTGCACCGATATATCCGCCAAAGAAATCAACAGATATACCATCATAGTGAGCGACTACAGTTTCAGCTATTTCACAGCCATAAGGATCAAGAAAATCTGTAGCACGAAATTTTCTTGTTTTGTTTACAGCTTCTACTGCGTCTATTAATTTTATAACAATTTCTTCGCCTTCAGTTCCTTTATAAAAGCGAATAATCTTTTCACGGTCTGCCATTATAAAAAATCAATCCTTTTTGTTTATTCTTCCCAAGGCATAGTTGTTGAAGAAGATGGTTTTTTCAATTCTTCAGTAAAGTTAACACTAACATTATTTGGGGCACACATAAATACATTTTTACCAACTTTTTTGATATCGCCGGATAAAGCGTAAGTAGTACCACTGATAAAATCAATAATGCGTTTAGCAATATCGCTACTAGTGTTTTCAAAGTTTACTACAACTGGTTTGTGGTTGCGAATGTGATCAGCTACTTGCTGAGCATCGTCAAAAGAAACTGGTTCAATTACCATTACTTTTAATTGGTTGTTTTTAGCTTTATTTTTTAAAATCTACAACATTATCAGGATTTTGATAAGTTGTTGCTTGTAAATCACTATCATCAGTGTTATCTACTTCTTCAATATACTCTTCAGATTCAGGATTTTGTCCCATCTTATTGCGGATTTTGTCGACAATTTTCATAATATATATTTCTCCTTAATATTGACGTGGGCCGAAGATACCTGTGCCAACACGAACGATATTAGCACCTTCTTCAATAGCTATTTGGTAATCATGTGTCATGCCCATAGATAGATATTTTATTTCTGATGTAGCAAATGTTTTAGCTTGAACTTGTTTAAAGAGTTTAAACATTTGAGCAAACATAGGACGAACATCTTCTAAATTATCTACTTTTGGTGCAATAAACATTAGCCCCATGAGTTTTAAATTGCTTAATATATCAATTTTCGCTAAAAGCTCGTCTAATTCCTCTAAATAAACCCCAGTTTTTGAAGCTTCTTTGACTAAATTAACTTGTACTAATACTTGTTGAATTTTGTCGATTTTTGTGCTTCTTTATTTAGAGCTTCAGCTAATTTGATACTATCTACTGATTCAATCATATCAAATAGTTTTACAGCATATTTAGCTTTATTAGTCTGTAAATGACCAATTAAATGCCATGTTACATCACGATTTAAAGTTTCATGTTTTTGCAAGGCTTCTTGTACTCGATTTTCACCGATTACATTAGCACCAGCATCAATAGCTTCTTGCATAGAAGCTACATCATGATTTTTAGTTACTGCTACTAATAAAACATCTTCACTAGCAGCATTATGTCTTTTTGCTATACTTTCTTTTAATATGTTCTTGAACAGTTTTTTAAATTTTCTTTAATCATAGAAATTCATCCCCTGAAAATCTTATAATCTATTTAATAATATAATAATTTATGAAAATTATCCATAGTTTAGGTAAAATTATTTATCTAAGTGAAATAATCGAAGCTATTCTACCTGTTTTGCCATTATCTGCACGATAAGAGAAAAATATATCTTTGTTACAAGCAGTGCAAGTATTAGCCATATCAATATTATCAGCTAGAACTCCTGCTCTTTGTAAGATAATAGCATTTGCTTGCCAAAGGTCTAAATGATATTTTTTACTATCTTGATTAAAATGCAAGATTTTATCGCTATCATTTTGGAAGACTTCATTAAATTTTGCAACTACCTCATCACCTATTTCATAACAACATGCTCCAATAGATGGACCTATAGAAGCTAGGCAATCACTAGGATTTGTGTGATAATGTTTAGTCATTTCTGCTACTGTATGCTTGGCAATTTCGCCTACAGTGCCACGCCAACCACCATGAGCTACGCCAATAGCATTGTTTTTAGGGTCATAAATCATAATAGGTGTGCAATCTGCAAAAAAACAAAGTGAGTGGTACATTTTTTAGATTGGTGATTAGAGCATCTGTATCATCAATGGAATTTGCAAAAGAAATAGCACCACTGCCGATATTTTCTTCAGTAATACAAGCAACTTTATTGCCATGAACTTGCTTACAAGTAGTCATTTTATGACTATCTAAATTTAAACCTTCACAAAATAATTGGCGATTGGCGATGACATCATCTGGATTATCATTTACATGAAGAGCTAAATTTAAGCCATCAATGGTGCTTTACTATGACCATTAAATCTAGTAGATATGGCATGAATTACTTTATCTTGAGGGAAAATGGAAAATTGTCCATACCATAAATTATTTTGAGCGTGAATTAATTTGAACAAAAATATCAACTCCTAAATATACATATAAAGGATAAAAGATAATAGATATGGATTATTTGCAGACACCACAGCGCTTGCAACCATCAAAGCATTGTATAGTGTGTTTTTCTTGAAGTGCTGTTTGCAATTCTTTCCATAAATAATCTTTAGTAAGCCCATATCTAAGCCTATCCCAAGGAAGTAATTCTTCTTTGTCAAAATTGCGATATAAATAATCATCAGCATTGATTTTGAAAGTTTTTAAGGCACGTTTAAATGCTTTGCTACCGCCATTTAAATGAGCTTCATAAATTACCTGGGAAATTTTTCTATCGCCTCTAGCTAATATGCCTTGGATAAATGATTCTTTGGTGGATTCAAATTGAACTTCGATATTTTTATATTTTTTTAGTTCTGATTTTATATATTTAAAATATTTTTCCGTTTGTTTTAAATCTGCCATAGCACTCCATTGGAATGGTGTGCATGGTTTAGCGATAAATGGATTGATACTCAAGGTTAAAGTGCCTTTAGAACCAAGTTTTTCCATATATTGTTTTAAGCGAATAGTCATATCGACAATGGCTTTAATATCATTTTCATCTTCATTAGGAAGACCTACCATGATATATAAGCGATAATTTTTAACGCCAGCATTTATACCCATAGAGATGGATTTAAAGAGATGTTCTTCTTCGATGCCTTTGTTGATGATATGGCGGATTTTTTCACTGCCTGCTTCAGGTGCTAGAGTCAATGTTCTTTGTCCACTTTGAGCAAGGGCATTTACTAATTCTTGTGTTACAGAGTCAGCACGAAAAGAAGCGACAGACATAGGCATATCTTGGTTGCGAATATGTGAGCAAAGTTCATTGATTTGCGGATAATCAGATATTGCAGGACCCATTAGACCTACTTTTTTATTCAGATTTTTGCCTGTGGTAAATATGATAATAATTTATCTAAACTGCGATGGCGAGGTTTTCTAAAGCAATATCCTGCCATGCAAAAACGACAATGACGACCACAGCCACGAGATGTTTCGATTAGAAATAAATTGAATTCTGTATTTTCTGTAGTGATGACAGTTTTACCATCATAAGCATCTAAATCTCTTATCCATTGACGAGAGACTTTTTGAGGAACATTATTATTTGTTTTGATGGCGGAAAGTTTATTATTTTCATCATATATATGGTCATAAAAACAAGGTACATAGACACCTGGCACTTGAGCAAGTTTAAATAATAATTCTTTGCGGGATAAATTTTCATTAGATGGATCATTATATACATCTAAGAAATTATTGATAGTTTCTTCACCTTCGCCAATGATGAAAGCATCGATAAATAATGAGAGTGGTTCAGGATTAAATGTAGCACAAGGACCACCAGCGATGACAATTGGGTCTTTTTCTGTGCGTTCGTTAGCTAATAATTTTACTTTACCTAAAGAGAGCATTTGTAAAATATTGAAATAGTCCATTTCAAAAGAAATAGCAAAGCCAATTAAAGCAAAATCATGGAGTGGTGTTTGTGTTTCCATACTCATAAGCGGAGTATGAGTGCGTGTATAATCATCTATTAAATTTTTATCAGGCAAAAAGAAACGTTCACAAGCACTGTCATTGCGGTTGTTTATTTGGTCATAAATTATATGAAAACCTAGATTAGACATACCAACAAAATAAGAATTTGGATAAGCTAGGGCAAATCGCTTGCGAAAGCCACCAGGAAAGATTTTATATCCTTGTTCTTGTTTGAGCATTTTTGTAATTGTTGTTTTAATTTCCAATTCAAAGTGGGCGTATTCTCCTTTATTTTATAGTTAAATTTATGATAATAATAAGAAAAAAGCTCACAAAAGTGAGCTTGAATAAATTTATTTTAGTTTATCTTTATTCATAGAATTAAGATTTTCTAATTCTTGCTTGAAATTATCGATATCTGAGAATTTACGATAAACAGAAGCAAAACGAATATAAGCAACTTTATCGAAAGTCTTGAGATGTTTCATGACGATTTCACCAATAATCTTGCTGGGAATTTCATGCTTCATCGTATTGCAGATTTCGCGTTCAATATCATCAGCTAGTTTGATGATTTTTTCAGTAGGTATATCTCGTTTATAACAAGAGCGAATAATACCTTGGAGAATTTTTTCTTTAGCGAATACAGCACGACTACCATCATTTTTATGACCATTAATGGTACTTTTTCCACAGTTTCATAAGTGGTAAATCTTTTTCCGCAAACTGTACATTCGCGGCGTCGTCTTATAGAATTACCATCATCAGTAGTACGGGAATCTACTACACGGCTGTCGGGAGCTGCACAGAATGGGCATTTCATAATATCACCTCTAAGTAAGTCTGTAATTTTTTAATTATTTTGCTTGTTGCTGAGTAGCATTTTGAGCATTGGCAGCAGGTGCGTTTTGTGCATTATTAGCAGGAGCTGGATTTGTGGTTGAGCTGTAGCTGGTTGCTGATTTTGAGCATTTTGTGCATTTGGAGCAACGAAGGACTTAGTTACAACAGCACCGATATCACCTAATTTGCCAACTGGTTGATTGTTGAATGTAATATCAATGGCACCAGCATTACCTACAGTAATATCTATTTGATTATTACCTTTCCAATTTAAATTGCTACCTTTTTTACAGTTTCAGAAAGAACAACGTTACCATCAACTTTTACTTCAGTCCAACAATCTTCATTGAATACAGCTGTTACTTCAGCGCCATTTACAACTGGAGCTGGAGCAGGTTGTTGAGCTTGTTGCTCTGGTTGTTGTGTAGATTCCTGCTGTGTAGTATGTACAGGAGCTTTAGTATCAGAAGTATCTTGGCTAGATAAAAAGAATACTGCACTGCCGATTATAACAATTAAGATGATAATAACGAGAAAATATTTTTTGCTATTGGATTTAGTTGGTTGCAAATATGCTTGATTGCTAGCAAAGAGTCTTATTTTAGGAATGTTTTTTTCTTTAGTTGGTTCAGCAGTTTTTTCAGTTATTTTTTCTTCAACTTTTGGAGGTTGAGCAGGAGAAACAGGTTGTTCTTGAACTTGATTAGTTGGTTCTACTTCTTTTTCAGAGGTAGACGCATTTTTCTTTTTGTATTGCTCAATAAGTTCTAGGCTGTTTAAACCTAAAAATTTACCATATGTTTTGATAAAACCTTTTAAAAATACTTCGCCAGGAAGTTTATCATAATCACCATCTTCAATGGACTTTATATATAATTTACGTATATTAGTACCTTGTTCTACATCTTCTAATGATAATTTCTTTTGTTCACGTGTTTCACGTAATAAATCACCTAACATCATGGTTCTCCTTCTCTAAGTGTAATTTAATTATAAACATTATACAATAAGCTTTGTTTATAAATAAAGTTCTTCTTTACGAATATATTGCTGAACTTGTTCTGTAGTTATATATTGTATAGAATATCCTTTTTTTATACGTTGCCTAATATCTGTAGAAGATTATTTCAAGTTCAGGTGTTTCTAGAAGTGTTATATTTGAAATTTTTAAAATGTTGTTGAATGGTAGTTAAATCTAAAGTATAGCTTGGTCGTTTTTGTAGCAATGAATTTGCAACTTGCAAGCAGTTCATCAATTTTATGCCATGTAGGTAAATCATTGATACAATCAGCACCGATAATAAAATAAAAATCAGTATCTTCACCATAGATAGATTTAAGTGCTTTTATCGTATCTATGGTATATGATGGACCAGAACGTTCCATCTCAATAGAAGATACTTCAAATGAGGATTGGAGCAAGTTGCAAGTAATGTCATATTAAAACGATGTTTAGCCGAGGTCATTACACTGTGTTTATGAGGGGGATTAGCTGAAGGAATGAAGATAACTTTATCTAGTTTAAATTCATCCCAAACAGCTTCCGCTATCATTAAATGTCCGACGTGAATTGGGTCGAATGTACCACCCATAATACCTATTTTTTTCATGATAAATATCTCCAAACTTTAATAGTTTTAATAGAAAATATATATTAAAATAGAAGGAAAAATTATAGATAAAATATAAATAAGAAAAAGCACGACTATAATCTAAAATATCATGATGACCTTTTGGAGTGGAATAATATTGTTTTAATAATTTTAGACAATTAGATAAATATTTAAACATTAACGAATTTGACCTTCACCATAAATTAAATATTTCATGGTAGTTAAAGCTTCTAGTCCCATTGGTCCACGTGCATGGAGTTTTTGTGTACTAATGCCGATTTCTGCACCAAAACCAAATTCATTTCCATCAGTGAAACGTGTAGAAGCATTTACATATACAGCAGAAGCATCTACTAATTTTTGGAATTTCAAAGCGTTATTATAATTAGTTGTGATGATGGCTTCAGAATGACCACTGCCATAAGTATTGATATGAGAGATAGCCTCATCAATATTTTCAACTATTTTTATAGAAATGATTAAATCTCCATATTCAGTAGACCAATCTTCTTTGGTAGCTGTTTTTAATTCAGGGCAAATAGCCAAACATTTTTCACAGCCACGAATTTCAACTTTAGCCTCTGATAATTTTTGACAAATCATAGGAAGATATTCGTTGGCAATTTTTTGGTCAATTAAAACTGTTTCTATAGCGTTGCAGACTGCAGGACGAGAAATCTTAGCATTGAGAATGATTTTTGTAGCTAATTCTAAATCAGCAAATTCATCAACAAATACATGACAAATACCTACACCAGTTTCAATTACAGGAACAGAACTATTTTCAACTACACGTTTTATTAAGCCAGCGCCACCACGTGGAATGATTACATCAACATACTTATTTAAACGCATCATCACATCTACAGCCTCATGTTCTGTTATGCTGACAAATTGAATAGCTCCATGAGGAATACCTGCACTATAAGCAGCTTCAGCTAAGATGGAAGCTAAGATTTTATTTGAATGAATAGCTTCTGAACCGCCACGTAAAATCACAGAATTACCAGATTTTAGGCAAAGTCCTATAGCATCAGCTGTAACATTTGGACGAGCTTCATAAACTATGCCAACAAGACCAAGTGGTACACGAATACAGCGAATATCTAAGCCATTAGGACGACGGCAAGACATGATGCCATTACCAACAGGGTCGTTTAAATTAGCAATTTGACGAAGACCATTAGCCATTTGAGCAATTCGTTCTGTAGTCAAAGCAATCTATCTAGCAAAGAAGCAGATAAGCCTTTTTGGCGACCATTTTCCATATCAATATTATTTTCTTCTAAAATAATTGGAGTTTTACTTCTAAAGCATGTGCCATAGTGAGCAATGCTTTATTTTTTTCTAATGAAGATAATGTAGCCAATTTTTGAGAGGCTTTTTTTGCCATCATTGCTTGATTAGTAATGATTTCTTTTATATCTATTTGTGCATTTGAACTCATATAATCACCTTTTTTAATTAGACCATAATACCATATTATCACGATGAACAGCTTCATCAAATATTGGTGAATTGTCCAATAAAATATTTTTAAATTCGTCGGAGTGTAAACCTTTTAATTTTTGTAGCGTTTGAGAACTATAATTTACACTGCCACGAGCAATTTCACGACCAGATTGAGATAAAATACGTACAGTATTTCCCTGTTTAAATTCACCTGCTATAGCTAAAATGCCTACAGCTAGTAAACTAGAACCAGAAAGCACAGCTTTTTCACAGCCTTTGTCGACAATGATATCGCCAGCTATTTGTTTGCCAAAAGCAAGCCAAGATTTGCGTTGTTTAAGATGAGTTTCTTTAGCAGGGAAGATAGTGCCTAGTTCTTCACCTTTTAATAAACGACGTAAAACATCATGTTCTGAACCTGAAGCGATGACCATTGTACAGCCGGAATTAATAGCTATTTTAGCTGCTTTGATTTTAGTACTCATTCCGCCTGTTCCCATAGATGTACCAGCACCACCAGCCATATTTTCAATTTCAGGAGTGATATGTGGTACTTCATGGAGAAGTTTTGCATTTTTATCTTTGCTTGGATTAGCAGTATATAATCCATCAATATCGGATAAAATTATTAAAGCGTCAGCATCTACTAAAGTTGCAACAGTTGCAGATAAAGTGTCATTATCGCCAATTTTTAATTCATCAACAGCAACAGCATCATTTTCATTGATGATAGGAATTACCCCCATGGATAATAAAGCCATCAAAGCGTTGCGCGAATTTATATATTGAGAATATTGACGAGAATTTTCTTTAGTCAATAAAACTTGAGCTACTATTTGGTCATATTCTGCAAATAATTTTTCATATATATGCATCAATATTCCTTGACCTACAGCAGCCATTGCTTGTTTTCGGGAATACTTGCTGGTCGAGTATTTTTTCATACGTTCAAGACCTGCACCTACAGCTCCTGAAGAAACGAGAATTATTTCTTTTCCTTGATTAGCTAAATCGGAAAGTTCACGTACTAGATGTTCTATTCTTGAGATATTTAATTTTCCTGTATCATAATTTAAAGTACTAGTGCCGACTTTGATTACAATACGTTTGGCTTTAGTTAATTCTTGACGAGGTAACATAATCTTTACTCATTTCATTATTTATATTTTTATTTGTTAAATTGTATTATTTAGGAAGTTCGATTTTTGGTTTTTTGAAATTGCGACGCCATAAAAGACCGTTACGACCAATGATTTGAACTAAATCACAATTAGTGCGTTCTGCTAAAGTAGTGATAGCAACTTCAATATCTTCTGGGCAATTTTGAAGAACACGAACTTTGATGAGCTCACGTTTTTTCAATAGCTTCATCAGCACTGTTTACAACAGCAGGAGTGATACCTTCTTTGCCGATTGGAACGATTGGCTCTAATGTCATACCTAAAGAGCGTAAAAATCTTTTTTTGTTTACCTGTGAGTGTGTTTTTTTATCAATGAAAAATCCTCCTATAAATAAGTTTTAAAAATTAAATAATTTTTTAGTGGGTATAATTAAGTTTTTACCTAATTAAAATACCCACTAAAATAAAAATTCTTTATGTGATTTGCTAACTTAGAAATTTAAATTAAAACAATAGCTATATATTATTGTCTATATTCAAATTCCATTTCACCGATATATACAGTATCGCCTTCTTTAATACCTTTAGCGCGAAGTTTTTCATCGATACCTTTTAATCTCCAAATATATTGGAAACGACGAATTGCTTCATCATTGCCAAAGTTAGTCATGGCAACGAGTTTTTCTAAAGATTTACCAGAAACGATAAAGCCTTGACCTGTCATATCACGTTTGATAGTGATATCATCAGCGTCATCTTCTTGAGCATTGTAAATTTTTTCTGCATTATCTTCTTCATCTACTTCTTCAACATAATCTTGAAGCATTTGATATACATAACGCATTAAATCTTGAAGACCTTCTTTAGTTGCTGCAGATACAGGGAAAACTTTTTAAGCCTTCTTTTTCAGCCATTTCTTGAATTCGAGTTAAGTTTTCACTAGCTTGTGGTAAATCAAGTTTATTAGCTGCGATTACTTGACTGCGTTTAGCAAGTTTTGGGCTGTATAAAGATAATTCTTTATTTATTTTGTAGAAGTCTTCTACAGGGTCGCGTCCTTCAATGCCAGAAGCATCTAAAACGTGAATGATAACTTTTGTGCGTTCAATATGACGTAAGAAATCATGACCAAGACCAACGCCTTCAGAAGCTCCTTCGATAAGACCTGGGATATCAGCCATGACAAAGTTTTGAGCATCTCCAAGACTTACTACACCTAAAACTGGAGTTATAGTAGTGAAGTGATAATCAGCAATTTCAGGGCGAGCTGCTGATACACTTGCGATGATACTAGATTTACCAACACTTGGATAGCCTACTAAGCCAACATCAGCTAATAATTTTAATTCTAAAAGAAGTGTTCTACCTTCACCAGGTTCACCGAGTTCAGCAAAAGTAGGAGCACGATTAGCACTAGTGGCGAATTTAGCATTTCCACGACCACCGCGACCGCCTTTAGCAACGATTGCTTCATCACCTTCATTTACGAGGTCAGCTAAAACTTCACCTGTTTCAGCATCTTTGACTAAAGTACCAGCTGGCACTTTGATAATGCATTGAGGTGCATTTTTACCATATTGATTTTTTATATCACCATTGCCACCGTTTTTACCAACGAATTTGCGATGATAACGGAAATCTAAAAGTGTATTCATATTGCGGTCAACTTTTAAAATGACGTCAGCACCACGACCACCATCACCACCCACTTGGGCCACCTTTAGGGATGAATTTTTCACGGCGAAAAGCAGATTTTCCGTGTCCACCATCGCCTGCTTTTACAATAATTTTTGTTCTTGTCAATAAATTGCATTTTTTCCTACCTTATTAAAATAAAATTAATATTAAATTACCAAAAAATATTCTATGGCACTAAACATACCAAAAAATAATAATTTGTAAAGAGTATAGCAAATTTGTAGTATAATATAAATAGGATAGGTTTTGCAAGTATAATTGATAGATATTTCATTGATGTATATAATTCTTTATGCTAAAATATATATTTGTGAATTATGGACTTTATCATAAAAAAGTTATAAAAAAAGGAGAGTTTCTCTTGGAGTTTCGTAAAGCAGATATATTAGGAGTGAGAGTCGCAGCTTTGACCATGGGTGAAGCTGTGAAAACAGCTGAAGCTTTTATGGACAGTGAAAAACCGCATTTGATAGCAACTGCTAATGCAGAGATGATTATGCGAGCAACACATGATACTGAATTGAAAGAAATTTTAAACACTGCTGATTTAGTAGTTCCCGATGGTGCAGGTACAGTTTGGGCTTCTAATTATTTAGGAGTGCAAATGCCAGAGAGGGTAGCAGGTTTTGATTTAGTACAAGCTTTATTTGCTAATGCTCCTGCGAAAAAAAGACGTATATTTTTCTTTGGTTCTGCTCCAGGTGTAGCAGAAAAGGCAAAAGCAAAAGCAGAAAAAGATTATCCAGGCATTCAAATAGTAGGAACACGAGATGGATTTTTTACAGCTGAAGATGAGGCTGAAATAATTGCTCAGATAAAAGAAGCTAAGCCAGATTTATTATTGGCAGCTTTGGGCGTGCCAAAACAAGAAAAAATGGCTAAAGGCGCATATGCAGGAATTGAATTGTCCACTATGTATAGGCGTAGGTGGCACATTTGATGTTATGGCAGGTGTTATGAAAAGAGCACCACTTTGGATGCAAAAAGCCAAATTAGAATGGTTATTTAGGGGTATGCTACAGCCAAAACGCATAGGCAGATTGATGGCTTTGCCACGATTTGTAATGGCGGTGAAAGCTTCTAAAAAATAATAAATAATTAATTA
>ENA-OPZN01000220-OPZN01000220.1-human-gut-metagenome-genome-assembly--contig:-NODE-220-length-21145-cov-5.910886_pt1 | contig 21145 bp, 22 predicted proteins | sample MGYA00242483_ERZ504503 | MGnify/ENA primary metagenome ERZ504503 (study PRJEB26092, sample SAMD00036285) | human gut metagenome | host: Homo sapiens | study: EMG produced TPA metagenomics assembly of... | reverse complement strand
TTCTGGAAAGGATGTGAAGGATGTATCAACCACGAAATCCTGATGGCGAAAACCGTAAATTCTGTATCTGCACAGCCATGCTTTATGATCCGGCTTTGCATACAGACGATAAAATAAACAATTTCTAAATACAAAAATAATCTCAAGCGAGGTTTTCTCCTGAACTCATACAGGCGAAAAGCTTCACGATATAAAGATAAGCACCATGGAAGAAAAGAAAAAGTTGTCGTTGCTTTCAGCGGCGGATTGGACACTTCCTTTACCGTAATGTATCTGGCAAAGGAAAAAGGATATGAAGTATATGCAGCATGCGCCAATACCGGTGGTTTCAGCCCGGAACAGTTAAAAAAGAACGAAGAAAATGCGTATAAACTGGGAGCTGTGAAATATGTGACTCTTGACGTAACACAGGAATACTACGAAAAGAGCCTGAAATACATGGTATTCGGAAACGTACTGCGTAACGGTACTTACCCTATTTCTGTAAGTTCTGAACGTATCTTCCAGGCATTGGCCATTGCCCGTTATGCCAACGAAATCGGAGCTCATGCCATTGCTCACGGTTCTACTGGTGCCGGCAACGACCAGGTGCGTTTTGACATGACTTTCCTGGTAATGGCTCCGGGAGTGGAAATCATTACCCTGACACGTGACATGGCGTTGAGCCGTGAATATGAAATCAATTACCTGAAGGAAAATGGTTTTGAAGCAGATTTCACTAAACTGAAATACTCATACAACGTAGGTATCTGGGGAACTTCTATCTGCGGTGGTGAAATTCTGGATTCTGCACAGGGATTGCCGGAAAGTGCTTACCTGAAACAGGTAACCAGAACAGGCAGCGAACAACTGAAACTGGAATTCAAGAAAGGTGAGTTGTATGCCGTAAACGGTGAAGTATTCGACGACAAGATTAAAGCCATCCAGAAAGTAGAAGAGATTGGTGCTGCCTACGGTATCGGTCGTGATATGCACGTAGGTGATACGATTATCGGTATCAAAGGCCGTGTAGGATTCGAAGCCGCAGCTCCGATGCTGATTATCGGCGCTCACCGCTTCCTGGAAAAATATACCCTGAGTAAATGGCAGCAATACTGGAAAGACCAGGTAGCCAACTGGTACGGCATGTTCCTTCACGAAAGCCAGTACCTGGAACCGGTAATGCGCGACATCGAAGCCATGCTGACCGAATCACAGCGTAACGTCAACGGAACTGCTATCCTGGAACTTCGCCCGTACGGATTCTCTACTGTAGGAGTTGAATCAAAAGATGACCTCGTGAAGAACAAGTTCGGCGAATACGGAGAAATGCAGAAAGGATGGACTGCAGAAGACGCTAAAGGCTTCATCAAGGTGTTGTCTACTCCGCTTCGTGCCTATTATGCAAACCATAAAGACGAAGCTGACGTATGATAAAGGCAGGAATTATAGGAGGCGCAGGATATACGGCAGGCGAACTGATTCGCCTGCTGCTTAATCATCCGGATGTAGAGATTGCATTTATCAACAGCTCCAGCAATGCGGGCAACAAGATTACTGATGTACACGAAGGCTTGTATGGAGAAACCGATTTAGTGTTTACAGATGAGCTTCCACTCGATACCATCGATGTATTGTTCTTCTGTACGGCTCACGGTGATACAAAAAAATTCATGGAGAGTCACAATGTACCGGAAGACTTGAAAATTATCGACCTGTCCATGGACTACCGCATCAAATCGGACGACCATGACTTTGTATACGGTCTGCCAGAACTGAATCGCCGTACTATCTGCCAAAGCAAGCACGTGGCTAACCCGGGATGCTTTGCTACATGCATTCAGCTCGGACTTCTGCCATTGGCCAAGCATTTGCTGTTGAACGATGACGTAATGGTAAACGCCATTACCGGAAGTACCGGAGCAGGTGTAAAACCAGGTGCTACGAGTCATTTCAGCTGGCGTAACAACAACCTCAGCATCTACAAACCGTTCTCACACCAGCATGTGCCAGAAATCAAACAGTCACTGAAACAGCTGCAGAACAGTTTCCATTCAGAAATCGATTTCATTCCTTACCGAGGTGACTTTGCCCGTGGTATTTTTGCCACTATCGTAGTAAAGACCAAAGTAGAGCTGGAAGAGATTGTGAAAATGTACGAAGAGTACTATGCAGAAGATTCTTTCACCCACATCGTAGACAAGAATATCGACCTGAAGCAGGTAGTCAACACCAACAAATGCTTGATTCACCTAGAAAAGCATGGCGACAAGCTGCTTATCATTTCTTGCATTGACAACCTGCTGAAAGGAGCCAGCGGTCAGGCTGTACACAATATGAACCTGATGTTCAATCTGGAAGAAACAGTAGGACTGAAACTGAAACCGAGCGCATTCTAATTAATGAAAAATGAAGAACGAAGAATGAAGAATTCACGCCAAAGAGAAGATTCATTGTTACATACTAAAAGCTATGATTTTGCGTTACGTATCGTAGGCATGAACAAATATCTCAGAGAGCAAAAAGGAGAATTCGTGTTAAGCAAACAAATTCTTTCGTTCTGGAACAGCCATCGGAGCATTAATACGCGAATCGGAATTTGCACAAAGCCAAGCCGACTTTGTCAATAAATTAAGTGTGGCATTAAAGGAAGCAAACGAAACAGATTACTGGCTCAATTTGCTTCACGACTCGCACTATTTAAATGAAGTGTCCTTTATCAGTATGGAGAACGATTGCGGTGAACTTATAGCCCTACTTGTATCTTCCATCAGGACTGTAAAAAACAAATTAATGAAGAAAAGTGAAGAATAAGAAGCGAAAAGACTTCAGCTCCAATTCTTCATTCTTAATTCTTCATTCTTAATTCTTAATTAATATGAAGTTATTCGACGTATATCCTTTGTTCGATGTAAACATCGTAAAAGGAAAAGGCTGCCACGTATGGGACGACAAAGGTCAGGAATTCCTTGACCTCTATGGAGGACATGCCGTTATCTCCATCGGTCACGCACATCCTCACTATGTGGAAACCATCAGCAAACAAGTAGCTACATTGGGATTCTATTCCAACTCTGTAATCAACAAGTTACAGCAGGAAGTAGCCGACCGTCTGGGAGCCATCAGCGGTTATGATGACTATCAGCTTTTCTTAATCAACTCTGGGGCAGAAGCCAACGAAAATGCATTAAAACTGGCATCTTTCTATAACGGACGTACACGTGTGATTTCTTTCGCCAAAGCTTTCCACGGACGTACTTCACTGGCAGTAGAAGTAACTAACAATCCAAAAATCATTGCTCCGATCAATGACAACGGACACGTGACATACCTGCCGCTGAACGACACAGAAGCGCTGAAAGCCGAACTGGCCAAAGGCGATGTATGTGCAGTCATCATTGAAGGCATCCAGGGCGTAGGAGGAATTCAGCTTCCTACTACAGAGTTCATGAAAGCCATTCGCCAGGCGTGTGACGCAACCAATACCGTCATGATTCTGGATGAAATCCAGTCGGGTTACGGACGAAGCGGTAAATTCTTTGCTCACCAGTATAATGAGGTACGCCCTGACATGATTACTGTAGCTAAAGGCATTGGCAACGGATTCCCGATGGCCGGTGTACTGATTAGCCCGAAATTCACTCCGGTATATGGACAGTTAGGAACGACTTTCGGTGGCAATCATCTGGCATGTGCAGCAGCTATCGCTGTGCTTGATGTAATGAAAGCAGAAAATCTGGTTGAAAATGCGGCCAAAGTAGGTACTCACCTATTGGAAGAATTGAAAGGCTTCAAAGGAATCAAAGAAGTACGCGGTCGCGGTTTGATGATTGGAATGGAATTTGAAGAACCCATCAAGGAACTCCGCCAGAAATTACTTTTCGAGGAAAAAGTATTTACCGGTGTCAGCGGCACCAACGTCATCCGTTTGCTTCCACCGCTCTGCCTGAGCATGAACGAAGCTGATGAATTCCTGACTCGCTTACATAGGCTTATCAAATAATAAAAACGTATCACGTTTTTACATTCACGCCTTGATGCATTTCTACATCAAGGCGTTTTTTGTTATCCTTCTTATTACCCATAAGTTTTCTCCATTAAAGGAGATTTTATTTTTCCTGTTCAGGAGAAACGTTCCAGAATCTCCATACACATACGACCGTTATGGTAAGGGCATTTCCAAAAGCCAGCCTTATCATCCTTCATAGTTATGAGTAGCTTATCATAAATACGAAGGTATGCGCACCCGGTAGTTTCCGTAGAGTTAAACGGCGCAATCTCCACATAATAGAAAGGCAATTCACCCAGCCCCCATTCCTTACGCCAGAGTTCCACCATTGTCTTCAGGCGTTCAGCATACGTTTTGTGTTTCCCTACATTCGATTCTCCCTGATACCACAAAAACCTTGTATGGTATAATTCTGTAGTGGCTTCAACATGCCGTTATACATCAATGTCGGACTCAGGTAATGCCACCAGTCGTGCCCGTCCTCCTTGCGAATGTCTTTCTTCAAGTCAATATCGGGATACTGAGACACGATTTCACGAGGCAGCCATCCTTCCACCATAGAACCACCCCAACTACAGTTGATGATTCCTATTGGAATATCCAGTACCTGATTCATCATCATGGCAAAATGAAAGGCCGTCGCACTGAAAGCCGGTGCATTTTCCGGATTACTTACCTTCCAGCTCCCTTTACACGAATCCACCGGTTTTACCTGACCGTTTTTCTCCACGGTAGCCACACGAATACCTTTCCATTTCGATGAAGTAGCAATGGCTTCATTAGCCCCTGCTATCGGACAGTTTACGAATCCTCGGAGAGGCATCTCCATATTCGACTGCCCTGAGCAGAACCAGACTTCGCCTACCAGGACATTGTTCAGTTTCACTTCCTCTCCGTCGGAAATGGAAATCGTATAAGCCTGATAACTGGCTGTGGGAGTCTGAATTTTAGCCACCCATTTTCCTTCCGCATCGGCGGTTACTTTATACACTTCCCGGTTCCACGACGGACGGATAATCACTTCGGCATTCGCATTTGCCTTTCCCCACAGACAAGCTTCAGCCTGCTGTTGCAATACCATATTGTCACTCACAATGTCGGGCAATGTAATCTTGCCCCATGCTCCAGCCTGCACCATCAGCAGACAGGCACTCACAATCCATTTTTTCATCTTACTCTATTTTTTAAGTCGCCATTTCTACAAAAATGATATGAGGAAGAGTGTTCCCAAAACAGAAAGTTAAAATTGCACGTTTCTCATAATATCATATTCTTTTTCACAAAGATAGTACATCTATCTTCATTACAATTAATGCTTTTTTATCCAAGTTTTTCCAAATCATCCTCCAAACCTCAGTACTTTCAAGAAAGTACTCCAGTACTTCCATAGTAGGACTTCAGTACTTCCCCGTCAGTACTGGAGTACTGGCAAGGAAGTACTGGCAACGATAAAGGGACTGTAAATCAGCACATTCTTTTTATAGCAACAAAACTTATCAATTTCTGTAAATTGAATACCAAAATAAATTCCATTATATAGCCCAACTCTCATTTTTAATTATAACTTTGCGAATAAAGAACTCAAACTTGAAAGATATGAAAGTAGCAATCATCGGAGCCGGAAACATGGGAGGTGCCATTGCCCGTGGACTGGCCAACGGACATTATATTCAGGCACAAGAAATTTCGGTATCCAACCCCAGTGCCGGCAAACTGGACGCACTGAAAGCGGAATTTCCTGCTATTCACGTAACACATTCCAATAAAGAAGCGGCAGAAGATGCGGACATTATCATTATTGCCGTCAAGCCGTGGAAAGTGGAAGAAGTGTTGAAGCCGCTGAGATTGAGAGGGCCACAGATTTTGGTATCAGTAGCGGCAGGACTGACTTTTGAAGACCTGGCACATTTTGTAGACCCGGAAATGCCGATGTTCCGCGTCATTCCTAACACGGCCATTTCAGAAGGAGCCAGCATGACACTGATTGCCGCACGCAATGCTTCGGAAGACAGATTACTTCCCTCACTGCGCTCTTTAACGAGATGGGACGTTCCATGCTGATTGAGGAGAAACAATTCGCAGCAGCCACCTCGCTGACTTCCTGTGGCATTGCCTACGTACTGAAATACGTACAAGCTGCCATGCAGGCAGGAGTAGAACTGGGTATCAAGCCACACGATGCACAGACCATGCTGGCACAAACCCTGGAAGGGGCAGCCAAGCTTTTGCTGAACAACGAAAATGCACATCCGGCCACAGAAATCGAGAAAGTGACAACTCCGGGAGGAATCACCATCAAGGGTATCAACTCGCTGGAGCACGACGGATTTACCTCGGCCGTTATTCACGCCATCAAGGCCAGCTTATAAAAACATCATACGGGGAGCTTCGTGCTCCCTTTTTCATTACAAAACCTGAACCGACATGAAAAACAACATTCTTATCACCATGGGAATCCTTGTATTGCTGGGAGTGGCTGTACAGGGTTTGTTTGGCATCGTAGCCGGTGTATTCCTGTCCGCCATTTTAGGAATCATCTACGGAGCCGTCAAGAAAAACAAGCAGTTTCTGCGCTGGTCAGTCATCGCACTTACCATCGACATTATCTGCATCATCCTGTTCTATTTCTGCCTGATTCAATCGGACATGTAACTTTTACTTCACAAAACCTTTTTTCGCCCATTTCAGGCTGTTCCATCGTTTCACAAAGATAAAGGCACGAATGTTCTCGTCGAGCAGGAAGGCACACCACATACCGACCAGTCCCCAGCCCAGATGAATACCGAACAGATAGCTGAGTCCGACAGAGACCGTCCACTGCACAATCAGTCCGACATAGAACGGGAAATTCACGTCACCTGCCGAGCGGAGGGCATTCGTGGCATAGATATTTACGGCACGCCCTATCTCTACGATGACATCGACAATGAGAATGGTCACTCCCAACCGGATAATATTCTCGTTGTCCGTCAGCATACTGAAGATTGTATGTCCGAATATGGCCCAAATGCACGAAAGTCCCAGCGAAACTAAAATGGACAAACGCATGACGTACTTTCCCAACAGGTAGGCCGCACGTATTCGCTTCTGCCCCACCAGATGACCGATACTGATGGCTCCTCCTTGTGCCATAGCAATGGCAAAGAGATAGACAAACATGGTGGTGTTCACCGTATAGGTTCGTGTGGTCAGCGAATCATTTCCCAGAATATTGATTAAATAGGTAATAACCACCTGCGAAAAACTGTACGACATATTCTCCCCGGCAGAAGGGACTCCCACCTTCAACAGGTTTTTCAGTTCTATCCAAGGGAAAGGACGGAACAGAGCCATCGGGAAAGACGGAATGTGTTTTCTGAAGAGAATGACAAACAAGACAATCATGCTCACCCCACGGGCTATGGAGGTAGATATGGCCGCTCCCTCTGCTCCCATGGCAGGCAAGCCGAACTTACCGAAAATCAGGGAATAGTTTCCGATGATGTTCATCACATTGACCAGCACCGTGACCAACATAGGGTAAATGGCTTTGTTGGCACTGCGCAAGGACGCGGAAATGGTCAGCGAGATAGCCTGGAAGAAAGCAAACGCCCCTACAATCTCCATGTATCCGATACCATATTTCAGCAGTTCCGGACGAAGTCCCATCCATCCCAATAATGTAGCTGCTCCATAGTACAGGATGGCACTGACCGCAAGTCCCACGACCAGGTTCAGCAATAAAGACACACCAACCACCTGCACCATCTTGTTCCTCATCCCTGCTCCCAGGTACTGCGAACACAGCACAGAAGTACCGATATTGATTACCTCGAAAATAAGGAAAGCAAACATCACAATCTGGTTCACCACCCCTACTGCCGCCACACTTTCATCGGAATACTGACTCAGCATAACGGTGTCGACAGCACCTAACATCATAATCAATAAGGTCTCGATAAAGATAGGAATCACGAGCTTCGTCAAGCCTTTCCGGATACCTGTTTGTTGAATTGCCTGTTCCACGTATTAACTCTCTAAAAAAACGTGACAAAATTACAACATTTAGCCCGTAGAGTGTCTTGACCTATATCAATTTAAAGGTGTAAAAACCACAATGCACTATTTTCTCCCTTTTCTTCACTATTTTCCCCCTCAAATTCCCGATAAAACATGATTTTTGTGATACTTAAAAATAATTATTATGAAAACCAAGCAATTTCTACTTATCCTATTAGCATGTCTTTGCTTCCCTTTTGCTCAGTTATGGGGTAATCCCGTAAACGGACTTCTGGAAAGAATTGATCCGGGAGCTTCCAAGAAAATTCATCATACAAGTAAAGAAAGGACAATCCGATTTTTTTGAACTCGACCAGAAAGGTGACAAAGTAGTTATTCGGGGAAACAACTACGTAAACATCGCTACCGGCTTGAACTGGTATCTGAAATATTACGCAGGCATTCATCTCTCATGGAACGGCATGACTGCCGAGTTACCGGAAAGCTTGCCGAAAGTTTCTACTCCGGTACGCAAGGAAACCAACCTCGCCTTACGCTACGATTTCAACTATTGCACTTATTCCTATACCATGGCTTTCTGGGACTGGAAACGCTGGGAAAAGGAAATCGACTGGATGGCACTGCACGGAATCAACTTGCCACTGGCAGTAGTCGGTCAGGAATGCGTGTGGAAAAACATGCTCGAAAATTTAGGGTATACGAAAGAAGAAATCAATAAATTCATTGCAGGACCTGCTTTCTTGGCATGGTGGGCCATGAACAACCTGGAAGGATGGGGCGGTCCCAATCCTGACAGCTGGTATACACAGCAGGAAGCACTGCAGAAGAAGATTCTGAAACGTATGCGCGAATACGGCATCGAACCGGTATTTCCGGGCTATTCCGGTATGGTACCTCACGATGCCAATAAGAAATTGGGACTGAACGTAACCGAACCCGCATTGTGGAACGGATTTACCCGTCCGGCTTTCCTGCTTCCTACCGACTCACGTTTCAACGAAATTGCTTCTTTATATTATAAGGAACTGGAAAAACTGTTCGGCAAAGCCAACTATTACTCTATGGACCCGTTCCACGAACTTGAAGATGCAGGAAGTGTGGATTTTGATGCAGCTGGAAAGGCTGTACTTAAAGCAATGAAGGATGTCAATCCGAAAGCTACATGGGTAATTCAGGGATGGACTGAAAACCCGCGCCCAGAGATGATCAAGAATCTGAACAACGGAGATATCCTGATTCTGGACCTGTTCAGCGAATGCCGCCCGATGTGGGGTATTCCTTCTATCTGGAAACGTGAAAAGGGTTATGAGCAGCACGACTGGCTGTTCTGTATGATAGAAAACTTCGGAGGCAACGTGGGTCTGCACGGACGTATGGACCAGTTGCTGAACAATTTCTACCTTACCAAGAACAATCCATTAGCCGCCCATCTGAAAGGTATCGGCCTGACCATGGAAGGCAGCGAAAACAATCCGGTGATGTTCGAACTGATGTGCGAACTTCCCTGGCGTCCGGAAAAGTTCACCAAGGAAGAATGGTTAAAAGACTATCTCTTCGCACGCTACGGTGTACGTGATGAAAAAATTACACAGGCATGGAGCATTCTTGCCGACGGCATCTACAACTGCCCGTTTGGCAATAACCAGCAAGGCCCTCACGAATCCATTTTCTGCGGCCGTCCCGGACTGAATAACTTCCAGGCATCCAGCTGGTCTAAGATGCAGAACTATTATGACCCGACCAGCACGGAAGCGGCAGCCCGCCTGATGCTGGAAGTAGCCGACAAATACAAAGGCAACAACAACTTTGAATACGACCTGGTAGACATCGTCCGTCAGTCACTCTCCGACAGAGGACGTATCGTCTACAACCAGACCATTGCCGACTTCAAAAGTTTCGACAAAAAGAGCTTTGCAGCTCACTCACAAGAGTTTCTGAATATCTTGCTGGCACAAGACCGTCTGTTAGGCACCAGAAGTGAATTCCGCGTAGGACGCTGGATTGAACAGGCCCGCAACCTCGGAACTACTCCAGAGGAAAAAGATTTGTACGAATGGAATGCCCGCGTACAGATTACCACATGGGGCAACCGCGTATGTGCCAACGACGGAGGTCTTCGCGACTATGCTCACAAGGAATGGAACGGTCTTCTGAAAGATTTCTACTACAAACGCTGGGCAGCCTACTGGCAGACACTCCAGGATGTGCTTGATGGCAAACCGATGGTGGAACTGGACTACTATGCCATGGAAGAACCTTGGACACTTGCTCACAATCCGTACGCATCGCAACCGGAAGGTGACTGTGTAAGCGTAGCAAAAGAAGTATTCAATGAAGTGTTTCCGAATAAATAATTAAGAATAGCAATAACCATTACTCAGAAAGCACCATGAAACGATTGCTGTCATTAGACATCTTACGCGGCATCACGGTATGCGGCATGATTCTGGTAAACAATGCCGGAGGCCCCGTTTCGTACGCACCGTTGCGTCATTCTGTATGGAACGGACTCACTCCGTGCGACCTGGTTTTCCCGTTCTTTCTGTTTATGGTCGGTATTTCCACCTACATTTCTCTTCGGAAATTTAACTTCGAACCTACCTCGGAAGTGGTCAAAAAGATTGTTCGGCGTACGTTCCTTATCATCCTAATCGGATTAGCGATTGACTGGTTTGGATATGTGTGCAATGGAGACTTCTTCCCCATCGACACGCTACGCATCCCTGGTGTATTGCAACGAATTGGCCTATGCTACGGCATCGTATCGCTTATGGTCATTTATATCAATCATAAGTATCTCCCATGGATTTGCGGTGGATTACTACTTGCTTATTCCATCTTACTTCTGACAGGAAATGGCTATGCCTGTGATGACACCAATCTGCTTGCGGTCATCGACAGAGGCGTATTTGGAGAAGCCCATCTTTACAAAAAGAGTCCGATTGACCCAGAAGGCCTTGCCGGCACATTATCTGCCGTAGCCCACACACTCATCGGATTTATGTGTGGCAGATTGTTGCTGGAAAAGATTTCTGTAAACAAACGGATTGTCAAGCTCATTACAGCAGCTGTAATTATGCTGGTCATCGGCTATGTACTTTCCATTTGGATGCCGATTAACAAACGGGTATGGTCTACCACCTTCGTTTTAGTCACATGTGGATGGGGCTCTCTGTTATTGGCATTACTTATGTATGTAATAGACGTAAAGAACATCAATAAAGGATGGACCTTCTTCCTGGTTTTCAGACAGCCTTTTCGAAGTCTCATAAGTCCAGTTTTCACCATTCACACGGCAAGAAGAAATAACAACTGTACGTTCCTTGACCGATTTTGGTATTTTCTTCAAAATCACTTCACACAATCCATGATCTTTCCCGCAATACAAGCGTTTATAACGTGATGAGAAATGCAATGTATGTGAATCATAATCCTTGTCCAAAATACCATCAGACTTTCCGTATAAGACAAAAGTATCACTATCTACCAGCAAACGGAATAATCCATTCTCTGTAGCAATCCATAAATTACCTGTTCCATCTTCGGATAAGCCATAAACCGTATTTTCATAAAAGCCTTCTTCTTTTCCATAATGCTTAAACTGGAAACGGTTTGCTTTATCCGATATTAAATGATAAAGTCCTGTGGCTTTTCCTCCTAACCAGATTTTGCCACGACGATCTTGAAAAACCACATTGACTCGCTCTACCTGCGTAGATTTCTCATCATTCAACTTATAGCGTAAATAAATATAATTAAAATGCCGACGCGAACGGGCGAAAGAAAACAGATCAACAATAAATACCCCCTCAGAAGTACCCACCCACAATCGTCCTTTCCGATCTACACACAAAGAACCTACTGATTCGAACTCACTCACACTGGAATCAAAATCCACCCGGCTAAATAGCTCCTGCTTTTTATCATAAAACAATAATCCATGTGTCGTTCCAAACCAAATACCCCTGTTGACAGAATCTTCCACCGCACTCATAATAAAATCATCCTCCAACCCTGGCACTTCTCCATTGGAATGCTGACGAAAAACAGAATGAGGTTTATTCAAATCCAGCTCACTAATTCCAGCCCCCCAAGTATAAGCCCACAGATGATTATCACTGTCTATCAATATGCCATTTACATTATTGGAAAGAATAGATGTCGAGCTATGAGGTGTGAAAGCATAATGCTGCACAGCTTCCGTTTCTGGGTTCATCTGATAAAGTCCTCCCTCAATCGTACCAATCCACAAATTCCCCTTTTTATCTTCCGTCACAGCACTGATTTGTGGTGTGCGCCCTGCCGAGAGTTTCCAAGGAATATCTCCTAATCTGGCAACATCTAACCTGCGCGATAAGTACAACAGATTGACTCCTCCATCCTGTGTACCGGCCCAGATGTCCTGCCCGTCTGTAAACAGACAGACTATAATATTGGAATTCAATCCTCGTTCTTCAGAATCTTCCACCCGGCGGATAAAAGAAAATGTATCAGATTCACGGTCATATACATTCAGCCCGTTGAAAGTGGAAACCACCAGACTGCCGTCGGAAGTCAGCTTCATATCCGTGATATAAGCCTGACTGAGCATTCCCTCCCGATGCGAAGAGTAACGGTAACGCTTCATCGTCTTGGTTTGCCGGTAATAGCGGAAAAGTCCACGGTTACTCCCTATCCACAGGAAATCACCGTCGGCTTGCAGGCAAGAGATACGCCAGTCATCGCTAAAAGGTACAATGGCATCCGAAAGCTGCTGTTTACGCAACTTATTTCCTCCTTCTTTCACAATCCGGTAAATACAGTTACCTACTCCGGCACAAAGTCCTCCTTCAATCTCCGCAATGGCCGATACACTCTCATCGGCTTCAGCTTGCATCCGATAAAAAGCCGTCACGACTCCTGAAGGGTCCAGTTCCAGGCACCACAGCATTTTGTCGGTTACGACCCATATATTTCCATCGGTAGTCTGTACCACCGAACGGACAAACGAATTAAATAAAGATGATAATTCCGATACTGCCCCTAAATCAGACGCGGACACAGAAAGGCCTGTCTGTAGGTCAATCAGGTCGAGTCCGGCATCCGAACCTACCCAGAGCCTTTTCTGGCGATCCTCGCACAATGTGTAGACATAGTTTCCTTTCAAGCGGTAAAGAGGTTCCTTCACCCCATAACTCAGGAAACGATACCCGTCGTAACGCGCCAGCCCGTCCTGAGTAGCCACCCAGATATATCCGAATGAATCTTTCATTACGGCAGTCACCGAGTTATTAGGCAACCCGGCTTCCTCCGTTATATGACAGAAATTATAATTTGAGAAGAAATATTTCTTCGCTTCCAGGCGCAGACTATTTCCTCCCAATAATATGATACATAAAGTCAACAAAAGTAGTCTCATAGCATATTTATGTTACAATCGTATCGGTCGTTTCATTTTTTAACTGCCTGCGTTCCCTCCGGATATACCAAGTAACGCAGATCCATCCTAAAGCCACCACAAAGACTCCTACCAGTGCCGGATAGCGATAGCCTAATCCTGCATCAATCGGAAGTCCTCCGGCGTATGCTCCTACAGCATTTCCCAAATTGAAAGCAATCTGCACACAAGCTGCTCCCATCATTTCGCTTCCTCTGGAGTTCTGCAGCAACAACAACTGCTGAGGAGGAGATACCGCAAACAAGGCTGCCGCACAAATAAACATTAGCAATACGGAAAGCCAAGGTACTCCTGCAAACAGAAACGTGCCCAGCAAAGCCAGCATCATAAATACCTGCGTAAACTGAATCACCGGTGCCAGTCCGTACAAATCTCCACATCGCCCTCCTACCAGGTTACCGATAGTCATCCCCAATCCGGCCAGCATCATAATCCATGTCAGACTTTCCGGTTGGAAACCCGCTTCATGCAGCATCTGCGGAGTGACATAGCTAAACCAGCAAAATACTCCCCCGTTGCCAAACATCGTGGTCAGAATAATCAGCCACGGAGCTAACTTGCGCAAAAAGCGGAACTGTCCTTTCCAGCCCACATCCGGCAAGGCGGGCAAAACAGGTATCCATTTCCAGACGAGGAAGAATACCAGCATTCCCCAGCATCCATTAAACAGGAAGGGGAACCGCCAGGAGAACAGATTACTCAACAACGTACCAAAGGGCACTCCAAATAAATTGGCAATGGTCATCCCGGCAATCATCAGGGCTACAGCCTGCGAGGTTTTCCCCTTATCGGCCACCCTCTCGGCTACAATAGAACCGACTCCGAAAAATGCTCCGTGAGGCAGTCCCGACACAAACCGCATAAGCAGCAACGTCCAATATTCCGGAGCGAGTGCCGCACACAAATTACCTATCACATAAATGGCAGCAAGTCCTAACAATATCTGTTTCAACGGACGCGTACGAGCCACAAACACCGTCAAGGGTGCTCCCACACAAACTCCTATGGCATACGCCGAAATAAAATGTCCGGCTTCCGGTATGCTGATATTCAAATCACGAGCCACATTGGGCAGTATTCCCATCATCACAAACTCAGCAATACCTAACCCGAGTGTACCGGAGGCAAGTGCCAGTAAACTTTTTTCATGCAAACAATCTTTTTTACCTGTTACCTATCTTCTACGGTACAAAATTACATCAAAAAGTGTACATTATACACATGATTGAAATTCTTTTTAAAAAGATGGCCGGAACCTCCGAAGTTCTCCCCGCAAACGTAAGGCCTGCCCTGCCGTCATGCTGTCAAGCAGTTCCCAAAAACGAGGGCCATGGTTCATTTCACGTGTGTGAGCCAGCTCATGCAAAATAACATAATCAATCAGATGAGAGGGAACTAACATCAGGTAACAGGACAAACTGATGGTCTTGGCCGAAGTACAACTTCCCCATCGTGAACGGGCAGCGGTAATCCGCACTTTTCGGTAAGTCAGCCCGAAGCGTTCTGCCCACACACTCAGTAAAGGTGGCAGAAACTCAGCCGCCACTTTTTTCATCGCCCGTAAAATAGCCCCGCGCACCAGTTTCTGAACAGCTTCATCCGAGAAGTCGGTATGCTCCGGACAAAATACGGTCACCTCGCCCGAAGGCATCTGCCGCACCGTAAAACATTTCAAATGGCTGGGAGATAATGACAGACGAAAACAGTCGGCCTCAATCCGGAAGCTGAAATCTATTGGCCGTACTGCCACTTGCCGGAAGCGTTCCCGTAAATCGGTACGAAACTGCTCCAGGGTAGAAAGCACTTTGTCCGTCTTACTGTAAGGCGGCACCGTGAGATACAGACCGTCGGGCTTGACACGCATCGTAATGTTTCTTGCTCCCCGGCGTGTGGCAATCACAATACGGCAGAAATCTTTATCTTCTATAATTCGTTTAGTTGACATAACAGGACAAAGATAACAAATAAATTATCAATTAAATAGGATTAATGAAGCAATAAAAGTCGTAACTTTGCACCCCGAAAAAAGAATACATCGAAAATTATTTATCAATATGGAATTACCCAAAGACCCGATGATGCTGTTCAGCTTCATCAACATGAAATTAAGAGACTATTATCCTTCGCTCGACGCACTCTGTGCCGACCTGAACGTGAGCAAGGAAGATATTGTGAACCGTCTGAAAGCGGTGGGATTCGAATACAACCCCTCGCAGAACAAGTTCTGGTAAAAAAGAACGCAAACAAATAAAAAAGGCTGCCTTCCGAAAGGAAAGCAGCCTTTATTCATTTTATCAGGTGTGATAAGTATCAAACACGATTAGCACTGAGCCAACTTGTTGTCAGAACCCAATACGTTGATGATTTTGTGCTTGTAAAGTTTTTCCATGTTGTCACGAGCCGGGCCCAGGTATTTACGCGGGTCGAATTCAGCCGGTTTTTCAGCGAATACTTTACGGATAGCAGCAGTCATAGCCAAACGAGAGTCTGAGTCGATGTTGATCTTGCAAACTGCAGATTTAGCAGCCTTACGCAACTGGTCTTCAGGAATACCGATAGCAGCTTCCAATTTGCCACCATATTTGTTGATAGTGTCCACTTCTTCCTGAGGAACTGATGAAGATCCGTGAAGAACGATAGGGAATCCCGGAAGTTTTTTCCATTACAGCATCCAGTACAGCGAATTCCAATGGAGGAGGAACCAGACGACCTGTAGCCGGATCTACGTGGCACTGTTCAGGTTTGAACTTGTAAGCACCGTGAGAAGTACCGATTGAGATAGCCAATGAGTCGCAACCTGTACGAGTAGCGAAGTCGATTACTTCTTCAGGGTTAGTATAAGTGTGGTGTTCTGCAGAAACTTCATCTTCTACACCAGCCAATACACCCAGCTCACCTTCAACTGTTACGTCGAACTGATGTGCATAGTCAACAACTTTCTTAGTCAAAGCTACGTTTTCTTCGTATGGCAAGTGAGAACCGTCGATCATTACTGAAGAGAATCCCATGTCGATGCAAGACTTGCAGAGTTCGAATGAATCTCCGTGGTCAAGGTGAAGCACGATTTCAGGATGTGCGCAGCCCAGTTCCTTTGCATATTCTACCGCACCTTCTGCCATGTAACGCAACAAAGTCTGGTTAGCATAGTTACGAGCACCTTTAGATACCTGCAAGATAACCGGAGATTTTGTTTCTACAGCAGCCTTGATGATAGCCTGCAACTGTTCCATATTATTGAAGTTGAAAGCCGGGATAGCATATCCACCTTTGATTGCTCTGGCAAACATATCTCTAGTGTTTACCAGACCTAAATCTTTGTAATTAACCATTTTTGTAAGTTTTATAATTGTTAGTAATTAATTCCACCTGCAAAAGTAACAATATAAAAAGAATTAGCAATATCCTGAATCGGAGATTTTCTGTCTTTTCTTGAGGCAAATCAATTCAAAGCACATAATTTTGATAAACTTGTCACAAGGATGCAAAGTAGATATGGCAAAAACAAACAGATTTTCCTCTACAGCCTTTGGTTGACAGAATATTTTTTCAGGGATTTCTTTTTAGTTTCAAAGAAATAGCGTATCTTTGCAACCCGAAATAGACCATTACACACTTTACCAGTGTTACCACATATTTATTTGTCAATAATAACAATAAAAAGTATATACTAAAATGAAAAAAGGCATTCATCCTGAAAACTACCGTCCGGTAGTATTTAAAGACATGTCAAACGGCGACATGTTCCTGTCTCGTTCAACTTGTGCTACTAAAGACACAATTGAATTCGAAGGAGAAACTTATCCGTTGGTTAAGCTGGAAATCTCTAGCTCATCTCACCCGTTCTACACTGGTAAGTCTAAGCTGGTGGATACTGCAGGACGTGTGGACAAGTTCATGAGCCGTTATGCAAACCACAAGAAAAATAATTGATTATTTTTCTGGAAAGAATAAAAAGAAGCCTTTTCATCGCGATGATGGAAAGGCTTTTTTTGTGGGAGTTCGGAAGAATTTAAAAGCTCTTTTGTATCCCGCTCAAAACGCCAAAGAGTTTAAGACAAAACGCCTTTACGTTTTAATGCAAACGCCCTTGCGTTTCATTTCAAATGCACTTGCGTTTGAGATAAAACGCAAAGGCGTTTTCTGTTTGTATTTTTCACCTCACTTTTCATGCCTTAGTTTTGCCCGTACGGATATTTCTTGATAACTTGCGACTGATTTTCTTTATTAACACATAGACTATGAAAAGTAACTTTCAAAGGAACTGGAAAGGTATTATTGCCACAACTTGTATTCTTTCCTTACCTACCTATCTTACAGCACAAGAAAACTTAGTGCTGCACTACAATCGTCCTGCTGAATTTTTTGAAGAAGCACTCGTCATCGGAAACGGTACGATGGGAGCTATTCTTTACGGAGGAACCGACAAGGACGTACTCTCTCTGAACGACATCACCCTATGGACCGGAGAACCCGACCGGGAAGTCACAACTCCCGATGCCTACAAGGCTATTCCGGAAATCCGTGCCTTGCTCGACAAGGAAGACTACCGCGGAGCCGACCGCATCCAGCGGAAAGTACAGGGACACTACAGCGAAAATTATCAGCCGCTGGGCCAGCTTTCCATTACTTATTCTGCCGAACCGGCAAAGGTAAGCCACTATCAACGGACACTAGACATCAGCCGGGCCATGGCACGGACTGCTTACCAGAGAAACGGCGCAGATTTTGCCTGCGATTATTTTGCTTCAGCCCCCGACTCGGTGATTGTACTGCGCCTGCAGACGGAAAGTGCACAAGGGCTGCAAGCCACTCTTTCGTTCAACTCGCTTCTGCCGCACGCCACCACAGCCAACGGTAATGAAATTTCTACCGAAGGGTATGCCGCCTATCATTCCTATCCCGTATATTTTGATGGAGTAAACAACAAGCATCTGTATGATCCGGAACGGGGAACGCATTTCCGCACACTGATTCGGGTCATAGCTCCTCAGAGTGAGGTCAAAAGCTTTCCATCGGGTGAGTTGAAGCTGAAAGGCGGAAAAGAAGCCTTGATTCTGATAGCCAACGTCACCAGCTTCAACGGCTTCGACAAGAACCCCATGAAAGAGGGACGTGACTACCGGAACCTGGTGGCACGGCGCATGGAACGGGCAGCAAAGAAAACGTTTGAGGAATTAGAAAATGCACACGTGGCAGACTACAAGTCTTTCTTCGACCGCGTAGAACTTCACCTCGGCAAGACAGACCAAGCCATTGCAACCCTGCCTACCGACGAACAGCTATTGCAATATACAGACAAGTCACAAAGGAATCCAGAACTGGAAGCTTTGTATTTTCAATATGGCCGCTACCTGCTCATTTCCAGTTCACGTACACCGGGAGTACCCGCCAACCTGCAAGGTTTGTGGAACGAACGCCTGCTCCCGCCCTGGAGCTGCAACTATACCAGCAACATCAACCTGGAAGAAAACTACTGGGCAGCCGAAACGGCCAATCTGAGTGAAATGCACCGCCCACTGATGGACTTCATCGCCAACCTGCAACACACGGGGGAAAAGAGTGCCAAGGCTTATTACGGCGTACAGAAAGGATGGTGTCTGGGACAGAATACGGACATCTGGGCCATGACCTGTCCGGTAGGATTGAACGTGGGTGACCCGTCGTGGGCATGCTGGACCATGGGAGGTGCCTGGCTGTCTACTCATATCTGGGAACGCTACACCTTCACACAGGATAAGGAATTTCTACAGCAATATTATCCGGTATTGAAAGGTGCAGCCGAATTCTGCCTGAACTGGCTGATAGAAAAAGACGGCAAGCTGATTACTTCACCGGGTACATCGCCCGAAAACAAGTTCCTGACTCCCGACGCTATGCCGGAGCTACTTCCTACGGCTGTACTTCTGACATGGCCATGACACGCGAATGCCTGATAGATGCGGCCAAAGCTGCCGAAGCACTGGGTACAGACAAAGACTTCCGGAAGCAGATAAAGAGAACGCTTCCCCGTCTGCTGCCTTACCAAGTTGGCAAGAAAGGAAATCTACAGGAATGGTTCCACGACTGGGAAGACCAAGAACCGCAACACCGTCATCAGTCGCATCTGTTCGGCTTATATCCGGGACATCATTTATCAGTAAAAGAAACGCCGGAACTGGCAAAGGCCTGCGCCCGTACGCTGGAAATCAAAGGCGACAATACTACAGGCTGGAGTACCGGCTGGCGTGTCAATCTTTATGCACGTCTGCAAGACAGCAAGAATGCGTACCACATCTACCGTCGCCTGCTGCGTTATGTCAGTCCGGACGGGTACAAAGGGAAAGATGCACGACGCGGAGGAGGTACCTACCCCAACCTGCTCGATGCACACTCGCCTTTCCAGATTGACGGTAACTTTGGCGGTTGTGCCGGCGTCATTGAAATGCTGATGCAATCTTCCGAAAACAGTATCACCCTGCTTCCGGCTCTTCCGGAGGAATGGAAGGACGGCAGTGTGAAAGGTATCTGTGCCCGTGGAGGCTTCATCGTCGATATGGAATGGGAAAGACAAGCAAGGTCACATCCTTATACATTCAGTCACGCAAAGGAGGAAAAACAAAAGTCTGCTTCAATGAAAAATCCAAGAATATCACCCTCAAAGCAGGCAAAGGAATCAAGTTACTATAAGCTTGCGTAATACAAAAAAGAAAGCCGCACCGGAATCATCCAATGCGGCTTTCTTTTTATCTGAAAATTCAGAATCTGTCAGCATTAAGCTTTTACACGACCTACGTAAGAACCGTCGCGAGTATCTACTTCGATAGTTTCATCCTGGTTAATGAACAACGGAACACGTACAGTAGCTCCAGTTTCTACAGTAGCAGGCTTAGTAGCGTTAGTAGCAGTATCACCTTTCAGACCCGGTTCAGTGTAAGTAACCTTCAACTGAACTTTTACCGGCAATTCTGCGAACAAGATAGTTTCAGTAGAAGCATCAGAAACAACTTCTACAATCATTTCTTCTTTCAGGAAGTCTACACCTTCAATCAGGTCATGAGCGATAGGCACCTGTTCGAAAGTTTCCTGGTTCATAAAAATATAATCATCACCTTCTTTGTACAAGACTGATAAGGACGACGTTCTACACGTACATCTTCCAGTTTTTCACCGATGTTGAAACGACGTTCCAATACATATCCGTCTACCACATCTTTCAGTTTAGTACGCATGAAAGTGTTTCCTTTACCCGGTTTTACATGCAGGAAGTCAATGCAGAAATACAATTTGCCATCCATACGGATAGCGGTTCCGATTTTAATGTCTTGAGCATTAATCATAACTTAAATCCTTTATTATTATGTAATAGTTTGATTTATTCTCTGAATACGGTTGCAAAATTAATCTAAATCGCGAAAAAACGCAAAAAGATTTGTCTAAAAATGATTTAGCACTTTGATTATTAAAAAAAGTCACTAATTTTGCAGCCCGAACGCATGGAATAATAACATAAAATAGTATATACGAAAATGAAAAGAACATTCCAACCCTCTAACAGAAAGAGAAGAAACAAACACGGTTTCCGTGAAAGAATGGCTACCGCAAACGGTCGCCGAGTATTGGCAGCACGTCGCGCTAAAGGCCGCAAAAAATTAACTGTATCTGACGAATACAACGGAGTAAAAGCATAATAAACTCTGTTTTGACAGAAAGCCGCAAAGTAATTCCTCTTATTTACTTTGCGG
>ENA-OPZN01000219-OPZN01000219.1-human-gut-metagenome-genome-assembly--contig:-NODE-219-length-21358-cov-2.666243_pt1 | contig 21358 bp, 24 predicted proteins | sample MGYA00242483_ERZ504503 | MGnify/ENA primary metagenome ERZ504503 (study PRJEB26092, sample SAMD00036285) | human gut metagenome | host: Homo sapiens | study: EMG produced TPA metagenomics assembly of... | reverse complement strand
TACTAGGCTGCCTTTAGCGCCCGGAATGCCACCTTTAACTAAAAGTAAGTTACGGTCTGCATCAACTTTTACTACAGATAAGCGCTGTACGGTAACTCTGCCGCCACCCATTTGTCCAGGGAGTTTCTTGCCTTTGTATACCTTACCGCCGCCACCGGAGATCATAGGACCGATGGAACCAGGTTCACGATGAGATTTGGAACCGTGAGTTACAGGACCACGATGGAAGTTGTGGCGCTTAATAGTGCCCGCAAATCCTTTACCTTTACCTGTACCTACAACATCAACCAACTCACCTTCTGCGAAGATATCAGCTGCCAGAGTTTGGCCCACTGTGTAATCAGTTGCTTCAGCAAGGCGAAGTTCGCGAAGATATTTAACCGGTGCTACGCCGGCTTTGTCGAACTGGCCTTTTACAGGTTTAGTTAAATGTTTTTCTTTAATGGAGCCATAGCCGAGCTGTACTGCATCGTAACCGTCGGATTCAACAGTTTTAACGCGCACTACTACGCTTGGGGTTGCTTCCACTACAGTGACAGGAACGAGTTTACCTTCAGCAGTGAAGATCTGAGTCATTCCTAACTTTTTACCCAAAATAGCTTTAGACATAATCGCACCTCCTTATTATAATTTTATTTCAATAGACACACCAGCCGGTAATTCAAGACGGGTGATAGCATCTACTGTTTTCGCATTTGATTCAAGAATATCGATTAAACGTTTATGTGTACGCATTTCGAATTGTTCACGAGAGTCTTTATTGACATGTGGTGAACGAAGAATTGTAAAAATATTTTTTTCAGTTGGCAATGGAATTGGACCGGATACTAATGCACCGTTGCGTTTTGCAGTGTCAACAATTTTTGCCGCGCTCTGATCAAGAGCTTTGTGATCGTATGATTTTAAACGAATACGAATTTTTTGCTGTTTAGCCATGAATAACTTCCTCCTGTCGCTCATTTCATGAATGAACTGCTCCATAGAAATTCTCCTCCGCAGAGGCAACCTTCTATATCATAGTTTAAAAACACAACACAAGAGCGGCATGCAAATGCCGCTCTGCGCTGCACAAAGTATAGGTTTGTGACCTACATTTACTACTAATTATCCTTCGATAATTTCAGTAACAACACCGGCGCCTACTGTGTGGCCACCTTCGCGGATAGCGAAACGAAGACCAGCTTCAATAGCGATTGGTGTAATCAATTCAATAGTCATAGTGATGTTATCACCAGGCATACACATTTCAGTACCTTCTGGCAACTGGATAACACCGGTTACGTCAGTTGTACGGAAGTAGAACTGTGGACGATAGTTGGAGAAGAATGGAGTATGACGGCCACCTTCTTCTTTAGTCAATACGTAAACTTCACCTTTGAATTTAGTGTGTGGGTGAATGGAACCCGGTTTAGCCAATACCTGACCACGTTCGATGTCTTTACGGTCTACACCACGAAGAAGAGCACCAACGTTGTCGCCAGCTTGTGCGGAATCCAAAGTTTTACGGAACATTTCAAGACCGGTAACTACATAGCTTTCAGCTTTTTCTTTCAAGCCAACGATTTCTACAGTGTCACCAACTTTAACTTCGCCACGTTCAACACGACCGGTAGCAACAGTACCACGACCGGTGATTGTGAAAACGTCTTCGACCGGCATCAAGAAAGTTTTGTCAGTGTCGCGTTCAGGAGTTGGGATGTAGTCGTCAACTGCCTGCATCAATTCTTTGATTTTTTCTACGTATTTAGCGTCGCCTTCCAAGCTTCAAAGCGGAACCTACGATAATAGGTACTTCGTCGCCAGGGAATTCGTAAGTGGAAAGGAGGTCACGAACTTCCATTTCTACTAATTCGATCAATTCATCATCGTCAACCATGTCAGCTTTGTTCAAGAATACAACGATAGCAGGTACACCTACCTGACGAGCAAGAAGGATGTGTTCACGAGTCTGAGCCATAGGGCCGTCAGTTGCAGCGATAACCAAGATAGCGCCGTCCATCTGAGCAGCACCGGTGATCATGTTTTTAACATAGTCAGCATGGCCTGGGCAGTCAACGTGAGCATAGTGACGGTTTTCAGTTTCATATTCTACGTGAGAAGTGTTGATTGTGATACCGCGTTCACGTTCTTCAGGAGCTTTGTCGATCATGCTGTAGTCCTGGAACTGAGCTTTGCCTTCTTCAGCAAGTACTTTAGTGATTGCTGCAGTAAGAGTAGTTTTACCATGGTCAACGTGACCGATAGTACCGATGTTAACATGCGGTTTAGTACGTTCAAATTTTGCTTTTGCCATTTTGAATTGTCCTCCCGGATAATTAAAATTTTACTTATTGTGTTAACCCTTAAGGGATTAGCCGTTTTTCTTTGCTTGAATTTCTTCAGCAATTTTCTTAGGCACTTCTTCGTAATGGTCTACTGTCATAGAGTAGTTACCACGACCCTGAGTTTTGGAACGGAGGTCCGTTGCATAACCGAACATTTCGCTCAATGGAACGAATGCTTTGATATGCTGGCTGCCGTTACGAGCTTCCATGCCTTCCATACGACCACGACGAGAGTTCAAGTCGCCGATTACGTCGCCCATGTATTCTTCCGGTACATCAACTTCTACCGCCATGTATGGTTCGAGAAGTACTGGGTCGGCTTTACGAGCACCTTCTTTGAAGCCCATCGAACCGGCGATTTTAAACGCCATTTCGGAGGAGTCAACATCATGGTAGGAACCGTCAAATACGATTACTTTGATGTCAACCATTGGGTAGCCGGCGATAACACCGGATTCCATAGCTTCCTTAACACCGTTTTCAACCGGTCCAATGTATTCACGAGGAATAGCACCGCCGACAATTTTGTTTTCAAATTCGAAGCCTGCACCAGGTTCTTGCGGAATTAATTCCAACCAGCAGTCACCATATTGACCACGGCCACCGGACTGACGTACGAATTTACCTTGAGATTTAACGGATTTGCGAATCGTTTCACGGTAAGCAACCTGAGGTTTACCAACATTACATTCAACTTTGAACTCACGGTTCATACGGTCAACGATAATGTCGAGGTGAAGTTCACCCATACCGGAAATGATTGTCTGACCGGTTTCTTCATCAGTGCGAACTTTGAAGGTTGGATCTTCTTCAGCCAAGCGAGCTAAAGCGATACCCATTTTTTCCTGGTCAGCTTTAGTTTTAGGTTCAACTGCTACGGAGATAACAGGTTCTGGGAATTCCATGGATTCAAGAATTACCGGAGCCTTTTCATCACAGAGAGTATCACCGGTGGTTGTATCTTTCAAGCCTACAGCAGCTGCGATATCGCCGGAGTAAACGCGTTCGATTTCTTGACGGCTGTTAGCATGCATCTGAAGGATACGACCGATACGTTCTTTCTTACCTTTTGTGGAGTTGAACACGTAAGAACCGGATTCTAAGGAACCGGAGTATACGCGGAAGAACGCTAATTTACCAACATAAGGGTCAGCCATGATTTTGAAGGCCAATGCGGAGAATGGTTCTTCATCGGATGCAGGGCGAGTTTCTTCAGCGCCTGTATCAGGGTTAACACCTTTAATAGCTGGAATATCAAGTGGAGATGGCATGTAGTCAATAACTGCATCCAATAACATCTGCACACCTTTGTTCTTATAAGAAGAACCGCAAAGTACAGGGAACAATTTGTTTTCACAAACTGCTTTACGAAGAGCCGCTTTTAATTCATCAATGCTGATTTCTTCGCCTTCCAAGTACTTCATCATGATTTCGTCGTCAGTTTCGGCAATAGCGTCTACTAACATTTCACGACGTTCTTGAACTATTTGTACGTAGTCTTCAGGAATATCAGTGATTTCGAATTCTTTACCATCATCGCTGATGTAGATTTCGGCTTTCATAGTCATCAAGTCGATGATGCCTTTGAAAGTATCTTCAGCGCCGATTGGTACTTGAAGAGCAACACTGTTTGCACCCAAGCGTTCTTTCATCATGTTTACAACATTGAAGTAGTCAGCGCCTACGGTATCCATCTTATTTACATAAGCGATACGTGGTACGCCATAGGTAGATGCTTGACGCCATACAGTTTCAGACTGTGGTTCAACGCCACCTTTAGCACTGAATACTGCAACGGAACCGTCAAGTACGCGCAACGAACGTTCTACTTCTACAGTAAAGTCAACGTGACCCGGGGTATCAATGATGTTGATGCGATGTTCTTTCCAGTGACAAGTAGTCGCAGCAGACGTGATTGTAATACCACGTTCCTGTTCCTGTGCCATCCAGTCCATCGTCGCAGCGCCTTCATGAACTTCACCGATCTTGTGAACTCGGCCTGTGTAGTAAAGAATACGTTCCGTTGTGGTTGTTTTACCGGCGTCGATGTGAGCCATGATACCGATATTACGAGTTTTCTCTAGCGAAAATTCTCTTGCCACGAATGTCAACTCCTCTTACTAATTACCAACGATAATGAGCAAACGCTTTATTAGCTTCTGCCATTTTATGAGTGTCATCTTTTTCTTAATAGCTGTGCCAGTATTGTTGAACGCATCCATTAATTCACCGGCCAAACGTTCTTTCATGGTACGTTCGCCGCGAAGACGAGCGTAGTTTACCATCCAACGAATACCTAACGTCTGACGACGATCGGCACGAACTTCAACCGGAACTTGGTAGTTGGCACCGCCGATACGACGAGCACGAACTTCCAATACAGGCATTACATTTTTTAAAGCCTGATCAAATACTTCCATTGGGTCCTGACCCATTTTGGAACGAATAATTTCAAATGCATCATATACGATAGTTTCGGCAATACCTTTTTTACCATCGTACATTACTTTGTTAATGAAGCGTGTAACCAATTTGCTGTTGTACACCGGATCCGGAAGTACATCACGCTTCAACACAGGGCCTTTTCTTGGCATGTTATTTCCTCCTCTACGATGTGTGATTTCAATTGTTTAGCTATAATTATTTCTTAGCTTTTTTTCGCGCCATATTTGGAACGGCTCTGCATACGATTCTGTACGCCGGCTGTATCCAAAGCACCACGAACAATGTGATAACGCACACCGGGTTAAGTCTTTAAACACGACCACCTCTGATAAGTACTACACTGTGTTCCTGTAAATTGTGACCAATGCCTGGGATGTAAGCAGTTACTTCAATAGCGTTTGTCAAACGAACACGGGCAACTTTACGAAGCGCGGAGTTCGGTTTCTTTGGAGTAGCTGTATATACACGAGTACATACACCACGTTTCTGCGGACTTTCTTTAAGTGCAGGAGCGTCGGATTTCTTTGTCAAAGTTTGACGGCCTTTGCGTACTAACTGGTTAATAGTTGGCATGTGGGCACCTCCTTTCCAAACAATTAGATTTATAATTGATCTGCAATGACGAATTATCACCACAGATATTACCAAATTTAGCGCAGCACCCCGATGGCAGCTGCTTTTACTTTAATCTTGCCGGCCTTACCAAGTTCTTCCATGGAGTGTTCTTGATTTACCGGTACGGCGTGTTTCTCACAAAGTTCAAGTATGGGCAACACCACTCGATCGTCACTGTTATTAGCAACAAACACCATCTGAACTTCGCCGCGCATAATCGCTTTCGACGTTTGTTTAGCTCCGATTGTCTTTTTCGCTGATGTTAATACTTCGATTTCCATACCATTACTCCTTGATTTTTCTTGTACTCAGGCACACTCTCCCCTGAGCACTATAACAGTTTAGCATTACTACCCCATGCCTGTCAACAACTTTTATAGCCTTTTCACCGCAGTAAATCAACATTTTATATGTACACTTATCCGTGTGTTTCAAAAGGCCTTATTTTTGCATATTTCACATAATTTTATACAAAATTTACGTAATTTTTCTTCATTTTATACAATTCTATGCATTAGTTGCAAAATTAGCATACATAGATTTCGAATTAAATATAAAAGAGTGCCATTATTTTTACATAATAACACTCTCTTACATAACTCTATTTATGACATTGGCTCCGGTAAAGATGAAACCTGTAAGTTCCCTCTCTACCGATGCACCATTGTCAAATTCTTACTTATTCTTCAACTGTAGCCGAAGCTTCAACCGCTACTACATCTTCGATTTGAGGTTCTTTTTTAGTAACCTTAATCTTACGATAACGGCTCATGCCGGTACCAGCCGGAATCAACTTACCGATAATAACGTTTTCTTTGAGGCCCAATAATGGATCGATTTTGCCTTTAATAGCAGCATCGGTAAGAACACGCGTCGTTTCCTGGAAGGATGCTGCCGACAAGAAGCTGTCAGTAGCCAACGCAGCTTTAGTGATACCGAGTAAAATACGTTTACCCGTAGCCGGTTGTTTGCCGTTCAAGATAAGACGACGGTTTTCTTCTTCAAAGGTGTTAACATCGATAGGATCGCCAGGTAATAAGTCGGCATCGCCACTTCTTCTACCTTCACTTTATGAAGCATCTGGCGCACAATAACCTCAATGTGTTTATCGTTAATTTCTACACCTTGAGATTTATATACTTTCTGTACTTCATAAACGAGGTAGCGCTGAGTAGCTTCAGTACCCATTACGCGCATGATGTCATGCGGATTAATGGAACCTTCTGTTAAACGGGCACCCAATTTAACTACATCACCGTCACGTACGATAATGCGGGCACCGTATGGAATGAGGTAATCATATTCCACACCGTCTTTGTCGGTAACAAAGATAGTGTTAGTACCTTTTTTATTGTCATTAGGAACTACGCGAACTGTACCTTCCACTTCACTGATGATGGCATGACGTTTAGGACGACGTGCTTCGAACAATTCTTCAACACGTGGCAAACCTTGCGTAATATCATCACCGGCAACACCGCCTGTATGGAATGTACGCATTGTAAGCTGTGTACCAGGTTCACCGATGGACTGAGCTGCGATAATACCAACAGCTTCACCAACCTGTACCTGGTTGCCGGTACCGAGGTCACGGCCATAGCACTTCATACATACACCATAAGGGGAATGACAAGTCAATACGGAACGAATCTTAACCGTTTCATAGTGTTTAACTACTTCATCAGCCAATTCTTCCGTAATTTCGCCATTAAGCGGCACGATAACTTCGCCGGTTTCTTTGTTGATTAATTCTTCAGCAGCCGTACGGCCTACGATACGGTCTTTAAGCGGTTCAATAATACCGGAACCTTCAACGATGGCTTCCACTTCAATGCCGTGGATATCATTGTTGCGTACCTGTACTTCCTTAACATCACTGTCAAGAATCGCTTCAATGCCTTCTTCAGTAAGAGCACTGTGAGCCGGGAATACTTCGTTACCTTCGCTGTCAACTACAGCGTTAACGGTATCTTTGCCGAGCATATTTTGAACCATGGTTTCACTCAATGTCTGACGAATGCCTTCATCGGTTTCACCAAGGCTGATTTTTTGAACCAAGTTAGTATGGTTAATATCGCTGTCGCTACCCAAATGAGCACCGCGAAGATCGATATCGGTGATCTTATGATCGGCTAAAGCTTCAAGATCTTGAAGAGTCAAGATAGTTTCAGCGGCCAATACGAGTTCACCCGTTGCAGGATCTACAACATCTTTATCGAGTACGCGACCAATCAATTTATCTTTCAACAAGGAAAGAGCCTGACGAGTGGAGCTTGCCAAACGAGCGCGTTCACGCACTAAGTCAATGCCTACTACGTCACAATCTTCTTCGCGAACGATAACGTCTTGCGATACGTCAACGAGACGACGAGTGAGGTAACCGGAGTCAGCTGTACGAAGCGCCGTATCGGCCAAACCTTTACGGGCACCATGGCTGGATGTAAAGTAATCCAATACAGTAAGGCCTTCTTTAAAGTTAGCTTGATTGGCAAGTCGATGATTCGACCGGATGGGTCGGCCATCAAACCACGCATACCGGCCAACTGACGAATCTGCTGTTTGTTACCACGGGCACCGGAGATAGCCATCATGTAAACCGGGTTGAAACCTTCCTGGTCACGCATCATGGTATCCATCATGGCATCCGTTACGTCTTCCGTAGCCTGAGTCCAAAGTTCGATAGTCTTGCGATAACGTTCGTCTTCGGACATGTAACCACGACGGTAGTTACGGGATACTTTTTCTACATCTTCGTCCGCTTTTTGTAAAATTTCCGCTTTTTCAGTCGGTACTTTAATATCCGCAATCGCGATAGTCATACCGGCACGACGAGCGTAGGAATAACCTAAGGATTTTACGCGGTCAAGAAGTTCAGCGGTTTTTTCGTTGCCGAATAACTGGAAGCATTGGTCAACTAATTTACCAACCATCTTCTTGTCCATAACGCGACCTAATGTATAATGTCCGTCTTCCTGTAATTCGTATTGACGAAGTTCAGGGTAGAGGGCGTTGTTAAAGATCAAACGGCCGGCCGTCGTTTCAACACGACCATGGCCTTCTTCACGAATGTATAAAATATCTTGCAAGCCGATTACGCCGGAATCATAAGCCAACATAACTTCGTCAAAGTTAGCGAAGTATTTAGCTTTTTCCTTCGTATGTTGACGTACTACGGTTAAGTAGTAAGTACCCAAAATCATATCCTGGGAAGGAACCGCTACCGGTTTACCATCCTTAGTGGATAAGATGTTATGGGACGACAACATGAGGGTACGCGCTTCGGACTGAGCTTCTACGGACAATGGCAAGTGACAAGCCATCTGGTCACCGTCGAAGTCAGCGTTGAACGCAGTACATACTAACGGATGCAATTTAATGGCACGACCTTCCCAAAGGATAGGTTCGAATGCCTGGATACCCAAACGGTGCAATGTCGGTGCACGGTTTAAGAGTACCGGATGTTCTTTAATTACTTCTTCCAAAGCTTCCCAAACGCCCGGGCCCGATTCGTTCTACCTGACGTTTAGCAGCTTTAATATTGCTTGCCTGTTGGCGTTCTACCAAACGTTTCATAACGAAAGGTTGAATAATTCGAGCGCCATTTCTTTAGGCAAACCGCATTGATGCATTTTGAGTTCCGGACCAACTACGATTACGGAACGGCCGGAGTAGTCAACACGTTTACCCAAGAGGTTCTGACGGAAACGACCTTGTTTACCTTTAAGCATATCGGATAAAGATTTCAAAGGACGGTTGCCCGGACCTGTTACAGGACGACCGCGACGACCATTGTCGATCAAAGCGTCAACCGCTTCTTGCAACATACGTTTTTCGTTGCGCACGATAATATCAGGAGCGCCTAAATCTAATAAACGTTTTAAACGGTTGTTACGGTTAATTACACGACGATATAAATCGTTAAGGTCAGATGTAGCAAAAACGACCGCCGTCGAGCTGAACCATAGGGCGTAATTCCGGCGGAATAACCGGTACTACATCCATAATCATCCATTCCGGTTTATTGCCGGACTGACGGAATGCTTCAACTACTTCCAAACGACGTACGGCACGAATTTTACGTTGGCCCGTAGCCGTTTCGAGTTCACTGCGAAGTTCAACATTAAGGCTTTCCAAATCCAATTCGGCAAGTAATGCTTTAATGGCTTCGGCCCCCATGTCAACGCACACGAATTCCACTTCTTCTTGAGCGCCTAATTCGTAACGTTCTTCACGAGTCAATTCTTCATATTCTTTTTCTTCTTCGGCAATTTCAGTGTTAGCTTTTAATGCTTCATTAGCAGCTATTTTGCGTTGTGCTTCGGCAATAATCGCCAAACGGTCGCGGCGCTGAGCCACAGTTTCAATTTCAACCTGTTTGCCGTTGATTTTGTAATCTTCTTCATTGAATTGCGCTTCATATTCACGGAATTCAGTTTCAGATAACAACTGACGTTTTCATGAGCGGCGTGCTGCCCGGATCAACTACGATGTAAGCAGCAAAGTAAAGTACGCGCTCTAAGGAACGTGGTGATACATCAAGGATAAGACCCATACGAGATGGGATACCCTTGAAATACCAAATGTGAGATACCGGTGTAGCCAATACAATATGACCCATGCGCTCACGACGCACTTTAGAACGAGTCACTTCTACACCACATTTATCGCAGACTACGCCTTTATGGCGAATGCGTTTATATTTACCGCAATGACATTCCCAGTCCTTGGTCGGTCCAAAAATACGCTCGCAGAACAAGCCGTCACGTTCCGGTTTAAGCGTACGATAGTTAATTGTTTCCGGCTTTTTAACTTCCCCATAGGACCAATCTAAAATTTGTTCCGGCGAAGCAAGCCGATTCGCATAGAATCGAATTCATTAACGTCTAGCACAAGTATCGCTCCCTTCTTTCGGATACTCAAATATTAGTCTTCATCAGTTTCGGATTCGCCGACATACGTAGCCATAGTGCTAAGTATGTCGTCATCTTCCCCGCTCGTTACCGGTTCTTCTTCGATAACATTCGCTTCTTCCGTATCGTCAGCTACTGCATCTGAGCCTTCCATTACTTCTTTGATTTCATCTTCATTGGTATCTACATCATCGTCGTCATCAAGTTCTTTGATTACAACTTCTTCTTGATCTTCGTTCAAAATCTTCACATCAAGACCGATACTCTGAAGTTCTTTAAGCAATACTTTGAAAGATTCCGGTACGCCCGGTTCAGGAATATTTTCACCTTTAACAATCTTTTCGTATGCTTTCACACGACCTACCACGTCATCAGACTTAACAGTGAGCAATTCCTGCAAGGTATACGCTGCACCATAGGCTTCCAACGCCCATACTTCCATTTCCCCGAAACGCTGACCGCCGAACTGAGCTTTACCGCCCAATGGCTGTTGCGTTACTAAGGAGTAAGGACCGGTTGAACGAGCATGGATCTTATCATCAACCAAATGGTGAAGTTTTAACATGTATACGTAACCAACGGTAACTTTGTTATCCATCGGTTCGCCCGTACGGCCGTCGTACAATACGGTTTTACCGTCATCATTTTTACCGGCAATACGGAGGGTATCGAATACGTCACTTTCGTGCGTGCCGTCAAATACCGGTGTAGCGATATGGATACCGGCTACATCAGGTTTTGGCATGCCGTAAGTTTCGTAGTCATAACCGTAAGATTCCAAATCTTTGCGGATTTCTTCGCGTTTTACACGAGCCGATTCAATAGCATCGATGATGTCAACCACTACCGAAATGTCTTTTAATTCAATCTGTAAAGATTCTTCCATTTCCGGAGCTTGGTCTTCATCGTCAAAATATTCAATTTCAGCATCGCTGTATTCTTTTTCGATAGCGCGCAATTCGTCATAACGTTCGCGGCCACCGAGTTCAGTCAATTGTTTCTGTGCTTCCGCCAAGATTAAGCTCAACGCTTCTTCGCGGCGTGCATCGATTTCACTGTCCACATCAAGATGGGCAACAGTTACGTTTTCCGCCACTTTAGCTTTTAAAGCGTCCATTTCGCCGTATAATTCTTTAATGCGGTCGATATTATCCCAATAACGGCTGTCGGCTTTCGCTTGGTTCAATACATTTTGAATCTTGAGGTCGGTAGCTTTAATCTGCATACCGAGGCCCTGAACAGCCCAACCGAGGTGAGTTTCCAATACCTGACCGATGTTCATACGAGAAGGTACGCCCAATGGGTTCAATACGATTTGAACCGGTGTGCCGTCCGGCAAGAATGGCATGTCTTCCTGACGCATTACGCGGGAAACGACACCCTTGTTACCATGACGACCGGCCATTTTATCGCCTTCGTGGATTTTACGTTTTTGTGCAATATATACACGAACTAATTTGTTAACGCCCGGTTGCAATTCATCACCGTTTTCACGAGTGAAAACTTTAACGTCAACGATTTTACCGGATTCACCATGCGGCACACGAAGGGAAGTATCACGTACTTCACGTTCTTTGTCACCGAAGATGGCACGCAATAAGCGTTCTTCCGGCGTTAATTCAGTTTCACCTTTTGGTGTAACTTTACCAACTAAGATATCCCCCGGATGAACTTCCGCACCGATGCAGATGATACCTTCTTCGTCCAAGTTGCGAAGATTGTCATCGCCCGTATTCGGCAATTCACGGGTAATTTCTTCGGCACCCAATTTGGTGTCGCGTGCATCACATTCGTATTCTTCAATATGAATGGATGTATAAATATCTTCTTTGCAAAGCTCTTCGCTAAGCAAGATAGCATCTTCGTAGTTGTAACCTTCCCACGGCATGAACGCCACGAGCACGTTAAAACCGAGTGCCAATTCACCGCCGTCAGTAGCCGGGCCGTCAGCCAATACTTGGCCTTTAACAACGCGGTCGCCGCGGAATACGATTGGTTTCTGGTTGAAACATGTGGATTGGTTGGAACGAAGGAATTTATTTAATTTGTAAAACGTCAACACGACCGTTGTCGCGCTGTACATGGATTTCATTACCCCAACAACGAGTAACGATACCTTCTTCTTTAGCCAGTACACAAAACGCCGGAGTCAGTGGCTGCTTTGTATTCCATACCGGTACCTACAAGCGGAGCCTGAGCGCGGAGCAAAGGCACGGCCTGACGCTGCATGTTCGCACCCATCAAAGCACGGTTAGCATCGTCGTTTTCGAGAAACGGAATCATAGCGGTACCGATGGAAACAACTTCCTTCGGACTAACGTCCATGTAGTCAACTTTTTCAGGTGCTACTTCAAGGACTTCAGAACCGCGACGACAAGCGATATGCGTATCTACGAAGTTACCTTCGCTATCGAGAATGGAGTTAGCCTGTGCAATGGTCATGCCTTCTTCTTCGTCGGCCGTCATGTACACAACCTGATCCGTAACTTGTACTTTAATAATTTTGTTGGCCTGATCGCCGGTACCGTAGATTTTTTCTACACGACGATATGGCGCTTCAATAAAGCCGAATTCGTTAACTTTCGCATAGTTGGAAAGGGAAGAATCAAGCCGATGTTCGGACCTTCAGGTGTTTCGATCGGACACATACGACCATAGTGGGAGTGATGCACGTCACGAACTTCGAAGCCCGCACGTTCACGAGACAAACCACCAGGTCCCAACGCGGACAAACGACGTTTGTGCGTCAATTCGCCAAGTGGGTTAGTCTGATCCATGAACTGGGACAACTGAGAGGAACCGAAGAATTCTTTAATAGCTGCCACTACCGGACGAATGTTGATGAGCGCCTGTGGCGTAATCATAGCATTGTCTTGAATCGTCATACGTTCGCGAACTACACGTTCCATACGAGTTAAACCGATGCGGAACTGATTCTGTAACAATTCGCCTACGCAACGCAAACGACGGTTACCCAAGTGGTCGATATCATCCACATGACCAACGCCATCCATCAAGTTCAACAAGTAGCTGATGTTGGCAATCATATCTTCGCGAGTTACCGTACGATGTTCAAACGGCAAGTTGCTGTTATTGCAGATAACTTTGAAGGAGTGGCCTTCAGAGCTCTTCACATAGAATTCCGCAAAACCTTCACCGCTGAAAACGCCGCTATTCGCAACGATATCGAGCTGTTCTTCGTTCATTACTGTATCAGCATCAACGATGATTTCGCCGGTTTCCATGTTTACGATTGGCTGAGCCAAAGTCTGACCTAACATACGTTGACGCCAGCCTAATTTTTTATTCAATTTATAAACGACCTACGCGCGCTAAATCGTAACGACGCGGATCGAAGAATAAATTGTCGAATAAATTACGTGCACTTTCTACTGTAGGCGGTTCGCCCGGACGTAATTTTTTGTAAATTTCAACCAAACGCTTCTTCGGAAGATTCGGTGGTATCTTTTTCAAGGGTGCGAAGCAGCGTTCGTCATATACGCGATTGCCTTCTTCGTCAGTTTCACCATTCCAGAACAATTCCAAAATGGATTCATCCGTGCTCCAACCAAGGGCACGAACTAAAATTGTAGCCGGTAATTTACGATTACGGTCGATACGTACGGATACGATTTCGTTAGCATCTGTTTCAAGCTCAATCCAAGCACCACGATTAGGAATGACTGTGGAACCGTACAAGCGGTTACCCATAGTATCGATTTCACGAGTGTAATATACACCCGGGGAACGAACCAGCTGGGATACGATAACACGTTCCGCCCCGTTGATAATGAATGTACCGGTTTCGGTCATCAACGGGAAGTCGCCCATGAAAACTTCCTGTTCTTTAATATCCTGGTTTTCAGGATCATTATTAATCAAACGAACGTTAACACGCAATGGCGCCGCATAAGTAGCATCACGGTTCTTACATTCGTTAATATCGTATTTTGGCTCCCCAAGGCTAAATCCTTCAAAAGAAAGCACTAAATTACCTGAATTGTCTTTAATCGGAGAAATATCGTCAAAAATATTTTGTAAACCGCTCTCCAAAAACCACTCATAAGACTTGCGTTGCACGTCCAATAAATGTGGCATTTCTAGAACTTCGTTAATTTTAGCATACGTATAACGCGTTCTTTTACCTACCTTCTCAGGTTTGAACATACCAGCTTTCACCCCTCATTTCAATTGGCTTACCTTCTATTCTATAACGGTATGACATCAGACAAAAATCCAGGTCTCAGTTTTCCTGTTAACGCAATGACAAAATAAGCAAGGCTCTCATTTTTTTTATTTTGAACCTTGCTTCGCCTTCGGTTAACACAACCTTGGAAGATTTTACCCTTTATCAGTAACGATGTTATAGTCATATTATTGAGTACCCCTTAATTTATACAACACATTCGTACGCCTATAAAATAATATTATACATTAATCAATATATATCTGAGTACATTTGCAATTTAGTATTATATCATTATAAAATTGCTTTGTCAAAAATATTTTACAAAAAAAAATTCCCGGACAATGACTGCAAAAAATTTTTTGAAAAATCACTTTGCCCATTCTCAAAACTCTGCTATACTGAAATCAATATATAACCATGACATGAAGGGGGAGCACCACCAAAAGGGTGCTCTCCCTTCACGTCTTTTTTTATAGGAATTTTATAAGGAGGCATCCATGATTGTCAACGGCAAAGAACAAACGCTTACGGAATCTGTGACAGTTTCCGCCTTTCTCGAAACTGCGGGCTACAATTCCAAACGCGTTGTGGTGGAGCGAAACCGCATCATCATCCGCAAAGCGAATTCGAATCAACTTGGTTACTGGACAGCGACACGCTGGAAATTGTTCACTTCGTAGGAGGCGGCTGATGAATATTACAGTAAACGGCCAAGCCCGGTCGGTAGCTCCCGGCTCGGTTACGGCGGATATCATTACCAACGGCAGCGATGACCTTTGGTTACTAAACGGCTTTGCCGTCGATGGGGCAACGCCCCTCAAAGAGGGCGATGCTTTATTACGCGTGTCACGCACTGAAGCACCTGACGAAGCAACGTACGACGCCGTATGGAACGCTCGTTACGGCAAAACCATTTATAACAAGCTAAAGTCGAGCCACATTCCCATCTGCGGTGCCGGCGGTCTTGGCTCACATATCGCCATTAGCCTCGCGCGGCTTGGCATCGGCGAGCTCACCATCATCGACAAGGATGTGGTAGACATTACGAACCTTGGTCGCCAAGCTTATGAAATGACGGATTTGGGCAAACCGAAAGTTGTAGCCTTAAAAGATATTCTTCACCGCATCAATCCGTTCATCAAAGTGAACGCCGTCCACACCACCATCAACAGCAGTAATTTTGACAACTATTTAAAAGGCTTCCCCTACATCATCGAAGCCTTCGACTCGGCTGAAAAACAAGGCGGAATTAACAAGCTATGTACTAACGCATTATCCCGCAACAACGTTAATCGGGGCCAGCGGCGTCAGCGGTTACGATCATCCGAATACGGTCCAAACCAAAGAATTATTCAGCCGCTATTACCAAACAGGTGACGGCCACAGCGAAAGCACCCTCGGACTTTTGGCACCGCGTGTCATGCTCTGTGCCGCTCACGAAGCAACCATGCTCTTACATTTATTACTGACTCAAAAGGAGTGACACTATGTCAACAACAGCCTCACAACAGGCCACCATCGAACCAAGTTCTAAATTTACACCGGAAGGCGATACCTTCACGCTGGGCGGCAAAACATTTTCTTCCCGCCTTATCTTAGGTTCCGGCAAATTTTCACTACCCCTTATAAAAGCCGTCGCCGAAGAAGGCAAGGCTCAAATCATCACCTTAGCTTTGCGTCGCGCCACGCCGGACGGGCAAGAAAACATCTTAGACTTTATGCCTAAAGATGTAACCTTATTGCCAAATACCTCAGGTGCCCGCACAGCGGAAGAAGCGGTGCGCATTGCCGAACTCTCCCGTGCCATGGGCTGCGGCGATTTTGTCAAAGTAGAAATCATTAGCGATGCCCGCTGGCTCTTGCCGGATAACCAAGAAACCATCCGTGCCACCAAAATGCTGGCCGATAAAGGCTTTGTCGTACTCCCTTATATGTATCCCGATTACTATGCCACTAAGGCTCTTGAAGAAGCCGGCGCAGCCGCCATCATGCCCCTCGCCGCACCGATTGGCAGTAACCGCGGTCTTTGTACCAAAGCTTTCATCGACATTGTTCTAAAAAGTACGGACTTGCCGGTTATCGTCGATGCAGGCATCGGCAAACCGTCGGAAGCATGCGAAGCCATGGAGATGGGTGTCACCGCCATCATGTGCAACACGGCCATCGCCACGGCCGGCAATGTAGCGCAAATGTGTAAAGCTTTTCGCCTCGCCATCGAAGCCGGTCGCCTGGCGTACCTTGGCCAAACGGGCCGCGTTATTGCGGACCAAGCGGAAGCATCCAGCCCACTCACGGGCTTCTTGAACGATTAAATACATACACACGAAATGATTACGTGCGCATCTTCAAGACAAGTTCTTCCGACATTGATCACCGGATTACTTTCCTAATGCGCAATTAAACTCAAGCTAAATAATTTAGGAGATCATAATGAATATATTACCTACTCCTCGTCATATGATGCCGCCCAAGCTCAATGGCCACATCAAAACGGCCACGCCCGACGACGAAGCTGTATTAAAAAATAACATCATGGCCTACACTTCGTCCATGGACCAATTGGATATGACGCGGCTCAACTATGTGCTGAATACTAAAAACAGCTTTTCTGATAAAAACTTTACCGCCCACCATGTAGAGCAAGCCTTGGCCAAAGACACATTGGAGCCGGAAGATTTTATGGCCCTCCTCAGTACGGCTGCCGCTCCCTATTTAGAGGCGATGGCGCAAAAAGCCAAAACCTTAACGCGGGCTCGCTTCGGCAATAACGTGCAACTATTCACGCCCCTCTATATCGCCAACTACTGCCATAACGGTTGTCGTTACTGTGGTTTTAACAGTAAACAAACGATTAAACGCGCCCAACTTTCCATGGATGATGTGAAACGCGAGTTAGAAAGCATTGCTCAAACAGGCTTACAAGAAATTCTATTTTTAACCGGTGAATCAGAATCGCGCTCTTCCATCGAATATATTGCAGCCGCCCTCGAACTGGCCAAACCATATTTTGCCAACATCGGCATAGAAATCTATCCGGCCAATCAAGCGGACTACGAAATTCTCCATCAAGCAGGCGCGGACTTCATCACTGTATTCCAAGAGTCTTACGACCTTAAAGCGTATGAATACTACCACCCTTACGGCAATAAACGCTCCTTCCCGTATCGCTTTTATGCCCAAGAACGGGCTTTGAACAGCGGCTTTAGAGGCGCCGGCTTTGCCGCTTTATTAGGTCTTAGCAATTTCCGCTACGATGCCTTAGCCACCGGGCTTCACGTCTGGTCTACGCAACAAGCCTTCCCGGCCGCCGAACTCAGTTTTCCGTACCACGCTTGCGTCCGGTTAACGGTGAACTGGGACACTTCAACCATTTAGTGAGCGACCGTGACTTCTTACAAATCATGTGTGCCTATCGTTTGTTTGTTCCGCAAGCACAAATTACCGTATCCAGCCGCGAAAGCAAAGAATTCCGCAATGCAGTCATGAATATTTGTGCCACCAAAGTATCGGCCGGCGTCAAGTGGATGTGGGCGGCCACAGTGCCAGTAATAAACATCGCAGTAGCGACCAATTTGACATTAGCGATACCCGCAGCGTTGCCGAAATGCATGATGATATTCAAAAACTGGGCCTCCAGGTAGTGTACCATGACCACATCCGTGTCTAAAAACGAAGTTTTCAACTTAAAAGCTCCCTCAACTGCGCAAGGGGACGCAACCACACAAGGTTCTATGAAACTAACCTATGTCACTCATTTACCCGCACTCTATGAGTTTTTAGGAAAAATAAATTCACCCTTGTCACCGACCGACTATTTACGAGCTCTAATTAAGTCCGGTCCCGATGCAGTATTGCTTCGAGCTAAGGAATTATCCATCAAAGAGTATGAGGACCTACTCACAGAACTTCTTCCCATAGCTAAAACGGTCGGCACGGAGCTCATCATCAGCCACCATATCGACTTAGCCATAAAATATAATTTGCCGGCTCAACTTTCAGTGCCCGAATGTCTCGATATAACGGCTCAAGCCCAGGCAGAGTCTGTTTTAGGATATAAAGTTCTTATGCCTGCCCCGTTTAAATTTGGGGTTTCAGTTCATTCTTTAGGTGAAGCCCAAAAAGGAGAATCTCAGGGTGCCAAATGGTTAGTCTTAGGGCACTTATTCCCTTCTCGCTGCAAACCGGGACTGGCACCGCGAAATAGCGCCGAATGCCAGGACGTGCTTGAGTTCGCGAAAGCCCACCATATCCCCCTTCACGCTATCGGCGGCATAAACTTTAACACGTTCAGCCAACTTCCAAAAGGATTTGCGGGCATCTATGTAATGACGGAAACCATGGAACAGGAAGATATTTACGGTTACACGAAAAAATGGCGGCAACTGTTAAGCGGCATTGAATAAACTTAGTTTTCTATTAACTACAAAAGGCGCTTGAATCTAAGCAGAGATAGATTCAGGCGCCTTTTATAAGGGTCATTGGCTATATTTTTATTGTATTGAATATGTAGTATTTGATATTCCGCATCTAGGATTTAAAATCCAGTACTCAATATCTAATACTTTGTATTCGGCATTCAGTATCTAATACTTTGTATTATTAGTTGCCTTTTACTTTTAAAATGTCAGCACCGGCAATACCAGGTTTTGTCATTTCAGCCGGCGATAAGATATGGTTCATTTCGGCTTCGGTCAACAAACCTTTTTCCAAAATGATTTCTTTAATAGCGCGGCCCGTTGTGTACGCTTCTTTAGCCAAAGCGGATGCGTTTTCATAACCAACATGCGGTAACAAAGCGGTTACGATGCCCACACTGCGGTTCAACCAGTATTCGCAACGTTCGCGGTCAACTTCGAGGTCGATTAATAATTTATCAACGAAAGTATTTACGCCGTTTTTCAAATAGCACATAGCATTGAACAAGTTGTACGCAATAACCGGTTCCATAACGTTCAATTCGAACTGGCCGTTTTCAACGCCCAAGGTTACGGCTAAGTCGTTAGCTACTACCTGGTAGCAGACCTGGTTCAATACTTCCGCAATTACAGGGTTAACTTTGCCCGGCATAATGGAAGAACCCGGTTGACGAGGTGGTAATTTCAATTCGCCAATACCGCAACGAGGGCCGGATGCCATCAAGCGGAAATCGTTCGCCATTTTAATCAACACGAGAGCCGTTACTTTCATGCCACTGGAAATGTCGGCAAAAATATCGGTGTTGTTCGTAGCATCGATCAAGTTATCAGCGGTAACAAATTTTTCACCAACCACTTCAGATAATTCATGAGCTACGTCTTCGATGTAAGAAGGTTCGGCGTTAAGACCCGTACCTACAGCAGTCGCCCCCATGTTCACAACATGAGCACCTTCAATGGAAGACTGAATACGTTTAATGCCACGGCGAATACCGGAAGCGTAAGAGCCCATTTCCTGACCAAGGGTAATCGGCACAGCGTCTTGTAAATGAGTACGGCCCATTTTCAAAACTTCTTTGTATTCTTCCGCTTTCTTTTCCAATTCGTCAACTAAGCGCTGCAATGCTTCAATTAACGGTTTGCTTTTTAAAATAGCACACACTTTAATAGCTGTCGGGAATGTATCGTTCGTGGACTGAGCCATGTTGCAGTGGTTGTTTGGAGAAATAATGTCATAACTGCCTTTGGCATGACCTAAGATTTCAAGACCACGGTTCGCCAACACTTCGTTCATGTTCATGTTGAAGGATGTACCGGCACCACCTTGAATCGGATCGATTGGGAATTGTTCTACCCATTGGCCGGCAATGATTTCATCGGCAGCCTGCACGATGGCATTACCGATAGTCGGATCCATACGACCTGTCTTCATGTTAGCCAAAGCACTGGCTTTTTTAACCATAGCCATGGATTTAATGAAATCACGGTCAAGATGTTTCCCTGTAATTGTAAAATTTTCCATTGCGCGAAGAGTTTGCACACCATAATACAATTCGTCAGCAACTTCTAATTCGCCTAAAAAATCATGTTCCTTACGCATACGTTTTACCTCATTTCTTCTAGTACCTACTATGTTGAACCGATTATCGCAAACCGGTTAAAATCATTGTTATATTATTGTTATGTTACTGTTAGTTTTTGTTCGCTCATTGGATTCCTTCTGTACAACTTTAAGACTGTATTATCCTTTGTCTTAAAACTTCATTATTCAAGCTGCATATAGGAAATGTCCGGTATGGGCTAAGTTCGCTCCATCCAATATCTACCGGACACGTTCATTATAACATGTATACAATGTACAACAAAGGCTAAAAGGGCCATAAAGCTATATCAAATAAGGATATAGCTGGCATAGGTCATGTCTTTTTCTATAGAACAGTTAACAAAGCCACTAGCTACAACGGTATAACAACAATGAGTTTGACGCATAGCTCTGACGAGTTTTGACGCTTTTTAGTACGGTAATATGCATTTGGCTAAGACTATAGAATATAAAGGCTCGTCAGCCTCTTCCTACAAATAAAAAAGAGCCGCAGCGAAATACAGATGCACTGTTTTTCGCTACAGCTCAATTATGGTTTGAGTAAATGTCCGATATATTAGTCTTCTACAGACACCAATTCAATTTTGAAGTTAAGTTCTTTGCCGGCCATTTCATGGTTAGCGTCGAAAGTAATCATTGTTTCAGTTTTGTCGATTACTTTAGCCGGTACCGGTTGACCTGCAGTATTAGTTAACTGAACACGATTGCCTACTTCGAGTTTTTCAGAACCCGGTAATTCAGCAATTTCAATTGTTAAAATATAAGCAGGATTTGCTTCGCCGTAAGCATCAGCAGGCATCAAGTGAATATCTTTTTACTTCGCCTACAGCCATGTCTTTAACGGCTTTCGTCAAAAC